>Ga0335076_10001231_pt1 | contig 24710 bp, 30 predicted proteins | sample Lox_Sample_25_FD_206717 | JGI IMG/M metagenome (GOLD analysis project Ga0335076, IMG submission 206717) | Soil microbial communities from Loxahatchee National Wildlife Refuge, Florida, United States - Lox_Sample_2.5 | ecosystem: Environmental > Terrestrial > Soil > Wetlands | place: USA... | reverse complement strand
CGACCGCCTCGAGAACCTCCGCAAGCTCCGCGGGATCATGCTCGACGCTGGATCCAACGACGACTACAACCTTCACTGGGGCCACCGACTGCTCAGCCACTACCTAAACCTAAACCAGGCGGGCATCGTTCACGAGCACCGAGAGAACCCTGGCAACCACGGTGGCCGCCATCCCGAGCGCTACCAGGTCGCACTCGAGTGGCTCTCGAGCACGCTCGAACACGCCTGAACGCAGACTCGCCCCGGCGAACCCGTCGTCCAGGGGCCGGACCCGCTTTCATGCTTGGACGCGCCTCTCGCTGCAGTGGCCGGCGGTCTCGCTAATGCGCGGAAACGGAGACGTGCCGACCCGGCGTGTTTGCAGACTTCTTGCTAGCGATTGCGTCGAAGCGGCAGTCCACGGCGCTCCCGATCCGGCGGCCGTGATCGGCACGCGAGAGCTACAGACCAAGCTACAGAGCGAACTACATAGTCACGCTATGTAGTTCGACGTGCCGAAAGCCCCGCCGCCAAAGGGAAGTCGCGCGCCGCACGTGCCCGACTACCCGCCCCCCACGTAGAACAGAAGGGAGGGTGCGGGTAGTCGGGCATGTGGCTCTTGATCGAGACGGGCGGCGGGGCCGGGGGGCAGCGAGAGCGCGGACGTAGTTGTCAGAGGTCCTGGCCCCAGCAATGAAGCATCCAGAGACGGTGACATGCTGTACGGCGTGGAGATCCAGAAGCGTGTCCTGAAGAGCGGAGCAGTTCGTTGGAAGGTCAGGTGGAGGCAGGGCGAGCGGTATCGATCGCAGACCTTTGACCGCAAGGGAGACGCTGTGACGTTCGCCGCCGAGATCAGGCGGCGGCAGCAGCTCGGGACGTTGGTTTCGATCGACAGCGGCCGCGTCACCCTCGCCGACTATGTGATCCACACCTGGGCGCCGGCGTACGGGTCCAACCTGGCTAGGAAGACGCAGCTGCACTACGAGCACCTGCTCGTCAAGCACGTCCTCCCCGAGCTCGGCCCGCTCGAGCTGCGCGCGATCACGCCGGAGACAATTGCCCGCTGGCAGGCCGACCGGCTCGCCGGCGGCCACGGCCGCGTCGCGATCCGGCACGCATTCGACCTGCTCGGCTCCATCCTCCAGCGGGCCTTCGAGGGCGGGCAGATCCAGACCAACCCAGCACGCGCGGTCCGCAAGGCGCCACGGCCGCGGCGCGCCGAGGTCAGACCGCTGCCGCCGGCAACCATCGAGCGGATGCGCGCCGCCAGCACCCCGCGCGACGCGACGCTGATCAGCGTCCTCGCCTACGCAGGTCTCAGGCCGGGTGAAGCGCTGGCGCTGCAATGGCGCGACATACGCGAGCAGACGATCCTGGTCGAGCGAGCTGTGTCTCTCGGCGTGGAGAAGGACACGAAGACCGCGGCGCATCGCACCGTCCGGCTCCTGCCGCCGCTCGCAGCCGACCTCCGTGAGTGGCGCTTGCGAAGCGGCCGGCCAGCAGACAAGGCACTCATCTTCCCGTCGGTGACCGGCGCCGCCTGGAGCCAACCGGCGTACCAATCGTGGCGGCGCCGCGCCTTCAAGCGTTCACTCGCATTCGCCAACGTCGAGCACGCGCGCCCGTACGACCTCCGCCATTCGTTCGCCTCACTCCTCCTTCACGAGGGCCGATCAGTGATCTACGTCGCCAGGCAGCTGGGCCACGACGCACGGCTCACACTGACGACCTACGGCCACGTGATGGACGAGTTCGAGGACGCGCCACAGCTCGATGCGCACACGGCGATCACCGAGGCTCGCGCCGCGCTGGCGGGTGAGGCGCCGAAGCTCGGACGCCAGTAGACGCGCGACCCGTGCTATCATATTGCAAGCATGCCAAACCTTCTCGTCAGAGACATCCCGGAAGACGTCCACGCCAGCCTGCAGCGCCGGGCTGAGCGCAGCGGGCAGTCGCTGCAGCAGTTCCTTGCCGGCGAGCTGCGGCGAATCGCGGAGCGACCGAGCGTCGACGAGGTGCTCGACCGGATCGACCGGCGGCGGGGCGGCAAGGTTGGCCTCGCCCAGGCGGCCGAGGACCTGCACGACGAGCGGCGTTGATCGTCGTCGACGCCTCCGTCCTCGCCAACGCGATCGGTGACGACGGCGCCGACGGCCGTTTGGCTCGCAGCGAACTGCGCGCACAAGCCGGCGCGCTGGCGGCACCGGACCTCGTGGACGTCGAGACGGTCGCCGTACTGCGGAAGCGCTGGCTCGCAAAGACGATCACCGACCGCCGCTTCGCGACGGCCATCAAGGACCTCCAGGCGCTCGACCTCGACCGCTACCCGACGCTCCCTCTGATGACGCGCGTGTATGGGCTCCGCGCGAACCTCACCGCGTACGACGCAGCCTACGTGGCCCTGGCCGAGGGCCTTGGCTGCGAGCTGCTCACCGGCGACGGCCGCCTCGCGAGCGCCCCAGGACCTCGCTGCCCGATCCGGCTGCTGCGATGACCGACAGACGCCGCTCCCCGCCGCCCATCACCCGGATCCGAGGGTGCATTTGGGGTGCATCAGTTTGTCTCCTCGTGTTCCCTGGCGTCCTCTCGTGACCAATCAAACATCCAATTATGCAGGCATTTTGTGGACACGATGGGACACGGCGGGACAAAGAAATCTGGATCGCACCCAGGAGGTCGCCGGTTCGAGTCCGGCTAGCTCCATCAGGAAGTCGCTGCAACGCGCGTGGTTTGAGCGTGGCCGCTGACCGCGTTTCGCGCCTACTTGACTGTGCTTGGTCAAGTTCTGGTCAAGTTGCCCACTTGATCGCCGCTCGCTGGCGAGCCGAAAGCGTGCCTCCGTTGGAGCTGGCGGCAGCAGGGAGCGTGATCACCCGGCGCTCGTCCTCTTCGTCCTCGAGCAACCCGGCGAACGCGCTGCGCGCCATCCGCGCGCGGATGTCAGCGGCGTGCCGGGCCTCGTCGAACATGTGCGCGTAGATGTTGAGCGTCGTGCTCGGACTCGCGTGCCCCATCAGCCGGCTCACCTGAACGACGTCCAGGCCAAGATCGATGATCAGGTGGCTTGCAAGGTATGGCGCGCCAGCTTGGCCAGGACGCGCGCTTGACGTTGACCCGCTATGGCCACATGATCGACGAGCTTGAGGACAGGCCGCGGATCGAGGCGGAGGCCGCGGTTGCGGACGCACGGCTCGTCGTGCGCGCGGCTGCATCTGCGGTCGTCGAGGACCTCGGTTCCTGAAAGCGACGAGCCAACGGCTGTCGTCGAGCTGCCGGGCAAGTCGATCATCGATTTGCCGCCCGGCAGCGGCCTATATTTGAAGCGTGTCGACGCATGCACCGGACAACCGCGAAGAGCACCTCGAGCTGCCTGTCGAGGAGCTCCTGCGTCGCGCTCGTCCCTTGCCTCCGCGCGATGAGATGGTGATCGAGGACCTCAGCGAGGAGGAGGGCGCCGCCTTTCTGGCGGCCGTCGAGTCGTGAGCTTGGTCCGGCCGCGCGGGCCGATCGTCATCGACACGGACGTTTTCAGCGCGAACCTCGTTCCCGGCTCGCGGCTTGCAGAAACGCTATGCCTCGCTCATCACGGGCCGGCCCGCGTTTATCTCTTTCCAGACGGCTGCTGAGCTCCGGTATGGCGGGATCCGTCGAGGCTGGGGCGACGCTCGGATGCTCAGGCTAGAAACGAAGCTTCAGCGTGTTGACGTTATTCACAGCGGCCCCGAACTCGTTGCCGTCTACCGACAGCTTCGCGCCGACTGCGAGGCCATTGGCCACGCGCTGGGGCAGAAGGCGCATACCGCCGACCGCTGGATCGCTGCCACCGCGATCCGCCTGGGGATTCCACTCGTCTCGAACGACGGAATCTTCCGCGGCGCGCCAGGGCTCCAGCTTGAGACGCTCGCGTACGACTCAGCGAACCGAATCGCCCGGTCTCGCATGTACCCATCTGGTACCCGCCCCCGGCTCCGGCGCGGTAGCGGCGCACTCATGCGGAAACAAAAGGTGCAACTTTGCAGGACCTTTAGACGATGGAGCTAGCCGGACTCGAACCGGCGACCTCCTGGGTGCGATCCGACAAGTCACAACGCACAAAATCGCAAAATCCGCTGATGGGAACCAGAGCGCTCTGGCAATCGACCAACCAGACCACCGGCCACGGCACGAACCACTCCGGGCGCGGCTCGGCCCGGCGCGTGCGTGGGTTCAGAATCGGATCCGACACCTCTGCCGAACTCGCGCAAGGCGAGGCCATCATCTACACAACGCTCGGGCCGGATCCCAGACGGGCGACGATCCTTCCAGTCGAATTCGACAACCACCAGCCAGAACGGATCGGAGCCGGAGCGCGGCACCCTTGCGAGCTGCGCGTCCATCCCGAGGAGCGCCTACCAGCGGCGAGCGGAATGGTACGCGAGGGGAAGCCGCCGAAAGGTCCCGATCCCCAGAGCACAGGAATCTGACGCGACGACACCGAACGGGTGTCGGAGACGTGTTCAAAGAGCGCCGAGTCGGGAATGAGCTCGCCGCGCGGCCCGGAAACCTGAGAACAAACCCAGCTGTCAACGCACGCGCGGGAGCACCTCATCCCGGTACGCGGCGAAGAACGCGTCTTGTTCGGGGCCAATCTGGTTGATGTACAGCTCGTCGAAGCCGGCATCGGCGTACGCCTTAATGGCGGCCACATGCTGGTCGATGTCGGGGCCGCATGGCACCTCGTCGGCAACCATCTCCTCGGTCACCAGCTGGCTGGCTTGTTGGAAATGCTCAGGCGTGGGCAGTACCTGCGCGAGTTCGCCCGGCAGTGCCTCGTTGGGCCAGAGGCGGTGCACGGTCTTCCGCGCACGCGCCTCGTCGGCGTCCCAGCAGACCTTCACCCCGCCCTGAACAAAGCTTCCGTTCTTAGCCTTGGAGCGGTACAGCGTCACGGATTCGGCGTCCGGAGCCACTGTGCAGTAACCGTCCCCGATTCTGGCCGCCAGCTCGGTCGCCTTTGGCCCGAAACCCGAGACGACTATCGGCGGGGGCCGGTCGGGGAGGTCGTACACGCGGCAGTGCTCAAGCCGATAGTGCCGGCCGCGGTGGTCCTGGACGCCGCCTCCCCAAAGTAGGCGAATCACCTCCACGGCTTCCTCGAGCATCTCGAGCCGCTCGTCAGCCTCTGGCCAACGGTCCCCGAAGATGTGCTCGTTAAGCGCCTCGCCGCTGCCCAGTCCGAGGCAGAAGCGGCCGTCGAGCAAGATGGCCGAAGTCGCAGCCGCCTGAGCCACGATGCCTGGATGGAGCCGCACCGTCGGACAAGTGACCGCGGTAGTGACCTTCATCCTGGTCGCGTTTGCGATCGCGCCGATCGTTGACCACACGAACGGGCTGTGACCCTGCTCATCGTTCCACGGATGAAAATGATCCGAGATCCAAAGGCCCTCGAATCCAGCCCTCTCCGCCTTTACCGCCTGACTTACAAGCTCGTGCGGGCCCCACTCCTCGCTCGATAGAAAGTAGCCGATCTTCATGCTCGCCCCACCGCCGAGAGAGGGCCTCGGATTCTCGCCAAAAGCCTCTCTACCTTCATCTCATTCCAGGGCATCATTCGTCCTTTCCTCGAGCTGAGGTCGCGGAACACCTCACTGGCGGCACAAACGTCGTGAATCGCACATAGAGCCGCCGCGCTAGCTGCTGGACTCCTTGCCGCCCTTGCGGCCGGCCTTCGCCTTTTGCGCCTTGTTTCCGCCGCTGCCCGGGCCGCTGCTCTTCTGGCTCCGGCTGCTGCCGCCGCCGCCGCTGCCGCTCTGCTTTCCGCCACGGCTCGATGAGCCCGGCGAGTTGGCGATCGCGGCGGCCCGCGACTTGCTCATCCCTTTCTTGCGCAAGCCCTCGTACTGCTTGTCGTCCTTCACGCTAACACCATGATCCTCGGCCATTGGCGTACCTCCAGTCTGTGAGCCGGTCACGGGAGTGGCTTGGGCTTGCCTCTACCCGATTTCGCGCTCGGAGACCTCGCCCGCAGCACCTCGATCGTGCGGGTACCAACGGCCCACGTCGGTGACGGTTGAGCTGCGGAGCGACCCGGTGATCGTGCGTGCGACCCGAGTGCGGAGCGGATCCCGCGAACCTGTCAACGACGGGTTGTGCTCGGCATTCTGATGCTCGCCTGATGCGTGCTCGCTACTTTGAGTCAGGCGCTTCGTCGCCGGGCCACGCGCCAGTGGCGCGCGCGAACGCGTGTCGAGAACCGTGATCGACCAACCCTCTGATCAGCGCGAACAGCGCGCCTTCGACGAGCAGTGCGATGACCAGCTTCGGGACGTTGACCCGACGATGCTCGGGCTTTGGCGGCTCCTGGTCGTCGACGACACCCCAGAGCAAGCCGAATAACTTCTTGCCGATCACTCCGGCGAGCAGCCCGCCGCCCACGCTGACCGGCACGAACAATAGTTTCGACATTGCTGACCTCGTTCAATCGTTTCGTGTGACGTTTGGCGATGCCCGTTTCGGTTCACTGCGCAGGGGGAGGTAGGGCTCGTGGTCGGGAGGCGTGCCGCCCTCGATCTGCCGTCCGCGCTCGATCTCGGCGTTGAGCTCCGCGCCGAGCAGGATCACGGTGTTGGTGATCCACAGCCAGACGAGGAAGATGACCACCGAGGCGAGGGCGCCGTAGGTCTTGTTGTAGGACGAGAAATTCGCGACGTAGAACGCGAACGCCCCGGAGGCGAGCACCCACAACGTGACCGCGACGACGCCGCCCGGGGTCACCCATCGGAAACCGGGTTGGCGGACGTTGGGCCCCGCCCAGTAGAGAATCGCGAGGATGAAGGCGACGACGAGCAGGAGCACCGGCCACTTGGCGATGTCCCAGATCGCGACCGCCGAGCCGCCGACGCCGATCACGTTGCCGACCTGCTGAGCGAGCCCGCCCGTGAACACCACGGCGATTGCGGCGAGCGTCAACAGCAGGACCGTCACGACGGTAACCCACAGTCGCAGCGGGATCGTCGTCCAGATCGGCCGTCCCTCCTCGACGTCCCAGACGACGTTCGACGCGCGCATGAACGCCGCGACATAGCTCGACGCGGACCACAGCGCGGTGGCGAGCCCCACGATGAACAGGACGCCGGCCGTGCTCCGGTGGGCCTGGATGTTGTTGATCGCGTTGGTGAAGATCGACCGCGCGTCACTCGGAGCGGCCTTGGCGAGATTGTGAACCAGCGACTGCGTCACCGACGAGCCGATCAATCCGAGCAGCGACACCAGCACGATCAGCATCGGGAAGATCGCCAGCACGCCGTAATACGTCAGGGCAGCGGCGAGGTCACCGAGGTTGTCAGCCTTGTACTCCCGGAGTGTCCGCTTCAGCACGCCACCCCACGCTCCGCGTGGAAGGTCGGTCGGCTGCTCCGGTTCGCGTCGCTCTACGTCGTCGTCAACTGAGCGCAGCTGGGATCTCTCACGCAAGCTCATTGCTACCTTCGGCTGAGCAACCGGCCGACCAGCACTCCGGCTGCGAACGCGCCGAGGGCACTGAACGGGACCGGCCGGCTCTTGACCGTCGAGACGATCCGCTCGGCTCCCGCGCCGGCGGAATCGGGTGTTGCGTCCCGGGCCCGCGCGGCGAATCCGTCCTTCTTCTGCTGCGCGGTCTCTTTGACCCGAGCGATCCGGTCCTTCGCTTGGGCCTTGACGTCGGTCTTCGCCGCCAGCGCCTCGACCGTGTCGCCGAGGTCCTCGCGGGTCTGCTCGATGTCGGCGCGGATCTCCTCTGGCGTCTTGTCTTCGCTCTGTTCGGGCGTCACGCTCACTGCCGGCCTTCCTTCGCGCGCTGCTTGGTCCATTCCACGTCCTCCTTCACACTCTCAACCGCTTGCTCGGGGACCGGCGGTACCCCTCGTTCGAGCTTGGTCCTGCCTCTCAGCGCAAGGACGCCGGCGATTGCGCCGTAGACCGCCGCGACGATCAACGCCGCCAACCACGGCGTTATGGCGGTGGCGAGCGCCAGGATCACGCACGCGGTGAGTGCGCCCACCGCATACAGGCCGAACAGGCCGGCACCGCCGAACATCCCGGCGCCAATGCCGGCCTGCTTGCCCTTGACTGCAAGCTCTGCCTTGGCCAGCTCGACCTCCTGTCGAACCAGCGTCGCCGACTGATCGGAAAGCTGCTTGACGAGCTCGGCGATCGATTGGTCGCTCAGCGTCGGGGGTTCGGCTTCGCGGTGAACCGCGGCTGTTGGGTGACCTCCTTCCACAGCCATCAGGACGGGCCCTCGGAGCTCGCGTCGTGGTTGGGGATCAGGCCCCGGAGAGCCTCTCGCCCGTCAGCGTCGGAGGCCATGTACAGGCCGTACGCGCCTCCGGCCGCGGTCAGGACGAGCACCAGCCGGCGTCGCCAACGCGGACGGCGGCGGCGGGTCTGAGCGGCGTCGAGGGCCGCCCAGACCTGCCAGGTCGCGATGGCGGCCTCCTGAACTCGCCGACGCAGGCGCTTATCGTTCAGCGCCTTCCCGGGGCGCTGGCCCCGGGCTCGCTTGTACGTCCTCCGTCCGGCCCCGGCGAGCCGCCGGACGGCCGCCTGGACCTCTCGGTCATCGAGCAGCGACTGTATGTGCGGCGCCATCGCCGCGGCTCGGTCGCCCACAGATAAATCGTTCAACTTGGCCCTCCTCGGTACCCACGATGCTGTCCCATCTGGGCATCCCTAAATGGGACATCTGGTTGACGATTACCCATATCCGAGGCTACGAATCAGTCTGGCGAGATATCTGGGGCAGCACGGGACGCTCGTTGGGACAACGATCGGTGCAAATGCCTCGGCGCCGACTGTGAGGTGGTAAAAGTGAGACGTGGCCGAGCGCGCCGACGCCCAGGCATCCACGGACCTCGACGGAGCGTCGACGAACGCCGGCGGATCGACTCGCGCCGACGCGCTCGCGAGCCGTCAGCGGATCCTCGCCGCCGCCCGAGCGCTCGCTGGCGAGCGCCGCGTGACGATGGGAGAGCTCGCCGCGGCGGCGCGAGTCGGCCGCTCGACGCTGTATCGCCATTTCCCGACTCGCGAGGCGCTCGAGCACGCACTGGAAGAGGGCAACGCCGAAGCTCACCCGACGCTCTCGCTGCCCGCCCCCACCGGCCGCGTGGCGACGCTGCCTTTCCAGGCGCCGGGCCAGCTCGGCCGCGAGCGACCGATGGCACTTGAGGTCACGCGGATCCTGGACGAGGTCCCCCCGCACCTCGTGCCCGACCAGCTCGTTGCAGAGGCCCGCCGCCTCGCCGGGGTCGCGATAGCCCTCTACGTGGTCGACATCGACGGTTCACATCTGCTCAGGCTCGCGGGGTCCGAGGAGTTTCCGGAGCGACTCGAAGACCCTCCCGCGATCGGACCGGAAATCGTCCCCGAGGGCCTACCGGCGTTCTACGAACAACTCGAACGACAGCTGCCCGGGTGCGTCGCAGAACCTATGTGGCTCCGGGGGCGAGTGACCGGCCTGCTGCTGTGCGTGGGCACACCCGCCGCGTCCCTGGCCGACATCGCCCGACAGGGCGCGGCCGCGCTCGAGCTCGCCAACGACTACACCGACTACATCGAGGCCGCGCGTCGCCGCAAGCCGACCACCCCGGCCGCCGAGGTACAGCAGCACCTGCTTCCGCCCCGGATCGCCAGGATCGCCGGAGCGCAGCTCGCCGGCAGCCTGCTTCCGACCTACGAGGTCGGCGGCGACTGGTTCGACTTCGTCGAGAACCGCGATGGCGCCTGGCTCGCGATCGCGGACTCCCCCGGCAACGGCCCCACCGCCGCCGGACTCGGAGCCGCGGCCTTGGGCGCGCTCCGCGCGGCGCGGCGGAGCGGCCAGGACCTAGAAGACGCGCTCCAAAGCGTCCACGCAACCGTCCGGCACCTAGGCAACCGTGACTTCTACATCACCGCACTGATCGCAAGATGGCGGGCCACGACGACAACGCTCACCTGGGTCAACTGCGGACACCCTCCCGCGTATCTGATCGACCCCGACGGCAACCTCACCGAACTCGAAGCGCCCGAGCATCCCGCACTCGGCACGAAGCGCTCAAAGCCGCGACTCACGCCCGCCCATAGACAGCTGCGCTCAGGCGAGCGTCTCATCCTCGTCACCAAGGGCGTGATCAACCGGCGGACCCAGGATGGGGGCGTGTTCGGCGTCGACGGGATCAGGCGCGCGACCGAACGCGCCGCGGACCCGACTGCGGCGTCGACTGCGATGGCGATCCAACGCGCTGTGACCGACTCCTGGCGCGAGCCGCTCGAGGACGACGCCACCATCGTCGTGATGGCCGTCGACTAACAAACTGACATCAGGGTTCACAAGCGCCTCTGACACCTCCGAGAGAACATGATGAGCCCGGCACCACCTACGCTCGTGGTGACCACCGTGTCGGTAAGGTGAATCGAGTTTCGGCGACGTGCGCTAGTCGCACTCGAACATGAAGAACTCGACAGCTAGATTGCGCTCCGGGTCAGCGCCGCTTACGCACGCCAGCACGCGTCGTCTCAGAATCCGTTGCACCTCGAAGCGCTTCCTGTCTTCTAGCGCGAGCTGCAGGAGCAGTCGTTGCTCACGGACTCGGGAGTGTTCGCCGAGTGACACCAGCTGGCGCTCCGTCACGGTCATCATGTCTTCCAGCGTGACGACAACCGCGTCCGAGCCAGAGAACACGGCTCGTGCCTTGGTTGGTCCGCGCCCGAACGTCTCCTTGTACAGATGCACGATCACGTTTGCGATCTCGAGCAGAGGGCGCGGCGCCGCTTCAGTGTCGGAGGGAATGAGCTCATGCACCGTCATCGGCTTATCCGGGTCCGAGCGGGGCGACGGCCGGCTCCGCGATCGGCGGTTCCAGTTTGTCGGCGGAATCGCTGCAGTTCGGCGCGGACGGCCTTGATTCGCGCGCCGAACACGTCTACTCCAGTCGAGGGTCGAGCACCTCGGACATCCGCGGCGGACGTGACGAGATCTTGCTGTGGCGCATTACTGAGGCGTGCCCTGAGCACCGCTTGCATCCTCCTGGTTCGGGTAGCTAAGCGGCCTACAGGGTCAAGGCAGGCCTGATCCAGACAGTATTCCACGTCCCGCCGGACACCCGATGGTCGTTCCGACACGGGGACCGATGGCCGCCTACCCTATGACCGATGGCCGATGTTGAGATCATCGACCCAGCCGCCCTTGATCGGAGCCTGCGCCGCCTGCGGCAGGACACCGCCGACGCCGACCTCTCCAATGCGCTGCAACGCGTAATCGCAACGACCCGAGAGCTGTTCGGCGCTTCGGGCGCGGGGGTGATGATGATCGACGACAGCATGATGCTCTGCGCGGTGGCGGCGACCGATGAGCGAGGGTTCCTGCTCGAGACACTGCAGGAAGAGCGCGGACGTGGGCCATGCGTCGACGCGCTCACGTTCGACAAGGTCATCTGGACTTCGGATCTGCGCACCGATGGGAGATGGCCGGCGCTCGTTCCCGAGCTACCGGATGCGGGGGTGCGGGCGGTCCTCGGGCTTCCGATCCACACGGGCCGACTACCGGTCGGCTCCCTGAACGTGTATCGGGACGAGCCAAGCGAGTGGTCCTCGGGCGAAATGGACGCGTTGCGGGCTTACGCAACCGTGATCGAAGGGGTGCTCCATGCCGAGCTTCAGGTGCGAGAGCGTGGCGAGTTGGCTGACCAGCTCCAGCATGCGCTCGACCACCGAGTCGTAATCGAGCGCGCGGTGGGGGTGACGATGGGGCGGGAGGGGATCGACGCGGTCACCGCGTTCAACAAGCTCCGTGCCGTAGCCCGGTCCTCGGAACGTCGAGTGGCCGACGTTGCGGCCGAGCTGCTGGCGCAGATTCCCGGCAACCTCGCGTGAGCACGGGTCCACCCGACTCGGGGTGACCTCACGAGCGCGCGGTTGCTCGCGAGTCAGCACTAGGCGCTATGCGTCTTCGAGCGCGGTACGGGTAGGGGACTCATATGGAAACGACGCTCGTGACAGTGGTGAACATCGTCATGTCACTGCTGGCTGCCGGCACGATCGTTGTCGGCGCGGCAGTCGCTTGTCGAGTGAGCGATCACCCAAAGGGCAAGGGGAGCCGCCCGGATTGGGGCGGCTCCTCCACGCACGCGGCGGCGGCCCCGATCGCGTCGGCCATTCCGGGCGCCTATCAGTCGGTATGCAACGGTCACCTCGCTGATGCATAGCCCGACGGGGACCGAATTCGTCGAGCGCGTCGAAATGCAGGACGGGGCCGGTCGCATCATGCCCGACAGCGTTAAGGCGGATTTGCACCGAATGATGGCCGAGCCAGGCTCGGGTAACGACGACTAGGACACAGGCGCTGGACGAAGCATGCGAGTTGTCGTCTTCGGAGCCACGGGAAATGTCGGCACGAGCGTGCTCGAGTCGATCGAGCACGAGTCCGGCGTACAGGAGATCGTCGCGGTGGCGCGGCGCGCGCCAAACCGACAGTTCGCCCGCACCCGGTCGAGTCGGCCGACATCGCGAGCGCCGATCTGGGCCGGCTGCTGCACGGGGCGGACGCGGTGGTCCATCTGGCCTGGCTGATCCAGCCCGGCCGCACCGAGTCGATCACTCACCGAGTGAACGTGGCCGGTACCGAACGGCTCCTGCATGCTGCCGTGGACGCGGGCGTGCCAACGCTCCTCTACGCCTCCTCGGTCGGCGCCTACTCGGCTGGACCGAAGGATCGGCTCGTCGATGAATCGTGGCCTACCGACGGGACCCGCACATCGTTCTATTCCCGGCACAAGGTCGCGGTCGAGCGCTTGCTGGACCGCCTCGAGCGCAACCGTACGGAGATGCGGGTCGTGCGAATGCGGCCGGGGCTGATCTTCAAGGCACAGGCGGCGACCGAGATCCGACGGTTGTTCGCAGGGCCATTTCTGCCCCGTTCCCTGCTACGGCCCGGGCTGATTCCATTCGTGCCCGATGTCCCTCGCCTTCGCTTCCAGGCGGTGCACTCGCTTGACGTTGGCGATGCCTATCGGCGAGCGCTCGTATCGGACGCTCGCGGCCCGTTCAACCTGGTCGCGGATCCCCCGATCGGCGCGGTGGAGCTTGCTGAGATACTCAAGGCGCGCCCGGTGAAGCTGTCGGCCAGGATGCTACGTGCGGCGGCCGCTGCGACGTTCGCGCTTCGACTCCAGCCGAGCGAGCCGGGGTGGCTGGACATGGCGCTTACGGTCCCACTGCTCGATAGCTCCCGCGCGCGCAGCGAGCTCGGTTGGAAGCCGCGCCATACCGCGACGGATGCCGTGACCGAGCTCATCGAGGCCATGCGTCGCGGCATCGATGATGAGACGCCACCGCTGGCCCGCCAGACGACCGGGCCGGTCCGGATTCGTGAGCTCCTGACCGGGGTTGGCGGGCGGCCGTAGGCCCGCCGCCCGCTGCCAACTCCGCGCCCCGACCTATGCGCCGTTTGGCTGGAGCAGGATCTTGATCGCTCCGTCCTGCTTCTTCTGGAAGATCTCGTAGGCGTGTGGAGCCTGCTCGAGCGGCAGTTTGTGCGTCGCGAGGTCTTCCACGCCGAGCGGGTCCGCTTCATCTTCGAGCAGCGGCATGATCTCGTTGATCCACCGTCTGACATTCGCCTGTCCCATCCGCAACTGGATCTGCTTATCGAATAGATCCATCATCGGCATGGGGTCGACCATCCCTCCGTAGACGCCGCTCAGCGAGATCGTGCCGCCACGGCGGACACTGTCAATCGCGGCGTGAAGCACGCTCAGCCGATCGACGCCGACCTTCTCGGTCACCTTGGCTGACACGGGGTCGGGGAGCAATCCCGCAAGCTGGTGCGCGAGCCTCCCGAGGGGCGCGCCGTGCGCCTCCATCCCGACCGCGTCGATCACCGAATCCGGTCCGCGCCCGGCGGTAAGCGACCGCAGCGTGTCTCCGATGTCGCCGGCCTTGAGGGCGTCGATCGCGTGGACGCCATGTCGGCGCGCCATCTCAAGCCGCTCGGGAACGAGGTCAATTCCGAACACCTCAGACGCTCCGCGGTGAACCGCGATCCGGCAGGACATCTGCCCGATCGGCCCTGACCGAACACGGCCACCGTGCCGCCGTCAGGAATCGCGGCGTACTCCACCGCCTGCCAAGCGGTAGGAAGCACGTCGGACAGGTAAACGAAACGTTCGTCCGGCGGTCCCTCGGGGACCTTGACCGGGCCGAAGTGCGCCTGGGGGACACGAAGCAACTCCGCCTGGCCGCCAGGCACCTGACCGTAGAGCTTCGTATAGCCAAACAGTGACGCGCCCTTGCCCTGGTCTCTCACCTGCGTGGTCTCACACTGAGAGTACAGCTTCTGGTCACACATGAAGCAGTGACCGCAGGAAATGTTGAACGGGATCACCACCCGATCGCCCGGCTTGATCTGCGTGACCTCCGAGCCGACCGCCTCGACAATTCCCATCGGCTCGTGACCAAGAATGTCGCCCTCACCCATGAACGCGCCCAGCACCTCATACAAGTGCAGATCCGACCCGCAGATCCCGCTCGAGGTGATTCGCACGATCGCGTCGGTCGGCTGCTCAATCGTCGGGTCGGGCACCGTGTCGACGCGCACGTCGCGCTTTCCGTGGTAGGCAACCGCTCTCATATGAGTCCTCGCTCGTTCATGGCTGTCAGGCAGTCACTACCCACAGGCCCTACCACGACACTATGCCGGCGCGGTCATCTGCGCGGGTATTGCCGGTTTGGGGCTTGGCGGCGGTCGCACGGTCGCTTTCGGCGACGCTCGTTCCCAGGCTGGTGGCGGCCACCGAAGCGAGCCCGATACCGTTTCCGCCGGCCACGACGGTGATCGGGACCGTCCACACCCCGGCGGCGGAGGAGACGAGTGAGGCATCGCAGATCGCGATCGCACTCAGGCCGACGGCGATCACGCGCTGCGGCGGCCAGCGCGCGAGGGTGCGAGCCGCGAGAGCCGAGCCGGCGATGACCGCGAGGCTGAACGGCAGGAGCACGGCGGCGGCGGTCAGGGGTCCGAGCCCGCGCGTGTTCTGGAGGTAGAGGGTGGCCAGCGTGATCGTTGAGCTGGTCGTCAGCTTGTTCAGCAGGGACGCGATCGCACCTTGACGCAATGGTCGATCGCGCAGCAGCGACCGGGGCAGCAGCGGCGCCTGGGCTCTGCGGTCGACCACGACGAACGCGGCGGCCAGGACAAGAACCGCTCCGAGCAGCGCGGCGCCTGCCGGCGCTGCGCGCTTCTGGGGCAGCAGCGTGGTCGCGATGACGAAACCCATGACCGACGCCGTGAACAGCAGCGAGCTCGCGACGGGCAGCGGCGGCGGGCGCTCGGCATGGCGGTCCCGCGGGACGCTCCGAGCAATCCCGGCCGCCAGGATCAGCGCCACCGGGAGATACCCCCAGAAGATGAGCCGCCAGCCGGCCACGTCGGTCGCCACACCGCCGACCACGAAGCCGCTTGCGCCGGCCGCCGCTCCGGCAGCGCTCCACGCCGCCACCGCTCGCCGGCGCTGCTGCCCATCCGCTGTGATCGTGGTTAGCAATCGCAGCGCCGAGGGAACCGAACCGGCGGCGGCCGCGCCCTGGAGGCATCGCGCGGCGGTAAGGATCTCGACCGTCGTCGCCGACGCGCCGATGGCCGCACCCACAGCGAACACGAGCAGGCCGCACAGGATCACCCGCCGGTGGCCGAACCGATCACCCAGTCGCGCGCCCAGCATCAAAAAGCCGCTGAAGAACATCGCGTAGCCGGCCGCAATCAGGCTTCCCGCGTCCGGCGACGCGTGAAGGTCGGTCAGCATTCGCGGCAATGCTGTGACCACCACCGTCACCCCGAGGACATCGGTGAACTGGACCAAGCACAGCGACACCACGCCCACCCCGGTGTCCTTCGGTGCGAGGTGCTCTCCGATCACGCGCCACAACCACTAATACCCGCCGCCGACCCCGTCATCAGACGCCCGGCCCAACCCGCGACGGGACACGCCGCCGCCGGCGACCATCGCCAGGATTGCGCGGTGGGTCCGCGATCCGACGCGGACGGAGCCCTGTTGGCTCCGTCCGCGCCAAAGCGGGTGTGTTAGGCGTTGGCGGTTTCGCGTTGCGCGCTGCGGAGCACGCCGGCGCGGTTCTTGTGTGCGCGCTCGTACGCGACGACATCCTTGGTGCGCTGTTCATCGCCCTCGCTGAGGACCGCTTCGATCTCGGCGACCGTGAGCTCGTCATACCCGGGCCACGGCTCCTGCCTACGCAGCGAGGTGATCCGGCTCAGCACCGTGGTGCGGTTGTCATTCTTGCGCTCATAGGAATCGACCTTCGCGAGATCAATCTGCGCGAGCTCCGGCAGCTTGACGAGGATCTCCTCGGCGGTCAGCGAGTCATAGCGCGCGATCGCGAGATCCTGCTCGGACGCGACGGCACCCTTGATCTGACCCTCGGCCTGAGCGACGCCAGGGGCCTTGCGTGCCTGCCGCGCGCCGCGCTTGGCACGCGCGCGTGTCACGCGTGCTGATTGCCTGACCTCGCGCGCGGCCTCGCGGGTGGCGTCTGCCGCGCCGGTCTTGGTGATGTCGTACGACGGCTTTCCTTCGACCTCGGCGCCGACGACCGCGTCGGCCAGCTTGGGGATCTCACGCATGATCCGCGCGAGCATCCGCTCCTCATCGGCGCGGATCGACGCCGCGAGCTTGGCGGTCTGCTCGTCACCGACACCAGCGGCAAGACGCTCCAGAGCGGTGTACGTCGCGATTTCGAGTGCTTCGGTCGCGGCCGCATCCTTTGCGTTCTTCAGCACCTTCTCCTCACCGCCCGATCCACGCATCAGATCGAACGGCGCCTTGCTCAACGCAAGAGTCTGGGCGACCAGCGTCTCAGCGAAGCCGACAAACAGCTGCACAGGGTTGTGGCCCTCCCCGAGCTCACCCAGGCGCTCCTGGATCCGCTGGGCGTGCCTGCTCGTCTCGTCCAGATGCCTCTCGAGCCCGTCGCGGTACGAGCCACGAGGGGTCATCGCGATCTGGGACCGAAGAACGCTCACCAGGCCGACTTCGCTGGCCCGCGCCTCACCCAGATACTGCACGACCTTCTGTTCTGACTTACTCATCAAACTGCCTCCAAATCATCGTGTCGTCAAGCGAAGATCTCGCGTCCCACCATGCCCCAGCGCGACCCTCTAGCTTCAGCTACCCGATGAGCGGCCGCCTGACCCAGGCGCCGCCAAGCCGCACGAACGCTCGGGCCCGGTCCGATTCGTCGTGCGGACTTGCGTCCGCTTGGAAAGCTGAGACGACCGGCAGTCCGGTAGCCTGGCGACCCAGCACGCCGCGGTGCTGTGCTGCGCAAGGTCACGTCCGGACGCCGCGACGATCCATACGCGTCACGCGACAGCGAATTGCGTCTCTCGTTTAGATAGGAGTTACCCATTGAGCGTGGCCAATGTCACGCGCCGAGCACTCAAACGAAGCCGCCCACGGGCTCGGCGATCACCAGTGCTAGAGACGCGGAGCCACATTGCCGACGCCGACGGGAACTGCTAGCTGGCGGCCCGAGGACGGAGTGGGCGACCCGACTCCCCGTCGCGCCTCAGGCGACCGTGCCGACACCGTGTCCGTCGAGCGCGACGTCGACCGCCTCTGGCAAGAGCGACCATATCCGCTCGGCAGCCGCGTGCTCCTCGGCGAGGATCTGCTCCGCCGTTCGTGCGGTGTCCGGATCGGACGCCCCCTCGGCGACGCGCCTGAGCATCTCGTACGCCCCGCACTCCAGGTGCTCGACTGCGAACGCAAACGCGGCGAGCTTGACGGACGTGTCGGGCTGGGCGGCGAAGAACGCGCCCCAGTTCACCCTCGGCGCCGGGCTCGCCCGGCTGGTCCTCGGGAGAGCAAGGCTCATGCGGAACGTTGCGGTCGGGACCTGGTGCATAACCGATCGCGTTTCCTTTCGATGGTTTGATGATTATTCGGGCCTGCCGTGCCGCGACGGTCATTCCCGCCGCGAGCCGGTGGCGAGCGAGCGTCGTGCGGCGGCGTTCCGCTCGGTCTCCAGGACCCCTCGTTGGCGCTCGGCTCGCTGGAGTAGTTCGTCGAGATCGGCTGACGCGAGTTCCGGATAGCGATCGCGGAGTTCTTGGAGCGTCGTCCAGAGCGACGCTTTGCCCTGGACGCCCAGCAGCAGCGCTTCGATGCTGAGAAATGTGCCCAGGTCACCGTTACTGGCGCTCACTCCGGTGAGCTTGAGGCGGCTGGCTTTTTCAGCGACCCACGTCGCGACCTGCTTGGCAGAATTTCGGGTGGTCCCGATTTGGTTCATCAGGTCGGTGAGTGTGTCCAGATCGGCCTCGATGTCCGTCGCCAGCCGGCTCATCTCGGGGTGGAAGTCCGTTCCCTCGGTCCGCGCCTCGAGTTGGCGCGCCAAGTCGGCGCCGAAGGTCGCGCCCGCGAGGTGATCGTTGAGATAAACGTCGATCGGCCTATGAGGCATCGTTTCGCTCTCCTGTCTTGAGCCGTCCGCTCGACGCGCCTCGGTGCGGCCAGGGTAGTCTGCGGCTGGTCAGTCGTGCCATCGGAATGTCCTGTCCGTTCATGCCGGCTCGGTAGGGTCTTGCTCGCCGGCGAGCCGAAGCGATTGCTCTCTGACCGCGTCGACGTGCGCCTGCTGAAGCGGGAGCGCGAACTTGACGACTCGGGCGATCTCGCGGTCGTTCGCGGTTTCATTCAGCTTGCCGAGGATTTCCCAGTGCGCCAGCTCGCCGGCCTCCGCCATGCTCAGGAACTCGAGACCGTCGAGGGGCTCGGCGTCCTCGAGGTAGGTCTTCATGAATTCGCTGACCTCAGCCTTGGTCTCGCGCGCTTTGGTGCTAATCGCGGTTTTCACGCCGTCGCGCGAGGTCGCCGCGGCGTCGCAGCGTTGCTCGACCTCCGCCGCCTCGTCTCCCATTCGCTCCAACAGCTCCAGTAGGTCTGTCTCGTTCTCCTGGCGGGCGAGGGTCGCGACTCTCTTGGTGGCGGCCTGGGCGGCTTGCGCGAGCCCGAGGACTTCCGCCAGTTTCTCGTCGAGATGGGTCAGGTTTGCCATTGCGGTCTCCTAGTTCGGCTGTTGACGGTCGTGCGGGGCGGTCGGCTGGTAGCGCCCCCCGCCCCGGGGGCGCTACCAGCGCGCTCGTGTCTAACTGACGGCGTCCTTGACCTTGTTAACGACGCCCTTGCCATTCGCGCCTTTGCCGTTCGCACTCTTGCTCTTCGCGCCCTTGCCGTTGTTGGCGACCGCGCCGGTCGGCGTGGCCGGGAGGCCGGCCGCCTTGCGCAGCTTCTTCGAGACCTCCGCCAGCATCTCAGGGTCGGGTCCGGGTGCGAACACCGCCGGCTGGGACGGCAGGTCAAACGGCGGCGCGCCCTGCGGCGAGATCTCTTCGGCGATCGTGAGGTCCTCCCCGGTCTCGGGGTGCGGGCCGTTGAACACCGCCTTGATCTCCTGGAAGTCGCTGGGCGAGAACCGGTAGAGCTTCAGATGCTCGCCACGCTTGATGTGGGGCTGGCACTCGGGAATCAGATCCGTCGGGATCCCCGGCGAGGGAAACAGCTTCATCAGATCCGCACCGGTCAACTTCTCCAGAGCGCGCGCGTACGCGACCTGATGCACCCCACCGCGCACGAGCAGATACCCGGTCAGCGCGCGCGCGGCGGGATGCTCGACCATCTCATACACCTTGAGCTTGTTGTTACGAGCACCTGTCTCGAGGAAGAAGTTGTGGGTCAGGTCCTCGATCAGATCGCCGGAGGCGAATACGTAGTCGCCGCTCCAGGGCTTGGCGTTGGAGTCCTGCACGAGCGCTCCGGCGCCACCGGCGATGAAGTGTTGGGTGTTGCGGGCGTCCGTGACGGCGCTCAGATCCCCGAGCCCGCCGGGCTCGCCGTCGGCCGCGCCGGTCAGCATCGTGTTGATCGCGGCCGATACGAGCTCGATGTGCCCGAACTCCTCGGCGGCGATGCTTGCGACCAGGTCGTAGAACGGGCGGGCGCCCTGCCGGTTGCGGAAGTTGAACGACTGATAGGTGTAGTTCATGAATGTCGACATCTCGCCAAACTTGCCGCCCAGTAACTCCTGGACGGCAGCGGCGCCGACAGGGTCGGGGTCTGACGGCGGCGGCAGCTCGGTCTGCAGAAGATCGATGCGCAGAATCACGGGAACACTCCTCGATGGCGGTACTAGCTAGGACATTGTCCGATGTACTACTCCTTCGATTACCCGCGCACACCTCATCTACACGCGTCAGAATTCGCCAGATGAGTACGGACGCGGACAAGGCCGGCGAAGTACTCCGCGCGCACGGGCTGCGCAGCACCCCCCAGCGCCGAGCCATCCTCGGAGCATTCCGGGGCGGGGCCAGCGAGCATCTCTCTGCCGACGAGGTATACGCGTTGGCTGCGGAATCCGTGCCCGATCTGAGCCGCGGGACGGTGTACGCCACACTGGCGGAGTTCAGCGAACTGGGACTGCTGTCGGCCTTCGGCGCGCCCGAGCCGGTTCGGTATGAGACGAACACGACCCCTCATTCGCACTTTCGCTGCCGCCTGTGCCTGCGGACATTCGATCTCCTCAGCGGGCTGCAGAGCCCCGAGGAGATCACCGACCCCGGGTTCTCGGTCGAGCGGGTCGACACGCGCGCCGAAGGGATCTGCGTCGAATGCAGCCACTATGACGCTGGTCTGAGAGCCGGAGCCCGGGCAATCTCGAAGTCCGGGCCCGCCGGCGACACACTCGGCGCACCCGGCGTGGCCACCGCGGTCGCGGACGGTCCGCTCGGACCATTGATAGTCGCAGCCACCCCGAAGGGACTGACCCGCGTCGCGTTCGAAGGTCACGCCGATTTCGACGCACTCCGCGCCCACGCAGCGAGCCGCCGCGGCAGTCAAGCTGCCCGCCGTCACCTCACCGAAGCCGCCGACAGACTTCGCGACTACTTCGCTGGCAACACCGACCGAGTTGATTGGGTCGTCGATTGGACGTTTCTGGAGTCAGCCGGCGCGGTCGCACTGAGATGGACCGAGTCAATCCCCTACGCCGGCCACCGGTCCTACATCGACGTCCCAAACGCCGGCTCGGCCCGGGACCTCGGCTGGATCATGGGCGCCAACCCGATCCCCATCATCGCGCCGTGCCATCGCGTCACCCGCGGCGTCGAAATCCCAACCACATTCGTCGGGGGCTCTCAGCGCCGGCAGTGGCTCGAAAACCACGAGGCCACCGCCCAAGACGCGCCAACGCAATGACGGCGCGCGCACGGGCTCATCGAGAACCACCCGACGGGCCGCCGGAGAGCGACTACGCATTCCATGATGCTGGTGTCGGATCTGGAAGTCAAAGACGCATCTCGCCATTAACTGATAAGGCCTTGTGATAAACCGGCTGGCTAGCGCCGTTAGCTCCGCGACGTTTCGCTGGATATTGGGAGCGAGAGCGATCGCGAGGTCGCTCCCGTCGAGCGGTACGACCAGCCCTTAGCGCCGACATGATGCGGGCCTTGCACCATCTGGTCAGATGGTGTTAGGATGGTGGTCAGATGGAGCCAGGGTCGAATGTCCGTCGGCTGAGCAAAGTGTCCGACGTTGAGAAGAGCGAGAAGATCACGATCAACGTCGGTCTGGTCGACTTGGGTCAGATCGATTTGCTCGTGAGTGAAGGCTTCTTCGCGAACCGCACGGACTTCATACGAACCGCCATCCGCCGCCAGATCGAGACTCGAGCCAGCAGCGTGGAAAACACTGTGGCTCGACGCCAGCTCACCCTGGGCAGTGAGCACTACAGCCGGCTTGACCTCGAGAATCTCCGCGACGCCGGTCGCACCGTGGAGCTCCGCGTCCTCGGGTTGGCGAGCATCGCCGATGACGTCTCGCCCGAGCTCGCGCTGGCGACGATCGCAGCGGTTGAGGTACTCGGAGCATTTCGGGCTCCCGCCGCCGTCAAGGCGGCCCTAGCTGCGCGAACAAGTTGACCGCCGCGCGCTCGCGCATCCGACGGCGCGGTAGCTGCAGATCGACCCCTCTTCGAATGATTCTCCCGCCGTGAGGCGCCCACCCGTCAAAGGACCTGCGATGGACAACGACACGAACACCACGATGGCCGAGGCGCTGCGCCTCACTCGCACCGGACGGTTGAGCGAGGCGTCTGCACTTCTGCAGCAGGCTCTTGCTGGTGCCGGGAGCATCCCGGCAGTCAAATCGACGTTTGCGCAGCCATCGGTTGGTCTCCTCCGCGCCCCCGAGGCCACGGTGCAAGCCCCGCCGACTCTCCTCAATATCGTGGGGCTGTCCGGCCGGGCACCGGCGTGTCCGCCGGGCGCTCGCGGGACCCCTGGGACCGCCCCCGGCGGTGAGGTCCGTCACCTCAATCACACCGAGGCGGCCGGGACGCGTAGCTACGACCTCTACATCCCGACCGGCTACACCGGCCTGCCCGTCGCGCTGGTCGTGATGCTCCACGGCGGAAGCCAGGACGCATCGGACTTCGCGGCCGGCACCCGCATGAATGATCTCGCCGAGCGCCACACCCTCCTCGTCGCCTACCCCGAGCAATCAATGACTGCCAACCACGGCGGCTACTGGAACTGGTTCTCCACCTCCCACCAGCGCGCCGGTGCGGGCGAGCCGGCGATCATCGCCGGCATCACCCGCCAGATCATGCGCGATCATGCTGTCGACCCAACCCGCGTGTACATTGCCGGGATGTCCGCCGGGGGCGCGATGGCCGCGGTCATGGCCGCGACCTACCCAGACCTTTATGCCGCGGTTGGTGTGCACTCTGGAATTGCCTATCGCGCCGCCCACGACGTCGGGTCCGCGTTCGCCGCCATGCGAACCGGCGGGACACCGACGCCCGCCACCAGGGTGCCGCTGATCGTCATCCACGGCGATCGCGACACGACTGTGGCTCCGATCAACGCAGAAAAGCTCATTGCCTCCCGGTTAGCCGCAGGCGACATCACACGCCAAGACGGCCCGTTCACCACAGCGGCCGACGTCGGGCGCGCGTACACCCGGACCGTATACAACGACCGGACCGGGACCGCCGTCGCCGAGTCCTGGATCGTCCACGGCGGCGGTCACGCCTGGTATGGCGGCAGTCGGGCCGGCTCCTACACCGACCCTCACGGCCCCGACGCCTCCAACGAGATGATCCAGTTCTTCGTCCGACACCACACCGCCGCCCGCCAACAGCCAGGCAACGGGCCGCGGCGATCCTGACGAGAGGCCGCGCGCCCCAGCAACGATGAAACGGCGATCCGCCGGCACTAGAGGGGCCTGACGCTCCCTGAGCACTGCCACCTCGAGGGTCGCGCCCTTCAGACTGTGGGGTTGGCGGTCGCGAGCCTCGCCCGCACGCGCACCAGCGGCGCGTGAGGGTCGTGCGGCTGCGGAATCGCCGTCAGGGTGAACTCGGCAATCGCGCCCGGACGAAAGACAAGGCAGTGCGTCGATCCGCCGAACTGGAAGTAACCGAGCTCCTCACCCTTCTTGACGTGATACCCCGGCGTCACCTTCGAATCGATCAGGCACGACGAGACCTCCGACATTCCGACCGGCACGAAGGCCATCAGTCCGATGACGGGATCATCGGCTTCGATCAGGATGATCGCACGAGCCGCAACATGGGCGAGATAGGACTGCGAGTTCATAGGCTCGACCGCGTCCTTGCCCTCCGAGTCGGCCTCGGAATAATAGGTCCCCTCCTGAACGAACGCTCGGCGGATGGCGCCGGCCACTGGGCTGTGCCACCGGTGGTAGTTAGTGGCACTCAGGAATGCCTGGTATACCGTGCCGCCGACGAACTGATCCACCGAATCGTCATTGGCCAGCAGGTCCTGGAGCGAATAGGGCTGGCTCTTGATCCAGAAACGATCTTGGCGGTGTACGTCGGTGCTGATGCCGTAAGGGAGTGACTCGCAAGCGCTCACGATCACCTTGTCGTCGTCCGGGGAGTCCACCGGGCGAGCGCCGTCCTTGAAGCGCCGGGTGAAGAAGTCGTTCCATGAGGCAAATCCCCAATGCTCGTCCTTGGGGTCGTACTCGAACTGCTCGATACCCACCGCACGCTGCGCCTCGGTGGACTTCCATCCCGTCGCCGAGTCGTTAAGCACATAGAGCGAATCCTCGCTGCTGAGGAACTCGCACCAGACGGTCAGGATCTTCTTGAGCATCGCGTTGATCCGTGGGTCCCGATAGGCGGCGAAGCCGGCCGGTGTCCCCATCGTCCAGTCAAGGATCGCGCCCAACGGCGTTGCCACCATCGCCGGGCCAAACTCGGGCGCCATCCTCAGCACCTCGTTAATCAAACGCAACAGCTGGTCGACACTCTCCAGATGCCGCTTGCGGTACGGCCTGGCGGCAGGCACCTGAGCGATCATCTGGCCGACGTACATTCGCACCACCGGATCGCTGTCAATCAACTCCTGAAACTCACGAATGACGGGATCAAGCACGATCTGGTCTCTGCGCGCCTCCACGCGCTGCCGATGATCGTGGAGCCACGCTTCCAAGTCCTCGTGATCTTGCGGCAACCAACCGGCCCGTCGGCGCACATCGACTGAATGCGGGAGAGTCGTCACGAGTAAGGAGCTACCCACGCCTGCCTCGTTTGAACGCAAGCATCCGGCAGCGCTCTCAGCTCCGCCCTTGTGGACCAGAAGCCGCCGAGCCACGTCGTGAGCTAAGCGCAGATCGGGCCGCGGGCCGAGT
>Ga0335076_10001230_pt1 | contig 24710 bp, 21 predicted proteins | sample Lox_Sample_25_FD_206717 | JGI IMG/M metagenome (GOLD analysis project Ga0335076, IMG submission 206717) | Soil microbial communities from Loxahatchee National Wildlife Refuge, Florida, United States - Lox_Sample_2.5 | ecosystem: Environmental > Terrestrial > Soil > Wetlands | place: USA... | reverse complement strand
CGAAGCCGGCAGCGGCGATCTGCTCAGCCTGATGAGCTGGATGCGCGCGCACAGCAGGATGGCGCTCGCCAATCTCATCATCTGGAACTATCCGAACGGCATGAGCGCCCAGCGCTTCTTCGCCAACCGGCATGAAGAGATCGCCTGGTTTGCCAGCACCGCAAAATACTATTTCGACCTCGACGCTGTGCGCGAGCCGCTCGATCGGGTGCGGCTTGAAACCTACAAACGCGACAAGCGCCTCAATCCCGCAAGCCTCGACAAGGGCATCAACCCGACCAATGTCTGGCGCATCCCGCGGCTCAACGGCAATTCGAAGGAGCGCGTCGGCCATCCCACGCAAAAGCCAAAGGCGCTAATCGAGCGCCTGGTCCATGCGCTGTCCTATCCGGGTTCGACGGTGCTGGATGTCTTCGCCGGCAGCGGCGTGACCGCGGCGGTCGCCATCGAAACAAAACGGCATTCGATCTCCTCCGATGCGGACAAGGCGCTCCTGGGCTTCATCGATCGGCAGATCGCGCAAATCCGGACGGAACGCGCGCGCCCCGCCGATTACGCGCTGATCAAGACTCGGGATTGGTCTGCTCATCCGGTGTTTTGCACAAGCGTCGGTACCGTGCGCGCCGAGGATCGACGGTGACACATCGGTCGGCACCCCGCTCTTCAAATCGCCGCTGATCCAGTCATTCCGCCGCGGGCGACACGATCTTGCGCCGTACTGGTGGCGTCTGCGCCGGTGGGTGATGGCTGTCGTCGTGGTCGGCTTCGGGCGAGGACACCACGAGCTTCTTTCCGAAGCGCCAGATCAGCGACCCGGCATCATCCATCACCATGTACATTGCGGGGACGAATACCAGCGACAGCACCGTGGAGAACAGGAGGCCGCCGATCACAGCGAGCGCCATGGGCGAGCGAAACTCACCGCCGGCGCCGACCGCGAGCGCGCTCGGCATCATGCCTGCGACCATCGCGATCGTGGTCATCACGATGGGCCGCGCGCGCTTCATGCCGGCGTCGATCATTGCTGCTTCCCGGGGCTGGCCGGCATGCACCGCTTCGATCGCGAATTCGACCAGCATGATGGCATTCTTGGTGACGATGCCCAACAGCATCAGGATGCCGATATAGACGGGAATGGTGAGTTGCTTGCCGGTCAGGAGCAGCGCGAGGACCGCGCCGCCGATCGAGAGCGGCAGCGAGAACAGGATGGTGAGCGGCTGCAGGAAGGTGCCGAACAACAGCACCAGCACCGCGTAGACCATCATCAAACCCGTGGCCATCGTGGTGGTAAAGCCGTCCGCCAGCTCCTTCTGGCTTTCGGCGTCGCCGCCCTCGCTCACCGTGACGCCCTTCGGCAGGCTTTTCATCACCGGCAGGTCGGCGATTTGCCTCGTGGCTTCGCTCCGCGCGGAAAAACCGGCGAGGTCGGCAGCAACCGTCGCCTGCCGCTGGCGGTCGTAGCGGTCGATGCTGGTCGGGCCCTGATCGAGCTTGATATCGGCGACCACCTCGAGCGGCACACCCTTGTCGCCGCCGCCAAGCGGCACCCGCAGTTGCTGGAGCGTTCTCAGATTGGTGCGCGCGGAGTCTTCGAGCTGGACCCGGATCGGCACCTGCCGGTTGCCGAAGTCGAATTTGGCAAGCCTCGGTCCGACATCGCCGATCGTGGCGACGCGGATGGTCTCCGAGAGGCTTTCGGTGGTAACGCCCAGTCGCGCCGCGAGATCGGCGCGCGGCCGGATGCTGAGCTCGGGTCTGTCGAGCGCGGTTTCGGGGACCACGTTGGCGAGCGCCGTGATCCGCTTCATTTGCGTGGCGAGCTCGCTGGCCACGTTGTTGACGATGTTGCTGTCGGCGCCAGCGACGATCAGAGAGATCGCGCGGTTGCCCTGGTCGTCGAGAAACCAGAAACGGATGTCGGGGATATTGTCGAGTTCCTGGCTGATCAAGAGCTCAAGCTCGCGCTGCGTGATCTTGCGCTCGGTCTTCGGCGTATAGTTGATGATCAGGGTCGCGCGGCGCACTTCCCGCGAGCCTTGCGGCGACCGGCCGCCGTCGACGAAGACGCTTCTCACCTCCGGCCGCTTGCGCAGCAGCGCGACAATGTCTTCCGTCACCTTTTCGGTGTAGGCGAGCTGGGTGCCCGGCGGCAGCTCCAAGCCGAGCCACGAGCGGGCGGAATCCTGCGCCGGCAGGAAGCTCTTGGGCAACAGCGAAAGGCTCCAGATCGAGGCTGCGAAAATCACGAAGCCGATCAGCACGGTGATCAGGTAATGCTTCACCGACCACGTGACCACGCGGTGGTAGCCGTTGAGGATGCGTCCCGGCGCTGGATCCTCGTGCTCATGATGTTTCATGAAATATGCCGCCAGCATCGGTGTCACGAAGCGCGCGGCGAGCAGCGAGAAGAACACCTGCACCGACACTGTGATGCCGAACTGCTTGAAGAATTGCCCAGCCACGCCGGGCATGAAGCTCGCAGGCGCAAAGATTGCGATGATGGTCAGGCTGATCGCGATCACCGCGAGCCCGATCTCGTCGGCGGCATCAAGCGCGGCTTGATAGGGCGATTTGCCCATCCGCATATGACGCACGATGTTCTCGATTTCGACGATGGCGTCGTCGACCAGAATACCGGTCGACAGCGTGATCGCCAGGAACGAGATCAGGTTCAGCGAGAAGCCGAGAATGTCCATCGCCCAGAACGCCGGGAATATCGACAGCGGCAGCGAGACCGCAGCGATCAGCGTGGCGCGGATGTCGCGCAAGAACAGCATCACGATGATCACGGCAAGAATGGCGCCTTCGAAAAGGGTCGAGATCGCGGCTTCGTAGTTGCCCTTGGTGAATTTCACCGAGGTGTCGATCAGCCTGAGATCGTATTCGGGATGCGCTTCCTTGATCGCATCAATGCGCTTCTGCACCGCGGCGGCCACCACCACGTCGCTGGCGCCCTTGGCGCGCTTGATGGCGAACGCAACGACCGGCTCGCCGTTTGCGCGCGCGAAGGTGCGTCGGTCGGCGATCGTATCGGTCACGGTGCCGAGATCGTCCAGGCGCATTTCGCCGCCGCCGGGCAGCGGGACCATGGAGCCGGCGAGGTCGTTCAGCGTCTTGGCGCCGGCCAGCGTGCGGATCGCCTGGTCGTTCTTGCCGATCTCGGCGCGGCCGCCGGCCAGATCCTCGTTGGTGCCGCGCAAATACTGGCTGACCCGGACGGCCGTCAGGCCGGTGGCCTGCAGCCGGTCCGGATCAAGCGAGACGAGGATCTCCCGCTCGACGCCGCCGATGCGCTCGACCTGGGCCACGCCGCGAACGCCCTGCAACTCGCGTTTGACCACGTCGTCGACGAAATAGGACAGTTGCTCCGGCGTCTTGCCGGGCGAGATCGCGGCATAGGTCACGATCGGCAGCCCGATCACGTCGACGCGCTGGATCAAGGGCTCGCTGACGTTCTGCGGCAGGTTGGCGCGCACGCGCGTAACGGCGTCCTTTATATCGTTGATGGCGCGGTCGGTGTTGGTTTCGATGGCAAAGGTGATCGTCGTGACCGACATGCCGTCGGTAATCGAGGAATTGATGTGGCGCACGCCCTCGACGCCGGACACGCCGTCCTCGATAATCTTCGTAACCTGGGATTCGAGTTCGGCGGGCGCTGCACCGAATTGCGCGACCGCGACCGAGATCACCGGGATGTCGGCGGACGGCAAGTGCGTCACCGCGAGCCTGGTGAAGCTCAGCCATCCCAACACCACCAGAATGATCGAGCAGACGACGGGCGGAAGCGGGTTGCGGATCGACCAGGCAGAGATATTGAGGGCCATCAGCGCACCTGTCGGTCGAGTTCGTCGGCGAACATGGTTTTGACACGGTCGCCATCATGCAGCGAGGAGCCGGCGTCGGCCACGACGATTTCGCCGACCTCAAGGCCCGAGAGGATCTCCGTGGAGGTGTCGGATGAGAGCCCGACGCGAACCTGCCGCGTTTCAACCGTGCTGTCCTTGATCACCTGCACGGTGAGGTGATCGATCGCAGTGTGCGGAATGGCGACGCCGCAGGAGCGCTTGGCGTCGATGCTGGCGCGGGCAAACATGCCGATCTTCATGGTCGGATTGTTGGTCACCGCGATGCGGACATGGCCGAGCTGCGTGTCGCGGTCGATTTGCGGCGAGACCAGCCGCACGCGGCCGATCACGTCCGGTGCATTGTCGCGGGTAATGCGTGCGGTCACACCGGGATTGAGCTTGGGCAGGTGAACGGCGGGGACTTCGGCGTCGAGCTCGATCTCGTTATTGATGGAAATACGGAACATCGGGCCTGCCTGCGGCGAGGCGGGCGCGCCGACGGCGGTCCTGACCTCGGTGACGAGGCCCGCGGCCGGCGCTCGCAGCGAAAGCGGACCGGTCCTGCTCCCGCCCTGGGCGCCACCCTGCTGCGGCGGCGGGCTCAAGCGCGCCAGTTCCTGGTTCTCGGTGACGAGATCGCCTTCCTTGACGAAGAGGTCAGTGACCCTGGAGCCTTCCTGATCGGCCTGGACCACGGCCTCGCGGCGCGGCACGACATGGCCCGTGACGCGAACCAGGTCAGAGAAGCAGGCATTGATCGATTTGGTGACGACCACGAGCGCCTCGGTGGCGGTCTGCTTTTCCTCGGGTTCAGGTCGATGCTCCCACCAGTAATAGAAAACGCCGAGCGCAACAAGGAACACACCGCCCAGCACGCGCTTCATGGTTTCGGAAAGCTGCATCGCCGGATCAACCCTTGGGATTGGCGGGAGCGACGACCTCGGGGTGGAGGCGGCCGGCGGCCGGAACGGCGGACCATGTCTGCAAACGAATGCGCGTCCCGCCCAAGGGCAGGACGCATCTTCGCATCTCAACTCGACCCAGCGTCACGAGAACCGACTTGAGCAGGAGTTACTTGGACGCCGTGGTCTTGTTTTCCATATTCACCACCTGCACACGGCGGTTCACTTCGGCCATCGGCTGGTTCGGATCCTTCAGCTTGGTCTTGCCATAGCCGACGGTGACGAGGTCGGAAGACGCGATGTGGTAGTTGTCCATCAGATAGCGCTTGATGGAATCGGCGCGCCGCTCCGACAGGTCCTGATTGTAACCCTCGCTGCCGGCAGCGTCCGTGTGCCCGGCGACGACGAAAGTCGAGCCCTTCAGGTCAGGATTGGTAAGCGCGCGGCCAAGCGCCTGAACCGATGGAAGCGATTTCGCGCTGATATTGGCCGAGTTGTAATCGAACGTGATTTCCAGATCGATATTCGGCTTGTCCTGGGCGATCGTGGCGATCTCCTCGCGCTCCGTCACCGTGAGCGAACGCGTGTTCCTGCCGCGGATGCTGGTGACGAATTTGGCCTGGGCTGCGTCAGCCGTCGGGTCCGTCTGCGGGCCGGCCGACAGGCCCCTGGTCAGCGGTTTCTTGACCGGGGCGAGTGCCTTGAGGATCTGGTCCTCGGTGACGTCATCGGCAGCAATCGCCTTGCTGATTCCAACGGAAAGCGCGGCGCCGATGATTACGATCGAAAGGATCGCGGTCATATTTCGCGTTCCGAACAACTTCGACATTTGACAGTCCCTTCTGCGCTGCCTTGCGCGGTTTCAAATCTCTTCAATGCAGACCGCGGCCGAAAAACGGACACGATCGCAATAACTTGTCTATATGTCGCGGGCGCCGTCCCCGCGGTTCGAGGACAAGGCCTGCGCGAACTCAACAAAAACTAGCGTACGCCGTAGCTGTCGAACTCCTGGACGATATTCGGGTCCATGGCCTTGGCATTGGCTATATCCAAATTGCCCTCGGAAATCGAGCCGTTGCGCTGCTTGGCGAGACCGCGTCCGTACAGGGAAGAGGTGAGGCGAGGATTGATCCTGAGCGCGGCGTCAAAATCGGTGATCGCGTTTTTCATCAATCCGCTCTTCAGGTTAACCAGGCCGCGGCTGTCGAGCGCATCGACGAAATTCGGTCGCAGCCGCAGCGCCTCGTTACAATCCCTCAGCGCTGCCTGGAGGTCGCCGATCACGGCGCGTGCCCAGCAGCGATTGTTGAGGGCTTCGACGTCCTTGGGGTTCAAGCGGACGGTGTTGTCGAAATCCTTGATCGCAAGGCTATAGGCGCCCTTGCTGGCATAGACCTGCCCGCGCCGGTACAGCGCGTTGGCATCGTCCGGATTGGCATCGAGCTTCTCGGTCAGGCTCTTGATGGTCGGATCGTCGGCGAGCGCGACTTGGGGCTTTTCAGCCGGCCGCTCCATCGCAGCGGGCGGTGGCGGCGGTGGCGGAATATCGACCCGAGGAGGCGGTGGCGGCGGCGGTGGTGGCAGTTCGACCCTTGGAGGCGGTGGCGCTTCGACCTTTGGCAGCGGCGGTGCGGCAATCGGTGCTGAGGATGGCGGCGGGGGCGGCGGGGGAGGCTGCAATGTTGCCACCGTCGGTCGGTTGCCGGCTGCGCCCGGGATGAAGGAAAAATCTTCGGCGAGCGACGAGGAAATCCACGGCACCTGCTCGCCGCGCGAGGCGCGGGTGACACCGACCCTGGTCCGGTTGAGGGTTTCCTCGGCCATCAGGTCGGGGACACGGATCTCTTTCAAAAGCTCCTGCACGAACAGGCTGTGATCGCCGCCATTGTCCGAGATCACCGAGGATAGCGCGGCAGAATACATCACCAGGCTGCCGTTCGGCGCGATGACGGGCGCAAGTCCGGCCGAAAACGTGCGAAAGCGGCGTTCATAGGGATTGCGGCGGGAGGCGTCGAGCAGCGCAATCTTGACGCCGGCGCCGCGGCCGTTGATTTCGCTCAGGACCGTTTCGAGGCTGAAGCCGTCGTGACGCACATCCGCCTCGCTCCAGATCTGGGCGTCGACCGGCATCATATAGCTCTGGCGGCTGGACTGGATGCCAAAGCCGGAGAAAAAGACAAGCGCGACCGATCCCGGCTTCAGCTTGGCATACAGGCGGTCGAAGGCGCGCCGCATTTGGTCGCCGTTGAGGTTCTCTCCGATTTCCACAGTAAAACCGTCGCGCTTGAGCTCGTCGGCGACGTCGCGCGCGTCGTTGATCGGCTCCTTCAGCGGCGCATCCGCGTCCGGGTATTTGGCATTGCCGATGACAAGCGCATAGCGGTCACCCGCTGCGAACGAGGGAGTCATCGAGACGACCGAGGCAAGCAACATCAATAGCAAAGCAAGGCGAATTTTCATCACTTGGGGGTCCAGCCAAAAGTGCGCCGATCCTGGCTTTCGCCGCGGCGACGCTCCTCCACTCAAGCTAGCATTATCAAACCACGGTTGCGGGGCGTCAACCGCTTGTGGCGTCATGCTTATCGCGGCGATTGACCGCAAGCAGGCACGTCCACAGGAAGCGAGCGCTGAAGAAGGCTTCTTTGCGCCCGCCCCCGCTCATGGCGGAAAGTTCCCACGAAGCGCGGTGGTGTTAATGTGATTGGCCTCACATTAAGGGCAGACCGCGTCATCCCAATGACAATCGCGGAAGGTCAAAGTCAAATCCGTTCCCGCCGGTTTGACCTTTGTCAATGACGATGGCTTGGTGTCGCGACGAGCCGAAAAACCGCAACGAGAAAGAGAGAGCGATGGGAAACGCCTACGAAATATACGCGATTCGCTACGCGACCATGCAGCGCACGCCGCACATGAATTTTCTGTCACCCGATCCGCACGAGACCAGCGCCCAGGACCTCGACTATTTCGTCTGGCTGATCCGGGGAGGCGGGCGCGACATCATGGTCGATACCGGCTTCAACGCGGAGGAGGCCAAGCTGCGCGGCCGCAAACTCACGCTCAATCCGGTCGATGCGCTGGCGGGCTTTGGGGTCAAGGCCGAGACGATCAGGGACATCGTCGTGACTCATCTGCACTATGATCACGCCGGCAATCTCGATCGTTTCCCGAATGCGCGCTTCCACCTGCAGGACCGCGAGATGGCCTACGCCACCGGTCGCTGCATGTGCAATGGCTTGTTGCGGCATCCGTTTACGGTGGAGCATGTCACGCAGATGGTGCGTCACGTCTATGGCGAGCGCGTCACCTTCCATTCCGGCGACGGCGAGGTGACGCCGGGCGTCACCTTGCACCGGGTCGGCGGCCATTCCGACGGCTTGCAAGTGGTGCGGGTCGAGACCGAGCGCGGACCGGTGGTGCTGGCATCCGACGCCGCGCATTATTATGCCAACCTGCACAGGCGGAGCCCGTTTCCGATCGTCTACAATATCGGCGACATGGCCGCGGGCTGGGAGATTGTCGAGCGGCTCGCCGGCCATCCCGACCGCTTCATTCCCGGGCACGATCCGATTGTTTCGGAGATCTATCCGCGCGCCAGCGACAAGGTCGACGCTTTCGCCTTGCACAAGGCGCCGTCGCGCTCGTTTGCCAAGTAAGGAAGTGACCGCGGGTTAGATCCCGAGCAGCGCCGCCGGACGCGCCTCGCGATGCTTCGCCGCTGCCGTCACGATCGTACAGGATGTGATTGTCGCGCAGGGCTTTGCGGCTTTCGCTGCCCCACGGCTTCCATCTCCGCGCGCAGGCAGGAGATGAAATGCGTCGCATAGGGCGACAACGGCGCGCCGCGCTTGATCGCGATGAAGGTGTCGAATCGGGTCGGCTCCCTGATTTCCAGAAGGCGCACGCCGGGAATATTGCCGTGCGCCACGGAGAACTGGTCGATGACGGCGATACCAAGCCGCGCCTGCACCAGCGAGCAGACGGTGTTGCCGAAGCGGGCGCGGATTGTGATGTCGTAGGGCAGTTTGTTGCGAGCAAACAGGTCCGCCATGATGCGGCCATAGGGGTCGGTCGGCTCGATTCCGATCAGCGGAAAGCGCGTCATCTCGGCGGCCGAAATCTTCTTGCGCTCGGCGAGCGCATGACCTTCGGGCACGATGCAGAACAGCCGCCCCGAGGCAAGCGGCAGGAAATCCAGTGCGGGATGGTCGAGCCGGTAGCTGATCGCCGCGCAATCGCCCTTGCCGAGCAGGAGATAATCGATCGCCTCCTCGATTTTCAGGATGTTGATGTCCATCCTGAGATCCGGATAGCGCCGCCGCGTCTTCTCGACCGCGCGCGGCACCATGACCTGGGCGATGCTCGGCACCGAGCCGATCCGCAGCTCCGACAGTTCGCCGCGGCCGATCTTGCCGATGACGTCGGTGAGATCATCGACTTTCTTGTAGACGGCGTTGATCTGCTCGAAGATCAGCTGCGCGTCCGCCGTCGGGAAATAGCGGCCGTTCTGCCGGGTGAAGAAGCGGACGCCGAGCGAGCGCTCGGTATATTTGATGAGGCGGCTGATGCCGGGCGCCGACACATTAAGAAGTTTTGCCGCGCCTGAAATCGTGCCCGAAATCATCACGGCGCGAACGACTTCGATCTGTCGGAGCGTCATCATCGCCGGTCAAGATAACGCAAACCTCGCTCCGCTCAATACGCCTCTTTCTCGTCCGCCTCCCTGGAGGTCTGCACCAGATCGAGGCTCTTCTCGATCTTGCCGAGCAGCGCCGCCAGATCCTTGCGCTCCTGTGCGGATAGGCAGGCCAGGATTTCCTGCTCGCGGCGCAACAGTCGCGGGATCAGCTCTTCATAGAGCGTGCGGCCTTTCCGCGTCAGCCGTAGCCGGAACTCGCGGCGGTCGTCCTCGTTCTCGACGCGCTCGACGATCTGACGCCGCATCAACGACGTCACGGCGCGGCTGATGGTGGATTTGTGGGTGCGGGTGCAATCGGAAATATATTGTGCGCTGCAGGGGTCGTTGCGGAAGCCGAGGGTGGCCAGCACCCGCCATTCCGGAATGTCGAGCCCATACCGTTCCTGATATTCGCTCGACAGCGCGTTGCTGACCTCCGCGGCGAGGCGATTGAGGCGGAACGGCACGAAGCGGAACAGGTCGAGGCGAGGACTGCGCTTTGGCGCGGCATCGTCGCGCGCGCCGCTTGCGGCGGCTGATCGCGTCCGCGGGGGGTCGGTGACCAGAGCCTTTGTCAAAAATCGCTCCAATGTGGGTTGCGCGGACGAGCGGAACGGGGTTAAGATAGTTGCAAATGAGACTAATTTAGCAGCCCGATCATCTCCTGGCTAGAGCCAAGGTAATATCTCCTGGCTAGAGCCAAGGTAATAAAGAGATGGCGCAGGTGGAAACCCAGCTCAAGAATCAGGCCAACACCCAGTTCGGCTATCGCCGCCATGCGGATCAGGACCGCGCGAGCGCCAGCGAATACCAGGTCGTGGTGGTCGGGGCAGGCCCGGTCGGGCTGTCCTTTGCGATCGATCTTTCGCAGCGCGGCCACAACGTCGTGCTGCTCGACGATGCCGACCGGATCGGCGAAGGCTCGCGTGCGATCTGCTTCTCGAAGCGCTCGCTGGAGTACTGGGACCGGCTCGGCGTCGGCGACCGCATGGTCGACAAGGGCGTGGTGTGGAGCGTCGGCAGGATTTTTCACGGCGAGCAGCAGCTCTATCGGTTCAACCTCTTGCCCGAGCAGGGCCACAAGCGGCCGGCCTTCATCAACCTCCAGCAATTCTATGCCGAGGCCTATCTGGTTGACCGCGTTGAGCAGCTTCCGTCGATATCTCTGCGTTGGCGCAACAAGGTGACGGCGCTGGAGAGCCGCAATGACGGCGTGATGTTGACCATTGACACACCCGACGGTCCGTATCAATTGCTGGCGGCCTACGTCATTGCCTGCGATGGCGCGCGTTCGTCGTTGCGGCGGATGGTCGGCGCGGAATTCTCTGGCCAGGCGTTCGAAGACCAGTTCCTGATCGCCGACGTCAAGATGACGGCCGAATTTCCGACCGAGCGCTGGTTCTGGTTCGATCCGCCGTTCCATGCCGGACGCTCGGCGCTCCTGCACAAGCAGCCCGACGACGTCTGGCGTATCGATCTGCAGCTTAGCCGCTATGCCGATCCCGCCGTCGAGAAGCAGCCGGAGAATGTGCGGCCGCGGATCGCGCGCATGCTCGGTCACGACAAGTTCGAATTCGAATGGATTTCGCTCTACAAGTTCCAGTGCCGGCGCATGGACCGTTTCATCCATGGCCGCGTCATCTTCGCGGGCGATGCCGCGCATCAAGTCTCGCCGTTTGGCGCGCGCGGCGCCAATTCCGGCCTGGAGGATGCGGAAAATCTTGCCTGGAAGCTCGATCGCGTGCTGCGCGGTCAGTCTCCGGCGACTCTGCTCGAAAGCTATCATATCGAACGCAGCCTTGCCGCCGACGAGAACATTCGCGAATCGACGCGATCGACCGATTTCATGGCGCCGAACTCGCATCAGGAGGCGCGGCTTCGCAAGGCGGTGCTCTCGCTTGCCAAAGAAACCGATTTCGGCAAGCGCATGGTCAATGCCGGCCGGCTTTCGGTGCCGTCGGTCTACGAAACTCCGCTCTCGACGCCGGATAGCGACGGTTGGCGCGGCGGACCGCGGCCCGGCACCTCGATGTACGACGCGCCCGTTGCGACGCGGTCGGGTCAGCCGACGTTCCTGGCCGATGCTTTCAGAGCCGGGGGAACGCAGTTCACACTGCTCGCGTTTGGCAACGGCGCCGATGTCGAGGCGCCCGAGAGCGTCAAGTCGATCCGGATTGGCGGCGAGGATGGCTTTGTCGACAAAGAGGGCCTTGCCGCAACTCGCTACGATGCCGAACCGGCTACCGCCTATCTGCTGCGGCCCGATGGCTATGTCGCCGCGCGCTTCCGCCATCCGACGCGCCCGACGCTGGATGCTGCGCTCGCGCGCGCCGCCGGCCTGAACTGAGAGTCTTGTCATGCCGCTTTCGACCAGCTCGAATTTTGCAAGGCCCGACGACGCATTCCGCGCGGTCGTCGAGGCGCATCGTGGGTTGACCGACGAGCAAAGTGCCGATTTCGACGCGGCGCTGGTCCTGATCCTCGCCAACCATATCGGCGACATCGAGGTGTTGCGCGAGGCGATCGCGCTCGCAAGACGCCGCATGATCGATGCAAGCCAGCAGCAGCAACAGCAGCAATAGAAGCGATACGAGGACCAGGTTGATGTCGAAAGGTTTTGCCTCCACGACGGATCTCGCAGAAAAGAAGATCACCTTCTCCGAGATCGGCACCGATCTCTATGCCTTCACCGCCGAGGGCGATCCCAACACGGCCGTGATCGTGGGCGAGGATGGCTGCCTCGTGTTCGACGCGCAGGCAACGCCCGCGATGGCCAACAAGGTGATCGAGCGGGTGAAGGCTGTCACCGACAAGCCCATCAAATATGTCGTGCTGTCGCACTATCATGCCGTGCGCGTGCTCGGTGCCTCGGCCTATCATGCGCAGGCGATCATCGCCTCGGAAGAGACGCGCCGCCTCATCGCCGAGCGCGGCCAGCAGGACTGGGATTCCGAATACGGCCGCTTTCCCCGCCTGTTCCAGGACGCGCAGAGCATTCCCGGCCTGACCTGGCCGACGCTGACGTTCGACGGCGAGATGTCGATCTATCTGGGCAAGCGCGAGGTGCGACTGATGCAACTCGGCCCCGGCCACACCTCCGGCGATATCGTTGCCTGGGTGCCGGATGCGCAGGTGATGTTCTCCGGCGACCTGATCGAATATCACTCGGCCTGCTATTGCGGCGACGCGTATTTGCGCGAATGGCCGACGACCTTGAACGAGATCCGCGCATTCAACCCGAAGGCGATCGCGCCGGGCCGCGGCGATGCGCTGAAGGGTCTTTCCACCGCGCGCGAGGCGATCGCCATGACGCGCGATTTCGTCACGACGCTCTACGGCGCCGCAGAAGTTTCCGTTGCGAAAGGCCGCGCCCTGAAAGAGACGATGGCCGCGACGCGCGAGGTGATGGACCCCAAGTTCTCGAGCTTTGCGATTTACGAACATTGTCTGCCGTTCAACGTGTCGCGCGCGTTCGACGAAGCAAGCGGGATCGACGATCCCGTGATCTGGACCGACAAGCGCGACCGGGAAATGTGGGCCGCCCTGCAAGGAGGAGGATAAACATGAACATCAATACCTCGCCCGAAAAAATCACCCAGGCTTCCGTTCATGTGACGCCAGGCTACATGTCCGGCTTTCGCAACAGCTTCGAGACGGAATCGCTGCCTGGCGCGCTGCCGATGGGACGCAATTCGCCGCAACGCTGCGCCTACGGGCTTTATGCCGAGCAGTTGTCCGGTTCGCCCTTCACCGCGCCGCGCGGCAGTAACGAGCGGTCCTGGCTCTATCGAATCCGTCCGTCGGTGAAGCACTCCGGTCGCTTCGTGAAAGTCGATGCGGGGCTGTGGCGTTCGGCGCCCTGCCATGAATACGATCTCCCGATCGCGCAGTTGCGCTGGAACCCGACCCCGATCCCGAAACAGGAGATGACCTTCCTGCAGGGCGTGCAGTCCGTGACGACCGCGGGCGATGTCAACGCGCAGGCTGGCATGGCCGCGCATGTCGTTCTCATCACCAAATCCATGGTCGACCAGCACTTCTACAATGCCGACGGCGAGATGATGTTCGTCGCCCAACAGGGCAATCTGCGCTTCATCACCGAGTTCGGCCGCATCGATATCGAACCCGGCGAAATCGCGGTGATCCCGCGCGGGGTGAAATTCCGCGTCGAAATTCCGAACGGCCCCGCGCGCGGCTATCTCTGCGAGAATTACGGCGGCGCCTTCACGCTCCCGGAGCGCGGCCCGATCGGCGCCAACTGTCTGGCGAACGCGCGCGATTTCCTCACGCCGGTCGCAGCCTATGAGGAAAAGGACACGCCGACCGAACTCTACGTGAAATGGGGCGGCTCGCTGTTCAAGACCGAGTTGCCGCATTCGCCGATCGATGTGGTCGCCTGGCACGGCAACTACGCGCCTTACAAGTACGACTTGCGCACGTTCTCGCCGGTGGGTGCGATCGGCTTCGATCATCCCGATCCCTCGATCTTCACCGTGCTGACCTCGCCGTCGGAGACCGCCGGTACCGCGAATATCGATTTTGTGATCTTTCCGGAGCGCTGGATGGTCGCCGAAAACACCTTCCGTCCGCCCTGGTATCATCTGAACATCATGAGCGAGTTCATGGGCCTGATTTATGGCGTGTACGATGCCAAGCCCGAAGGCTTCGTGCCCGGTGGCATGAGCTTGCACAATTGCATGCTGCCGCACGGGCCGGACCGCCAGGCCTTCGATCACGCCTCCAACGGCGAGTTGAAGCCGGTGAAGCTCACAGGCACGATGGCCTTCATGTTCGAGACGCGCTTTCCGCAGCGCGTCACCGCGCATGCGGCGACGTCGGCGACCTTGCAGGACGACTATGCCGACTGCTGGAAGGGGCTCGAGAAACGGTTCGATCCGAACAGGCCGTGATCTTTGTGCTGTCATCGCCGGGCTTGACCCGCCTGCGGGGCCGAAGCCCCTTCGGCGTGGCCGAGGCCCGGCGATCCATCGCACTTCAAAAGTTTCTTTCAAAAGATGGATGGCCGGATCAAGTCCGGCCATGACGACGTGAGATTGGAGGAGATCGTGCCCCATCCCAATGATCCAAAGCTCCGGTCCTTCATTGCGATCGATCCGGCCTCTGACTTCCCGATCCAGAATCTGCCTTACGGCGTGTTCTCCGCCAAGGACGGGCTCGCGCCGCGGGTTGGCGTAGCGATCGGCGAATACGTGCTCGATCTCTGGGAGCTGGCGCAGGATTGCCGCATCGATGTCGTCGAGCCCGCGGTTTTTGCTGCGCCCTCGCTCAACCCATTCATGGCGCTCGGCCCGAAGGTCTGGTCGACGACACGGGCGAGGATCAGCGAATTGTTGCGCGCCGACCATGGCGAGCTGCGCGACAATCCGGAACTGCGCCAGCGCGCGCTGGTGCCGCTGAGCGACGTCAAGCTGCATATGCCGCTCACGGTCGCGGGCTACACCGATTTCTATTCGTCGAAGGAGCATGCCACCAATGTCGGCGTCATGTTCCGCGGCAAGGACAACGCGCTGCAGCCGAACTGGCTGCACATGCCGATCGGCTATAACGGCCGCGCCTCGACCGTCGTGGTGTCCGGCACCAAAGTGCGCAGGCCGCGCGGGCAACTCAAGCCGCCGACCGCAGACGCGCCGAGCTTCGGACCCTGCAAGCGGCTCGATTTCGAGCTGGAGATGGGCGTGGTGATTGGGCAACCGTCGGCGATGGGCGAAATGCTGACGGAAGCGCAGGCCGAACAAATGATCTTCGGCTTCGTGATCCTCAACGACTGGAGCGCGCGCGACATCCAGCAATGGGAATATGTGCCGCTCGGGCCGTTCCAGGCCAAAGCCTTTGCCACCTCGATCAGCCCGTGGGTCGTGACGCGCGAGGCGCTGGAGCCATTCCGCCTGCGGGGTCCCGTGCAGGATCCCGAGCCGCTGCCCTATCTGCGCCAGACGCAACCGAACAATTTCGACCTCGAACTCGACGTCTCCTTGCGGGCGAGCGGCATGAACGAGGCAAAAACCATCTGCCACACCAATTTCAAGTACATGTACTGGTCCTCGGTGCAGCAACTGGTGCATCACGCCTCCAGCGGCTGCGCCATGAATGTCGGCGACCTCCTGGGAAGCGGCACGATTTCCGGGCCCGAAAAACACCAGCGCGGAAGCCTGTTGGAGATCAGTTGGAACGGCTCCGAGCCGGTTGAACTGGCGAGCGGCATCAAGCGCTCTTTCCTGGAGGACGGCGACTCCCTTGTCATGCGCGGCTGGTGCCAGGGCGATGGCTATCGCGTCGGTTTTGGCGCGGTCGAAGGCACGATTCTGCCGGCAGAGTGATTTCGCTTCGTCGTTGCGAGGAGCCTCAGCTCCGAAGCAATCCAGAATACCCCCGCGGATACAGTCTGGATTGCTTCTGTTGGCTCGCAACGGAAAGAGCTCACCGCCTCTCGGGCGGGATACCGCGTATCCTCGCGGCATGCGCCGCAACATCGTCGCGCGAATATTTGAGGTGCACCCGCTTGTCCGAGGCGGGATGTTTGGCGAGGCAGATGCCCGCGCGCCATTCCCTCGCGGGCCTGATCGGGCGCGGCGCAAAGCCGCCGCCGCAATTCGGGCAGACGTTGAAGATATTGGTCTCGACGCAGTCGGCGCAAAAGGTGCATTCGTAGGAGCAGATGCGCGCATCAAGCGCGTTCGGCGCCAGGTCCTTGTCGCAATATTCGCAGTTCGGTCGCAGTTGCAGAGCCATGGCGTGCCATCCGGTTGCGAGCGGATGATCGCAGATTGCGTCCGCGATTCGAACGGCGAATTTCCCTCGATTTGCGCCACGCCGCCGCTCACGATTTCAAAGGCAGCTTTGCGCTCTCCTTCAGGCGGTCCAGCACGATGGAGGAGCGCACATGCGCCACGCTCGGATGCGGCATCAGCACATTGTTCACGAGGTCGGAGAGGTCCTTGAGGTCGCGCAGCACCGCCTTCAGCACATAGTCGGCGTCGCCTGTCAGCGAATAGGCCTCCTGGATCGCGTCGACGCGATTGATCAATGCACGGAATTTTTTCGAATTGTCGGGCGAATGGGTCGCGAGCGCGATGGTGATGAAGGCAATCAGGCCGAAGCCGAGCGCTTCGCCGGAAAGATTGGCGGAGTAGCCGGCGATCACCTTCTCCTGCTCCAGCCGGATGCGGCGTCGCGAGCATTGCGAGGCCGACAGCCCGACGAGATTGGCGAGCTCCTGGTTGGTGAGCCGGCCGTCGTCCTGCAGCGCCGCCAGCATCCTGAGATCGAAGGCGTCGACCGAGGTCATGCGTAAATTGTCCATTTGATGCACAAATCGTGCATACTTCTAGCAGAATGTGCCTCGGTTTGCACGCACCTTGCGCCGGAATCGGCGGAAAGTGCGGCTTCCGCTCAAGGGAGAATTCGCGATGGGTCCGTTCCCGCATGATGCGCCGCCGGCTGTGATCAGCGCCGACAATCCGATGGGCACCGACGGTTTTGAATTCGTCGAATATGCGCATCCCGAGCCGCAAAAGCTGCACGCGCTGTTCAAGCTGATGGGCTTTGTGCCGGTCGCGCGCCACAGGACGAAGAAGATCACCGTCTATCGCCAGGGCGACATCAACTACCTCGTCAACGAGGAGCCGAACACCCACGGCTTCGACTTCGTCGCGGCCCATGGTCCCTGCGCGCCCTCGATGGCGTTCCGCGTGGTCGACGCCATGCAGGCTTTTGAGCGCGCGCTGGCGCTCGGCGCGGAAGCAGCCGATGCGACGCCGGCACAGAAGTCGCTGAATGTTCCCGCAATCAAGGGCATCGGCGGCAGCCTGCTTTATCTGGTCGACCGCTATGGCGCGAAAGGCTCGCCCTATGATCTTGAATTCGAGTGGATCGGCGCCCGCGATCCGCGGCCTGCGGGTGCGGGGCTTTATTACATCGATCACCTTACCCATAACGTCCATCGCGGGCGGATGAATGTCTGGGCCGGCTTCTACGAAAAGCTGTTCAACTTCCGCCAGATCCGTTTCTTCGACATCGAAGGCCGCGCCTCCGGCCTGTTTTCGCGTGCGCTCACCAGTCCGGATGGAAAGATCCGAATCCCGATCAACGAGGACGCGGGTTCCTCCGGGCAGATCGAGGAGTACCTCGCTCTCTATCGCGGCGAGGGCATCCAGCACATCGCCTGCGGCGCACGCGATATTCATGCGACCATCGAGGGCCTGCGCGCGGCCGGCCTGCCGTTCATGCCGTCGCCGCCCGACACCTATTTCGAGCGGATCGACGCCCGCCTGCCCGGGCATGGCGAAGAGATCGCGCGCCTCAGGAAGAACGGGATTCTGATCGACGGCGAAGGCGTAGTCGATGGCGGTCATACAAAAGTGCTGCTGCAGATTTTTTCAGCGAACGCGATCGGGCCGATCTTCTTCGAATTCATCCAGCGCAAAGGTGATGATGGGTTCGGCGAGGGCAATTTCAAGGCCCTGTTCGAATCGATCGAGGAAGATCAGATCCGCCGCGGCGTGCTGAAGGTCGAGCACGCGGCCTGATCCTGTCGTCCCGGCCAAGCGAAGCGCGAGCCGGGACCCATAACCACAGGCATTTGTGGTTTGCGAAGGTCGTCTCCCAGACTTCGTGATCGATAGAGTCCGCGGTATGGGTCCCGGATCGCGCTCGCTTTGCTCGCTTGTCCGGGACGACGCTATTTTGTTGATGTCCACTCCTTCACCAGTTCGCCAAGCTCCGCCACGACCGGCTCGCGGATTGCCGACGGCGTGCGCGAGAAGCGCGGGGCGGGTGCGGGCTGGGTGACGCCGTGGCGCTCGACAAAGACGCCGCGCGCGGCCATATGCGGATGCCTTGGCGCTTCCGCCATGGTCAAAATCGGCGCAAAGCAGATGTCGGTCCCTTCCATGAGCCTGCACCACTCCTCGCGCGTCCTTGTCTTGAACACGTCGGCAAGCTTTGCCTTCAGCTCCGGCCAGGCCTTGCGGTCCATCTGAGCGTCGAAGGTCGTGTCGGACAGCCCGGCATGCTGGCGCAGCAGCGCATAGAATTGCGGCTCGATCGACCCGATCGAGATGAAATTGCCGCAGGCGCATTCGTAGATGCCGTAGAAATGCGCGCCGCCGTCGAGGAAATTTCGCTCGCGGCCCTCGACCCAGCGGCCGATCGCGGTCATGTCAAAGAACATCGACATCAACGAGGCCGCGCCGTCGCACATTGCGGCATCGACCACCTGGCCCTTGCCGGATCTCGACGTCTCGAGCAGGGCCGCAAGCACGCCGACCACGAGATAAAGCGCTCCGCCGCCGAAATCGCCGACCAGATTGAGCGGCGGCACCGGCTTGTCTTTCGTTCCGATCGCAGCCAGCGCGCCGGTCAGCGAGATATAGTTGATATCGTGGCCCGCGGCCTGCGCCAGCGGGCCCTCTTGGCCCCAGCCGGTCATGCGGCCATAGACCAGTTTCGGGTTGCGCGCGAGCACGACATCGGGGCCGAGCCCAAGCCGTTCCATCACGCCGGGACGAAAGCCCTCGACCAGCGCATCGGCGCTGGCGAGCAAATCGAGCACCTGCGCGACCGCGTTCTTGTCCTTCAGATCGAGCTCGATGACCTTGCGGCCGCGGCCCGCGACCGACTTCATGTTCTTCTTCGCACCGATGCGATCGAGGGTCACGACCTCCGCGCCCATATCCGCCAGCATCATGCAGGCGAATGGACCGGGGCCGATGCCGGCGAATTCGACGATGCGGAATCCGGCGAGCGGGCCGGAGGCGCGAGCCTTGCTTTGCGGGGCTGGTTTGTCGAGCACGGTGATCTGCCTTCTAAAGCGTTTCCTTCGAAAATTGTCTCGCCTCGCGGTCGCGCCCGCAAGCGACTTTTGGTCCGGGCATGATCAAAAACGAAGCGGCGCGCAACATCCTTGCGCGCCGCGAAATTGCGTTGAGTCGCTAAAGCGCAGCGGCACTCGGGCGTCGTCGCGCTTTGGCTTTTTGTTGGCACATGATCTTTTCGGACAACCGGTGTTCGCTTTTCCGGATCCTGCGCTCAACCAGCAGCCAGCACCGCACGCTCCGCCATCACCTTGATGAGGTTGGCGCGATAGTCCGCGGAACCGTGGATGTCACTCAATAGCCCGCTCGCGGGGATTGTGACGCTCGCAAGCGCGCCCGGCGACCAGTTCGCCTTCAGCGCGGCTTCGATTGCGCCAACCCGCATCACGCCGCTCTGCGAGGCGCCGGTCGCAGCAGCGCGAACATCGCCGGATTTCGTCTTGGCGACGAACACGCCGGTCAGCGCAAAGCGCGAGGCCGGGTGCGGGAATTTTGCGTAACCCGCCTTTGCCGGAACCGGGAACGACACGGCCGTGATGATCTCGCCATCCTCGAGCGCGGTCGAAAACAGGCCCTTGAAGAAATCGTCGGCTGCGATCGAACGCTTGTTGGTCTTGATCGTCGCGCCGAGCGCCAGCACCGCGCTCGGATAGTCGGCCGCCGGATCATTGTTGGCGAGAGAGCCGCCGATGGTGCCGCGATGACGCACGGCCGGATCGCCGATGGTGGAAGCCAGATGCGCGAGCGCAGGGATCGCCTTCTGCACCGCGGCACTCGTCGCCACGTCATAATGCGGCGTCGCGGCCTTGATCGTCACGGCGTCGCCGGTGACGTCGATGCCGACCAGCTCCTTGATCCTGGCGAGATCGATCACGTCAGACGGTGCAGCAAGCCGCTGCTTCATGACGGGGATCAGCGTCTGCCCGCCGGCGAGGAACTTTGCCTCCTTGCCCTTGCCGAACAGGCTGACGGCCTCGTCGACGGAGGAGGGGCGATGATAGGTGGTCTGGTACATCGGGTGCTCCCTGAAATTCCTGTCTCTGTCATTCCGGAATGCGCCGCAGGCGCTGATCCGGAATCTCGAGGTTCAATCTCTGCTTCAGATTCCGGGTTCGACGCTTCGCGTCGCCCCGGAATGACAGTTGCGTTAGGCCGCCTTGCCGTGAACCGCGTGCCAGACGCGATCCGGCGTCGCCGGCATTTCCAGCTTGTTGTTGTCGATCGCATCCGTGATCGCGTTGATCACGGCAGCGGACGCGCCGATTGCGCCGGCCTCGCCGCAACCCTTGATGCCCAGCGGATTGCCGGGACAGAGCGTCGTGGTGTGGCTGAGCTTGAACGAGGGCAAATCGTCGGCGCGCGGCATGGTGTAATCCATGAACGAGGCGGTCACGAGCTGGCCGTTCTCGTCATAGATAGCGCCTTCGAGCAGCGCCTGGCCGATGCCCTGGGCGAGGCCGCCATGGACCTGGCCTTCGACGATCATCGGATTGATCAGGCGGCCGAAGTCATCGGCCGCGACGAAGTTGACGAAGGTGGTCTTGCCGGTTGCGGGATCGACCTCGAGCTCGCAGATATAGGCGCCGGCCGGGAAGGTGAAGTTGGTCGGATCGTAGAACGCGCTCTCCTTCAGGCCCGGCTCCATGCCATCAGGCAGATTATGCGCGGTGTAGGCTGCAAGCGCGACCATCGGGAACGCGATCTTCTTGTCGGTGCCCGTGACCTTGAGCTCGCCATTTTCGATGACGATGTCGCCTTCGGCTGCCTCCAGCGCATGCGCTGCGATCTTCTTTGCCTTGGCCTCGACCTTCTCCATCGCCTTCAGGATGGCGGTCAAGCCCACGGCCGCCGAGCGCGAGCCATAGGTGCCCATACCGAACTGCACCTTGTCGGTGTCGCCATGCACGATCGAGATCTGGTCGATCCCGATGCCGAGACGCTCCGCCACAAGCTGGCAGAAGGTCGTCTCATGGCCCTGGCCGTGACTGTGCGAGCCCGTCAGGATCTCGATGGTGCCGACCGGGTTGACGCGGACCTCGGCGGATTCCCACAAGCCGACGCCGGCGCCCAGGCTCCCGACCGCCTTCGACGGCGCAATCCCGCAGGCCTCGATGTAGCAGGAGACGCCGATGCCGCGCAGTTTCCCTTCGGCCTTTGCCTTGGCCTTGCGCGCCGGGAAGCCGGCATAGTCGATCGCCTTCTTTGCGGCATCGAGCGAGGCGTGGAAGTCGCCGGTGTCATAGGCCATGATCACCGGCGTCTGATACGGGAACGTGGTGATGAAGTTTTTCGCGCGCAGCTCGGCCGGGTCGACCTTGAGTTGCCGCGCCGCGGTCTCCATCATCCGCTCGATCAGATAACTCGCCTCGGGCCGGCCCGCGCCGCGATAGGCGTCGACCGGGGTGGTGTTGGTATAGACGCCCATCACCTCGGCATAGATCGCCGGGATCACATATTGCCCCGACAGCAGCGTGACATAGAGATAGGTCGGCACCGCCGAGGAGAACAGCGACATATAGGCGCCGAAATTGGCGTAGGTCTTCACCCGCAGGCCAAGGATCTTGTTGTCCTTGTCGAAGGCCATCTCGGCCTTGGTCACGTGATCGCGGCCATGCGCGTCGGTGAGGAAGGATTCCGAGCGGTCGCCGGTCCACTTGATCGGACGGGCAACTTTCTTCGAGGCCCACAGGCAGACCATCTCCTCGGGATAGATGTAGATCTTGGAGCCGAAACCGCCGCCGACGTCGGGCGCGATCACGCGCAGCTTGTGCTCGGGCGCGATGTTGTAGAACGCCGACAGCACGAGACGCGCGACATGCGGATTTTGCGAGGTGGTGTAGAGCGTGAAATGTTCTTCCGCGGTGTCGTAATTTGCGATCGCAGCGCGCGGCTCCATCGCGTTCGGCACCAGGCGGTTGTTGGTGAGCTCGAGCGTCACCAGGTTGGCGGCTTTCGCGAAAGCAGCCTTCACCGCGGCATCATCGCCAAGCGCCCAGTCGTAGACCACGTTGCCGGGTGCCTCGGGATGCAGCTGCGGCGCGCCGGGTTTGATGGCGGCTTTGACGTCGGGGACAGCCGGCAGCTCGTCGTAGTCCACGACGACGGCCTCGGCCGCATCGCGCGCCTGATTCTTGGTCTCGGCGATCACCACCGCGACCGCCTGGCCGACGAAGCGCACGGTTTCGGGCGCCATCGCGGGCCATGCGCCCATTTTCATCGGCGAGCCGTCCTTGGATGTGATCGCCCAGCCGCAGATGAGATTGCCGATCTTGTCGTCGACCAGTTCCTTGCCGGTCAAGACCGCAAGCACGCCCGGCATCTTCAGCGCGGCGGACGAATCGATGCTCTTGACCTTGGCATGCGCATGCGGGCTGCGGATGAACTGGGCATGGGTCATGCCCGCCAGCTTGATATCGTCGACATAGCGGCCTTTGCCGGTGATGAACCGCTTGTCTTCCTTGCGCACGACGCTTGCGCCGATGCCATCAACGCCCATGTTCTGTTCTCCCTACCGGAGTGATTGTGACCGCAATTCCATCGAACAGCGGCGATTCGAGATTTCGCGAAAGCGCGACGGCTACTCGGCCGCCTGCGCGACCTTCATGCGGCCGGCCGCATCCAGCACGGCCTTGACGATATTGTGGTAGCCGGTGCAGCGGCAGATATTGCCTTCGAGCTCATGGCGCACGGTGGCCTCGTCGAGCTTGCCGCCAGATCCTTGAGATTGATGGCGGTGCACGATGTCGATCGAGCTCATGATCATGCCCGGGGTGCAGAAGCCGCATTGCAGCCCGTGATTGTCGCGGAACGCCGCCTGCATCGGATGCAGTTCGTCGCCCCTGGCGATGCCTTCGATGGTGATGACGCTCGAGCCTGCGGCCTGTCCGGCCAGCATGGTGCAGGACTTGACCGCCTTGCCGTCGACATGGACGACGCAGGCACCGCATTGGCTGGTATCGCAGCCGACATGGGTGCCGGTCAGGTTCAGATGATCTCGCAAGAGATGAACGAGAAGCGTGCGATCCTCGACATCGACCGAGACCGCCTTTCCGTTCACCGTCAGTTTGATTGTCGACACGTGACCCTCCGTATGTTTCTTGCTTATTCCGATTAGAGACAGCGGAGGGGGAACTTTGCAACTGGGAATTTCGTGGTGCGGTCATCGAAAGGTCACGGGATGCGAGCAGCCGCTGTCCTGGCCCTTGTCTTGATGTCTGTCCGCCGAAGAAGCCAGGCGCCACGCGCACAGCAATAGCCTCGTGACGCGACCGCGCCCGAGTTGTGCCAGACGAAACGTCGCCCGCAGAGGGCGCAGGGAAAGCCGGGTGTTTGTGCACCCGCAGCCTCGCATGCACGAAGAGAGAGCATACGAGTTAGTCCACTACAGGTACGCCGAAACAATCCGGCCTTCCCTGCGCGATGGTGTTAACGGCTTATCTGCGAGCTCTCCCCGGTGTCCATGACCTTTTAGTCACCGTCGCGCGCAAATCATCGCTTGCACGCTTAGCACCAGCCCAGGGGTGCCAGGACCACACGCCTTCGCCGTCCGCAAAACCGTGCCGCACGTCCGACGGCACGCTCGCGTCCACCGCATTCCGCCGCACGTCCGTGACGATCGCGATACGCCCCCCAACTGGACGGAACAAAACGGGAACATAAAGGTGAGTCGGGTCCGCGTCAAGAGGCTGGGACAGGTTTGTTTGCCCGCGTCGCGACCCGACGACATTGTTTGATCTTGTTGAAGAACCGCTCGACCCGGTTGCGGGCGCGGTCGAGATAAGGGCGGAAGCAGATCGGATCGGTGCGATTGCTCTTTGGCGGGATGTTGGCCCACGCTCCTTTCTTGATCGCACGCTCTCTGATCCAGTCAGCGTCATAGCCACGCTCGGCAAGTAGCATTGACCTGGATTTTAGACGAGACAACGGTTTTCCGGCTAATCGACGTCGCGTGCCTCACCAGGGCTCAACGCCCGCCGTATCAGCAGACCATTGCTATCGACCACCGCATGAATTTTGCTCATCAAGCCGCCGCGTGACCTTCCCATCGATTGGCGATGCTTCCTTCTGATGCAGGCTCCATGCTGATGCACGCGGACAAGGGAGGTGTCGATCATCTGGACACCGGCATCATGGCAGCGGCAAGTGCGTCGATGATGCGGCCCCAGACGCCAGCCCGCCGCCAGCGAACAAGCCGTCGTAGTAAAGTGGTGTTAGGACCGAATGCCGCCGGCAGATCACGCCAGGGCGCTCCTGATGGCAAGACCAGGAAAATGCCATTGAGGACACGTCGGTCGTTCACACGAGGAACGCCGCGCGGCTTGTCCGGCAATATCGGCTCGATCGCAACCCATTCATAATCGGCGAGTTCGCAGCGCATGATTCGAACCCCGGTTTGGGAGTTTGAATCACAGGGATTCGACCAACTATGGGCAGAACGGAACATCAACTTGCCGAG
>Ga0335076_10001228_pt1 | contig 24729 bp, 26 predicted proteins | sample Lox_Sample_25_FD_206717 | JGI IMG/M metagenome (GOLD analysis project Ga0335076, IMG submission 206717) | Soil microbial communities from Loxahatchee National Wildlife Refuge, Florida, United States - Lox_Sample_2.5 | ecosystem: Environmental > Terrestrial > Soil > Wetlands | place: USA... | reverse complement strand
TCACCATGATGGCCGTGAAGCCGACCAGGCGCCGCATCAAAGCGGTGTAGGCGAGCTCGACCTTGTCATAGACGGCGTTGAAGCCGCGGTAGAAGGCGTTGCGCTGCGCCATCGGCACCGAGGGGCGCAGCCACAACGCGCATTGCGTGGGTTTCAGCGTCACGGCGTTGATAGCGCTGATCAGCGCGGTGGCGGCGATGACGAGGGCGAACTGCGCGTACATCTGTCCGGTCAGGCCCGGCAGGAAGGCCGCCGGCAGGAACACCGCGAGCAACACCAGCGTGATGCCGATGATCGGCCCGAGCAGCACGCCCATCGCCTCGATCGAGGCGTCGTGGCCGCTCATGCCGTGATCCATGTTGTGGGCCGCGCCCTCGACCACGATGATCGCGTCGTCGACGACGATGCCGATCGCCAGCACCAGCGCGAACAGCGTCGCGAAGTTCACCGTGAAGCCGAGCGCCGCCATGGCGGCGAAGGCGCCGATGATGGTGACCGGCACCGTGGTCGCGGGGACCAGCATCGCGCGCCAGTCCTGCAGGAAGGCGAGGATGACAATCAGGACAAGAATGCCGGCCTCGAACAGCGTGTGATAGACCTCGTCGATCGAGGCTTTCACGAAGATCGTGGTGTCGAAGGGAATGTCGTAGGTGAGGCCCTGCGGAAATGCCTTCGACAATTCCGTCATGCGCTTCTTCACTTCGGTCGCGACGTCGAGCGCGTTGGCGCCGGGCGACTGGAAGATGGCGATGCCGGCCGCCTGCTTGCCGCCGAGGCTGAACACCTGGCCGTAGGTCTGCGCGCCGAGCTCGACGCTGCCGATATCGCTGACGCGGGTGATCTCGCCGCTCGATCCGGTCTTGACGATGATCCTGGAGAATTCGGCGACGTCGTCGAGACGGCCGGAGACGTTGAGCGTGTACTGGAACGGCACGTTGTCCGGCGCCGGCGGCGCGCCGATCTGGCCGGACGTGACTTCGGTGTTCTGTTGCTGCAGCGCGTTGACGATGTCCTGCACCACCAGCCCGCGCGCCTTCATCTTCTCCGGGTCGAGCCAGATGCGCATGGCGTACTGGCCCGCGCCGAACACGTTGACGTTGCCGACGCCGGGCAGGCGCGACAGTTCGTCCTTGATGTTGATGGTGGCGTAGTTGGCGAGGTAGAGGCTGTCATAGCGGCCGTCGGGCGAGGCCAGCGTCACGAATTGCAGGATCGCCGTCGATTTCTTCTGCACCACGACGCCTTGCGCCTGCACCGGCTGCGGCAGCGAGGCGAGTGCCGCCTGCACGCGGTTCTGCACCAGCACCTGCGCGAAGTTGAGGTCGACGCCGATCTTGAAGGTGACGGTCAGCGAGTATGAACCGTCATCGGCGGCGTAGGACTGCATATAGATCATGCCTTCGACGCCGTTGACCTGCTGCTCGATCGGCAGCGCCACGGTATCGATGACGGTGCGGGCGCTGGCGCCCGGGTAGCGCGTCGTCACCGACACTGTCGGCGGCACGACGTTGGGATACTGCGCGACCGGCAGCACGAAGACGGCGACCGCGCCGATGACGACGATCAGGATCGCGATGACGTTGGCGAGGACCGGCCGCTCGATGAAGAATTTCGAGATCATCGCCCCGCCCTACTTCGCCGCGGCGGCGTTCGCCGTCTGCGGCTCGACCTTCTGGCCGGGGATCGCGCGCAGCAGGCCCTCGACAATGACGCGATCGCCGGCGTTGAGCCCTTTCATGATGACGCGCTGCGTGCCCTCGGGCGGGCCGACTTCAACCTTGCGCTGCTCGACGACGTCGTCCTTGCCGACCACGAGCAGATAGCGCCCGCCCTGATCGGTGCCGAGCGCGGTCTCGGGAACCAGCAGCGCGTTGTCGAGCACGCCGCCGATCGGCACCTGCACGCGCACGAAATTGCCGGGCAGAAGCGCGCGGTCGGGGTTCTCGAGGATGCCGCGGGCGGGCAGCGTTCCGGTCGAGGTGTCGATCTGGGGCGCTGCGTAATCGAGCATGCCCTTGTGCGGATAGCCTTGCTCGGTCTGCAAGCCGACCTCGATCGGGACTTTCTTCAGATCCTGCGGCGTCAGTCCGCGCTTGCGGATGTTCTCGCGGATGCGGATGACGTCCTGTTCGCTGACGTTGAAATTCACGTAGATCGGCTGGAGCTGGACGATGGTGGCAAGCTGCGTCGGCGACGAGTTGGCGCCGACATATTCGCCAATCGAAATCTTGCGCGCGGTGACGATGCCGTCGAACGGCGCGGTCACGCTTGCGTAGCCGTAATTCATGTCGGCGAGCTGGGTGTTGATCTTCGCCTGCGTCAGATTGGCGTGCGCGGTGTCGCGCGCGGCGACCGCGCTGTCGAGCGTCTGTTTTGACACGGCATTCGTCCTGGCGAGGTTCGCTTGCCGCTCGTAGTCGAGATCGGTCTGCGTCACCGTCGCCTGCGCGCTGACCTCGGCGGCCTTGGCCTGATCGAGCTTGAGCTTGTAGGTCTCCGGCTCGATGGTGAAGAGCACCGTGCCCTTCTTCACCGCGTCGCCGTCGTTGTAGTTGATGGTCTCGACGAAGCCGGGAACGCGCGCCACCAGGTTGGTGGTGTTGATCGCCGCGGCGTTGCCGGTCGCTTCCAGATAGAGCGTGACGTTCTTCTGCACCGGCTCGGCGACCGTCACCTTCGGCGGCGGCGGCGGCACATAGGCGTTGCGATTGTCGCAGGCCGATAGCGTTGCCAGAGCGAGCAATGCCGCGGCCGCCGGCCATTTGTCCCCGATCGCAAGCGGTACACGCATACGACGCTCCCCCCGGCCAGGCGGGCCTCAACTGCCCCGGCGGGTTCCAAGCTTCCGCCATTCCCGGGCGTTTGCAAAGGGTATGGACCGCAGCAAAAACGAAGGCGGCGCCACATGGGCGCCGCCTGAGATCGCGTGTCGGTTTTACGAAAGCTAACTAGGAGCTGGCGTTGAGCACCGTGACGGCGCGCCGGTTCTGCGACCAGCAGGAGATGTCGTCGCACAGCGCCACCGGCCGCTCCTTGCCGTAGGAGATGGTGTGCATGCGGTTGGCGGCGACGCCGCGCGAGATCAGATAGTCGCGCACCGCCTGCGCGCGGCGGGCGCCGAGCGCGAGGTTGTATTCGCGGGTGCCGCGCTCGTCGGCGTGACCTTCGACGGTGAACTGGCTGTACTGGGTATAGTTGTTGAGCCACTGCGCCTGCTTATCGAGCGTGGCGCGCGACTGCGGGGTCAACTCGGTGGAATCCGTTTCGAAGAACACGCGGTCGCCGACATTGACCACGAAGTCCTGCTGACTGCCGGGCGTCGCCGCGGCATTGCCTTGTGCGTCATTTGCATTCTGAGCGCAGGCCGAGATCGTCAGCGCCGCCGCCAGCAGCGCCGCAAAGCGCACGCCGCGGATGATTTGCTTCACATCGTACATCCCGGTGCCTCCATTCACGCATACAAACCGGAGCTTGACGTTGGTCTAACAGGACGCGGGTTAATCGAACGTTCCATCAACCTTGATGGAACCTTGCGCGGCCCCGTCAAATGCCGCGCGTCAGCGTAATCCTTCGCTGATGGTTAAGAGGCGGTGAAAATAAGGCGCTGTTACGACAGCAGCGCTACGATAGTAGGGGCGACCAGGCCGGATCCGACGCGTAGCTGGGCGTCGGCTCTTTCAGTTCGTTCCGGCCGGTGACGTCGATCGTGTACAGGTTCGGCCCGATCCCGGGATCGCGGAAGAACATGATGATGCGGCCGTTCGGCGCGAAAGTCGGGCCTTCATTATGGAAACCCTGCGTCAGGATGCGCTCGCCCGAGCCGTCAGGCTTAAGGATGCCGATGGAGAATTGCCCGCGCGCCTGTCCGGTGAAGGCGATGTAGTCGCCGCGCGGCGACCAGACCGGCGTTGAATGCTGGCCCTCGCCGAATGAGATGCGTTGCGCCGCACCGCCGTTCGACGGCATGACGTAGATCTGCTGCGTGCCGCCGCGGTCGCTCTCGAAACAGATGAAGCGGCCGTCGGGCGAATAGCACGGCGCGGTGTCGATCGCCGGCGTGTCCGTCAGCCGTGTGGTCGCTTTCGAGCGCAGGTCCATGACGAACAGGTTGGCATTGCCGCCCTGCTGCAGGCTCATGATGACGCGCTGGCCGTCGGGCGAGAATCGCGGCGCAAATGTCATGCCGGGGAAATTACCGACCACTTCGCGCTGCCCGGTCTCGATGTTGAGCAGGTAGACGCGCGGCTGCCCCTGCCCGTACGACATGTAGGTGATTTCCTGCGTCGTCGGATTAAAGCGCGGCGTCAGCACGAGTTCGTCGCCGCGCGTCAGATAGCGCACGCCGAAGCCGTCCTGATCCATGATGGCGAGGCGCTTGACGCGGCGGTCCTTCGGCCCGGTCTCGTCGATGAACACGACGCGGCTGTCGAAATAGCCCTTGTCGCCGGTCAGCGTCTCGTAGATCGCGTCGGAGATGATGTGGGCGATGCGCCGCCAGTTGTCGGGCGTGGTGAAATACTGCTTGCCGTCGAGCTGCTGGCCGGCGAACACGTCCCACAGGCGGAATTCGGCCTTGAGACGGCCGTCGCCCTGGCGCGTGATGCGGCCGGTGACGAGCGCCTGGGCATTGATAGTGCGCCAGTCGGCGAATTGCGGCACGCGGTCGGTCGAGGTGATGCGCTCGATGAAGGCCTGCGGATTGATCGGCGCGAACAGGCCGCTGCGCTGCAGATTGTTCGTGATGACTTCGCTGACGCCGCGGGCGGTATCAGCTTCGCCCTGGCCACCGGGGATGAATTCGGTGACGGCGATCGGCATCGGCTGGACGTTGCCTTGCGTAATGTCGAGGCGGACCACGGCTTCGGCGTTGCGTGGGGCCAACGATGCGAGCGCGCCGGCGCCGGCGCCGAGCAACAGGCGGCGGCGGTCCATGCGGAAGTGGCGCGGCAGCAGGGTCATGTCGGTCATGTCGATGATCGGGCTCTGGACGTCAGCCGCCGCCGAACATTTCGCGCGGGTCGAACGTCACTTCAATGTCATGCCAGGTCTCGTAATGCTCGGGCTTGAGCATATCGAACGGCTGGCCGCGGATCACCGCCCGTAGCGCGCTGGCGGCGGCGGCTTCCCATGCGGCATCGTGGCCGCGGCTGAGCAGGATCGGCGGCGCGGTCAGCTTGCGGTCGCGGCCGAGCAGGATGTGGACGCGGATGACGTAGTTCTCCGGGTTCTGGATGCCGACCGGCGGATTCCACAAGCCCATCAGCCGCGCGCGCAGCGCGTCGAGTTCGGATTGCGACAACTGCGAGGCGTTGCCGAGCGCGGTGCCCATGGTCGGCGCGCTCTGCTCCTCGCCGGTGATCGCCTGGCGCTGGGGCGCGCGCTGATCGAGCAGCGCCGCGATCTTGTCGGGCTCGAACTTCGGCTGCTTCGGCATCGGCGGCTTCTTCGGCGGCAGCGGCTTTTCTTCGTCCTTGGTGACCTGCTTCTCGTCCTTCTTGATCTTGTCGGCGATCGGATCGGGCTTGGGCTGCGCCTGCTGCTGCTCCTGCTTCTGCACCGTCGGCTTCACATCCTGCTTGTCAGTGATCGCCGCCTTGAAGTCCTCGATCTTCGGCTTCGGCTCTTCCTTTTTCTCGACCTGGGGCTTTGGCTTGTCGACCGGCTTGGGCGCATCCTTGACGCCCTTGGTCATCTCGGAGAATTCCTTGTCGCTGATGATGTCGACCGGCAGCGATTCCGCCGGCGTCACCTTGAACGTCTCGCCGGTGAACGAGATCAACGCCCACAGCAGCACCGCCGCGTGGAGGCCGGTCGAAATCGCTGACGCAGTTCTCATCCTCACGGCTTCGAGCCCTGCTCGAATTCGGTGACCAATGCGACCCGATGGAAGCCGGCCGCCGACAGCCGCCCCATGATCCTCATCATGTTGCCGTAACTCACGGTCTTGTCGCCGCGCACATAGATGCGCGCGTCGCTGCCGCCGCGCGCCTCGGCGATGGCCTGCAGCTTCGGCAGCAGATCGTCCAGGGTGACCTCGGAATTCTGCAAGTAGATGACGCCCTTGTCGCTCACCGAAATGGTCAGCGGCTCCTTGTCCTGTTCGAGGCTCTTGGCCTGGCTCTGCGGCAGGTCGATCGGCACGCCGACCGTGAGGAGCGGCGCCGACACCATGAAGATGATGAGAAGCACAAGCATCACGTCGACCATCGGCGTGACGTTGATTTCGCTCATGACGGGAGAGCGGCGGCGCCCGCGCCGCTTGTACGCCTCCGGCATGGTGGCGTGGAACGCCATTTACTCCCTCACCCGTGCCTCATCGATCTGCCGCGACAAAATGGCGGAAAATTCGTCGGCGAACCCCTCCAGCCGCTGGGCCTGTCTGTTCACCTCGGAAGCGAACTTGTTATAGAAAATGGTCGCCGGTATGGCGGCAACCAGGCCGATGGCGGTGGCAAACAGCGCCTCCGCGATACCGGGCGCAACCACCGCCAACGAGGTGTTTTTCGAGGCCGCAATCGACTGAAAGCTCGTCATAATGCCCCAGACCGTGCCGAACAGGCCGATAAAGGGGCCGGCCGAACCGACCGTCGCCAGCACCAAAAGCCGCCGTTCCAGCCGTTCGATCTCGCGGGCGATGGTCACTTCCATGACCTTCTCGATGCGCATCTGCAAGCCGGCGAACGAGCGCGGCGAGCCCTCGAAGCTGCGCTTCCACTCCCGCATCGCCGCCACGAACAGCGCCGCCATCGAATGCGCCGGGCGGGCGGACAGGTTGCGATAGAGCTCCTCCAGCGACTGGCCCGACCAGAAAGCCTGCTCGAAGGCATCCATGCCGCGCTTGGTGCGGGCATAGAGCACGGTCTTGTCGATGGCGATGGCCCAGACCCAGACCGAGGCGGTCAAAAGCCCGAGCATGACCGTCTTGACGATCCAGTGGGCGTGCCAGAACAGCGTGAACAGGGAGAGGTCGGATGACGTCAGCGGCAGCACCGACTGTGCCACATCACCAGGATTCATGGGGCACGCTCTCCGCTCCGGGGTCAGTCGGTCAAACCGGCGCGGTGCAATATCGAAACCGCACGGGCGCGTCGGGCAACCCCGTTTGCGCGCTCAGCCGAAATACGAATTCCGCGAAAACACTTATCGTCCCGCCACCGGCAGGACAAGGAAATCCCCGCGAAACTTGGCCGAACTAGGGCGCAGACCGGGTCATCTGCGGCCTAAACAGCGCTGATTGTGGTTAAGGACTGGTTACCGAACGCGACAGGCCGCCCGCCTCGGGGAAGGCGGACGGCCTGCGTTCCAAGCCGCGGCAGCGACCGGAGCTTAGTTCGTTGAGGGCGGCGTCTCGGGGGCCGGACGATCGCGGCGCTCGGCCATGAACTGGTCGAACTCGGTCTTGTCCTTGGCGAAGCGCAGCCGTGCGAGGAAATCGCGGAACTCGCGCTGCTCCTCTTCGAGGCGGCGCAGCGTCTCGCTGCGATATTCATCGAAGGCGCGGTTGCCGCTCGAGGGCGGCGCCCAGGGCGTGCCCGCCATCCGTGACCGCATCCAGTCCATCTTGCGCTGCATGCGCTCCATCTTGTTCTGCCAGTGGCCGTAGCCGCCGTGATATCCGCATCCCATGCGTCCGCTCCATATCGTGAAGGCGAGGATTGCGAGGCCGATCGGCCACCAGGCCCAGAACCCGAGGACAAGCAGCGCGATCCAAGCGGGTTTGCCGATTTCGTCGAGCCTGGCGGTGATGGGCATCGGGGCCTCCTCGCATCGTGAATGTAAATAACATTTACATAGCTAGGCCTGACGGCGGCGGCTGTCAAGCAGCGGTCACGTGGGGTCCCAAAAATTATTTGCGAGATGCGGCGGCGTGTTCCGGCAGGCCGAGGCCGCGCAGGTAGATGAGGAAGGCGGCTTCCAGCAGTTCTTCCGGCGGCATCGGCAGCGCGCGGCGCGCGGCATCGCCGCGGCTGAACAGCGAGGCGATGCCGTGCGTCATCGACCAGATGTGCAGCGCGACCATCAGCGCCGGCGGCCGGCCGCGCGCCGGCATCAGCGCCACCAACTGTTCGGCGCCGCCGCGCAGCACGCCGAACGCGCGCTCGCTCGCCTCGCGCAGGTCTGGATCCGTGTCGAGCGGCACGCCGGCTTCGAACATCGCCGAGTAATAGGCGGGCTCACGCTTGGCGAAATCGAGATAGGCTTTGCCGAGACGATCAAAGGCGGCGAACACGTCGGGCTTGCCCTCGTCCCAGGCTTTGCCGAGACGCGCGCTGAACTCCTCGAAGCCGCGAAGCGCGACGTCGGCAAGGAGCGCCTCGCGGTCGCGATAGTGCCGGTAGGGCGCGGCGGGGCTGACGCCGGCGAAACGCGCGGCGTCAGCGAAGGTGAAACCGGCCGGTCCCTTCTCCGCGATCAGCTCGAGCGCGGCGCGCACCAGGGCTTCCTTCAGGTTGCCGTGGTGATAGCCGCGCGGGCCGTGGCCGCTTCTGCCCCATTTCATGTGAAGGGCATTTACATGAGTCCGGCGGGCGCGTCGATGGTCAGCGGCGGCGGGCTTGCAGCGGCAGAGCTTCGAACAAGGTCGGGCCGTTCGGCTGCGCGCCTTCGATCGAGAGCAGGCGAAGCTTGGTTTCCACGCCGCCCGGCGCGGAGAAGCCGCCGGTCTTGCCGCCCGCGGCAAGCACGCGGTGGCAAGGCATGATAATCGGCGTCGGGTTTTCGCCCATGGCCTGACCGACGGCGCGCGACAGCATCTTGTCGCCGAGCCGCTCGGCGATCTCGCCATAGGTCATGGTGGAGCCGGCCGGAATCTTGCGCGCGATCGCATAGACGCGGCGATTGAAGTCGGCCACCGCGCTATCGTCGATGACAACTTCGGAAAGATCGCGCCGCTCGCCGGACAGCAGCGAAACGATACCGTCGATCGCCGTTTGAATGTGCGGTGGTGGCGCTGCCTCCTGTGCGCCGGGATGGCGGCGCAGCACGCGGGCGCGCGTCGCGTCACCGCTCGTCTGCGGCACCTGCACGCCGCAAACGCCGCGCGCGGTCCAGACAATGCCGCACACGCCGATGGCGGTATCAAAAAGCGTGAAGCTCTGCTCGCTCATGATGGAACCATAGCACCTATCAACACAGGCCTACAGTTAGGCCGATGCGCCCGGTCCGCCACCCGCTTTCTGGTCCGCCGCCATCGCGGTGCGCAGCGGCTTCGGGATCGGCCTGGCGCGGCCGCCGGAGACGAAGGCGACCTGGACATGCGCCTCGACGATCAGATCGTCGCCGCGCATGACCTTCTGATGCAGCATCACGGACGCGCCCTTCACGTCTTCCGGCGTGGTGACGACGTCGAGCACGTCGTCCATGTGCGCCGGCTTGTTGAAGTGGATGTCCATGTGGCGCACGACGAAGGCAAAGCCCGGCGCTTCCTTCTCGGCCGCCGCGAACAACGCGCGATGATCGGCGCCGATCAGGCGCAGGTAGTTGGTGCGGCCGCGCTCCATGAAGCGCAGATAGCTGGCGTGATAGACGACACCGGAAAAATCCGTGTCCTCGTAATAGACGCGCACCTGCTGATGGTGCTTGCCGCCGTGGATTTCGCCGTCGAGCCCGCTCATCGCCACGGCACCTTTTGGCCCATCGCCTCTTCCCAGTGCTGGCCGTCAAAGCTTTTGACCGACAACGCCGCGAGATCGATGCCATCGATGCAGCGCACGTTGACGTCGATCTTGTCCGGATCCGAGCGCGGCACGTAGAAAGCGTGGATGCCGCAGATCTTGCAGAAGGTGTGCTTGGCGGTGCGGGTGTTGAATTCGTAGGTGGTGAGATTGTCCTTGCCGCTGAGCAACTCGAACTGCTCGGGCGGCACGATCAAATGCAGGAACCCCTTCTTGCTGCACATCGAGCAATTGCAATAGGTGACGCGGTCGAGATCGGCGGTGACCTTGAAACGCACGCGCCCGCAATGACAGCCGCCCTGCATCGTCTTCATCGCGTTACTCGTCGTCGCCGTTGAACAACCCGAACTGCGCGGCATCGCGCTGCGGCACGGCTAAACCGAGATGCTTGAACGCGGCATCGGTGAGGAGCCGCCCGCGCGGGGTGCGCTGGATGAAGCCTTTCTGGATCAGGAACGGCTCGATGATGTCCTCGATGGCGTCGCGCGGTTCCGACAACGCCGCAGCCAACGTGTCGACGCCGACCGGGCCACCGCCATAGTTCTCCGCGATTGTCTTCAGGTAGCGCCGGTCCATGGCGTCGAGACCGGCGGCATCGACTTCGAGCTCGGCCAGCGCGCGATCGGCGACCTTGCGGTCGACCGACTTGGCGCACTCGACATGGGCGAAGTCGCGCACCCGGCGCAGCAGGCGCCCGGCGATGCGCGGCGTGCCGCGGGCGCGGCGCGCGATCTCATTGGCGCCATCGGCGCTCATCGCCAGCTTGAGCACGCGCGCGCCGCGATTGACGATGTCCTCGAGCTCGGCCTCGCTATAGAAGTTGAGCCGCACCGGAATGCCGAAACGGTCGCGCAGCGGATTGGTCAAGAGGCCAGCGCGCGTCGTCGCGCCGATCAGCGTGAACGGCGCGAGATCGATCTTGACCGAGCGCGCCGCCGGCCCCTCGCCGATGATGAGGTCGAGCTGGAAATCCTCCATCGCCGGATACAGGATTTCCTCGACCGCCGGGTTGAGCCGGTGGATCTCGTCGATGAACAACACGTCGCGCGCTTCGAGATTGGTGAGCAGCGCGGCGAGGTCGCCGGCCTTGGCGATGACCGGGCCGGAAGTGGCGCGGAAGTTCACGCCGAGCTCGCGCGCGACGATCTGCGCCAGCGTGGTCTTGCCGAGGCCCGGCGGGCCGACGAACAGCACGTGGTCGAGCGCTTCCTTGCGCGCACGCGCCGCCTCGATGAAGACGCGCAAGTTGGCCCGCGCCTTCTCCTGGCCGATGAAGTCAGCGAGCCGCTGCGGACGCAGACTGGCGTCGACGTCATCGTCGCGCTTGTCGGCGGCCACCAGGCGCGGGCTGTTCATTTCGCCAACTCCTTCAGCCCTTGCCGGATCAGCGTCGCGGTATCAGCACCCTCGCCCGCGCTGCGCGACGCAGCGGCGATGGCGGCGGCGGCCTGCGGCTGGCCGTAGCCGAGATTGACCAGCGCGGAGACCGCATCCATCACCGGGCGCGGCGCGCGCTTCTCGTCGAGCGCGCCGGCAAGATGCACGACCGCGGGATCGACATTGGCGAAGGCGGGCGCCTTGTCCTTCAGTTCGGTGACGATGCGCTCGGCGACCTTCGGGCCGACGCCGGGCGTGCGCGACACCGCCGCCTTGTCGCGCACCGCAATCGCCGAGGCGAGCTCGGACGCCTTGAGCGTGCCGAGCACCGCGAGCGCGACCTTGGCGCCGACGCCCTGCACCGTCTGCAACAGGCGGAACCACTCGCGCTCGATATCGCTCTGGAAGCCGAACAGCTTGATCTGGTCCTCGCGCACGTAGGTCTCGATCGACAGCGTGGCGGCTTCGCCTTGCGCCGGCAGCGCCTGCAGCGTACGCGCCGAGCAATGCACCTGATAGCCGACGCCATTGACGTCGAGGATGACGTAATCCTCGCCGTAAGAGTCGATGATGCCCTTGAGCTTGCCGATCATGACCCAAGGGCTTTCATTTGAACCTTCAGGACCACGCTGGTGCGATGATGCGCGTGGCAGACGGCGATGGCGAGCGCGTCGGCGGCGTCTTCAGTCTCGGGATCTGCCTTCGGCAGCAGCACGCCGATCATCATGCGGATCTGCGCCTTCTCGCCGTGGCCGGCGCCGACCACCGTCTTTTTCACGACGTTGGGAGCGTACTCGGCGACCGTCAGGCCCGCCTTGGCCGGAACCAGCATGGCAATGCCGCGCGCCTGACCGAGCTTGAGGGTCGCGGAGGCATTGGCGTTGACGAAGGTTGCTTCGACCGCCGCCTCGTGCGGACTGTAGCGCTCGATGACCGCGAGGAGCCCGTCGTGGATCGCCACCAGCCGCTCGCCCAGGGCGGCGCGCTCGCTGGTCTCCAGCGAGCCGCAGGCGACGTGGATCAGCCGGTTGCCCTCAGCCTCGATCAGACCCCAGCCGGTGCGGCGGAGCCCCGGATCGATGCCGAGAATGCGAATCGCTTGCCGGGCCATAGGGCCGTTGATAGCCCCGCCGCCGCCGCCCGCCTAGGCCGGAATCCGGCGATAAAGCCGTCCTGGCCGGGAAATAACGCCGTCAGGCGCTCATCTTCTGCACGAGCGCGTCGGACACTTCGAAGTTGGCGTAGACGTTTTGCACGTCCTCGCTGTCGTCGAGCGCCTCGATCAGCTTGAGCACCTTCTCGCCCGACTCGTCATCCACGCTCACCGTGTTCTGCGGCTTCCACAGCATGCCGGTCTTGCGCGGCTCGCCGAATTTGGCTTCCAGCGCCTTCGCCACCTCGTGCAGCGTGTCGGTCTTGGTGACGATCTGGTGGCCGGTTTCATCCGACACGACGTCTTCGGCGCCGGCCTCGATCGCCGCTTCGAGCATCTGGTCCGCCGTCGCCGCCTTGGCGTCGTATTCGACGACGCCGATATGGTCGAACATGAACGACACCGCGCCCGTGGTCGCCAGATTGCCGCCCGCCTTGGTGAAGATCGCGCGAACTTCGCCGGCGGTGCGGTTGTTGTTGTCGGTCAGCGCCTCGACGATGACCGCGACGCCACCCGGGGCATAGCCCTCGTAGCGGATCGCGTCGTAATTCTCGGTGTCGCTGCCGGACGCCTTCTTGATGGCGCGTTCGATATTGTCCTTCGGCATGTTCTCGGCGCGGGCGGCGATAATGGCCGCGCGCAGGCGCGGATTGAACGCCGGGTCGGGCAGGCCGAGCTTGGCCGACACCGTGATTTCGCGCGCGAGCTTGCCGAACAGCTTGGAGCGCACCTTATCCTGGCGCCCCTTGCGGTGCATGATGTTCTTGAATTGGGAATGGCCGGCCATGGCAACACTGAACGCTGTTGAACGGCGGCTATATAGGCCGGGCGGCTGAAAAAATAAACAGTTAGACGATGGCCACCGCGACGTTGCGCAGGGTGGCGTCGATGCGCTCGCGCAGGGCCGCGACGTTGCGATGGACCCGCGCCTTGTAGCGGGCGACCGCGTCGCGATCGACCAGGAAGAAGTCGCGCTCCGGATAGGCGCGGCCGAAAATGTCGGTCAGCATGCTGCGGAACGTGCCGGAGACGATGCCCGGCGATTCCGGCGAAGGCTGATCGGCATAGGCGGCCATGTCGGCCGCGGTGAGCGCGCAGAGCAGCGCGTGCGGGCTGGTGGAGAACACCGCCTTGTGCCGCTGGATGGCGGCGATCGCGCGGAGCGAGGGCTCTTCGTCGAGTTCGGCGCCGACGCGCAGCTGATCGGGATCGCTTGCGACGGCGAGCGGGAAGAAATCGATCAGCCAATCGCCGAGATGGGCGGCGTTCTTGCGGCCGCGGCCGTACATCAGCAGATCATCCTGGTGCCGCGCGAACCAGTGGTCGAGCCGGCCGATCAGCCGCTCGAGGCCGGCACGCGGAATGAGTTCGCGGTATTGCGTGCCGAATACGCCGATCGAAGCCTTGCCGCGCGCCAACAGATCGATGAGGTCGTCGCTGAGGAGCGGCTGAAACAGGCTGTCGCCGGCGCCGACGATCACCAGGTCATAGTGTACGCGCGCCTCGTTGAGATTGCGGAAGCTCAGGTGATGCACGTCCGCTTCGCCCGGCAGCAGCGCGTTGATCATGTGGCGCGACATGCGGCCGGCAAAGCCGGTCGCATCCGACACCACCGCGACGCTGCACGGCTTGAACGGCGCGAGCTTCTCGGCCGGCGTCAGCCGCATCAGGAGCTGCACGCTGTCGATCGGCGCAGTGCACTCGATGCGGAAGCCGTAGCGGTCGAACAGCGTCGCCAGTTCGAAGAAGGAAAAATTGTTGACCCAGCCGAGCGCGGTGCGGTCGCAATTGCCAGTGAGATCGGTCGCGCAATAGCTGATGACGAGGTCGCGCCGGGCAAAGCGCAGATGCGTGAACAGGCTCTCGACGTCGATGATCTGCTCGATGACGCCGAGGAGCACGATGACGTCGGCCTGGCTCGCGGCTTCGCTGGGGAATTCGCCGGCGTTGAGATCGCAGGTGATCGTGTCCGGCTCGCGCTCGAGGAGATCGCAACCCTGATAGCGGCAGCCGTTCGGCAGGAAGCGCCGCAGGCTCATGCGCCCGCAGTTGAGCTCGAGCACGCGCGCGCCGGACGGGACGAATTGCGCGGCGAATTGCGCGCGCTCGTCGTGCGCCGGTTCCAGCGCCTGCGGCGAGGACCAGCGTGCGAGATCTGGCGTGGGCGTGAGGGCGAGGTTGCTTTCGACGTGAAGCGGCATTTCCACCGTGCTGCATGTCACAAGGCCGGACGCAGCACGGGCCGGCGAATCAACTGACCCTACCGAATCATCGGGAGTCCGCGAGGTCAACCGCAGAAGAAGTCTAAAGCCAGAAATTCGGCAGCGCCTGTTCCAGCGTACCGCCGATGCGGACCGCGGCGACGCGCTTGGCGAGGCCGCTACTGTCGTCGGTCTCGACCGCGACGGCGCAGAGCGTGGCGGGACCGGTCGCCGGCTCGAACTTGCTCGACGAGATCTTGCGCAGGAAGCGGTTGAGCGGCTCTTCCTTGGCCATGCCGATGACGCTGTCGAAATCGCCGGTCATGCCGACATCGGAGATGAACGCGGTGCCGCCGGGCAGGATGCGCTGATCGGCGGTCGGTGCGTGGGTATGGGTGCCGACGACGAGGCTGGCGCGGCCGTCGCAGAAGAAGCCCATCGCCTGCTTCTCGCTGGTCGCCTCGCAATGCATGTCGAGGATGACGGCATCGGCGCCGCGGCCGAGCGCGCAGGCGGACAGTTCGCGCTCGACCACCGCGAAGGGATCGTCGAGCGGGTCCATGAAGATGCGGCCCATGGCGTTGATGACGAGCGCGCGCTTGCCGTTCTTGGTGTCGACCATGGCCGAGCCGCGGCCCGGCGTGCCGGCGGGATAGTTGGCGGGGCGAATGAGGCGCGGCGCGCGCTCGATGAAGACGAGCGCCTCGCGCTGATCCCAGGCGTGGTTGCCCAGCGTGATGGCGTCGGCGCCGGCTTCGACCAGCTCGCCATAGATCGTCTCGGTGATGCCGAAGCCGCCGGCGGCATTCTCGCCATTGATGACGACGAGATCGAGCGCCCAGTCCTTGATCAGGCCGGGCAGCCGATCGAGAACGATGGCGCGGCCCGAACGTCCGACGATGTCGCCAATGAAGAGAATACGCATGCGTGCTCTACGACTCTTTATTTGCGCATGATCTTATCCGAAAACCGGTGCCCACTTTTCGGGATCATGCGCGCCGTAAATCGATCACCTCGCGCTCCGTTAGCACGAGATCGAGGCGCGCGTCGCGGGGCGTTGCGGGAACCTGCGGTATTTCCTGCGCGGCGAAGGCAATGCCGATGGCGGTGACCTTCTTCTTTGTGCGCAGAGCATTGATGGTCATGTCGTAGTAGCCCGCACCGAAGCCGATGCGGTGGCCGGCGCGGTCGAAGCAGGCCAGCGGCACGATGAGAATATCCGGTGCGACTTCGGGGGTCTCGGGCTTGGGCTCGCGAATGCCCCACTGGCCGCGCGAGAATTCATCGCCGAACGCATAGGCGCGCATGACAAGCGGCTTGCCGCGTCCGGCGATCACCGGCAGCGCGAGCTTCGCGCCCTGCTCGACCAGCTTGCGCAGCAGCGGCAGCGGATTGATCTCGCTCTTCATCGGCATGAAGCCCGCGACGATCGTGCCGGCAACATCGACCGGGAACGCCCGCGCGGCGATGGCCTCTGCCGCTGCGGCTCGGACATCCGCCGGCAGCGCGTCCCGCCTGGCGAGCGCTTCGTTGCGGAGTTCGGCTTTCGGGGAGGTCGTGTCCGGCATCGAATGATGAGAGTGCGGAGCCGCGATGGCCGTCGGAGTGCGATCCCGGGAACCTACATAAGTAGGTGGGCGCCATATGACCGAGCCCACGAGCCCGGCCAGGGACAGCTCCCGTTAGGATCGTAAGGCCCCGGGGAATGTTTCTCCTAACGCGCCCCGCAGCCCCGCCTGCGCAATGTAGTGCCTAACGGGCTGCGCCGCCACTCACCCCATCGGCACGCCATTGCCGACGGTGGCGTTGAGCTTCTTGGTGATGCCTTCGATGCGCTCGGCAGCGGAATTGAAGGCATTAACCACCGCGGCGGATGCCGCCTTGGCGCGGTCGGCGGAGACGCCGCGGGCGTCCTGCAACGCGGCGATATCGTCCTCGAGCCGGTGAACGCTGCGCAGCGCCTCGGACAACTCATCGGCGACCATCAGCGCCGCCATCACGGTCAGACGCGTATCGCCGATCTCGCCGAATTTCTGGCGCAGCTGCAGGATTCGCTCGTCCATGTCCTTGGCGAGACGCTGCAGATGGTCTTCCTGCCCGTCCTCGCAGGCGAGGCGGAAGCTGCGGCCGGCAATGGTGGCGTTCACCTGGGCCATGGCTCTTTCCCTTGGCGCATGATCTTTTCCGAAAACCGGTTCCCACTTTTCGGGATCATGCGCTACTCGTTCGCGTCCAGGACGGACTGGATCGAGGCGATGGCCGCATCGAGCCGGCCGGCGATCTCGCGGTTCGTCGTCTCGAGCCGCCGCGCGCGCGCCGTCTCGCCATCGAGGGCCGCGGCCAGCCGCGTGCGGTCGACGCCCAGCGCCTGAACCTGATGCGCAAGCGCCTCTTCGCCACGGTCGGCTTCGCGGCGGCGCTCGACCGCGGCATCGAGCGCGTCGAGCGCGAGCGCAAGCCGCTTCACCGCACCATCGATTGCGCTTTGGTCGCTCATCGCCACGCTCCGCGTCGCCAAAAATCCGTGCGGCGGCAGATGTTTAGACCGAGAACCTTACGTGTCGCGCGATATTGCCGTCAACGCCGCGCGTGGGATTTACCCCGATGTTTTCGCGCGCCTGTGCATGGCGCTTGCGGCACCCGGCCGTCACATTGACTCAAGGGCCTCACATGCTAATGAGCCGCGACAAACAGGCCTTTTCCATGAGCGCAAACGCGTCGTCGACTGCAGCCGCGGTGTCCTCAGGCCGCCGCGGAGCGGCGGCTGCTGGTTCCGCCATCGCCCATGCGCGCATGTCCAATGCCATCCGCGCGCTGGCGATGGACGCGGTGGAACAGGCGAAATCCGGCCATCCCGGCATGCCGATGGGCATGTCCGACGTCGCGACGGTGCTGTTTTCGCAATTCTTGAAATTCGATCCGGCCGATCCGGCCTGGCCCGACCGCGACCGCTTCGTGCTGTCCGCCGGCCACGGCTCGATGCTGATCTACGCGCTGCTCTATCTCACCGGCTATTCGTCGGTGACGCTCGACGAGATCAAGCACTTCCGCCAGCTCAATTCGAAGACGCCCGGCCATCCGGAAAACTTCATCACCCTAGGCGTCGAGACCACGACCGGTCCGCTCGGCCAGGGTCTCGCCAACGCGGTGGGCATGGCGATCGCGGAACGGCACTTGGCGGCCGAGTTCGGCGACATCGTCAATCACAGGACTTACGTGATCGCGAGCGACGGCGACCTGATGGAAGGCATCAGCCAGGAAGCGATCGCGCTCGCCGGCCACCTCAAGCTCAACAAGCTGATCGTGCTGTTTGACGACAACGGCATCTCGATCGACGGCGCGCTGTCGCTGTCCGACTCGGTCGACCAGGTGAAGCGCTTCGAGGCGGCGGGCTGGGCTGCCTCGCGCGTCGACGGCCACGACGCGGACGCGATCGCGGCGGCGCTGGAGAAAGCACAGAGTTCCGACCGCCCGGTCCTGATCGCGTGCAAGACGCAGATCGGCTACGGCGCGCCGACCAAGGCCGGCAAGGCCTCCTCGCACGGCTCGCCGCTCGGCGCCGACGAGATCAAGGGTGCGCGTGCGACGCTCGAATGGGAGCACGCGCCCTTCGAGGTGCCGGACGACGTGCTCGCCGCCTGGCGCGTGGCCGGTCAGCGTTCGAAGCCGGCGCATGCCGATTGGAGCAAGCGTCTGGCCGCGCTCGATGCCGGCAAGCGCGCCGAATTCGAACGCCGTATGCGCGGCGACCTGCCGAAGGCGCTCAACGATGCGGTGAAATCCGTGAAGCAGTCGCTCGCCGCAACGCCGAAGGACATCGCGACGCGCTCGTCCTCTGAATTCGCGCTGGAGAGCCTGGTGCCCGCGGTGCCCGAGATGGTCGGCGGCTCGGCCGACCTCACCGGCTCCAACAACACGCGCACCAAGGCGATGAAGGCGATCACCGCGTCCGACTTCTCCGGCCGCTTCATCCATTACGGCGTGCGCGAGCACGGCATGGCGGCGGCCATGAACGGCATGGCGCTGCACGGCGGCATCATCCCCTACTCCGGCACATTCCTGGTGTTCTCGGATTATTGCCGGCCCTCGATCCGGCTCGCGGCGCTGATGGGCGAGCGCGTCATCCACGTGATGACGCATGACTCGATCGGGCTGGGCGAAGACGGCCCGACGCATCAGCCGGTCGAGCATCTCGCGGCGCTGCGTGCGATCCCGAATGTTCTCGTCTTCCGTCCGGCCGACGCGGTCGAGACGGTCGAATGCTGGCAGCTTGCGCTCGAAGCCAAGTATCGCCCGAGTGTTCTCGCGCTGACGCGCCAAAACCTGCCGCAGCTCAGCAAGGATTTCCTCGACAAGAACCGCTGCGCCGCCGGCGCTTACGAGATCTCGCCGGCCAGCGGCAAAGCCCAGGTTTCGATCTTCGCCACGGGCTCGGAAGTCGAAATCGCGGTCGGCGCGCAGAAGCTGCTGGCGGCCAAGGGCGTCGCCGCGCGCGTCGTCTCGGTGCCCTGCTTCGAACTGCTGGCTGCGCAGTCGGACGCCGCGCGCCGTGCCATCATCGGCGACGCCAAGGTCAACGTCGGCGTCGAGGCGGCGGTCCGTCAGGGTTGGGACGCCATTATCGGCAGCGACGGCATCTTCATCGGAATGTCATCATTCGGCGCCAGCGCGCCTTATAAGGAACTCTACAAGCACTTCGGCATTACGCCGGAAGGGGTGGCCGACGCGGCATTGCGCAAGCTTGGGAACTAGCGACAACAACCTATATTGAGCGTGGCCAGCCGCGGGCCATGACGAATTGAACGACCGGGAGCGACTTCAATGACAGTACGCGTAGCCATCAACGGATTTGGCCGCATCGGCCGCAACGTGTTGCGCGCCATCGCCGAGAGCGGGCGCAAGGACATCGAGGTGGTCGCCGCCAACGACCTCGGCCCCGTCGAAACCAACGCCCACCTCTTGCGCTACGACAGCGTGCACGGCCGCTTCCCCGGCACGGTCACAGTCAAGGGCGACACCATCAGCGTCGGCAACGGCGCCATCAAGATCACGGCCGAGCGCGACCCGTCCAAGCTGCCGTGGAAGGACCTCGGCATCGATATCGCGCTCGAGTGCACCGGTCTCTTCACGGCGAAGGACAAGGCCGCGGCGCATCTGACCGCCGGCGCCAAGCGCGTGCTGGTGTCTGCGCCCGCCGACGGCGCCGACGCGACCATCGTCTACGGCGTCAACCACGACGTGCTGAGCAAGGACCACAAGGTCGTCTCCAACGGCTCCTGCACCACCAATTGCCTCGCGCCGGTCGCCAAGGTCATCCATGACGCGGTCGGCATCGAGACCGGCTTCATGACAACGATCCACGCCTATACCGGCGATCAGCCGACGCTCGACACCATGCACAAGGACCTCTACCGCGCGCGCGCGGCCGCGATGTCGATGATCCCGACCTCGACCGGCGCCGCCAAAGCGATCGGCCTCGTGCTGCCGGAGCTCAAAGGCAAGCTCGACGGCGTCTCGATCCGCGTGCCGACGCCGAACGTGTCGGTGATCGACCTCAAGGTCGTCGCCAAGAAGGCGACCAGCAAGGACGAGATCAACGCCGCCATGAAGCGCGCCGCCGAGCAGCAGCTCAAGGGCATCCTCAGCTACACCAACGACCCCAACGTCTCGATCGACTTCAACCACAATCCGCACTCGGCGACGTTCCACATGGACCAGACCAAGGTCATGAACGGCACTTTGGTGCGCGTGATGGCCTGGTACGACAACGAATGGGGCTTCTCCAACCGCATGGCCGATACGGCCGTGGCGATGGGCAAGCTGCTCTAACTCCGGCGCCGGCGTATGACCGCGTTCAGAACGCTCGACAATGTCGACGTGAAGGGCAAACGCGTGCTGGTGCGCGTCGACTTGAACGTGCCGGTCGAGAACGGCGTCGTCACCGATGCAACCCGCATCGAGCGCGTCGGCCCGGCCCTGACCGAGCTCGCCGACAAGGGCGCCAAGGTCATCCTGCTCTCGCATTTCGGCAGGCCCAAGGGCCGCGACCCGAAGCAGTCGCTCAAGCCGGTCGCAGCGGAGGTCGCGCGCATCATCAAGCGGCCGGTGAAGTTCGCCGATGACTGCATCGGCGAAGTTGCCGAGAAGGCGGTCGCCGCGATGAAACCGGGCGACATCGTCTGCCTCGAGAACACCCGTTTCCACCCGGGCGAAGAGAAGAATGATCCGGCCTTCGTCGCCGCGCTCGCCAAGCTCGGTGACATCTGGGTGAACGATGCCTTTTCTGCCGCGCACCGCGCCCACGCCTCGACCGAAGGCCTCGGCCGCAAGCTCCCCGCCTATGCCGGACGCGCCATGCAGGCCGAGCTCGAGGCGCTCGGCAAGGCGCTCGATCATCCGCAGCGGCCGGTCGCGGCCATCGTCGGCGGCGCCAAGATCTCCACCAAGCTCGACCTGCTCGGCAACCTGCTGAAGAAGGTCGATGCGCTGATCATCGGCGGCGCGATGGCCAATACGTTCTTGCTGGCGCAAGGCAAGGCGGTCGGCAAATCGCTGGTCGAGGCCGATCTCATCGACACCGCGAAGAAAATCATGGCTGAGGCCAAGGCGGCCAAGCGCGAGATCGTGCTGCCGGTCGACGTCGTTGTGGCGAAAGAATTCAAGGCGAACGCGCCGTCCCGCGCGATCGACGTCGACCAGGTCGCTGCCGACGAGATGATCCTCGATATCGGTCCGCGCAGCATCGAATACGCCGTCTCAGTGCTGGCGCGTAGCAAGACCCTGGTCTGGAACGGCCCGTTCGGCGCCTTCGAGATGGAGCCGTTCGACAACGGCACCATCGAGGTCGCGGAAGCCGCGGCGGAACTGACGCAGGCCGGAAAGCTTGTGTCTGTAGCCGGCGGCGGCGATACCGTTGCGGCGCTCAACGCCGCGGGCGTTGTCGACCGGCTCACCTATGTTTCCACAGCGGGTGGCGCCTTCCTCGAATGGCTGGAAGGCAAGGCCTTGCCGGGCGTGGAAGTATTGAGAGTAAAATAGCCTCTGTCATTCCGGGGCGCGCGGAGCGCGAACCCGGAATCCAGAGGCACAAATAGGGTTCTGGATTCCGGGTTCGGCCTACGGCCGCCCCGGAATGACGAATGAGAGGGGAGACGAAGATGAATCTCGCAGATTTGAACAAAGTCGCGACCGCCATGGTCGCGCCCGGGAGGGGCATCCTCGCCGCCGATGAATCCACCGGCACCATCAAGAAGCGCTTCGACGCCATCGGCGTGGACAACACCGAGGACAATCGCCGCGACTACCGCGAGCTGATGTTCCGCGCCCCGGAGGGCATGAAGCACATCTCGGGCGTTATCCTCTACGACGAGACCATCTGGCAAAAAGCAAAAGACGGCACGCCGCTGGTCGAACTAATCAAGAAGGCCGGCGCCATCCCCGGCATCAAAGTCGACGAAGGCACCAAACCGCTGCCGATGACCAAGGGCGAACTCGTCACCGTCGGCCTCGACAAGCTCGCCGACCGGCTGCCGAAGTACTACGAGCAGGGCGCGCGCTTCGCCAAATGGCGCGCGGTGATCGACATCGGCGCCGGCATCCCGAGCTACAACTGCATCAAGGCCAACGCGCATGCGCTGGCGCGCTACGCCGCGCTCTGCCAGTCGGCGCAGATCGTGCCTATCGTCGAGCCGGAAGTACTGATGGACGGCGATCACGACATCGACCGCTGCTTCACGGTGACCGAACGTGTGCTCAAGACCGTGTTCAACGAATTGTTCGACGCCCACGTCATGCTCGAAGGCATGGTGCTCAAGCCGAACATGGTCATCGCCGGCAAGAAATGCGCAAAGCAGGCGTCCGTCGAAGAGGTCGCGGAGAAAACCGTGACGCTGCTGAAAATTTGCGTGCCGGCCATGGTGCCGGGCATCGCCTTCCTGTCCGGCGGGCAGAGCGACGAGCAGGCCACTGCCCATCTCGACGCCATGAACAAGATCGGGAATCTGCCGTGGAAGCTGACCTTCTCTTACGGCCGCGCGCTCCAGCACGCGCCGCAGACCACCTGGAAGGGCAAGGCGGAGAATGTCGCGGCCGCGCAGCGCGCCTTCGCGCACCGCGCCAAGATGAATAGCCTCGCCGCGCTCGGCCAGTGGAAGTCCGACATGGAGAAAAAGGCCGCGTGATGCGCGGCCTTTTTCCGACTCAAACGCTACTGACGATTAGTCGCAGTTGGTCTTGGTGACGGTCTTCGACTCGCCCAACCCTTCCTTGTGCACAGTCCTCGAGCTGCAATCGACGCCGGCGCCGGTCGTTTCCTTCTTGATGACCTTCTTCTCGCCGACATGCTCCTTCACCGTCACATCCGCCGGCCGTTCCTTCACCACGACTGCCGGGTCGTGACGCTCTTCGATGACGGTCTGCGCGCTCGCGCCGAGCGACCCAACCAAGGTCGCAGCTAGGGCCAGAGCAAGCACATTGAGTTTCATGGTCGCCTCCTGCTAATGGAACTCATACGATAACGCCCTGCCCCCGCCTCCCGTTCCCGTTTCATTGCAACGACAAGGAAAACGAAAGTGATCGATCTCTACACCTGGACGACGCCGAACGGCCGCAAGGCTTCCATCATGCTGGAGGAAGTCGGCCTGCCCTACACCGTCCACGCCGTCGACATTTCCAAGGACGAGCAGTTCAAGCCGGAATTCCTCAAGGTCGCGCCGAACAATCGCATCCCGGCGATCGTCGATCGCGACAACAACATGTCGTTGATGGAATCGGGCGCGATCCTGATCTATCTCGCCGACAAGACCGGCAAGCTGCTGCCGAAGTCTGGCGAAGGCCGCTACAAAGTGATCGAGTGGCTGATGTGGCAGATGGGCGGCGTCGGTCCGATGCTCGGCCAGGTCCATCACTTCGTGAAATACAATGCCGGCAAGGCGCCCTATGCCGAGGAGCGCTATCTGAAAGAGGCGCATCGGCTCTACAAGGTGCTCAACACCCAACTCCAGGGTCGTGACTTCGTTGCCGGCGACTACTCGATCGCCGACATCTCGATCTGGCCGTGGATCTCGCGCTTCGAGTGGCAGACCATCGACATGAAGCAATACCCGAACGTGAAGCGCTGGTACGAGACCATCGCGGCGCGCCCCGCCGTGCAGAAGGGCTACAAGGTCCCGAAGGACATGGGGCCGATCCCGATGCCGGGCTGACGCGGCGCACACGACCGCGTAGTCTCTGGCTTGTCGATTCGGTGGCGTTGCGTTGAGTGCATGACTCGCATCCGCGCAACGCCCCGATGGCCGCACCCAAACACACGTCACAGCCACAACCCGACGTCGCCGCGCTGATCAAGCGCGCCGGCGCGCATCACGGCCGCGGCGAATTGGATACGGCCGAGGCCCTTTACCGGCAGATCCTCGGCATCAACCCCGGCCATTTCGACGCGCTGCATCTTTGCGGCGTGCTGATGCAGCAGCGCGGCCGGTCGCGCGAGGCGCTCGACCTGATCGGCAGGGCGCTGGCCGCCAACGAGGGCGCCGCAGCCGCCCATTCCAACTACGGCCTGGTGCTGGCGGCGCTCGGCCGCAACGAGGACGCGCTCACGAGCTACGACCGCGCGCTTGCCCTCAAACCGGATTACGCCGAGGCGCTGCATAACCGTGGCAATACGCTCGCCGCGCTCGGTCGTACCGCCGAGGCGCTCGCGAGTTTCGAGGCCGCCATCGCGCTGCGCCCCACCTATGCGCCGGCGCTGGTCAATCGCGCGCAAGTTCTCGACAAGCTCGGCCGCCCGCAGGACGCACTCGAGGCTATCGAACGCGCACTCGCGCTCAAGCCCGATGCCGGCGCGCTGACGCTGCGCGGGCGGCTGCTGCGCGCTCTCAACCGCAACGCCGAGGCGCTGACCAGCTTCACGTTTGCCCTGGCGCTGGCACCGGGCGACGCGGACACGCTGGTCGCGCGCGGCAACATGCATTTTGCGGGCAAAGCATTTGCCGCCGCGCTTGCCGATTACGACAGCGCCGCGGCGACGCGGCCGGATGCAGCGCCGGTCCACAACAACCGCGGGAATGCACTGCGCGAATTGGGGCGTCATCAGGAAGCGCTCGCCGCCTTCGAGCGCGCGATTGCGCTCAAGCCGGACTACGCCGAGGCGCACAACAACCGCGGCAACGCGCAGCTCGAGCTCGGCCACCTCGCCGAAGCGCTCGCCGATTACGACCGCGCGCTGGCGCTCAATCCGGACTTCGCCGACGCCCTGGTCAATCGCGGCAATGCGCTCCATCACCTCGGCCGCGAGCAGGATGCGCTCGCGAGCTTCGATCGCGCC
>Ga0335076_10001227_pt1 | contig 24732 bp, 25 predicted proteins | sample Lox_Sample_25_FD_206717 | JGI IMG/M metagenome (GOLD analysis project Ga0335076, IMG submission 206717) | Soil microbial communities from Loxahatchee National Wildlife Refuge, Florida, United States - Lox_Sample_2.5 | ecosystem: Environmental > Terrestrial > Soil > Wetlands | place: USA... | reverse complement strand
TCGCGAACTCGGTCTCGAACAGGCCCAACTGCTCTCCCGGACTCAGCGGTCCGATCGGGATCTCGACCTCCTGGTTACGCAACCCGACCACTTCGAGGCGCGTGCGCGGAGCTACGTGCGCTACCAACCCGGCGATGAACGTGCCGTGACCTGAGATTCCGTCGAGTTGGCCGGCCAGGTTGGTGTAAAGGCCGTCCGGCTCGTCGGGCTGCCAAGTGTTCGTGTTCGGGTCAAGGTATTGACCCCGCACGACCGTCACACGCTGGTCGAGCCGACGATGGGGCGGCTGGACCCAGATGTAGCCACTGTCCAGGATGGTCACCTTCGCGGCCGGTTCATCAGGCGTCGGCGGCTTGATGAACGGCGGGCAGGGAGAGCAGGCCGGTGTCGGCGGCGCAGCCGGGCAGCCGCCGGGCGAGACCGGGGACAGGATCGCCACGTGGTTGGGTGAGACCGCCGCGGGGTCATTCCCGCCCGGCGTCGGGTGATTGTCGACGAGCTTGACCAGCCGTTGTGACTCCTCGATCGAATCGAGATCGCCCCTCAGGCGCCAGAGCTCCACCTCGCCGAGCGGCCCCTCCGGGTCGAGCGGATAGTCGTCATCGGCCTCCCTCTCGTATTCGGCGGCCTCGCGGGCCGGCGGCCCGGCAGGCGGACGGACCACTGCGCTCGGGGGTCCCTGGGTGTCCGCGAGACTCCCGACCCGGTCCGCCACCTGCGTCAGCGCGGTGCGAAACGTGGGCGAGGTATCGAAGGGCGTCCTGCGCACGATCAGCTCGGCCTTCGCAGCGATCACGAGCCGACCCATGTTGAACTCCCAGGTGAGACTCGGGCACTTCATCACGCTCTCGGCGATCGGGCTGAGCGGGCCGTTCTCCACCGGAATCACCTGGTTAGGGCTCACGGATGGTCGTCTCCTATGCGCGTGTCATTTGGGGCAATCCTACGAACATTCTGAGCACGCCGGGAAGCTCTTGATACATGTACTGGCGTGACGGTGGCGGTTGATGAGAACGACGCGCTCAAGCTCGCGCAGTCCGCGTTCGAGCTGGTCGAGGCGGACGCGTCCGCGGCCGCCTCGCGCGCCGCCGACGCTGTCCGGCTCGCTCGTCGCCAACATCATCCGGAAGCCGAGGTCGCGGCGCTCCACGCGCTCAGCTTCGCTCAGCACGAACTTGGCGACGGACGAGCGATCCGGACGATCCGCCGCGCCGTCCGATCGGGTGAGCGTCACGGATTGACCCGGCGAACCGCGCTCGCTCGTCGCCGTCTCGCGCTGGATCTCGCCGGTCGGGGTGCAATTACCGCAGCGTTGCGTGAGCTGGAGCTGGCGAGCGCGGTGTTGGATCCACACGAACAGGCTCGCTCGGAGGTCTTCCGGGTTGGCGTGCTCTGGCACGCCGGGACGACCACTGAGCCGCTCGCCGGAACGGAGCACGCACTCGCGATTCTGCGAGAGCGGGGAGACGTGTTCTGGGAGGCGCAGCTGCTTCGCAACCGCGGTGCGTTCCTCGCGGAGCGCGGCGAGACGGACGCGGCCGAGCGAGACCTGACCCGCGCTCGTGTGCTGTTCGAGGGCCTGGGCGCGACGGGGGCCGCGCTGGCGGTGGAGACCGAGCTGGCCCGCAGCGCGCTCGTGCGAGGTGACCTGCCTCAGTGCCTGGCCCGGCTGGATGAGATCGACACGCGCGATGTCTCGCCGCGGATCACCGCGGAGCTTTGGCTTCTGCGGGCGCAGGCGACGGCAACCGCGCACCTGCGCAGCGAGTCGCTTGAGGCGCTGAGCGAGGCCCAGGCCATCTGGAAGCGCTCCGGGCAGGACGACCCCGTATTCCGCCTGGAAGCGACGCGCCTCACCCTGCTGGCCGGTGACGCGATCGGCGCGCGCGCGCTCGCGCTTCAGACTGAGCGATCGTTTGCCGCGCAGCGACGTCGCGTCTATGCCGCCAGCGCCGCCGTCCTCGCGCTGGCGGCGTCGATCGCGGCCGGTGCCACGCGCCGGTCGGGACTGCGCTCGGGCCGCCGTGCCGCCGGGATCCTCCAGGCTGCCGGCCGGCACGGAGAGGCGCGACGGGCCGAGCTGACGGTCGCCCGTGCCGCCATCGAGCTCGGCTCACGAGGCGTGGCCCGGCGGGAACTCGCCGGATGCTCGGTTCTTCTGCGACGCGGTCCGGTTGCAGACCGCGTCGAGTGGTGGCACGTCGCGGCGCTCCTGCGCCTGGACCGCGGCGATCGCGCCGGTGCACAGCGCGCGCTGCGCACCGGGCTCGGATTGCTCGAGGGCTACCGGGAAACACTCGGCGCATCGGATCTGCGCGCCACCGCGTCCGAGATCGGCGTCGAGCTTGCCCAGCTCGGCCTCCGGATCGCGCTCGCGAGCGCATCGACGGACCTGATGCTCGACTGGGCGGACCGGCTGCGGGCGAGCGCACTCCGTTTGCCGCCGGTCACGCCGCCTGACGTTCCCGAGCTCCGGGACCGCGAGGCCGAGCTGCGGCGAGTGAGTGCCGAGGTGTGGCGAGCCGAGCGGGGCAAGCGCGGAACCCGCACGCTGCTCGCGCGCCAGGCCACGCTCGAGGCCTCAGTTCGACGCCTGTCCCGGCATGCCGCCGGCGAGACTGCCCGCCGGCATGCTCCGCCCCACCGATCTGAGCTGACCCGTGCGCTCGGGACCGCGGCACTCGTCGAGCTGGTCGAGCTCGACGGCTCGCTCACGGGCCTGGCACTGGTGGACGGGCGCCTCTCGCGACACGCGCTCGGAGCGCTCGAACCTGTCAAGGAAGAGCTCGAGTGGCTGCGCTTCGCGCTCGTGCGGATGGCGCGGCGGAGCCACGACGCGCGGCAGCGCGCCGCGATGAGGGAAGGCGCCAACGCATCGGCCGAGACGCTCGGCGAGCGATTGATTGCGCCGTTGGCCGAACGCCTCGGCGAGCGGCCGCTGGTGCTGGTGCCGACCGGCACCCTGCACGCAACGCCATGGGCGATGCTCCCGCAAATGCGAGGCCGTGCGATCGTGGTCGCACCGTCGGCGGCCACGTGGTCGGCGCTGCAGGCACCTCGCACGGCGCGCAGGAGCAAGGTCGTGCTGGTGGCGGGGCCGCGCCTGCGCCACGCCACGAGCGAGGCTGTCGGGCTCGGCCGCCTCTACGCGCGACCGGTCACGCTGACCGGCAGGGATGCGACCGTCGCGGCGGTGATGCGGGCGCTCGACGGCGCGACGGTCGCGCACCTGGCCTGCCACGGTCACTTCCGCTCCGACAGCCCGCTGTTCTCCTCGCTCGAGCTCGCCGACGGTCCGCTCAACGCCTACGAGCTCCAGCGCCTGCGGCGCCCTCCCCAGCTGATCGTGCTCTCGGCGTGCGACCTGGGCACTTCCGACACGCGTCCCGGAGACGAGCTCCTCGGGTTCGCGGCAGCGTTGATCGGGATGGGCACTCGCACGATCATCGCCAGCGTCGTGCCGGTGCCCGACGCGGGAGCGAAGCGGCTGATGCTTTCGCTGCACGGCCGTCTGACGGCCGGCGATCCGCCGTCGGTGGCGCTCGCGAAGGCTCAGGCGGAGCTGAGCCCGCGGGGGTACGGGCCCGCCGGTTTCGTCTGCCTGGGCACGGGCTGACAGCGGGCGACGCACTGGCTGTATCAGTGGCGAGCCAACTCGCTCTCGATCAGAGACGCCCTGCCGGGCGCCGGTGCGAACTATCGACGTCCGGAGGCGACGACTATGAACACACGGTCACAGGATTCAACGCCGGTCCGGTCCGCGCCCGGGCGGACGCGGCGACGGCCGAGCAAGCGCCCCGAGCTGGTTGAGATCGGATTTCGCCTGCTCGACGAGGCCCACGTCGCGTGGCAGCGAGCCGAGCTCGAGTGTGAGCGGGCTCTGCGAGCGTGGCACGACGGGCCGCCGCGCGCGAGCGTCGACCTCTATCTCAGCTACCGCGCGGCACTCGACCACGAGCAGGCAGCGGCACACGACCTGGAGCGGATGTGGGAGCTGGCGACGTCGGGGCACGACGCGCTCGCGGCAGCGGCCGTGGCAGCAAACACGCAGCGTGACTTCCCGTCGTAAATCGATGTATCAGCTCGGCGTCCCGTCGCTCTTATCGCCAGACACGATGCTGACACCGGAATCGAAGACGGCAGAGGCCCATTTCGTGTGGGGGCGCATTCAAAGGGGATCAAGGGCGGGAGCACCAAGGGAGGGCGGTGCTCCCGCCCATTCAGCGAATCCCGTAGCGCTCACCTGAGAGACAGCAAATGTGGCGAACACTCCCTGATTTCGGCACATGGGTAACAGAGCAGAGCCAACGGGGGCATGAGCATGACGGGAATAGTGATCTTGAACGCAGTCTTTGTGGCGATGGTCCTTGTCGCGGTACTCGGAATCCTGGCCTGGGGAATCATCTCGACGACGGCCGACGAGCGCGAACGGGGCGGGTGACAGGCGATGACCAACGTGGCGTGCTTCTGCGGTTGCTCATTCTCGTTCGAGGGCGAGATCGGAATGTGTCCTCGCTGCGGTGAGTACACGAGCTTCACCACCGTCACCCCGGAGGAGGAGCAGCGGATGCGCGAGGAGCTTGCGCGTGTCCTCGAGGGAACGCCGGCGCGAAGGCCCAGGCGGTAGAGACGTCTCCCAGCGGGCGCGGTCACGAGGCGCCGAGCCCGATCAGTCGACCGTGGCGCAGATCGTCGGCGGCTTGTCGAGAGTTTCGTCGGTGCCGATCCGGCACCAGATCAAGTGGGCCTGACCCGGCCGCACCGCTCGGCCGAACGTGTAGATCGCGCGAGTGCCTCTGCCGAAGCGGAGTTCAAAGAAGCCTGGATGGTCCTTGATCTCTCGCACGAGTGGCGCTCCCGGCTCGCCCGGAGGCGTGGTACTGAGTGGGGCTACGATTTTCTTGGCTGCGGCGCGGAACAGTTGGCGCTCCGGCACAGTGAGCTTCACGTAGTCCCGCTTGAACTGCGCCAGGCGGTCGAAGGTAGGCGCAGGATTACTGGGCGCGTTCGTGAACTCGTCGAGGAACTCCCCGAGCGAATAGGTCACGTGGCCAAGGCCGCCATCCTGTTCGTGAGCGACCTGGTCTTCGATGTCAGCAGGACGTAGCCGCGTGCCACCGCCCACGGGCTCGAGTACAACGTACTCGACGTCACCGAAGTTGCACTGCGCGATTGCCTCCGGACGCAGCTTGCTTACGTGGACGACCGTGGGCGCGCCGAGGACGGGAAATGAGACCGTGGCCTCGGCCGGCGACTGCAGTCCCGGAGAATGCGCTTGCGGGATATCCATCGCATCCGTCATCTCATACCTGCAGCACGACCAGAGAGAACGCGCGTAACAGCTCAGGGCCCCGGCGGAAACTTCACATAGCCCCAATTCGCGAGTTTGATGCGAACACGAGGATAACACCGTGGCCCCAAGTCAACAACAACCGAGGCTGCGTCGATAAGCCTCTCGGATTACCCCCGACCGCGGCTGTCGCGAGGCAAATCCTGATCAGCCGCGGACGAGCTTCTTGTAGGTGATGCGCTTGGGCCGATCCGCGTCGGCGCCGAGTTGTTCGTGGCGGAAGCTCTCATACGCCTCGAAGTTGCCCTCGAACCAGCGTGTTTGCGAGTCGCCTTCGAATGCGAGAACGTGCGTGGCGATGCGGTCGAGGAACCAGCGGTCGTGGGAGACGACCACCGCGCAGCCGGCGAACGTCAGCAGCGCCTCTTCGAGCGCCCGGAGGGTGTCGACGTCGAGGTCGTTGGTCGGCTCGTCGAGCAGCAGCAGGTTTCCGCCCGTCCTGAGCAGCTTCGCCAGGTGCAGGCGATTGCGCTCGCCGCCCGACAGCTTGGCGACCTTCTTCTGCTGGTCGGATCCCTTGAAGTTGAAGCCGGCGACGTAGGCGCGACTGTTCACCGTGCGGTCCCCGAGCTTGATCTGGTCCTGGCCTCCGGAGATCTCCTCCCAGACGTTCTTGTCGGGGTCGAGCGCGTCGCGGGACTGGTCGACGTAGGCGAGCTCGACGGTCTCCCCGATCTTCAGAGAGCCGGCGTCGGGCTGCTCCTGGCCGGTGATCATCCGCAGCAGCGTGGTCTTGCCGGCGCCGTTCGGGCCGATCACACCGACGATCCCTCCCGGGGGCAGGCTGAAGCTGAGGTCGTCGATCAGAACCCGATCGCCGTAGGCCTTGCGCAGCCCGTTCGCCTCCACCACCGTCTCGCCCAACCGCGGGCCGGCCGGAATGTGGATCTGGACCTGGTCGAGCTTGACATTGCGGTCCTGGGCGAGCAGAGCCTCATAGGCGTTCAGCCGGGCCTTGGGCTTGTTACGGCGGGCGCTGGCGTTGAGCCTGACCCACTCGAGCTCCTGGTCGATCGTGCGCCTGCGAGCGCTCTCCTGCTTCTCCTCCCGTTGGAGACGGGCGCGCTTCTGCTCGAGCCAGCCCGAGTAGTTGCCCTGATAAGGGATACCGCGGCCGCGGTCGAGCTCGAGGATCCAGCCCGCCACGTTGTCGAGAAAGTAGCGATCGTGGGTGATCGCGACGACCGTCCCACGGTAGTCCTGGAGGTGGCGCTCGAGCCACGCCACCGACTCCGCGTCAAGGTGGTTTGTCGGCTCGTCGAGCAGCAGGAGATCGGGCTGGCGGAGCAGCAGTCGCGCCAGGGCGACGCGGCGCTTTTCTCCCCCGGACAGGGTGGAGATATCGGCGTCGCCCGCAGGAGTCCTGAGCGCGTCCATCGCGATCTCGAGCGTGGTGTCGAGGTTCCATCCGTCGACCGCGTCGATCTGCTCCTGGACGCGCGAGAACTCGTCCGCGGTCTCGTCGGAGTAATTCATCGACAGCTCGTTGAAGCGGTCCAGGAGGGCCTTGGTCTCGGCCACGCCCTCCTCGATGTTCTCGCGCACGCTCTTTGACTCGTCGAGGTGCGGCTCCTGCTCCAGCAATCCGACGGTCGCATTCGCCCCGAGCTGGGCCTGGCCGCCGAACTCGGTGTCCTGCCCGGACATGATCCGCAGCAACGTCGACTTGCCGGCGCCGTTGTAGCCGATCACTCCGATCTTGGCGCCGGGGAGGAACGACAGCGAGATGTCGGTGAGTACCTCGCGGTCGGGCGGGTAGCGGCGCGAGAGCTTGTAGGTGGTGAAGATGTACTGGGTCGACATGTGGTCATGCAGAGGATAGGAGCCTGTCGGTGCTGCGAGTCCTCGCCGCCGTGTTCGCGCTGATCGCCGTGGTGTGCATGACGGTCGCGATCGTCGGGATGGTCACCGGCCGGCCCGGCGACCGGGCCGGGGTCGTGGTCCGGATCGCCGCCGTACTGTGCTTCGTGGCGGCGGTCGTCCTGAACATCGCCGCGCATTAACCTTGCGCTCTCAACGACGAAGGAGATCGAGCATGGCGAAGGTCGTGTACACCGCAGAGGCAACCGTCACCGGCGGACGTGAGCACGGCCACGGAAGGACCAGCGACGGCGAGCTTGACGTCCAGCTTCGCCCGCCCGCCGAGGGCGGCGGCACCAACCCCGAGCAGCTGTTCGCGGTCGGATACGCAGCGTGCTTCGAGGGAGCGCTCGGAGTCGTCGCCCGGCGCGAGCGCGCCGAGATCGGCGACGCCTCGATCGACAGCAAGGTCAGCCTGGTGACGACCGAGGAGCGCGGGTTCACGGTCGCGGTCGAGCTCGACGTCACGCTCCCATCGGTCTCCGATCCCGATGAGGCGGTGCGGATCGTCGCCGGCGCGCACCAGGTCTGCCCGTACTCGAACGCGACCCGTGGCAACATCGACGTCACGCTGACGGCGAACGGACAGCCGGTCGGCTAGTTCTCGGGCTGCCAGTCGCTCACGACCCACTCACCGGCACGCTGCTCGGCCACGGTCGCGAGCGCGACGTGCCAGGCGGGCTGGAGCCCCTGGTAAGCGGTGGTGTTGGTCGCGCGCGTCGATTCGCGCGTGACCACGACGTACTCGCGGTCGTGGCCGACCAGTGGCGCCACCGCCTCGACCGTGCCGCTGTTTGAGATACCGCCGCGCTGCAGCTCGTAGTCGCCGGTCGTCTGGGCGGCGGCGAGCATCATTGCGGCCCGCGCCTGGCCGACGCTGCGGGCCGCGAGCGTGCGCATATCGTCGGACACCGTCTGCGCGTCCCAGTTGATGTACGCGGTGACGAACGCACGGATCGCCTCGGTCGCGGTCGACGTGACATGCGTCGCGGTCTGCGGCGCCGGTGGCGCCGACGGGTACTCGTGAGTGTCATCGGCCCGGGCGACTGGAGACGGTGCAGGCCGCGCGGCGTGCCCGCCGCAGCCGGCACAGACGAGAGCGCCGATGAGCAGGACCAAGCAGAGTCTGGTCACAGCCCCACCGGATGTCGCGCGGCGAACCCGGCGTCGCTTCGGATCAGCGGGTGCCAGCCGATTCCCGTGCTGCCATCTCCCGGGCCCGCGGCGTTGTGCGTGTCCCACCGCAGCCCGGCCACGTACATGAACACGTGGTCCGCGCTCGCATACAGCGTGACCCACCGTCCGGCTCCGGGCTGGCCGAATGACTCGAGCGTGCCCGAGGGCGCGTCGTAGGTGAGCGGTAACAGGCCGCCGCCGTACAGCAAGTGCTCGACGGCGCTGGAGCAGTCGTACGCGGGCGCCACGTCGGACAGCGCCAACCCGTGGCCCCCGCCGTAGACGTACGGCTTGCCGACGATCTGATTGCCGGCGGCGATGATCTCCCGGACCGCGAGCGGCGCGGCCGCTGGCGCCGCGGCGAGCCCGTTAGGAAGTAATTGCGCGCGGTCGGTGGTGGTGATCGGCACCCCTGCCAGCGCCGCCGGCGCGCACGTCGCCGGATCCTGGTCGGCCGTCGACGGCGCGACCAGCGCCGGCGTGGCCTCGGCGGTCTGGTCGAGCAGGCTCCCGGCACCGGTGTCCGGCGGGCGTTGGATCCGGACCGGTCCTGACCACAACCCGTCCTCGTACGGGATGCCGAGCCGGCCGGCCAGCTGCCACCACAGATCGAGCACTCGGGGCAGGCCGTCGATCGAGCTTCCCCCGAGACCGATGTCGCGCTTGTATGCGATCGCGGACCGGGCGCCCCACGTAATGCGAAGCGGCGTCAGATACGGGAGACCGCCCATTGCCGTGGCCGTCTGGAAGGTGTCGCCGCCGAGCTCCGCGTAGCTGTCGGGCTGCTCGAGCAGGTCGGCGCCGGAGGACCCGATCACGCCGCTGCTCGGATCCCCGGGGCCGCCGTACTCGGTGGCGCCGACGAGCTGGCCGGTGCCGGTATTGGGGGCGGCAAGCACGATCCCGGCGGCGGGAGAGGCCGCCGCTCCGCACTCGCTCCCCTTCCCGAACACGCTGGTCAGAAGCGCCAGTAGCCCCGCCCCGAGCCCCGCCACGATGACCGCTCCGATCACACCCACGGCAGCCACACCGCCGCCGGTCCGCCTGCTGCCCATGCCCTCACGATACGGCCGGTTCAGCCGTATTGAATCTAATTGAATCTAATTTGTTGCGGATAGACCTATGGGCGGGCCGGGGGGACACGACCGGGACACCCGTCACTTGGCGGCGCCGCTAACTTAGATGGGTCAATGGCTCGGATCCTCGATGTAGAGCAGGCGATGCTCCTCCTGGAGCTCGAGCCGCCGTTCGATCAGCGCGCCGTCCAGCTCGCGCGCCGGCGGATGGCCAAGCGCTGGCATCCGGACATCGCGCCTCCCGGGCGCCAGCACGAGCACCAGCGCCATCTCCAGGCAATCAACGAGGCGGCCGACCAGCTCGAGCAGCTCGCTGAATCGTCTCGCGGCGGCAAGGTCAGCCGGAACGCCGTCAAGGTCTCGGCCGCGGCGGCACGCAAGGCTCGTGAGGAAGAGGGCCGGCGCGCGTACGAGCGCGAGCAGCGCGAACGAGCTGCCGCCGCGGAGCGCCGGAAGCACGACCCGTTCGGCTCGCGGGTTCCCGACCACTCGGTCGTCCACCGCTACGCGCGCTGCACGTCGTACCCGGAATGGGGCGTCGGCAGCGTGACCGGGATCTACTTCTCGGGCGACGAGGACGACGTCCAGCAGTGGGCCCGCGTGAAATTCGCCGTCGGTATCCGGACCGTGCCGGCCGGCTCGCTGCAGTTCGTCGACTTCTCCAAACCCGACGCCGCGGCCGACCGGGTGGAACGCTTCATGACCGCCGCCCAGCACGCCCTTGCCGAGGGCGACGCGCAACTGGCCGCTCAGCGCCTCGTTTATGCCCGGGACGCCGACCCGACGAATCCGGTCGTGCTGCGCCTGCTCACGAGCGCCTTCTGGCAGGCCGGGAACCTGCCCGCCGCCGCGCGCGCGGTCCGTGACTGGGCCCGTGCCGAGACCGACCGCCCCACCCCGGAGCGGTTCGCCGCGCGAATCTACGAGGACATGGGCGCGATCGACCTCGCCGCCGAGGCCGCCGAACGCGCCGCCAACCGCGCGCCCGCCGACGCCTCATCGTGGGAGCGCCTCGGCCGTCTGCGCCTGCGGCTGATGGACCGCGCCGGCGCGATCTCCGCACTCGAGCAGGCCAGGCTGGCCGGACCGACGGTCGAGGGGCTGCTGTCGCTCGCGCTCGCGTACCACCTCGCCGGCGACGTCGGCGCCGAGGTTTCCGCCGCCGAGGCGGCGACCCGGCTCGACCCGAAGTCCCGTAGCGCATGGGGCAGCTACGCCCACGCGCTCGCCCGCACCGACCGGATCAACGAGTGCGTCGAGGCCTGTCACCGCGCGCTCGCGCTCGGTGACGACCCAGAGGTCGCCGACCTGCTCGAGCGGGTCGAGGCCACGCGTCCGCGGGCCCTGCCGGGGCAGAACACCGACGAACTCGGGTCCGAGCGCGACGCCGCGTAACCCGCGCGGGGAGTCTTGACGGGCGAACAGCCGTAGCGCTATGCGAGCGAGCCCTCGCGCCCGCACACCGGGCACGACTCGCCGGCCGCCAGCGGCCGCCCGCCGCAACCGGGGCAGTTCTCGACGGTCTCGAGCACGCCCAGCAACTCGCCAACGCGGCACACGAGCAGTCGCTCCTCTTCGACCTCGATCCACACGCCCGCGGACGCCGGGAACACGACGTGATCGCCGGGGCGAACCGGCATCGCGATCCCGACGTTCTCCCACCAGTCGAGCCCGGGCCCGACCGCCAGCACGATGCCGTGCTGGGGCGGTGGCTCCTCGGAGCCGGGCGGCACGATCAGCCCGGAGCGCCGGACCCGATCGGGGTCGAGCTCCTTGATCACGACGCGATCGAACAGTGGGCGTAGCTGGTTGCGCATGGTTAGCTGCCGCTGATCATAGGGTGGGGCGACCCGGTGGCCGTCGCCAGGGCGACCGCCATCGCCACCAGTGCGCTTGTAACCGCGTCAGGCCGGGCGCAGCGCTGGCCCCTACTCGTCGGCCCGCTGCTTCCCCTTACCGACCAGGTCGAGCGGATCCGGCGGTCTGACCGGCTCGTCGAACGAGGGGCGGAGGCTCTCGCCACAGCCCTCACAACGCTCGCGGTCCTCGGAGTTGACGGTCCCACACGCGGGACACTGCCACTCGCGAGGTTTGATCCAGCGGCCTGTCGGGTCCGGCATCGAAGTCCTCCCGTGTCCTTACCGCTATCAGGTGGGGTCGCATTGTAGATCGGTCCGGCCGGGCTCGTACGGTTCTTACTGACCATGCGCCTGATCGTCGCCCGTTGCGAGGTCCGCTACTTCGGACGCCTCACTGCACTGCTACCTGAAGCGCTGCGGCTGATCATCGTCAAAGCCGACGGCTCGGTGCTCATCCATGCCGACGCCGGCGGATATAAGCCGCTCAACTGGATGACTCCGCCCACCGTGATCGAGGAGTCCCCCGAGCGGATCCTCGTCCGCAAGCGCGGTCAGGCCGACGGCGACCGCCTCGAGATCTCGGTGGCGGAGGTGCTCTCAGACGTGTCCCACGACATGGGGTTGCCCGACGAGGACACCGCGCTCACGAAGGACGGCGTCGAGGCCCATCTCCAGGAGCTGCTGGCCGAGCGGCCCGCGTGGTGTGGCGAGGGCTTCCGGCTGGTGCGCCGAGAGTGGCCGACGGATATCGGACCGGTCGACCTCATGTGCCGCGACGCCGACGACGAATGGGTGGCGGTCGAGGTCAAACGAGTCGCGGGCATCGAGGCGGTCGAGCAGCTCACGCGCTACCTCGACCGGATCCGGCTCGACCCGGCGTTCGGATCGTGCCGCGGAGTGCTGGTCGCGCAGACGATCAAGCCGCAGGCCTCGGTGCTCGCGAGCGCGCGCGAGATCGCGTGCGTCGAGGTCGACCTCGCGGTGCTGCGCGGCGAGCGGGAGCCGGATTTGCGATTGTTCGCCGCGTGAGCGCCGAAGATGAGCCGCTGCTGACCGAGCGTCGCGGTCGGATCCTGCTGATCACGATCAATCGGCCGGACCAGCGGAACGCCGTCAACTCAGCCGTCGCCGCGGGCATCGCCGGCGCGCTCGACGAGCTGGATTCGGACGCCGAGCTCACCGTCGGGGTGCTCACCGGAGCCGGCAAGGGCTTCTGCGCCGGAATGGACCTGAAAGCGTTCGTCACCGGGGAGCGGCCGTTCATCGAGGGGCGCGGGTTCGCGGGCATCACGCAGGCCGGCGCCGCTAAGCCGCTGATCGCGGCCGTGGAGGGCTTCGCGATGGCGGGCGGGCTCGAGATCGCGCTCGCCTGCGACCTCATCGTCGCATCCCGCGGCGCGCGGCTCGCCATCCCCGAGGTCAGGCGGGGGCTCGTCGCCGCCGGCGGCGGCCTGCTCCGACTCCCCCGGGCGCTCCCGCGCAACGTCGCGATGGAGATGGCGCTCACGGGTGACCCGATCGAGGCCGATCGCGCCTACGCGCTCGGCCTGGTCAACCGCCTCACCGCACCCGGCGAGACGCTGACCGCCGCGCTGGAACTGGCCGAGACGATCGCGGCCAATGGGCCGCTCGCGCTCGCCGCCACCAAGCGGATCATGGTCGAGTCGGCCGACTGGCCGGACTCGGAGTTCTTCGAGCGGCAGTGGCCGATCTACGAGCCGGTGTTCGGCTCCGAGGACGCCCGGGAGGGCGCGACCGCGTTCGCCGAGCGGCGTGCTCCGGAGTGGAAGGGCCGCTAGCCCGCGCGCGGACGCGCTCCCCTGCGTAACGCGACAATCGGCGCCGATCGCGCAGGCCCTGCCGAGTTACCCGCGATTATCGTGCGCAACCCGGCAAGGCTAAGCCGACGGGCATCGGTTGCCGCGTTATGCATGGCGGGCGGCGCCGAGAACGACGACGGGCGCCCACCCCACCCTCAGATGCCGGTCTTACCTAGTGTTAGCCCGCGGCGCCGAAGATCGTCGCCACGACCGAGCGCGAGCCGCCGCGGTTGCGGTGCTCGCACAGGTAGATCCCCTGCCACGTGCCGAGCGCGAGCCGACCACGAGAGATCGGCAGCGTAAGCGACGGGCCGAGCAGCGACGCCTTGATGTGCGCCGGCATGTCATCGGCGCCCTCGAGCGTGTGGGTCCAGTAGCGCGCGTTCTCGGGCACGGTCGCGTTGAAGTACGACTCGAAATCGCGCCGGACGTCCGGCGACGCGTTCTCGTTCAGCGCCAGCGACGCCGAGGTGTGCTGAATCAGCAGGTGCAGCAAACCAACGGCGACGTCGCCCGCCTCGGGCAGCGCATCGAGAACCTCCCGCGTCACCAGGTGAAACCCGCGCGGCCGAGGGTCGAGCACGATCTCGCGCTGGAGCCACATCACAAATCGGGAACTCGAGCTACTCGCATGTCGACCCGCGACCCACGGAAGGGCACGCCCTCGGCCTCCAGCAGCGCCCGCTGGCGGGCGCCCTTGGCCAGCGAGCCGTCGGCGCGCACGATGCGATGCCAGGGGAGCGTCGAGTCCTGGGAGTCGTGGAGCACGGCGCCGGCGACCCGCGGCGAGCCCGGCGAGATGTCCCCGTAGGTCCGGACGAAGCCGAGGGGGACCGCCCGGACGCGGTCGAGGATCTTGCGAGTCCGATCGTCGATGCTCACGGCGACGCAGCATAGGCCGCCGCGGCGCGCGGGCGTCAAGTCCTGATAAGGTCCCCGAGCCGAATTTCCCACCTTACGCGTGGGAAAGCGGGGGACCCAAGTTCCCTGGGGCGAATCGCGGTCTGATGACCGTGTAGCGCGAGCCGCCGCGCGAGCCCGACAGCTAACCCCGTAGGCAGCCGCATATGAACTCCAGAAGGCGCACGATCCCGACCTGGGTGGTCGCTGGCGCGGCCACCATTGCGGCTGCGCTCGGGCTTGCCGCCATTCCGGTGTCGTCGTCAGCCGACCCGAGCCTCGGGCAGCTCCACTCACAGCTCGGCGCCGTCCAGGCCCACGAGAGCAGCCTTTCGGCGAGCATCGCCAGCCTCTCGCACCTGATCAGCTCGCTCGATTCGCAGATCGCGCTCGTCGAGTCGCGCGAGGCGGCCGTCCGCGCCGACCTCGCCCGCGACCGCGCCAAGCTGGCCGCGGTTCAGATCTCGCTGGCCCGGGAGCGGCGGCTGCTCGCGATGCTGCGAGCGCGCCTGGCCCGGGCGCGCATGCTGCTCGGACGGCAGCTCGTGTCCAACTACGAGCAGTCCAAGCCCAATCTGGTTTCGGTCGTGCTCGAGTCAAACGGGTTCACCGACCTGCTCGACAAGCTCTCGTACCTCCGTGACGCGCAGCAGGCGCAGCAGGCGATCATCAAGATCACGATCCAGGCGAAGAAGCAGGCCGACGCGGCCGCGACGCGTTTGGCCTCGCTCGAGGCCACCGACCGCCAGATCACGGCCGAGACCGCTCAGCGGGTCCGCGCGCTGGCCGGCATGAACGAGCTACTGCACTCAAAGCAGGCGGCGCTCGCGCAGGCGCGGAGCGCTCAGCGGGGCGCGCTCGCGGCCACCCGCGAGAAGGGCACCCAGCTGCAGGCGGAGATCAGCAAGGTCGAGGCGGAACAGGCCGCGGCCGAGCGGGCGGCAGCTTTGGCCGCTCAGCAGCAACAATCGGCCGGCGGCGGCTCGGGCGCCCCGACGCCCGTCGGCCCGACGTACGGTCCGTCCGGAGGCTGGGCGATCCCGTACGCGATCGTGCTGTGCGAGTCCGGCGGCCAGAATCTGACCCCGAACTACGCCGGCGCCTCGGGCTACTACCAGATCATGCCAGCCACCTGGAAGCTGTTCGGCGGCACAGGCCCGGCGGCGTACCTGGCGAGCAAGGCTGAGCAGGACGCGGTCGCGAGCCGTATCTGGAACGGCGGAGCCGGCGCATCCAACTGGGTGTGCGCCGGGATCGTCGGCATTCACTGACGGGCACCAGCGAGAGGGCCTAACCTCCCGGCCGTGTCCCGCCCGGGCATCCGCGCCGTGGTCGTCGCGGCGATCCTGATCATCGCACTCGTGCTCCGCGTCGCCGAGGTGGACCGCACCTCGTTCCGACCGATCAACGACGCCGGCTCGTACCTCGCGCTGGCCAGCCAGATCGCGCACACCGGCGACTACTCGCTGAGCCACCGCCCGGGCTCGGGCGCCGGCGGCAGCCGCGGCCCGAGCGCCTACTTCGCGCCTGGGTATCCGTACTTCCTCGCGCTCGTCGATCTCCTCGACGGCCACGCGGTGCGGCGGGGTGCGGCGATCCAGCCCGCTCGCCTCTCCCAGGCGGTGCTCGGGACGATCGCGGTCGCGCTGATCGGACTGGTGGCGCTCGAGCTATTCGGCGAGGAAGCCGGCCTGATCGCGCTCGTCATCGCCGCGGTCTATCCGGTGCTGATCGAGCTCTCCGGGGTCCTCGTCGCGGAGAACCTGCTGGTAGCGCTGATCCTGGCCACGGTCTACGCCGGGCTCCGGGTCCGGCGGGCCAGGAGCACGAAGGCGCGCCTCGCATGGGTGGCAAGCGCCGGCGTCCTGACCGGACTGGCAACCCTCACCCACGAGAACGCAGTCGTGATCATCGTCCCACTGATCGCGGCCGTATGGACCGAGCGGCCCCGCCTCGAGCTCCGGTCGCTTGCAGCGCCGACGCTTCTGCTCGCCGCGGCGGTGCTGGTGATCGTTCCATGGACGCTCCGCAACGAGCTCGTCATGCACCGCTTCATCCCGGTGTCCGACGAGACCGGGATCACGCTCGTCGGCACGTACAACGCCGCCTCCGCCGCCAATCCCGTCGTCCCTTACAAGTGGCGGATCTTCTCCGTGATCCCCGGGGAGCGAGCCCTGATCGACGAGGCCGGCAGGCTGACCGAGCCCGAGATCGGCTCGAAGCTCCAGCGTCAGGCGCTCCACTACATCTCGAAACATCCGCTGAGCCCGTTCGCGGTCGGCTACCACAACGGGCTGCGGCTGCTCGAACTCGAAGGCTCGTTTGCCTGGCGGGCATCGGCGGCGGCGATCTCGCTCCCGCTCAGCGTCGCCCGCAGCGGCGTGCTCGGCTTCTGGGTCCTGAGCCTGCTTGCGCTCGCCGGCGCGTTCACGCGACTCGCCCGCCGAGCGCCTCGCTGGGTGTGGGTCGTGCCGCTGCTGCTCGCGTTGAGCGTCGTGCTGGTCAACGCCGAGACGCCCCGCTTCCGCGAGCCGATCGACCCGTTCCTGATCCTGCTGGCAGCGGCCGGGCTGGCGACGCTCGTGGGCCGGTTACGCGGTGCGCCAGTCGTAGGTGAGGCTCGGAGCGCGGTGCCGGCTCGCCCGGCTCAGCTCGTCGAAATGGTCGAGCGCCTGGCCTGACCCGAACGCCACGCAGGTGAGCGGCGACTCGGCCGAGTACACGGGCATCCCGGTCTCCTCGGCCACCAGCTCCTGGAAGCCGCGGATCAGCGTGCCGCCGCCGGCGAGCAGGATGCCGTCCTTGGCGATATCGCTTGACAGCTCGGGCGGCGTCTCCTCGAGCGTGTCGCGGATCGCCCTGAGGATCTCGCGCGCCGGCGCCATGACCGCTGAGCGGACCTCCTCGCTGCGCAGCTCGACCGCGGTCGGCAGGCCCGTCACCAGGTGTCGGCCGCGGACCTCGATGGTCTCCTCGGGATGCAGGGGGATGACCGAGCCGATCTGAATCTTGATGTGCTCGGCGGTCCGCGAACCGATCGCGAGTTGGTGGACGACGCGCAGGTATTGGGCGATCGCCTCGTCCATCTCGTAGCCGCCGACGCGCACCGAGCGCGAGACGACGATTCCCCCGAGCGAGATGACTGCCATCTCGCTGGTCCCCCCGCCGACGTCGACCACCATTCGGCCGACCGGCTCATCGATCTCGAGCCCGGCGCCGATCGCCGCGGCGATCGGCTCCTCGATCAGGTGGACACGGCGGGCGCCGGCCGCGAGCGAGGCCTCCTCGACCGCGCGCTTCTCAACCTCGGTGACGCCCGACGGGGCGCACACAATCAGCCGAGGATGGGCCATCCGGCGATCGATCACCTTCCGGATGAAGTAACGCAGCATCTGCTCGGTGACCTCGAAGTCGGCGATCACGCCGTGTCTGAGCGGGCGCGTGGCCGCGATCGTTGCCGGCGTGCGGCCGATCATCCGCTCCGCGTCGGCGCCGACGGCGTGGACCTCACCCGTGTCCACATCGGAGGCGACGACCGACGGCTCTGAGACGACGATGCCCTTGCCGCCCACGAACACGAGCGTGTTGGCGGTGCCCAAATCAATCGCCATGTCGTGAACGCCGAGCGCCGGCGTGAGGTGGCGTCTGGAGTTGTCTCGTTTGGAACCGTCTCTGCGAAAGCCGATGCTCGGAAGGGTGCCAGAAAAGACCCCCGAGGGTGAAAACCTGCTGGTAACGGTCGACAGCTACCGTTCGCCAGGGAGCTTGCGCGGATACTGCGAGACGGCCTCGCCGACGTTGAGCGCGGTCGTGATGATCCGGTTCTGCTCGTTGGCGTGCGCGACCGGGTAGCCCTCGCCCGACGCGGCCCGCTCGGGACGGCCGATGTAGCCGTACTTGAGGTTCGGCGGGAGGATCTGGAGAAGGCGTGGACCCATGTGGGCGCGCGCGCCCATGTTGCGCGGCTCCTCCTGGACCCAGACGACCTCCTCGAGCGCCGGATAGCTCTCGACGAGCGACAGGATCTCGGCCTGCGGGAACGGATACAGCAGCTCGACGCGCCCGATCGCGACGTACGGGTTGTCCTTGCGCATCTCGTTGCCGGCGAGCTCGTAGTAGAGCTTGCCGGAGCACAGGATCAGCCGCCTGACCTGCGAGCGGTCGTGCTCGGGCTCGGGCAGCACCGGCCGGAAGCGCGCCTCGGCGAGCTCCCGCACCGTGCTCGTCGCCTGGGGCAGGCGGAGCAGGCTCTTCGGCGTCATCACGACGAGCGGGCGCTGCTTGGCGACGCGCGCCTGGCGGCGGAGCAGATGGAAGTACTGCGCGGGCGTCGTCGGGTTGGCGACGCGGATGTTCCCCTCGGCGGTGAGCTGCAGGAACCGCTCGAGCCGAGCCGAGGAGTGCTCAGGGCCGGAGCCCTCGTACCCGTGGGGCAGCAGCAGCGTGAGGCGCGAGGTCTGCCCCCACTTGGCCAGACCCGAGACGATGAACTGGTCGATGATCACCTGGGCGCCGTTGGCGAAGTCCCCGAACTGCGCCTCCCACAGGACCAGCGTCTCCGGCGCCTCCTGGGAGTAGCCGTACTCGAACCCGAGGCAGCCCATCTCGGACAGCGGGCTGTTGTGAAGCTCCATCGGGGCGAGCGCGCCGGGAAGGTGCTGGATCGGGCAGTGCTCCTGACCCGTCTTCGGATCGTGCAGGACGAGGTGGCGCTGGCTGAACGTGCCGCGCTCGGTGTCCTGGCCGGTGAGGCGGATCGGGATCCCCTCGGTCAACAGCGAGGCGTAGGCGAGCGCCTCGGCGTGCGCCCACACCATCCCGCCCGCGTCCTCGCTCTCGAACACCTCTCGCCGCTGCTCGAGCTGGCGCACGAGCTTGGGGTGGATGGTGAATCCGTCCGGAACGGCGAGCAGCTCGTCGTTGAGCACGCGCAGGCGATCGGCCGACACCGCGGTCTTGACCTCGGGCGACGGCGTGCGGTCGAGCTCGTATTCGCCGGTGGCGTGCTCGCGCTCCTTGCCGGCGGCGATCTTCTCCTTGAGCCGTGCGTGATCCTCGGCGAGGGTCTCCCAGACGCTGTCGGTCAGCTCGGTCGATTCCTCCTCGGTCACGACTCCCTGCTCGATCAGCGCTCGCGCGAACAGCTCGCGCGCCGGGGGATGCTTCTTGATCACCTGGTACATCTCGGGCTGGGTGTAGGCGGGCTCGTCCGCCTCGTTGTGACCGAACCGGCGGTAGCCGATCAGGTCGATCAGCACGTCGTGGCCGAACTCCTGGCGGAATGCGAACGCCAGCCGGACCGCGCTGATGCAGGCCGGCACGTCGTCCGCGTTGACGTGGATGATCGGCACGTCGTAGCCCTTGGCGACATCTGAGGCCCAGTGGGTCGAGCGCGAGTCGTCGGGATCGGTGGTGAAACCGACTTGATTATTTTGGATTAGGTGGATCGTCCCGCCGACGGTGTAGCCGTCGAGCGCCTGGAGGTTGAGGGTCTCAGCGACCACACCCTGCCCCGGGAACGCGGCATCACCGTGGAGGATTACGGGAACAGCGGCGTTCGTCTCGCGATGGGCATGCGGGCCCTGGCGCGTCGTCTGCGCGGCGCGCGTAGCGCCGGCCGCGACGGGCGCCACGAATTCCAGGTGCGACGGATTCGACTCGAGCCGGACGATGATCGACTCGCCGCTCGGCAGCTGGTAGGAGCCCTGGGCGCCGTGGTGGTACTTGACGTCGCCGGTGCCGCCCTGCGGGATCGTGGTGATCGGCTCGAGCGTCGAGGACCCCTCGAACTCCGCGAAGATCGAGTCGTACGGCCGGCCGAGGTTGTGCGCGAGCACGTTGAGGCGACCGCGGTGGGCCATGCCGATCACGACCTCGCGCGCGCCCCGCGTGGCCGCGAGCTGGATCAACTCGTCGAGCATCGGGACGGTCATATCGAGCCCCTCGATCGAGAACTGCTTCTGCCCGAGGTACGCCTTGTGCATGAACCGCTCGAGCGCGTCGACCTCGGTGAGCCGGCGAAGCAGTGTCTTCTGCTCCTCGGTCGCCAGGGGAGCCCGGAACTTGCCCGACTCGATCGCCTCGCGCAGCCACAGCCGCTGGCGGTGCGAAGAGATGTGCTCGATCTCGTAGGCGATCGGCCCGCAATACGTCTCTCGGAGGTGGGGCAGCGCCTCGGCGAGCGTCTGCCCGGCGACGTACATCCGCAGGATCCGGGCCGGGATCCGCTCCATCAGCTCCGGGGTGAGCCCGAGCGGCACCGGGTCGAGCGCCGGGTCGCCCTCGGGCTCCCGCCCGAGCGGGTCGAGCTTGGCCGCGAGGTGTCCATGCGTCCGGTGCGCCTTGAGCAGTGACGTCGCCGCCTGCACCGCCTGCATCAGCTCTTCGTCGACCATGCCCGGCGTCGCCGCGACGACCGGGACGCCGGCCGGCGGCGTGATCGCGCGCGCCTCGGGGCCGGGCGCGAGCGGTCCGAGCGACACGCCGAGATCGCCGAACACGCCCTCGTAGAAGCCGTCCTCGCCCTGGAGCAGCGCCTCGACCCGCTGCAAAAACCTTCCGGATTCGGCGCCCTGGATGATCCGGTGGTCGTAGGTCGAGGTCATCGTCATGACCTTCTCGGCGCCGATCGCTTCGCCGATCGCGGCGAGCCCGGGCGGGTACGCAATCGAGCCGGTGGCGACGATCGTGCCCTGGCCGACCATCAGCCGGGGGACGGAGGCGATCGTGCCGATCCCGCCGGGATTGGTGAGCGTGAGGTTCCCGCCGGCGAGGTCGTCGGCGGTCAACGTGTTGGTCCGGGCCTTTTCGACGAGCGCGTTGTACGCGTCGAGGAAGTCTTTGAAGCTCTTACGGCCGGCGTCACGGATGACCGGGACCATCAGCGCGCGGGTGCCGTCCTTCTTCTCGACGTCTACGGCCAGGCCGAGGTTGCAGGCGTCGTCGTCGATCCGGTGCGGCTTGCCGTCGATCTCCGCGAAGTGGTGGGCCATTACGGCCATGTCGTCGGTGGCGACGCGCGCGATCGCGTACGCGATCAGGTGGGTGAACGAGACGCGATGGCCCGCTTGTTTCAGCTGTTCGCGGCGCCGGCTCAGCGCGGTCACGGTGAGCGTGCGGAACGAGGTCGCTGTCGGAATCGAGCGGCTCTCGTCCATGTAGCGGGCGAGCGCAGCCGCTCCGCCCTTGATCAGTTGCGCGCCGGCCGGCTTCTCTAGCGGCGCCTGGGCTTGCGCAGTTGCACCATTGGCCTTGGCCGCGATGACGTCAGCCTTGACGATCCGGCCGCCCCTAGCGCTGCCCTGGAGCCGTGCAAGATCGACGCCTTGCTCGGCGGCGATGCGGCGAGCGACCGGGGAAATGTTGGCGCCGTCCCCCGCGGGTGTGATGTTCGCCGGGCCAGAGGGCGCCGGAGCAGCCGAGGGGGCGCCGTTCGTCGCGCCGGCTGCCATCCGCGCGATCACCTGTCCCACGCTCACGGTCTCGCCGTCCTGCGCGAGGATCTCGGTGATCGTCCCGGTGGCTGGCGCGGGGAGCTCCATGTCGACCTTGTCGGTCGAGATTTCGACGACCGTGTCCCCTTCCTTGACGTTGTCGCCGACCTTCACGCTCCACTCGATGATCGTGCCCTCGGTCACGGACTCGCCGCCGGTCGGGGTCACGATGTCGATCGGCTCGCCGGTGGCGGCCTGGGTGGCCGCGGCGCCCTCGGCCTCGGTGATCGCGGCCGCCACGGCCTCGGCCGGGGTGGCGGGCGGGGACTCCGCTGAGACCGGCGCCCCGCCGCTTGTGGCGGCCACGGGGCCGTCTCCGTTGGTCGCGATCTCGGCGAGTACGGCGCCGACCGCAACTGTCTCCCCCTCGGCAGCGTGGATCTTCACAATCGTGCCGGCGGCCGGCGAGGGGACCTCGGCGTCGACCTTGTCGGTCGAGATCTCGACGAGCGGCTCGTCGACGTCGACCGCGTCGCCCTCCTGCTTGCGCCATTCCAGCACGGTGCCCTCGGCGACGGAATCGCCCATCGCCGGCATGACGACCTGGACAGTGCCGCTAGTTACTGCCATCTACGGCTAAGGGTAGCTTCGAAACGGTCCTGTGCCTACGCCGGCGCTGCTCGACCACGAACCCGATCGTGCCGCAAAACGGACCCAGACCGCCGAGCACGGCAACGTCGACGGCGAGCCAGTACGGGATGACACGCGTGCGGGCCGCCCAGATGCAGACAAGCGACATCCCGATCCACAAGAGACCGTGTGCCATGCCGAAGATGAACGTCTCGGGTTGCGGATTGTGAAGCGCGAACGCGCAGATCAGCAGCGCCGTATAGACGCAGGAATGGCAGAACGAGACGACCTCGAGCCGCCCGAACGTGATCACGCGCATCAGTCCGAGACCAGCTCGGCCAGCCGGCGCACAGGATCCTCCGCCTCCGCCGGCCAACTCGCGAGGTCGGTCGGCCACCACGCGAACTCGTCGTGCTCGTGATCGGGCGTGACCGTGGCGCCGTCCGCCAGCCACGCCTGGCCCACGAGGTGCACGACCTCGCTCGGCAGCTGGAGCAGCGCCTCGATTTGCAACCGCTCGGGTTCGACCGACCACTCCTCGAGCAGCTCGCGGCGCATCGTGTCGGCTGGGTTCTCGTCGACCTCGACCGATCCGCCGGCGCCGAGCGCCCACCGTCCGGCCCACGTGGCCACCCAATCCGCCCGTCGCCCCGCGAGCCAGCGGCCGTCGGCGGCGCGGACCACGCATATGATCGACAGGCTCTGGGCGCCTCCGGCCGGGATCAGACGAAGCGCCCAGCGGGCGGGCTGGAGCTCGAGCGCGAGCCGGCCGGGCGTGGGATCGAAATCGACGAGGCGCGCCGCAAGCCCGTCGTAGCTCGGAGAGCCACGCCGGCGGAGCGCATCGAGCGCGACATCGGCGGCGTCGGTCGCCTCCTCCGGCGGCTCGAAAGGATCGGCGCGCCAGGCAACCGATACCTGATCGGGTACCCAAGGGCCACGCGCGAGGACACCGGCTGACACCGCCACCCGACACACGGTACCTGTGGTCGGCTACGCGTAAGCGCGCGCCTGGAGCTCGAACAGCTCGGGTTACCTGCCCGCCTCTGGTGATCAGCTGCTCGTGTGAGCCGGACTCGACCGCCTGGCCGCCCTCGAGTACGACGATCAGGTCGGCGGTACGCACGGTCGAGAAGCTAAGCGCCGCCGGCGGCGAGCACCTGGTGGGTGCCGAGCTCGGCGACCCGGCCTCCGTCGAGCACCGCGATCCGGTGCGCGCGACGCACGCTCCCGAAGCGATGCGAGATCCCGGCGCGACGCCGAGCTCGCGCAGTGGGCCGAGCTCAAGCGCGCAGCGTCGGACGCGGTGATCGCCGGCGGCGGCACGATCACTCACCACCACGCGGTCGGGCGGGCGCATAGGCCCTGGTACGACCGCCAGCGTCCGGAGCCGTTCGCCGCCGCGCTGCGCGGCGCCAAGGCGGCGATCGATCCGACCGGCGCGCTAAACCCCGGTGTGCTCATCGATCCGTTCGGCGCCGCCGCGGTGTTTGGGCAGTAAGTTCCGGCTCGTCTCGGCCATCGCGCCAAACGCCGCCGGGGCCACTTTTGGAAGCAAAACAGGAGGAAGTAGATGAAGGTAATCGGGGCGGGACTTCCGCGCACCGGCACGCTCTCGCAGAAGGCCGCGCTCGAGATGCTCGAGTTCGGGCCCTGCTACCACATGGTCAACGTGCTCACTAACCTGCCGCTGGCTGAGCAGTGGTCTCAGGCGATGGACGCGGACGCAGACTGGGACGCGATCTTCGGCGAGCACGAGTCGACCGTCGATTGGCCGGGTGCCTTCTTCTACCGGGAGCTCGCGGATGCGTACCCCGAGGCGAAGGTGGTCCTGAGCGTCCGCGACCCCGAGGCGTGGGAGCAGAGCATGCTCGACACGATCTGGGACGTGCTCTACGGCAACTCCTCGATGGCGCACATTTCGATGGCGCGCGAGTTAGTCGATCCCGACTGGCATTCATACATGGAACTCATGCGGAGGATGTGGGCCGCCCAGGGCGTCTTCAGTGGCCGCGAGTTGCGGCCCGGACAGCTGGCGGAGGCCATCGCCCGCTACCAGGACCAGGTCCAGCGCAGCATCCCCGAGGAGCGGCTGCTGGTTTGGAGCGTCACCGAGGGGTGGGAGCCGCTGTGCCGCTTCCTCGAGGTCGACGTGCCCGACGCCCAGTTCCCGCGGCTCAACGACAGCAAGATGTTCATCGACCGCATCCTGGATGCCTCGCTGATGGTGCTCCGGGGGTGGCGGGAGAGCGACGGCGTGGTCGACACGCCAACGCGTCAGCCCGCCTGACCGATCACGCGGAGCTCGGCAGATAACTCGCGCGTACCGCGAGTTATCTGCCAACTGCTCCGGCTGGGCTCGGAAGCCTCAGCCGGCGAGCGTGCGGTTGAAGCGCCGGAGCGCCAGCGGCACGCACACCGCGATGATCACCAGGCACCACAGAGCCATCGCCAGCTCGGGATGGACGAGCTGCCACGAGCCGGTCGAGTGAAAGCCCTCGGTGAGGCCACGGACGGTGCCGACCAATGCCGAGATCGGATCCCACTGCGCGATCGCGCGCGGCACCGCGTCCATGCCGGCGATCGGCACGAACGTCCCAGCCAGGAACGCGAGCGGGAAGATCACGA
>Ga0335076_10001226_pt1 | contig 24738 bp, 18 predicted proteins | sample Lox_Sample_25_FD_206717 | JGI IMG/M metagenome (GOLD analysis project Ga0335076, IMG submission 206717) | Soil microbial communities from Loxahatchee National Wildlife Refuge, Florida, United States - Lox_Sample_2.5 | ecosystem: Environmental > Terrestrial > Soil > Wetlands | place: USA... | reverse complement strand
GTGGCTGGTGTTTTTCCCGGCGGCGGCGATGACGCTGGCGATGCTGGCGTTGACGGTGATTTACTGGGTGGCGCGGCCGAAGGAAAAGCATTTGAGCCATGTCCTGCCTGGGGCGGCACTCGCCACACTGTTATGGTGGCTAGTGAACGCGGTGTTCGGTCTGTACGTAAGGAGAGTGCCAGCAAACGTGGTATATGGCGGGTTAGCTGCGGTGATCGGTCTACTGGTGTGGATGCAAATTTCGGCAGTGATTGTGTTCCTCGGAGCGGCGTGGAATGCGGAGGCTGCTTCGATCAAAAACGGCGGATGAGAGATGCCGAAGGTGACCGTCGAATGCTATTCCGGGTATAAAGGCGACGAGCGGCCGCTGCGGATAATGGTGGGAAAGGAGAGCCACGAAATCGCGGACGTGGAGGATCGCTGGTATTCTCCTGGTGAAACGTATTTTCGCGTACGACTAAACAGTGGCGACCGTTACGTTCTGAAACGCATCGATGCACAGGATAGCTGGAGCATCGAAAGTTACAGGCGAGATGCAAACTAAAAAACTAAACGTGCAGAGAGTGCCAGGCCGATATTGCAGAGATGATTCACGGCTGCGAAGGCCAGGGTTTTGATCGCGGAGTGATTGCGGGCCGCGGCTGAAAGAGGCGGCATCAGGGAAGGCACAGGACGTGGTTTTCATCTAAATTGGTCACAGTGTATCCAAGCCGCCGAAACTTTTCGGTAAGCAGTTGTTGGTTTTCAGGACTGTGCATTTCGACCAGCAGAATGGCACGCTTGCGACGCAAGAGATTCGCGGCACCTTCGAAGACCGCTACTTCCGCGCCCTCCACGTCACACTTCAGGAAATCCGGCTCCGCGTGTGAGGACGTATAGTCATCCAGGGAAATCGCCTGGACCGGGATCATATTGTCGGATTTTGAAGGTTCCCTTGCCACGTGGCCAAGCCCACGATCCGGAGACGTACTGCTATCGACGCGTTCAAACGAGACCGTCGTGGCTTCGGACCACACGGCCTTTTCCTCGGCGGCAGTCCAGTCGAAATTGTTGTGGGCGAAATTGTCTTTGAGGCGGGCTACGTTTTCGGGGTCGGGCTCGAAGGAGAACACGCGGCCGGAAGGCCCGACGAGGCGTGCGGCAATAAGCGAGAAGAACCCAATGTTAGCGCCCACATCATAGAAGGTCATTCCGGGCTGGACGTGCTGTTGCAGAGCCCGTTGCACGGCCTGCTCGCCCAATCCCTGTTGGACTACTTTACCGGTGCGAGGATTGACTCGAATCCATAGGCCGGCGCCGGCTCCAGCCTGAATTTTGACCCACACCAGCGCGCCGGGCGGGACGAGGCGGCGACTTGTCCATCGCAGGATATTTCCAAGGACAGGAACTCGGCGCAAGGCAGAAAGCGACGAAGCGAACTGGACGAGGAAGGCGCCCGTTCGGCCAGAAACGCTCATGGTTGGCTCACTCGTTCGTAAGGACGGAAATCGCGGCGATGTCCTAAGGGCTGAAGGTGTTCCATCCTGCCGTTTTGGCTCCCACAATCGTTTGGCGACCACCGCAGACATCGAGTCGCCCACGCAGACCCTTTCGATGATCGTGGTTCATAGTACAACGAAAAATGGGAGCCAGAGAATTGGAGCGTCAAAGGTATGGACGTATGGAATTCGCTGGAGACCACTGGATTTTGGATGTTTTTGGTCGTGCCTGTCTTCGTTGACATGAAAAATGACGAGGCCTATAGTCGGGTAGTCCCGTCCGCGTCTAGCGACCAGCCAGGACTGACGCGCGTCAGGCCGCAGGGTGTCGCGAAGAGGGACAACGGAGGGGATCACGCAGCAGCGTTTTCACAGGGTTACTCTGTCGACTCGAGTGGGCTGGTTCGTAGGGTTGTTGCTATTGTGTGTGGGCCTGAGGATGTCGGCCCAAGAGGCACAGGCACCCGCTGCTGTCGCTCCGCCACCCCCATCCGACTCGCAAAACCAACAAAAGACGGAAGTTTCCAGCCGGGACACCAATACAACGTTTAAGGTGCGCGTCAACCTGGTACAGGTGAAGGTGGTCGTGCGGGACCAAAAAGGGGAATTGGTTCGCGACCTGAAACGGGAGGACTTCCAGCTTTTTGACCAGGGAAAGCTCCAAGCCATCAGCACGTTCGGAGTGGAAACTCCGGAAACACGGCGGCAAAGGACGGAGGCCGCCGCGAAGACCCAGGCGGAAGCACCCATGGAAGGTGCTGGTACTTCGACAGCGCTGCCACAGAGATTTATCGCCCTGGTATTCGACGATATCCATATGAAGGCGGAAGACGCGGTGTTCGTGCGAACGAGCGCCCAAACTGTGCTGGACCACATGAGTCCGAGCGATCGCATTGGAATGTTCGGTACGTCGGAGCAACTGGCCGTGGAGTATACGAACGACAAGGCGGCGCTGCAACGGGCGTTGCTGCAAGTGATACCGCGGCCGAAGATGGGCAAAATCAATGACACGACCAATTGCCCCGATGTGACGCATTACATGGCCGATCAGGCGATCAATAAGAATGACTCGCAGGTGTTGCCGATCGTCATCCAAGAGACACTGCAGTGCATGTTTCAGGGAGACACTCGGCAGTTGCAGTCGGCCGTGTCGATGGCGCAGTCAGCTTTGCAGCAGGAATTGGTGGCGGGAGATACGGACAACGAATTCACGTATCGGGCGTTGGAAGATTTCATTCGGCGGCTGAATACCATGCCTGGTGAGCGCATCATGGTGCTGGTGTCACCCGGTTTTCTGCTGAGCACGCAATACCTAGACGAATCGGGCATTATCGATCGGGCCAGTCGGGCCAATGTCGTAATCAATACGATCGACGCGCGCGGATTGTATACGCCCGACCTAGGGGGAGACCTTTCGAAGCCGCGTACCGACACGTACAAAACAGCAGGACAGAAAGATATGTATCGGGTGCAGGAGCAGACGGAAAACGAATACGTGATGATGGATTTCGCGAATGGGACCGGCGGGACCTTTTTCCACAACTCCAACGACATTCAGTCGCAACTGCGGCGAGCCGCCGAGGCGCCGGAAGTTTCGTATGTATTGGGTTTTTCTCCACAGCCAAAAATGGATGGAAGATACCACACGCTGAAAGTGACGCTGGTGGAGAAGAAGAAATACAGCATTCAGGCGCGCAAGGGATATTACGCGCCAAAGAAGGTGGACGACCCCGCCGAGCAAGCCAAAGCCGAGATGCAAGAAGCGGTGTTCTCTCAGGATGAAATTCAGGATTTGCCGCTGGAATTACAAACGCAGTATTTCAAGAGCGGGGAGACGGACGCGCATTTGAGCGTGGTGTCGCGAATCGACCTGAAAGGGATACATTTTCGGAAGGCGGATGGACGGAATTGGGACAACTTGACGGTGGCCACGGTGATTTTCGATGAGAACGGCAACTACGTAACCGGCGGGGAAAAAATTCTTGAGATGCGATTGCTCGATAAGACGTACGACCGGTTGAGCCACACGGGGCTCACGATGAAGTCCAGCTTTGATCTGAAGCCAGGACGGTACATGGTGCGGCAAGTAATTCGAGATTCTGAGGGCGCGCAGATGGCCGCGAAGAACGGGTCGGTGGTGATCCCGGACTAAACGGCGAAATGGGGGATGTATGAAAGCGGAACGGAACAGCGGAGCGTTTGTGAGCACGGTAACTATGGCGCGGTGGGCAGCGGTCGCAGCAATGGGCTTGGCGATGGCGGCCGGAGGCCGCGGCCTGGCACAAACGCCGGAGCCTGCCAAAACGGGATCTGAGGGGGCGCAACCGGTCCAGACGGATACGGTCATCAAATCCGAATCCCGCGTAGTGCTGGTGGATGCGGTCGTAACCGATAAAAAGGGCAAGTACATTTCGGACCTAACTCAGGGGGATTTCAAGGTCTACGAAGACAATAAAGAGCAGACTGTCACCAGTTTCTCTTCGGAAGCAAACGCCACAGGGCAGGCTGGGGCGCAGCAGCGGCATTACATGATTTTGTTTTTCGATAACTCCTCGATGCAAACTGGCGACCAGATGCAGGCCCGAAATGCGGCGACGAAGTTCGTAGAAAGCAATGCTGGACCGGACCGGTTGATGGCGGTAGTTAACTTTGGCGGAAGTCTGGTGATCCGGCAGAATTTCACGTCGAACGCGAAACTTCTGGAAGCCGCGGTGACTGGCACGAGCGTGCCGAATATTGACGCGACGGGACAAACGACAGAACCAGTGACCGTCGCGTCCTTGGCAATGCCGTCCTTGAACAATGCAGAAGCCGATTTTGGCGCGCGGTCGATGTTGCTGGCGATCCGGAGCCTGGCGAAGAATCTGCGGGGAGTGCCGGGGCGAAAAATGCTGGTGCTATTCACGGCAGGATTTCCGATGAGCGCCGAGAATCTGTCGGAGTTAACGGCGACGATCGATGCGTGTAACAAGGCGAACGTAGCGATCTATCCGCTGGATGTTCGTGGACTGAGCTCCGGGATGACGAAATTGTCAGTGCCAGCACGACCGCAGGATGGGCCACAGCAGAATCCGAAGAATGTCGGGTCCCCTCACCTGGTGTTGGCCAGCTACCACGTCGATGCTTCGGCGGATCCGCAAAAGCCCGGCGGAGGAGGCGGTGGTGTGGGCGGTGGGCCAGCGGGAGGAGGCCATGGAGGCGGCGGCACGGGTGGCACCCCTGGCGGTGGTCACGGTGGCACAGGTGGTGCGCCAAGCGGTGGAGGCGGAGGCAAGGGTGGCACGGGCGGGACCGGTGGCACAGGCGGAGGCAAGGGAGGTACCGGCGCAGGCGGAGGAACGAGAGGCGGTGCTCCAGGCACGACCGGGGGAGGCCGACCAACGTCGAACCCGTACATGTATTCGAACTACTACAACAATCCCATGAACCAGCCGCAAATTCTGCTGCCTAAGATTCCGGCGTCGACAGCGGAGAATCAGCAAGTGATGCAGATGCTGGCGGAAGGAACTGGTGGCTTCGCCATCTACAACACCAACGACCTGCTCGGCGGCTTGCAACGCATTTCCGCGGAGATGAACCAGTTTTATGTGCTTGGTTACGTGCCTCGGGAGTCCGCCGAAGGCAGTTGCCACACGCTGAAAGTGAAGATGAACAAGGGTGGAATGGAAGTTCGCTCGCGCAGCGGTTATTGCAATGTGCGGCCTACGAATCCATTGGAAGGCAAGCCGATCGAAAAGCAGATGGAGGCGCAGGCCAGCGGCACGGCTGCGGGCAGTATCCATGCCAGCATGCAGGCGCCGTACTTCTATTCGTCACCCAATGTGGCGCGTGTGAACGTAACCATGGAAATTCCGGGAGATGCGGTGACGTTCAACAAGGACAAGGGGAAATACCACGCGACTGTGAATGTGCTGGGAGTCGCATACAAGCCCGACGGAAGCGTTGGCGCCAAATTCAGCGACACGCTGAATCTGGATATGGAAAAAGATGAGTGGAAGGACTTCCAGAAGGAGCCCTATCAGTATCAGAACGAGTTCGATGCGGCTCCCGGCAGCTACAAACTGGCGGTGGTGCTGAGTTCCGGCGGCGAAGGATTCGCCAAGCTAGAAACTCCGTTGCAGATCGATGCGTATGACGGAAAGAAATTCACTCTGGCTGGGGTCTTATTGTCCTCGAGCTTGCAGCGGGTGGATCAGATTCCCACAGAAGTCGACGCGACTCTTTTGGAGGATCGCAAGCCCTTGATCGTGAAAGGAATGCAGATCACGCCAGCGGCAAGCTATCAATTCAAGAAAACGGATGAAGTTACCGTGTATTCAGAGGTCTATGAGCCGCTGCTGAAGACCGACCCCAATACTCGGGTAGCCACGGCCTACCGGATTTTTGACAAGGACAATAAAGAGGTGTTTTTCACCGGCGTGGTGCCTCTGGATGCCTTCGTCGAAAAAGGGAATCCCGTCGTGCCATTCGCCTTGCGCGTCCCGACCAAAGACTTGCAACCGGGGCCGTACCGGTTGGTGGTACAAGCGGTGGACGTGAAGAACAACCAAGCGCCACAAAGAACGGTAGAATTCACGCTCAATTAAAGGCTGAGCACGCGGCCTAGCGATGTCGAGCGTGACGAGTAATCGCTAACTTTAAGGCAAATCGCTAGTTAGAGAAAGCAACTTTCAGACCTCCACAGGGTTAATCTGAGGCATATGCCCAGGACTCCCGAGCGATGTGCGTTCCGAGGCCCGTGGCGACACGGGTTTCGGGTTTGCCTCACCCCGCGTGCGCTTATTGCGATTTTGTTGAGTTCTTCGTGCATTGCGCCGTTTCCTGCGGACCTGGCGGCCACTACGCCCGTTACGTCTTCCGAAAAAAGTGCCAGCCGCGATCCGGTGTTGCGCGGGCTGCCTATCACCCAGCTCAGTACGGATGAGGCGATCTTACACGCGCTAAATCGATTGGCGTATGGACCCAAGCCGGGCGACGTCGAGCGCCTCAAGCAAATGGGATTGGCAAAATGGATCGACCAGCAATTGAATCCGAAATCGATCGACGACCGAGGCATCGAGGCGCGGTTCAGTTCTTATCCAACTCTGCGAATGAGCACGGCGGAACTTCTGGCGGAATATCCGAGGCCCAAACAAGGCGCGAAATTGGAAGAGAAGCGCAAGTCGATGCCGGAAGCTGAGCGCATAGCACAAGGTCAGGCAGACGAGGCCATTACCGCGATGGCGCAGGAGATGGAAAACGGCGACGCAGTTAGTGCGGCAACGACGACAGCTGCGATGGCGACGGATACTCCCTCACCCATGAAATTGAATCCAGCAACTCGTGGGACGGGTGGAAAACGCGACGTACTGGGCATGGATCCCAACGCGGTGCCGAGGGCAATTGCGGATGACAGTAAGCGGCCTCAGCGGGTGGTGGAAGAACTGGCGATGGCCAAAATGACTCGTGCGATTTACAGCGAGCGGCAATTGCAACAGGTCATGGACGACTTTTGGCTGAACCACTTCAATGTGTATGCGGGGAAGGGCGAGGTGAAGTGGTATTTGACTTCCTACGAGCGCGACGTGATTCAACCGAATGCGCTGGGGAAGTTCAAAGACCTGCTGACGGCGACAGCCAAGAGTCCCGCGATGCTCTTCTATCTGGATAATTTTCTGAGTGCAGACCCGAACGCCGCACAACGCCTGGCAATCGAACGCGCCATGAGGCAACAGCGCCGTGGCCATCCACCGGGGCCACAAGTGCAAAAGGCCAAGAAACGGGTTCGCGGGCTGAACGAGAACTACGGCAGGGAATTGATGGAGTTGCACACACTGGGTGTCGATGGCGGTTATACCCAGAAGGATGTGACGGAGGTGGCGCGCTGTTTCACGGGCTGGACCATCGAGAAACCGCGCGAGGTGGCTCAATTCAAATTTGATGAGAGGTTGCACGACCCGAATCCCAAAATTGTGTTGGGCAAGAAGATTCGTGCGGGTGGCATGAAGGATGGGGAGCAAGTGCTGGAGCTGCTGTCGAAGAATCCGAATACGGCCAAGTTCATTTCAACGAAATTGGCGCGGCGCTTTGTTTCCGATAATCCCCCACCGGAACTTGTCGCGAGAATGGCAAAAGCCTTTCAGAAATCGGGTGGCGATATACGTGAAGTGATGCGAACGATGATTTATTCTCCGGAATTCTGGTCCAGAGATACGTACCGGGCCAAAGTCAAGACACCTTATGAGCTGGTGGTGTCTTCGGTGAGAGCGCTTGGGACCGAGGTGGACACTCCGATGCCGCTGGTGCAGTGGGTCGGGCGGATCGGCGAACCTTTGTACCAGTGCCAGCCGCCCACGGGTTATTCGGACAAGGCGGAAACGTGGGTCAACTCCGGAGCACTGCTGAACCGGTTGAATTTTTCTTTGGCGCTGGCGGGGAATAAAGTGCGAGGTTCGCGCAGCGATGTCGAGGCATTGCTGGGTAACGGCAGCAGCAGCGATCCAAGACAAACGCTGGATCGCGCAGTCGAGGTATTCCTGGGCGAGGCGGAGCGAGGCACCGTCAGCACATTGGAGAAACAACTAGAAAACCCGGAGGTGCTGCAAGCGCGCCTCGATGATCCGGTGAGGCATGTGGATCTAGGCGTCGTGACCGGACTGGTCTTGGGCGCTCCGGAATTCCAGAGACGATAGCTGGCAGGGCTTGGAGAAGGAAGTATGAGTCAGAAATGTTGCGAAGGTATCCGTCAGCCGCACTTTTCGCGCAGATATTTTTTAACGCGCAGCGGAATTGGCCTGGTGGGATTGAGCACCATGCCAGCGTTCTTGCAGCGGGCTGTGGCTGAGGCGCCCGCAGCAGGGAAGAAACAGTTGGTGGTGTTGTTCCAACGTGGCGCCGCAGACGGATTGAACATTGTGGTGCCCTTTGCCGAACCGAATTATTACCGGCTGCGGCCGACCATCGCGGTCCGTGAGCCGGGAAAAGGATCGCAAGACGCAGCAATCGATCTGGATGGATTTTTCGGGCTGCATCCGGCGCTGGCGGTGCTAAGCCCGTTGTTTCGTCAGAATCAACTTGCGATTGTGCATGCGGCAGGTTCGCCGGATCCGACGCGGTCGCACTTCGATGCACAAGACTACATGGAATCGGGAACGCCGGGAGTGAAATCGACCGAAGACGGCTGGCTGGATCGTGCCATCGGAACAGTGCGCGAAGAAAATGCGTCGCCCTTCCGCGCGGTGGCTATGGGAGCGAACCTGCCTCGGATGCTGCAGGGCGATGCGGGAGCGATTGCCATACCGGACTTGCGGCAATTCAAGGTGCAGCCGCAGTCGGCGGCGATGGCGGGTGCGGTGCAGGGCGGATTCGAAGCGATGTACGCGCAGACGGTGGATCAGGCGCTGCACGGCACGGGTTCGGAGACGTTCGAGGCCATCGATATGTTGCGGAAAGTCGATGTTTCGAAATATCCGCCCGAGCACGGTGCGGAGTATCCAAAAAGTGCGATCGGGCAACGGTTGCAGCAGATTGGCGTGATGATCAAGGCGCAGATCGGCGCCGAGGTGCTGTTTCTGGATTGTGGTGGCTGGGACAATCACGTGAACGAAGGCGGAGCGCAAGGACAATTGGCGAACCTTCTGCGCGACCTCGGACGATCGTTGGCGGCGTTCCATCAAGATATGGGCGACCGCATGGCGGATATTGTTGTGGTAACGATGAGCGAGTTTGGACGAACCGCGAAAGAGAATGGGAATCGCGGCACGGACCATGGCCATGCCAATTGCATGTTTGTCATAGGTGGGGATGTGAAAGGCGGACACGTGTACGGACGGTGGCCGGGGTTGAGCGATCAGCAATTGAACGAAGGACGGGATTTGGCGTTGACCACTGACTTTCGCAGCGTAGTTGGGGAAATTTTAATGATGCATTTGGGCGTGCAGGATCTGCAACCTGTGTTCCCCGGTTTCGACAACCGGCCAAGCAAGTTTGTCGGGCTCATGCGCGCTTAAGCCTTATAGGCCGGTTGTCAGGAGATGTGGAAAGCGTGCAAGTCCGAGCAGGTTTCTACAGTTCGCGAATCCAGATATTGCGATAGCGAACGGGATTGCCGTGGTCTTGCAACTCCAGCGAAGCTTTGTCGGGGCCTGCGACGTAGGTCGGAATGTCGCCGATGGCGGTCCTGCCGTGAATTTCCACGTGGTCTTGTACCAGCACGCCGTTGTGAAACACGGTGACGTACGCGGGCTTCAGGACTTTTCCGCTTTTGTCGATATTTGGCGCGCGGAAAACGATGTCGTAGCTTTGCCATTCGCCAGGCGGCCGCGAGGCGTTCACGAGTGGCGGATACTGACCGTAGACCGCGCCAGCCTGACCGTCGGCGTAAGTGCGATTATTGTAAGAATCCAGAACCTGAATTTCATAGAGACCCATTAAGAACACGCCGCTATTTCCGCGCTCCTGACTTTCGCCGTGGGGAGGCGTGGGCTCACGGAATTCGATGTGCAATTGAATGTCTCCGAAAGGCTTTTTCGTGTGAATAGGACCGGTGCCTTTGGCGACTTCCATGTAGCCATTTTCTATCTTCCATTTGGCTGCGCCGCCGCTCTTATCCAGCCACTGCGAGAGGTCCTTGCCGTCGAACAGAACAAGTGCATCGGAGGGGGCTTTGCCGGCATTCTCTTCCGTGCTTGCCGTGCCGGGCGTGATGACCGAAGGCGCTGGACGGTTTAGATCGTGGATTTTCCAGGCTGTTTCTTGCTGCGCAGGAGCCGCGCTGGCGAATAGCAAAACGAACAAACTGACGGAGACGATAGAGAGAATTGCTTTCATTCGATGCACCTCGAGGAAACCGTTCGTCATTCTATCACTGAGCCCCAACACAGGGGACGCCTTGCTCACCGCAAAAAAGAGAGGCGCCCGCGTGCTGCGGACGCCTCGGAACGTGCCGGGAAACGGGTTATTCGGATTGCGCGCCTTTGATGCGCATCCCGTAGAACGAGCGGTACACGAAGAAAAAAGAGATAACAAAGAACACGGCGGCCAATAAGTGGGAGAGCCCTCCACCGGTGTCGCTGGTCAGCTTGACGGCCAGTTCGACGGCTAGCAAGCCAAACAGTGTGGTGAACTTGATGACCGGGTTGAGCGCCACCGAAGAAGTGTCCTTGAAGGGATCGCCGACGGTGTCGCCGACCACGGTCGCATCGTGAAGCGGAGTGCCTTTTTGTTTTAGTTCGACTTCGACGATTTTCTTGGCGTTGTCCCAAGCGCCGCCGGCATTGGCCATAAAGATGGCCTGGTACAGGCCGAAGATGGCGATGGAGAACAAGTAGCCGATGAAGAAGAAGGGTTCGACGAAGGCAAAGGCCAACGTGGCAAAGAACACCGCAATGAAGATGTTGAGCATGCCTTTTTGCGCGTATTGCGTGCAAATGGCCACGACTTTCTTGGAGTCGGAGACGCTGGCTTTTTCGACGCCCTCCAACTTGATGTGTGCCTTGATAAACTCCACGGCACGGTAGGCGCCGGTGGTGACGGCTTGCGTGGAAGCGCCAGTGAACCAGTAAATCATGGCGCCGCCGGTGATCAGGCCGAGAACGAAGGGAGCGTGCAGCAACGAGAGGTTGTTCACTCCGGAGCTGAGGCCGTTGGTCAGGGCCATGATGATGGAGAAGATCATCGTGGTGGCGCCGACCACTGCGGTGCCGATAAGCACCGGCTTGGCGGTGGCTTTGAAGGTGTTGCCAGCGCCATCGTTAGCCTCGAGCAGGTGTTTGGCGCGCTCGAAGTCCACATCGATGTTGTAATCCTTCTTGAGTTCTTGCGCGATGTTAGGAACTTGCTCGATCAACGAGAGTTCGTAGACCGATTGGGCGTTGTCGGTCACCGGACCGTAGGAATCAACCGCGATGGTGACGGGACCCATGCCGAGAAACCCGAAGGCGACGAGCCCAAAGGCGAAAACCGGCGGAGCTAGCATCAGACTGCCAAGGCCGAGGTTGCTGATCAGGTAGCCGATGGACATGAGGGCCACCATAGCGGCGCCCAGGTAGTAACCAGAGAAATTGCCGGCGACAAAGCCGGAGAGAATGCCCAGGGACGCGCCGCCTTCTTGAGCGGACGTGACGACTTCCTTGACATGGCGGGATTCCGTGGAGGTGAACACCTTGACCAGCTCCGGAATGACCGCTCCAGCGAGAGTTCCGCAAGAAATGATGGTAGCGAGCTTCCACCATTGGGTGGGGTCATTGCCGAGGACGGGAATAACCAGGGCGGAAATGACATAGGTGAGGGCGATGGAAACGAAGGAAGTGATCCACACCAGCCAAGTGAGAGGAGTTTCGAAGTTCATTTCCTTGGCAGTGCCGTAGCGCGTTTTCTGAATGGCGTTGTTGATGAAGTACGCCAGCGCGCTGGCAATCAACATGATGACGCGCATGACGAAGATCCAGACCAGGAGTTGGACCTGGACGGTGGGACTCTTGACGGCCAGAAGGATAAAGGTGATAAGAGCGACGCCAGTCACGCCGTAAGTTTCGAAACCATCGGCGGTAGGACCGACGGAGTCTCCCGCATTGTCGCCGGTGCAGTCGGCAATAACGCCGGGATTGCGGGCGTCGTCTTCCTTGATTTTGAAGACGATTTTCATGAGGTCGGAGCCGATGTCGGCGATCTTCGTGAAGATACCGCCGGCAATACGCAGAGCGGCAGCACCCAGGGATTCGCCGATGGCGAAACCGATAAAGCAAGGGCCAGCGTAATCTCCCGGAATGAATAGAAGGATGATGAGCATCATCAAGAGTTCGACGCTAATGAGCATCATGCCCACGCTCATGCCCGCTTCGAGAGGAATTCGATTGATGGGATACGGAATACCGCGAAGACCCGCGAAGGCCGTGCGTGAGTTGGCGAAGGTGTTCACGCGAATGCCGAACCACGCCACGGCATAACTGCCGCCCATACCGACCAGGCTGAAAAGCAAAATGATGGGAAGCGTGACGGCGACGGACTTGCCGGGAACCGGAGACAGGAAACCGAAATACAGAACGATCACAATGGCGATGAAGACCCAAAGAAGCATTAGAAACTTGCCCTGGGTGAAGAGATAGGTTTTGCAGGTTTCGTAGATGAGCTCAGAGATGTCACGCATCGCGCGATGTACGGGCATGTTTTTGAGACGCATAAAAATCGCCATGCCGAAGAGCAAGCCCAAAATGCAAATGCCGATACCGAACAGAAGTAGCTTGTGACCATCGATACCGCCAAAAAAGGACACCGAGGAAAGGTCCGGCAGCTTGAGACTTGCCTCGCCACTGGCTTCTTCCGCAGGAGCGCCGAGCAGCGCAATTGCTGACAGCAGGGACAGGGCAATGCCGGCGGAGAGGCGCACCGCAATACGTCTGGCCTTCTGCCAGGCAGGGACGAACGAAATGGACATGGAAATCCTCCAGAGACGTTGACTGAAACCATTTACGAGCGGGGTGTCCGAGCGAAACCCGACGGCCCGCACTTTCCCAGTACACACACACAGTTCGACTGGCAGACAAGTCCATCGAACGTGAAGTTTTGTCATCCAGGAACATCGGAGAGCGCCTCGCAGGTGTGCGAGCGTTCCCAGATTTCCGACTGACGGGACAAGGAACCCTTCGGATCGCCCGCGATTCCCTCAGACCCCTGGGCGGGTCAGAACTACCCCGGCAATACCCTGTGTCGCAGGAGAGCGAATGGATAACGGTGATTTATAACATTTAGGATATTAAGGGTCAAACGCTTTGGACACAGGTGTTGGGTCGGCGGATGTGACCGGCGACCACCGCCATTGTTCATCGCTGCAGTTTCTAGTGTGCGGCGAAGTCGTAATGGTAGTATGAAAAGCTACATCAACCCTGATGGGCCCTTTCGGGCAGGTGGCCAACCGTGATGCACAAGGAAACAGGCACTTTGACGCCAGCAAACAGTTCTGCGGAACTGCGGTTCGACTGGCGGAAGAGCGAAGTCCAAGCGATTTATGACACGGCCTTGCCAGATCTGGTGTACCGGGCGCAAACGGTACACCGGGAGTTTCATGAACCGGACCGAGTGCAGACGTGCCAGTTGATCTCAATCAAGACGGGCGGTTGCCCGGAGGACTGCGCGTATTGCCCGCAAAGCGCGCACTACGATGCCGATGTCGAGCGTCAGGGGCTGCTGGATCCCGGGCACGTCGTCAGCGTTGCGAGAGATGCGGCGTCGCGCGGGGTGACCCGCATGTGCATGGGCGCAGCCTGGCGCGAGGCACCCAATGGGCGGGATTTCGAGAAAGTCCTCGAAATGGTTCGGGGTGTATCTGGGCTCGGGCTGGAAGTGTGCTGCACCTTGGGGATGCTGACGGACGAACAAGCAATACGGCTGAAGGAAGCAGGGTTGACGGCGTATAACCATAACCTGGATACATCGCCGGAGTTTTACGGGTCAATCATCACCACGCGGGTTTACGAGGAGCGCTTGCAGACGTTGGCATCGGTGCGCAAGGCGGGAATCACGGTGTGTTGCGGCGGAATTTTGGGCATGGGCGAGAAGGCCAGCGACCGCGTGGGTCTGCTGCAGCAACTCGCCACATTGAAACCGCACCCGGAAAGCGTACCTATCAATATGTTGGTGAGGGTCGAGGGTACGCCGTTGGCGTCGATGCCGCCGCTGAACCCGTTAGAGATGGTGCGAGCGATCGCGACCGCGCGAATCTTGATGCCGCGATCACGAGTCCGGCTGGCCGCGGGGCGGAAGCAGCTTTCGGCCGAGGCGGTGACCTTATGCTTTTTGGCGGGGGCAAATTCCATTTTTGTGGGCGAAAAACTGCTTACCACCCCAAATCCGGGCCCGGATGAGGACGAACAGCTGCTGGAAACGCTCGGATTGAAGCCACTGGAGTCGCATGCCGGGTGACACCCTATCCAGGTGGAAGGAGCAGTTGGGACACGGGCTGCGAGAGCTTCAGAAGCAGCACCAGCGCCGGAACCTTGGTGTCGTTCGTGGCGTCGATTTCTGTTCGAATGACTATCTGGGCCTGGCAGGGCGTCCTGAGTTGAAAGATGCGGTGGTGCGTGGCATGCAAAAGGCTTCGCGAGTCGGGGGAACTGCCTCCCGGCTTCTATCCGGGCATACGGAGGGATGGCAGGAACTGGAAGAGGAGTTTGCGGAATTCGCCGGCACCGAGGCGGCATTATTTTTCAGTAGCGGCTATTCGGCGAATGTTGGGCTGCTTTCGTCGCTGGTCGGGCCGGATGATGTGGTGTATTCCGATGTATTGAACCATGCGAGCCTGATCGACGGAATGCGCTTGTCGGGAGCCCGGAAAGTCATTTATCCTCACCTCGACCTCCGTGCGCTGGAACATTCCTTAGGTCAGGATGCGGGCGCACCCTGGCGGAGAATCATCGTAACGGAAAGTGTGTTCAGTATGAACGGCGATGTCGCTCCTTTGAAGGAGATGGCAACGCTTGCGGAGAGGTTTGGTGCGGCGATGATCGTGGACGAAGCCCACGCCACCGGTGTGTTTGGTAAGGGCGGGCGCGGTTTGGTGGTCGAAACCGGGATTTTATCGCAGGTGCTGGCGACGGTGCATACTTGCGGAAAAGCACTGGCGTCTGCCGGCGCGTTGGTTTGCGGCCCCACTGTGTTGAAAGATCATTTGGTCAATCATGCGCGCACGTTCATTTTCAGCACCGCGATGCCGCCGTATTTTGCGGAGCAAATCCGGGCTGCAGTGAGGCTTGCGAGTGGGATGGACACTGAGCGCTTAGAGTTGCTAAGGCGCGCAAGAGACCTAGCCCGGAAATTGCGCAAAGACGGATTTGACACCGGGGGCAGCGATAGTCAGATCGTGCCGGTGGTGATTGGCAGCAACGAAGAAACGCTGGATGCAGCTGCGGCCTTGCAAAGAGAGGGATTCGCTGTGCGGGCCATCCGGCCGCCGACCGTCCCGACTGGCAAAGCGCGATTGCGGTTGTCGCTGACGTTAAATATCGCGGAGGAACAGTTGGATCGATTGCTGAAGGTGTTGGTCCATTGGCGGGAGCAGAGGTCCGCGCGGCCAGCGGCGAGATTCGCATGAGAAGACACTTTTTCATCACGGGCACGGATACGGGTGTGGGGAAGACCACGCTGTCGGCCTTGTTGTGTGCAGCGCTCGATGCCGTGTATTGGAAGCCGATACAGACGGGCACGCTGGAAGGATCGGATCGCGTGACGGTCATGCGCCTGGCGGGGATCGGCACGGACCGCACTCTGGAAGAGGTGTACAAGTTTGTGCCGCCGGTGTCGCCGGATTTGGCGGCGCGCTGGGCTGGCGTCGAAATTGATCTGGGCCGTATCAACCCGCCCGCGAGTTTGCTGAATGATTGGCTGATTGTGGAGGGCGCTGGCGGTGTGCTGGTGCCGATCAACGGAAAACAGTTCATGCTGGACATGATGGTGAAGTTCAAGTTGCCGGTGATTCTTGCGGCGCGCAGCGGTCTGGGCACAATCAATCACACCTTGCTCACTTTGGCGGCGTTGCACGCAGCGGAATTGCCGGTCCATGGTGTGGTGTTGATCGGCGATCAGAACCGCGAAAACCGCGAGACCATCGAGAAGTTTGGCCACGTTCGCGTCATCGGTGAGATCCCCAAACTGCCGAATTTGCATCGCACGGCCTTGATGCAGGTGTTCCTGAATCATTTTGATCGATCTGCATTTTCGCAATGAGTTCGGCCCTCAAAATATGGCATCCCTTCAGTAATAGCGCGCTGGATCCGCCTCCGATTCTCATTCGAAAGGCGGAAGGCGTTTACCTGTATTCGGCAGACGGCCGCAAAATCGTTGATGCCATTTCTTCGTGGTGGGTAAACCTCCACGGACATTCGAATCCTCGCATCGCCTCCGCGATCGCCGAACAAGGCAAGAAACTGGAGCATGTGATTATGGCGGGTTTCTCCCAAGAAGCGGCCGAGGAGTTGGCGGTGCGACTCCGAAAGTGGGTGCCGCAACCACTGACGCACATGTTCTTTTCCGATGACGGTTCCACCGCCGTGGAAGTTGCCCTGAAGCTGGCGGTGCAGTATTTCCAGAACTTGTCGCGCACAGACAAGACGGAGATTGTCGCGCTGGCTCACGGCTACCATGGCGACACCGCCGGGGCTATGTCGGTCAGCGATGAGTCGCCATTTACTGAGCCCTTTGAATCCATGCGCTACCAGGTGCATCGGGTACATTCGGCATACTGCTATCGCTGTCCGGTGGGATTGAAGCGCGAGAGTTGCCGTATCGAATGCGTGTTGCAGTTGGAAAAGCTCCTGGAGGAGCGTGGTGAACAGATCGCCGCGGTGATTGTCGAGCCACTGCTGCAGGGCGCGGGTGGCATGATCGTACATCCAGTGGAATTTCTGCAGAAAGTGCGGGTGCTGTGCACCAAGCATGACGTGCTGCTGATCGCCGACGAAGTGCTGACCGGCTTCGGCCGTACCGGAAAAATGTTCGCCTGCGATTTGGCGAATATCTCCCCGGACCTGATGTGCGTTTCGAAAGGTATCACCGGCGGGTTCATGACCATGGGGGTAACGTTGTGCACGGATCGGATCGCGGAAGGATTCCGCAGCGAAAACCGGATGCACACTTTCTATCATGGCCATTCGTACACGGGGAACGCCTTGGCCTGTGCGGCGGCGAATGCGAATCTGCAGATTTTCGACAATGAGCCCGTTTTTGACCGGATAGCGGCGATTGCCCGGATCCATGGCGAACGTCTTTCGCAGTTGCGGGGAATGCATCAGGTGGGAGACGTGCGGCAGATCGGAACCATCGGTGCACTGGAATTAGTAACGGAAGATTCGGGCTATTTGTCGGCGCTGCGCCCGAAACTGTATGGATTTTTCCTCGACCATGGCGTGTTGCTGCGTCCTCTGGGGAATGTCGTGTATGTGCTGCCTCCTTACGTGATCGAGCCGAACGAATTGCACCGCGTGTACGACGTGATTGTCGAGGCCATCGAAACTCTGCTCTAGAAGCAAATTCAAATGTCGCCGGTTGAGTGAGAGGCACCGTGTTGGGGGCCCCTTTGCGTGGGTGGAAACAAAAGACTGTGTCGTTCGCCACGGCGCTTGGCGCTCCTGGCCTGTTTCTCATTTCTTTCCTGGATTCTTCGGTTCTGACTTTCCCCGTGATCAATGACCTCTTGCTTATAGAATTGAGCATGCAGCGCCCCGCTCGTATGCCTCTATACGCCGCGATGGCCATGGTCGGTTCGGTGCTGGGTTGCGTACTGTTGTATTTCCTCGCAAAAAAGGGTGGCGAGGCGTTTTTTCGCCGGAAGGCCGGGGACCGCGCACGGACGATTCATCGCTGGGTGGTGAGAAACGGGTTCGGAGGAATGTTGGCGGCGGCGCTACTGCCACCGCCCACGCCGTTCAAGATATTTGTGTTCGCAGCGGGTGTGTTCGATGTGCCCTTGAGCAGCTTCATCTCAGCAATTGCCCTGGCCCGGGCAATCCGTTATTTCGGGATTGGCTATTTGGCAATTCGCTATGGCGACCAGGCTCTCCCGTTCATCGCGCAACATAAGATCCAAGTGGCCATTGGCGTGATCGCGTTTGTGGCCGTTAGTTACGGACTATCGCGCCTGATTCTGCGGGAAGAGCCAGAGTCAAAGTCCGCCGAAGCGTGAAGAGCACTGCTAGCGAACGCGGATGTCGCTGGCCCACACCAGACTCTGTTGAACAACCGCATTGGAGTCATCCAGGAAGATCTGCGCGGCGACGCGGTGACGAATTTCGTTTTCCGCCAGGTCGCGCGTCGAACGAATGACAACCTCGTACCCTTGTTCCGCTTTCGCGACAGTCGCGCGCGGAAAGGGAACAGCCCCAATGTATCGCTTCGCAAGCCGGGTTTGCACCGCTGCTTCAAGCGTTTGCGATGGCTCTGGCTTATGGAAACATGTGGCGCGATCGGCATCGAAAGTTCTTCCGGGAGCGCGTGGAACATCGACCAGGCAAAGCTGAGACTCGGTTTCCGCTACACCGTGCCAGGTGAGAAGCGAGAGGCTGTCCGGGTAGGCTCCGACGTGGCGAGCGGACTCACTGTGATAGGAGCGCGTCTCGATTAGCGCGACACTGCTCGCATGCAGCATCGCGCGAACTCCACAATAGGGAAGGAGCAAACCTAACGCGATCAGAGCTCCGTTACGTCCCCGAGGGGCACGGTTTTTCGCACCAATCTCCGAACTGATGAGACGGAATAGCTCTGGAATCAAAATTCCTGCCAGGAGCAGGGCCAGAATCCACTGATCGATTGTCGGGAGCCAGTCCAGAGCAAAACGTTTGGTTTGAAATGGTGTCAGCAGCGCGACGCCTTCGGATTGACATGTATCCATGATCAGGTGGAGAACCGCGGCCAGCGCGACGGGAAGAATTAGAGCGGAAAATGGTGGGACCTTTGATCGTCTCGCCCATCGCGCCAGGAATGCGGCGAGTACAACAACAAACAGCGTGCCGAGGATTGAGTGGGTATATGTGCGACGTCCGTCAAAATAAGCCGCAGGGCCGAAAAATACACACAGGCGATCCAGGTCTGCAACCGTGCCGGCGAAAATCATGGCGACGGCTACCGGCCAACGACGGCCAGGGAAGAATCCACGTGCGAGAGCGTAGGAGGCAAGAGCGTGGGTGGCAATGTCCACGGCTAACCGTGAGAGCGGGCGGCGCCATTTGAAGAAGCCGCCGTGCGAGGTACCCACAGCTTCAGTGAACGGGGCACAATTGAAAACTCAATCGGGAGCCGGGTTAGCGGCTCACCATCGACCTGAGCATAGACAGGATTGGCATCGAGCGGCTCGCACACCAGAGAGTCGGCCTTCCAGAAATGTACATCTTCTTCCTTGCGCAGATTGCCCATCCAAAGAGTGGGAAGATAGCTGAGATAACGGAAACCGCTCTGCGTGGTCAGCGCCATCACTTCAAACTGATCTTCGAAAAGGTCTGCTTGGTCGGTAATTTTGAATGGCCCGCCGTAGTTCTTGGTGCGGCCGACCACGACGAGTGTCGCCTCGAGTTGGCGATTTCCGGCGCGCACGCGGAATCGCGGAAACGTATAACGCAAAACCTCGCGCGCGCCCTGCCACCAATAGGCGAGTATTCCCACGCGTGCTTTCAGGCCCAAATCCACGGAATACACAATCATGCCGTCCGGGCCTGCGCCAGCGACCGACAGAAAATAGCGTTTGCGCTCGGGTTGTTCGAGCGGGGTGGCGAGACCAAGGGCGATTTCACGGATTTCACCATGGATCAGGCGACGCGCGGCGCGGGGAATGTCCCAGGGGAGATCGAGTTCCTTGGCCAGGATGTTTGCGGTGCCTCCGGGAAGAAGGGCCAGCGGAACGCGGTGTCCGTTCGAGGCTTCCGCGAGGCCGTTTACGACCTCATTGAGGGTGCCGTCGCCTCCGCAGGCGATTACCAACTGACGGCCATCGCGCACGGCTTGCTGGGCAATTTCTGTGGCATGGCCGGCGCGGGCGGTTTCGGCAAGCTCCGCCTCGATCCCGTTGGAGGAAAGAATCCGTCGTGCTTCGTCGATTAGCCGGCGCCGGCCATTGCCGCCGTTGCCCGCATTGGGGTTGTGGATTAGAAGTGCGTTTTGGATGAGCGAATCCATAATCGTTGCGTTCGAACAATTGCATATTGTATCTGAAAAGGAGGTTGAACCAGAGCAATCCTGAGCCGGTGATGAATGATTGCCAATGTGCTATGGTGACCGGGTGGGCCGGGCCGTTCAGTCGTCTCTGAGTCAGAACGGTTCCCCTGCGCGAGTCTCCCCGGGAATTACCGCGATGAGTGCCCGAAAGCGTGTTCTGCGAGTCATGCGGCGAACGCACGTTGTCCTGACCTTGCTACTACTCGCGACCACTATTCCCGCTGGCACCCTCTCTGCCCAGGAACACCCCAAAGACGCTTCCGAATCTGTGGCAGTCCATCCGTACATGGACGATCCTCTCAAGCAACTGGTGAAGAGTGTTCCAGAGCTTAAACACATGCACCCGTCGGATGATCAGAAGGTGTTGCCGGAGATTCTGCGCGACACTGGTGCGCGCGTCGAAGAGTTTTTCGCTGGCGCCGTGGACCTGATTGCCGACGAAGAAATCAAGCAGGAACGGTATTCCGCATTCGGGTCCGGGGGCGTACGAAAGCCCATGCGCGACAGTTATTTGATCATTCGAGACACGGAAACGACGGAACCTACTTTCAAGGAATATCGCATGGACGATGAGGGCCGCATCGTCGATGAAACCGGCCTACACAGCGGATTTCTCATCACGTCGGGATTCGCTTTGAGCGCTGCCGATTTTTCGCCGGGATACCAACCGGATTCAAATTTCCGTTATTTGGGCGAGCAGAAAATCGATGGACGCGACACTTACGTTTTGGCTTTCGCACAAAAGCCGGGCGAAGCCACGCTTACCGTCACCATGAGCGGCCCGGCGGGCACTGTCGACTTGTTGCGGCAAGGAATCGCCTGGGTGGATAAGGAAAGCTTCCACATCCTGCGCATCCGGACGGATCTGCTGGTTCGCCAACCCAGGGTTGGGCTGGATCAACAGACCACCACCGTAAAGTTCAGCGAAGTGAAGCTGGCGGGCGTCACTACTCCGCTGTGGTTGCCCAGTGACGTTAGTGTTTATATGAAGCTGGGACCGAGGTCCGGCCGGCCGTTTGAAGAGGAATTTCGCAACGAGCATCGCTACAAGAACTATCGGCGATATCGCGTGACCACTCGCATGTTGCCCTCCGCGAATTAGCTGCCCGCTGCTGCTCCACGGTAGAACCCAAGTCGAATCGTGTCGTCATATAATACGAAGCCGAGTCGAACCCAGGAGAACACCTTCGAATGGCTAAGGCAGCGGCGGCGAAAGCCAATGGCAAAGTGAAGAAGGAAGCTGAGAAACTGCGCGAGGAGTTGCGACACCACGAGTATCTCTACCACATCCTGGATCAGCCAGAAATTTCGGATGCCGAATTCGATAAGCGCATGAACCGGCTGAAGGCACTGGAAGCGGAGTATCCGGAATTGCGGACTCCGGATTCGCCGACAATGCGTGTGGGAGGAACTCCGCGAGAAGGTTTTCAGACCGTGCGCCACGCGCGGCCCATGTTGAGCCTTGACAACGCGTTTTCCTATGATGCCTTGCGGGAGTGGGACCGCCGCGTGAGAGAAGGAACCGGGCGGCTGGTCGTGGAATACATCGCGGAGCACAAGTTCGATGGGCTGAGCATCTCGCTGCAATATGCGAAGGGCGTTCTAGTGCGCGGCGTGACGCGAGGCGACGGCACCACCGGAGAAGATGTAACGCCCAATGTGAAGACCATCCGGTCCATTCCCTTGGTGGTTGATGCCGCTGTGCTGAAGAAGACAAGGCTGCCAGCGGATTTTGAAGTGCGCGGCGAAATCATGATGACCAAGAAAGCATTTGAGGCGCTGAACCGCCAGCAGGAGCTAAACGGCGGGAAAATCTTTGTGAATCCGCGAAACTCCGCGGCAGGCGCGGTGCGCGTGTTGGATCCGGCCATTACGGCTCAGCGCAAGCTGGATTTTTTTGCATACTACCTTTATGTGGATGGAAAAGTGCCCTTCGCGAAACATTCCGAGTCGCTGCTGGCGCTGAAACAGATGCGGTTTCGCGCGTCGGATGACTGGAAGTTGTGCGACGGAATTGATGACGTGATCGCCTACTGCGACTCATGGGACTCGCGGCGCGAAAAACTGCCTTACGAAATTGACGGCGTGGTGATCAAGGTGAATTCCACGGCGCAGCAGAATGAACTGGGGTTCACCTCGAAATCGCCGCGATGGGCCATGGCCTTCAAGTATCCGGCGCGCCAGGAACAGACTGTCGTGAATGACATCATTGTGCAGGTGGGCCGCACCGGGACGCTGACTCCCGTGGCGGTGTTGCAACCCGTGCAAGTGGGTGGAGTGACGGTCAGCCGCTCGACCTTGCATAACATGGACGAAATCGATCGCTTGGGCTTGCAAATTGGCGATACCGTGCTGCTCGAACGTGCGGGCGAGGTGATTCCGCACGTGTTGAAGGTTGTGAAAGAAGCGAAGGACCGGCGGCCGTTTCAAATGCCGAAGAAGTGCCCGGTTTGCGGCAGCGCGATTCATAAAGTGGAAGGCGAAGTCGCGTATCGCTGTGTGAATTCCGCCTGCCCCGCGAAGTTGAAAGAATCGGTGCAACACTTTGCCGGGCGGCACGCCATGAACATCGATGGGCTTGGTGAGAAAATCGTGGACCAGTTGGTGGATAAGGGCCTGGTGAAGGATGTTGCCGACTTGTATTCACTGAAAGTGGAAGCCGTGGCGGAATTGGAGCGCATGGCGGAGAAATCGGCGCAGAATTTGATCGATGAAATCGAGGGCAGCAAGAAACAGCCTCTGGACCGCTTGATTTACGCGTTAGGGATCCAGTTCGTTGGCGAGCGCACCGGGCAGTTGTTGGCGGAGCATTTCTCGTCGGTGGAAGAGTTGGCGGCAGCGTCGAGCGAGGAACTGGAAAACGTGCCGGAAGTGGGGCCGAAAGTGGCCCAGAGCATTGCGGAATTTTTCAGCGAGCCGGCGAACAAGAAAGTCATCAAGAAATTGCGCGAAAAGGGGGTGAATCCGCGGGCCGAGAAAAGGGAAGTAAAAAGCCAGAAGCTTGCCGGAAAATCGTTTGTGTTTACCGGCGGGTTGGCGAACCGTTCGCGGGAAGAAGCGGGCGAGTTGGTGCAACAGCACGGCGGAAAACTCAGCAGCTCGGTGAGCAAGAAGACCGATTACGTGGTGGTGGGCACGGATCCGGGGTCAAAGTACGACAAGGCCAAGGAATTGGGTGTGACGATTCTGGATGAGGAGGAGTTTGAGAAGCTGGTGGGAATGAAGTAGAGAACCTAGCTTGTTTTTTTTGTTCCGAGAAACTTCACGAGCAAGCGTCCAACGCCAAGGATCAAAAGTAAGAAAAATACCCGCTCCAACACAGGCGGCCCAGATGAAGTCGTGTTAGGTTCCTTTCCCCAGCGGATTCCGTGGTGTTTTGCCAGTAACATTACACTCATGAGAATCGCGCCTAACAATAGGCCTGCCAGCAATAGTCTCAGAGAATCATGAGGGGGCGTTTCTTGTGGTTCTTGGCCCCAAAGAACCAGGATGTAGTGATCCCCCTTGTGGAGGGTCCCAATAGCGTCCTTCCACTGGCGAGAGTTCTCGGGATTCTCCTTTCTGATTCGCTGATAAGCATGATGCATGAGCTTCGAGACTTTTCTCTCGTACTCGCCGCTATTGTACTTGGCATCGAATGCGTCATTCAGCGCAAGGGGATCTTCGGGGCAATCGTCGGATTCGGCGAAATACATCATGCGGCGCTCGAGATCGGAGAAGGGGACATGGTCGAGTGCGGCTTGTTCGACAGTTTGTTGGACGAGGAAGTCTTTCGCTTCACGGGCGTTCATTTAGGCTGATGGTACATCGCGGCAAGAGACTCTGGGAAGCGACGCCGGAAGCGATTCGGGCGCTGGCATGAAAGCCATCCCTACAAGAACTCAGACAGAAGGCACGGGCAGGACGCGGTATAATAAGGGTGGCGGGTGAGCTGGATGATCGCTGGCTCTGCGGCGCAAGCTGTAGGGCGGGAGGAAAGTCCGGACACCACTTGCGAGAGCGGCTCCGGTTTCGGCCGGAGCAGTTGGAGCAAGATAGGCCCTTAGGCCGAAAGGCTTCAGGGCAGGGCAACGCGCCTGGTAACGCCAGGGGACGCGATGGAGTGGCGGCATAAAGTCGCCCTTACAAGAACGTCACGGACAGTGCCACAGAGAAGATACCGCCGGCGAAGCGCATCCCGGTGATAGCCCGAAGGAAAACCTTCGGGATGTCTTTCGATGGATCGCAGCGCAGGTAAGGGTGAAAAGGTGGGGTAAGAGCCCACCGCGGCGCCAGTAATGGCGCTGGCAAGGCAAACCCCGCGCGGTGCAAGACCAAATAGGAGGGCAGAGCTGGCCCGGCTCGTTGAGCGTGTTCGAAAGAGCGTGCTCTCTCAACTGTCGCGCAAGCGGCGGCGGAGAATGAACCCTCGGGTAGGTCGCTGGATCCCGGTCGCGAGGCCGGGGCTAGAAGAATGATCGTCGCGCGGTAGGCTCGCGAGAGCCGCCGCGAACAGAATCCGGCTTACAGGCTCGCCCGCCATTTTCAATATTTCCTCACAGTGCATCGTTTGCTGCCGGGAGCCCGCAGCGGAGCCTTGCAGAAATCT
>Ga0335076_10001225_pt1 | contig 24743 bp, 22 predicted proteins | sample Lox_Sample_25_FD_206717 | JGI IMG/M metagenome (GOLD analysis project Ga0335076, IMG submission 206717) | Soil microbial communities from Loxahatchee National Wildlife Refuge, Florida, United States - Lox_Sample_2.5 | ecosystem: Environmental > Terrestrial > Soil > Wetlands | place: USA... | reverse complement strand
CCGGTGCGTCTCGACCGTCCGGGCGCTGATGCCGAGGATCGTCCCCACGCACCAGTTGGTCTTGCCCTCGGCGAGCAGCTGGGCGATCTCGCGCTCCCGCGGCGTGAGCTGCTGCTGCCGGGCGCGGGCTCGCTGGCGCGGGGCGGCAGGCGCGCGGGTGTCGGCGGGCACGGTCCGCTCCTCGAACGCCCCCCCGCCGGCGACGGTCTCGACCGCCTCCACCAGCCGCAGCGCGGCCTCCGACTTGAGCACGTACCCGCGCGCGCCGGCCGCGGCCGCCTCCGCCGCGACCGCCTCGGAGCGATGCGCGGTGAAGAGCAGGACGGCGGTGCGCGGGGAGGCCCGGCCGATCTGGCGGGCGGTCTCCAGCCCGTTCAGCTCCGGCATCGCCAGGTCGATCACCGCCACCGCGGGCTGGAGCGCGGCCGCGAGGGCGACCGCCTGGCGCCCGTCGGCCGCCTCGCCGCAGACCTCCCACCCGTCGTGGGCCTTGAGGAGCTCGCGCACCCCGCGGCGCATGAGCTCGTGATCGTCAGCGAGCAGGATCCGCAGCATCCTCGGTCCCTCCTCCCGGGACGACGGCGCGCACGATCGTCCCACCGCGGCCCGAGACGATCTCGAGCCTCCCTCCGCACTCCGCCATCCGGTCGCTCATCGACTGGAGCCCGAGCCCCGGCCGGAACGTCCTGCCGAACCCGGAGATGCCGCTCCCGCGGTCCGCGATCTCGAGGCGGACCTCCCCGCCGCGGCTCCGGCGCAGGGCGACGGTCGCCCGGCCGCTGCCCGAGTGGCGCTTCACGTTGAGGAGCGCCTCCTGCACCACGCGGAAGAGGGCGCACTCGACCGCCGCCGGCAGCCTCCCGAGGGAGGGCTCCGCCTGCAGCCGGACCTTCACCCCGGACCGCCGGGCGAACGGCTCGAGCCACCTCCGGATGGCCTCGGGAAGGCCGGCCGACCCCGGCGAGAGCGGGCAGAGCGCATAGGAGAGCGTCCGGATCTCCTCCAGGCTCCGGAGGCAGAGGGCCAGCGCCTCCAGCACCAGGGGGCGGGCGCCGGTCTCCGAGGGGCCGATCGAGGGCAGCGCCCGCTCGAGATCGAGCACCGCGGCGGAGAGGTTCTGGCCGGTGGTGTCGTGGAGCTCGAGGGCGATGCGGCGGCGCTCCTCGTCGACCAGGCAGTCCGACGCCCGCGCCGAGGGCTCGAGCCCCACCGCCAGGGCCAGGCGGCCCCGCGCCGCGCGCGGCGCCGCGCCGCCCGAGCGCGCCGTGTACACTCTCCCCGCGACGGGAGTGGACCACCGTCCCCGAACGGTCTGCGTTCGCTCTTTGACCACGACCTGCCGTCCCCAACCTGGGCAGGAATCCGTCCGTTCATCCGGGGGAATCACCCCGAGTCCCCGCGGGCCCGTCCGGTGCTGCCATCGCTCGCCCTGACCGGCGATCCTCACGACCTTGATTGCAAGCAAGTTAGCGGGCGTTCGTCCTGCGGCACGTCCCTTGCTCACGGGTCCTCACGCGGGCAAGGTCGGCAGGGGGTCGCCCGGAGGCGGGGGTACACCCTGCACCCGAACCGTACGCCCTGAGTGAACCGAGCTCCCGCAAAGCCCAGGCGAAACGCCGCGCCAGGCATCCGGCGGCGCCCGGACAGGTCACCGGCCGTGAATCCCGGGCAGGAGTCGAATCCCTCGCACTTTGAGGGCGATCCGTGGCCTTCGGGGTCACGCCCGTCGGGGCGGGCGCCCCAAGGTAGTCGCCGGGAGCGCCGCGCCCGGGGCCGGGTCACACCCGCCGGTGGGGACCTCCCGGGGAAGCCGCCGCACCCTTTTGACTCATAGTGACTGACATCCGAGGAGCCGAGCGCTCCGGCGGCGGCCCCGGCGGGGCTCCGGGTTCGCCGGTATCGACGCCTGGCTCCCCGGTGGCGACGCTAGGAGCACGGACCCGCGCGCAAAGGGGGGCTCTCCACGCGAGACATCTACAAGCCGCGCGGGACCCGCTTCGAGATCCGCCGCCACGTGATGCGCGTGTGGCGGGACGGGTCGGCCTGGTCGGTGAGCGTCGACGGGCTCGGGAGCCGCGAGCTCTTCCCCACCGAGTCCGCCGCCTGGGAGGCCGGGGTGCGGATCGCCGACGCGCTGGACGGCGACGGCGCCACGGGCGCCTCCGCTCCCGGAGGGAAGGGCACGCCGCGCTGACCGGCGGGGTCCCGGGTCGTCCGAGCCCCGGGAGCCCCGCGACCCGGCCGCCGGGCACGCGAGCTTGCGTGCCGACGCGCGGCGTCATGAGCCGGAAACCGTCGCCAGGCTGGGTCGTTCCCATGGGGCGGCCCATCCCCAGCGGCGCCGGGTCGCACGGCACGTCCCTTCCATGGAGCAGCGTCGGGAGGGGATCTCGGAGGGAGCGAGATGCTCCGCTGGCTAGGAAGGCTCACGGTCGGCGCGCGGCTATGGGCGGTGGTCGTCGCCGGCGCGCTGGCGCTCGGCGCGGTCGCCGTGCAGTCCCGCCGCGTGCTCGGGGCGCAGATGATGGCCGAGCGGCAGGCCAAGATCCGGGCCACGGTCGAGACCGTCCATTCGCTGGTGGCCCGGTTCGGCGCCCTGGCGGAGAAGGGCACGCTCCCGGTGGCGGAGGCGCAGCAGGCGGCGCTCGAGGCGGTGAAGGGGCTGCGCTACGAGGCGCGCGAGTACTTCTGGATCAACGACCTCCACCCCACGATGGTGATGCACCCCATCAAGCCGGAGCTGGACGGCCAGGACCTCTCCACCTACGCGGACCCCAGCGGCAAGCTCCTCTTCGTCGAGTTCGTGAAGACGGTGCGGGCGGCCCCCGAGGGCGGCTTCGTGGCCTACCTGTGGCCCAAGCCGGGGCACGACCAGCCGGTCCGGAAGGTCTCCTTCGTGAAGGCCTACGCCCCCTGGGGCTGGGTCGTCGGCTCGGGGGTCTACCTGGACGACGTCGAGGCCGCGCTCCGCACCGAGACCGAGCGGATCATCGGCGTGGCCGGGCTGATCCTGATCTGCCTGGCGGGCGCGGCGTACGTGCTGGCCCGGAGCATCCGGCGCAACCTGGAGGGGCTGATCGGCGAGGCGGTTCGCCTCGCCGGGGCGGCGCAGGAGGGGACCCTGGACGTGCGCGCCGAGCCGGAGCGGGTGAGCCCGGAGTTCCGGGGCATCGTCGAGGGGCTCAACCGGACCATGGACGCGCTGGTCGTCCCGATCCGCGAGACGGGAGCGACGGTCCGGGCCCTGGGGCGCGGCGAGGTACCCGAGCGGCGGGCCGCCCAGGCCCGGGGCGAGTTCCGCGAGATCGCCCTGGGCGTGGACGCCGCGGTGGGGGCGGTGGCCCGCCTGGTGGAGGACGTCGGCCGGCTGGCGGAGCGCGCCGCGGTGGGCGAGCTCGGGGCCCGGGCGGACGCGGCCGCCCACCAGGGCGAGTTCCGGCGGGTGGTGGACGGGCTCAACGGGACCCTCGACGCGCTCACCCGGCCGGTCCGGGCGGCGGCGGCGCAGATCGAGCGGCTGGCGCAGGGCGAGCTTCCGCCCCCCTCGGCCGAGCGCTGGCGGGGCGAGCTCGAGCCGCTCCGGCAGAACCTCGAAGGGCTGGGAGCGATCCTCCAGGGCTTCGTCGAGGCGATGGGCCGGAACGCCGCCGCCCACGCCGCCGGGGACCTCGACGCCGTCATCGAGCGGAAGGGCTTCCAGGGGATCTACCTGAAGATGGCCGAGGGGGTGAACGCCTCGGTGGCGCAGCACGTCGGCACCCTCCGGCGGATCCTGGAGATCCTGGCCGCCTACGCCGAGGGGGACTTCGCCCCGCGCCTCGAGCCGCTCCCGGGCAAGCAGGCGATCGTGAACGAGCGGCTGGACCAGCTCCGGGAGAACCTGCACCGGATCGCGGCCGAGCTGGGCGAGCTGGCCGGCCGGGCCGCGGAGGGCCGGCTCTCGGCGCGGGCGGACGCGGGGCGGTTCCGCGGGGACTGGGCGGCGCTGGTGGCCGCGCTCAACGGGGCGCTCGACGCCCTCACCGCCCCGGTGGCCCAGACGGTCGAGGTGCTGGAGGCGCTCGCCCGGCGCGACCTCACCGCCCGGGCGGAGGGGGGCCACCGCGGCGACCTCGGCCGGCTGGCGCAGGCGACCAACGCCACGGCTGCCGCCCTGGAGGAGGCCATCGGCCAGGTGGCGGTGACCGTGCAGGAGGTGGAGCAGGCCGCCCGGCAGATCGCCGAGACCAGCCAGCACGTGGCGCAGGGGGCCTCCCAGCAGGCGGGGGCGGTGGAGCGCACCTCGGGGCGGCTCGAGGCGATCGCCGACATGGCCCGGCGCGCCGCCGGCCAGGCCCAGGAGGCGTCCGGCCTCGCCGGCGAGGCCGACCGGGCGGCCGCCCAGGGGACCGAGGCGGTGCGCCAGCTCGCCGGGGCGATGGAGCGGATCCGGGGCTCGGCCGAGGGCACCTCGGCCATCATCAAGGACATCAACGACATCGCCTTCCAGACCAACCTGCTCGCCCTCAACGCCGCGGTCGAGGCGGCCCGGGCCGGGGACGCCGGACGGGGCTTCGCGGTGGTGGCCGAGGAGGTGCGCTCGCTCGCCCTGCGCTCCAAGGAGGCGGCCTCGCGCAGCGAGGCGCTCATCCGGGAGTCGGTCGGGCAGGCGAACGCGGGCGAGGCCACCGGGCAGCAGGTCAGCGCCCGGCTGGCCCGGATCGCCGAGGCGGTGGCGGGGGCGAGCGCGCTGGTGGCCCGCATCGACGCGGCGGCGCGCGAGCAGGTCGGGGCGCTCGAGGAGGTCCGGGGGGCGATCGCCGACGTGGACCGGGTCACCCAGCAGAACGCGGGCAGCGCCGAGGAGTCGAGCGCCGCCGCCGCCGAGCTCTCCGGGCAGGCGGGGCGGCTCACCGAGCTGGCCGCCTCGTTCCAGGTGGGGGAGGGCGCCGCTGCGGTGCCGGTGCGGCCGCCGCGGAAGGCGGCGCGGGCGCTGGCCTGACGCGACGCCGGCGGCCCGGGCCCCGGCGCGCGCTGGCGGCGCGGCGCGGGGCCCGGACGCGGCGCCGCTACTTGCAGCCCTTCGCGGTGACCAGCTTCAGCGCCACCGGGATGAACTGGGTCTGCTCCGGGGCCTTCCCCCCCTTGGCGAGGGCGGCGGCCTTCTCCACCCCGAGCTTGCCCATCTCGGCGGGCTGCTGGGCCACGCTGGCCGCCATCTCGCAGGCGTTCACGGCCTTCACCGCGTCGTCGGTGGCGTCGAAGCCGACGATCTTGATGGGCCGCTTGCTCGCCCTGATCGCCTGGAGCGCCCCGAGCGCCATCTCGTCGTTGTGGGCGAAGACCGCGTCGATGGCGGGTTGGGCCTGGAGCACGTTCTCCATCACCGAGAGCCCCTGGGCGCGGTCGAAGTTCGCCGTCTGGCGGGCCACCACCTTCACGCCCGGACAGCTCGCCTTGAGGGCGGCGTTGAACCCCTGGCCACGGTCGCGCGCCGCCGAGCTGCCCGGGATCCCCTCCAGCTCCACCACCTTCCCCTTCGCCCCGGCCAGCTTGCAGACCAGGTCGCCCGCCAGCTTCCCGCCGGCCACGTTGTCCGAGGCGATGTGGAAGGCCACCTTCCCGCCCGAGGCGGCCCGGTCCACGGTGATCACCGGGACGCCGGCGGCGTTGGCCCGCTCGATGGCGGGCACCACCGCGGCCGCGTCGCACGGGTTCACCAGCACCACCTTCACCTTCCGCTGCACCAGGTCCTCGATGTCGGCCACCTGCTTGTCGACCTTGTCCTGGGCGTCCAGGACCACCAGGTCGAGCCCGGCCTTGTCCGCCGCGGCCTTGGCGCCGTCGCGGAGGGTGACGAAGAAGGGGTTGTTGAGGGTCGACACCGAGAGCCCCACCGTGTCCTTGGCCAGGGCCGGCCCGGCCACCGCCACGAGGAGCGCCACCACTGCGAGCCTGCGCATGCTCCACCTCCGGTCGAGAGTCACTGCCTGCCTGCCGCCACCACCCGATCGATCAACAGCGCGCCCAGGATCACGCCTCCTTTCACGATCTGCTGGTAGAAGGCCGACACGTCGAGCAGGTTCATCCCGTTGTTCAGCACCCCGATGATCGCCGCGCCGAGGAAGGTCCCGAGCACGCCCCCGCGGCCGCCGAAGAGCGAGGTGCCGCCCACCACCACCGCGGCGATGGCGTCGAGCTCGAAGCCGCTGCCGGCGGTCGGCTGGGCGGAGTCGAGCCGCCCGGTGAGCACCAGGGCGGCGAGCGCCGCCGAGAGTCCGGAGTAGGCGTAGGTGAAGAGCTTCACCTTCCGGATGGGCAGGCCGGAGAGCCGGGCCGCCTCCTCGTTCCCGCCCACCGCGTAGATCGCCCGCCCGAGCGAGGTGAAGCGGAGGAGGAAGTGGGTGAGGGCGAGGAAGCCGAGCATCACCCAGACCGGCACCGGCACGCCGAGCGCCACCCCGTTCCCCAGCCGGTCGAAGGCCTCGGGGAGCCCGGTGATGGGGCGGCCGTCGGTGTAGACCAGGGTGACACCCCGGAAGATGGTGAGCCCGCCCAGGGTGGCGATGAACGGGGCGATGCCGGCCGAGGCGACGAACAGGCCGTTCACCAGCCCGAGAGCGGCCCCCAGCGCCAGGGCGGCGATCATCGCCAGCGGCGGCGGGAGGCCGCCGGCGGCGAGGCCGGCCGCCACCGCGCCGCAGAGCGCCAGGGCGGAGCCGACCGAGAGGTCGATCCCCGCCCCCAGGATCACGGTGGTCATCCCGAAGGCGATCAGGGCGTTCACCGAGATCTGCCGGAGGACGTTGAGGAGGTTGGGGGCGGTGAGGAAGCGGGGGGAGAGGAGGGCCAGCGCCGCCACCAGCGCCCCGAAGGCGAGGGCGATGCCGTACCGCGAGAGCCAGTCACGCCACCTGCGCGCCGGTGACACGGGCCACGACCTCCTCTCGCGCCAGCGGCGCCTGGAGCTCCCCCACGATCCGCCCCCCGCGGAACACCAGCAGCCGATCGCACAGCCCGCAGAGCTCCCCGGTGTCGCTGGAGGAGACGACCAGCCCCAGCCCCTCGCGTGCGAGCCCGTCGAGCAGGGCGTAGAGCTCCTGTCGGGTGGCGACGTCCACGCCCCGGGTCGGCTCCTCGAGGAGGAGCACCGCCGGGGCGGTGGCGAGCCCCTTCGCCAGGACCAGCTTCTGCTGGTTCCCGCCGGAGAAGGTCCCCGCCGGTCGCTCCGGGTCGGGGGGGCGCACGGAGAGCCGGCCGAACCAGCCGTCCGCCAGGCGCCGCTCCTCCCGCCGCCGCATCACCCCGAGCCGCTGCAGCCGCCGGAGCACCGAGAGGACCACGTTCTCCCGCGCGGCCAGCCCCAGGACCAGCCCCTGCGACTTCCGGTCGGCCGGGACGAGGAAGACTCCCCGGGCGAGCGCGTCCGCCGGCCGGTGGAGGGTCCTTCCCTGCCAGCGGGCCGCGCCCCGCAATCCGAACATCGCCTCGAGCGCCTCGGTCCGCCCGGAGCCCACCACGCCGGCGAGCCCCACCACCTCGCCCCGGCGGAGCTCGAGGGAGAGCGGGGCCAGGCCGGGCGCCTCCACCTCGAAGGTCCCGAGGTGCTCCTCGAGCCGGTGCGGGGTCCGCTGGTAGGCGTGGACCTCGCGCCCCACCATCAGCTCCACAACCTGCGCCGGGGTGAGCTCCGCCCGGGCCGCGGTCGCCACCCGGGCGCCGTCGCGGAGCACCGTGACCCGGTCGGCGAGCTCGAAGATCTCCTCCAGCCGGTGGCTGATGTAGGCGACCGCCACCCGCTCCTCGCGGAGCCGCCGGATGAGCCGGAAGAGCTGCTCCACCTCGGCGGCGGAGAGCGTGGCGGTGGGCTCGTCGAAGACCATCACCCGGGCCCGCTGGGCGAAGGCGCGGGCCACCGCCACGAGCTGCTGCTCGCCCGCGCCCAGGGAGCGGACCAGCGCCTCCGGCGCGATCTGGAGCCCCATCTGCGCGAGCAGCTCCCGAGCCCGGGCCCGCAGCCGGCCGTAGGCGACCAGCGGGGGGAGCTTCCCCAGGGCCAGGTTCTCCGCCACCGACAGGTCGGGGACCAGGGTGAGCTCCTGGTAGACCATCACGATCCCGGCCCGCTGGGCCTCGGTGACGCTCCGGAGCCGCAGCGGGGCGCCGCCGAGCCGCACCGACCCGGCGTCCGGCGCGAGGGCGCCCGACAGCACCTTCATCAGGGTCGACTTGCCCGCGCCGTTCTCGCCCACCAGGGCGTGGACCTCGCCCGCCTCGAGGTCGAGGTCCACGCCGCGGAGCGCCTCCACGCCCCCGAAGCGCTTGCGGACGTCGCGCATCTCGAGGAGCGCCACGGGAGGGCCCTCTAGAACACCACCCCGCTCGAGAGCAGGACGTTGGCGTAGGGGGTGAACTCGCCGGTGCGGACCACGGCCCGGGCGCCCGCGGTGCGCCGCTTCAGCTCCTCGTGGGGCACGAGCTCGATCCCGCCCTTCGCCACCTTGGGCAGGGCGAGGAGCCGGCCGCGCACCGCCGCGAGGAAGGGCGCCGGGGGGACGGTCTCGATCTCGGAGGCCAGCGCGGCGCGCTCCACCTCCATCTCCGAGAGGACCGCGTCCAGGACCTCTAGGAAGCCGGGCTTCCCCGGGGCGAAGGCGAGGTCGATCCGCTCGGGGCCCGACGGGACCGGCAGGCCGGCGTCGGCGATCACCACCAGGTCGCCGTGCCCGAGGCTCGCCACCACCCGCGCCAGCGCGGGATGGAGGATCGTGCCGCGCTTCATCTCGACACCGTCCTCTCCGGCGCGGAACGTCGGAGCGGCCCGCGCCCTCGTGCACCGTCGGTGCGGAGGAGCAGAGCACCTTTCCCGGTCTCGGTCATGGGGCGTTTCGTCCGGGCGCGCGGAGACGACCCGGGTGGGGCGAGGGACGGCAGCGCGGCGAGCGGGTGAGGCGCGGCCCGGGGGCGAGCCGGGGGCAAAGGAGCGACGGCCGCGGGCGCGGAGGGCGCCGCGGCCTCGAGGAACGGGCGCCTGCTACTCGTTCGCCGGGGCGGGCGCAGCGGGAGGCGCCGGCGGCGCGGCCGCGGGCGGCGTGGCGGGCGCGGTCGCCGGCGGGCTCGCGGGCGCCGGAGCGGCCGGAGGCGGCGGCTCGGCGGTCACGGCGAGCTGGTACTTGATGGCGGTCCCCACCACCAGCGTGTGGCCGAACTCGTTCAGCACCTGCTCGCGCTCGATGATCACCGCGTCGGCGCCGAGCTCGCAGGCCTTGGGGCGGAGCACCTCGAGCGCCCCGCCCTTCGGCACGGCCGTGACGTGGTCCTCGAGCTGGGCCAGCGGGACGTACGGGGTGAGCGGCTTCTCGCGGAGGAAGGGGACCGGGCAGTCGGCGGGGCGCGGGGGCCCGGCCACGGCGCCGGTGGGGGTGACCTTCACCCCGCTGCAGGCGGCGAGGGCGAGGGAGGCGAGCGCGAGCGGGGCGAGCCGGGTGGCCTTCATGGAGCCGGTCTCCTTGGGAGGTGCGGGGAGCGAGAATAGCAGAGGGGAGCGGAAGCCGAGGCTCCCGCTCCCCTCGGAACTTCAGCCAGCCACTAGAAGAAGTTGTAGTGGAACGTGGCGTTGACGCGGTTCATCGTGCCCTTGTCCTCGGGCGTGCCGCCGCCGGTGAAGGACTTCCACTGGCCCCAGGTGTACTCGATGCCGAACTCGGCGTTCTTCGCGAAGGTGTAGAAGGTGTTCGCGAAGATCTGGGTGAAGTCCTTCTGCACGGCGTTGGTCGCGGCGACGCCGTCGACCTTCGCGTCCTGCACCCAGGAGTAGGCGCCGATCAGGTTCGACCGGAACTCGGGGTTCCACACGTGCGTGTAGCCGGCGTGCACGCCCCACATCGTCCAGAGGACGATGCTGCCCGCGCTGTCGATGGAGACGCCGGGGTACCCGTCGTTCCCGATCGCCGCGGAGTTCAGCAGGTAGCGGCCGATGGCCGGGCCGCCGGCGAACTGGGCGACCAGGGTGTCGGCGCCGACCTTGGCCGAGCCGGAGACCGCAAACCCGAAGGCCTCCTTCGACTTGGGCGACTGGTCGAGGTACGTGGTGCCCGCGAGGTAGGCGTGGTTGAGCGTCTGGAGGACGCCACGGACCGAGACGGTGCCCCAGGCCCCGCCGTAACCGAAGTTGGCGTGGATGTCGGGGAGGGTCTGGTAGCGGCTGCTGGCGCCGTACTGATCGCCGCGGTTGTTCTCGACCGCGAGGGCGAGGGTGGCGGCGGGGGCGAGGTTGAACGTGTAGCGGATCATCGGGTTACGGACCAGGGCGAGGGTGCCCGGGCCGTTGAAGTCCACCGTATCCGGCGCGGCGTTCAGGTCGAGGAAGGTCGACCAGGTCTGGCCGACGAGCAGGCCGCCGACCGTGCCGTAGGCGTGGCGGAGGCGAAAGAGCACCGAGTTCGTGTAGGTCTCGCTCTGGAAGCCGTTCGGGCCGTTGAAGTCACCCTCGACCTTCACGCCCACGTCGCCGATCTTGGTGGGGGTGTTGGTCTGGATGCCGAAGCGGCTGGTGCGCGCGGTCATGTAGACCTGCGGCTTCACGTGCTTGGCGTAGTTCGAGTTGTCGGAGGGGACGGCGGGAAGGATCGTCGCCCAGTCCGAGTTCTCGATCCCGTCCGGACGGCCGCTGAAGTCGATGGTCGTGTCGAGCTGCGCGTACCCGTAGAACTTGATGGTGCTGTCGGTGCCCGGGATCTTGAAGACGCCGGGGGCGTCAGCCGCGCGGCTGACGGCGGGGATCGCCAGCGCGAGCGCGAGGGCGATTGCGAGATTGAAACGCTTCATCCGTATTCCTCCCACTGCGGTTGAAGGTGTTGCCAGACCGAATACAGCTGCGACGAGGGGACGCGTCCGTCATCCGGACGCGCAGGGCCGGTTCCGCTGTCAAACGGGCGCCTACGCTAGCACACCGTGTCGCAGCGGTGACACTTTTTGAGGATGGTGCAGGGCGCCGGCTCCCAGAAGGTCGCACCCCGCCCCTCGGCGGGCCGGCAACCGGCCGTGCGCAGCCGCGTTTACGCCCGTGACGGGGTGCGCCAGAGCCGCTCGCCTCCCGTGAAGGCGAAGGCGTTCGAGCCGAGCCGCGCGCCCGGCGGCGGGGGGACGAGGTGCCGGGCGTTCCCACCTCCGAGCACCACGTCGTCCACCACGAAGGCGCGGAGGGCCGCGTCGACCAGCTCCGCCACCCGGCGCTTCCACCTCCGCTTGCCGAGCCGATCGAGGCCGCGCTGCCCCACCGAGTCCTCCAGCTCGCCGCCGCGCCAGGGCAGGCGGGCGAGCTCGAGGGGCATGAGCGTCCCGTCCATCACCAGCGCCGAGCCGAGCCCGGTGCCCAGGCCGAGGAAGAGCATCGTCCCCCGGCGGTGGCTCCCCAGCGCCTGCATGGCGGCGTCGTTCACCACCTTGACCGGCTTCCCGAAGGCGCGGGCCAGGTCGTAGCGGCGCCAGCCGCGCCCGAGGTTGGCCGGCTCGCGCAGGATGCGGCCCTGGACCACCGGCGCCGGGAACCCGATGCTCACCCGGTCGAACCGCCAGCCGTGGGCGGCGAGCTCCCTGCGGACCGCCGCCATCATCCGGCCGGGGGTGAGCGTCCGGCCGGAGGGGATCTTGAGGACCGTCCTGCTCCCGGAGAGGCGGAGCTTCACGTGGGTGCCGCCCACGTCCAGGACCAGGACCCGCAGCCTGCCGCCCGCCGTCAGGCGCCGCCGGGGCGCCGCCCGCTCCACCGCCCGGGCGGCGCGCGCCGCCTTCATCCGGATCCGCATCCCGGCCTCCTCACGGCGCGCGGTAGCGCGCCTCGATCGCCTGGACCTTCGCCAGCCGCCGGACGTGCCGCGGCTCGCCGCTGAACCGGGCCGAGAGGAAGGCGCGGACCAGCTCGGCGCCGAGGGCCGGCCCGACCACCCGCGAGCCGAGCACGAGCACGTTCATGTCGTCGTGCTCCACCCCCTGGTGGGCGGAGTAGGTGTCGTGGCAGACCGCCGCCCGGATGCCCGGGACCTTGCAGGCCGCCACCGAGGCCCCCACGCCGCTCCCGCAGATCAGGATCCCCCGCTCCGCCCGGCCCTCCCGGACGGCGAGCCCGACCGCCTCGGCGAAGTCCGGGTAGTCCGAGGGCTCGGCGGAGAACGCGCCCACGTCGACGACGGCGTGCCCCTCTCCGCGCAGCGCGGCGGCCAGCTCCCCCTTGAGCGCGAACCCCGCGTGATCCGAGCCCACCACGATGATCATGGCTGGACGCCTAACGCGGGGCGGTCCGCGCCGCCGCCTCGCCGCGGGCGCGGCGCTGGCGCACCCTTCCGGCCGGGGTTACAAGCGCCCGGATGCAGGCCACCGTCCGCGTCGAGCCCGCCGAGACCCTGCCGGAGGCCCTCGCCGCGCTGCTGGAGGAGGAGGCGGCGCGCGCCATCGCGGCGCGGGGGCGCTTCGCGCTGGCGCTCACGGGTGGCTCGGTGGCGACCTCCTGCTACCCGCGGCTCGCCCGGGCGCGCCTGGACTGGGCGCGGACCGAGCTCTTCTTCGGCGACGAGCGCGCCGTCCCGCCCGACGACCCGGAGTCGAACTACGGGCTCGCCCGGCGCCTGCTCATCGAGCCCGCCGCCGTCCCCGCGGCGCGCGTCCACCGGATGGCGGCGGACGGGCCGGACCTGGCGGCGGCGGCCGCGGTCCACGAGCGCGAGCTCCTGGCGATCCTGGGCGGGCCCCCGCGGCTCGACGCCTGCCTCCTCGGCGTGGGCCCGGACGGCCACGTGTGCTCGCTCTTCCCCGGGCATCCGGCCGCCTCGGAGGAGCGGCGCTGGGTGGCGCCGGTGGAGGGCTCGCCCAAGCCCCCGCCGCGCCGGCTCACGCTCACCTTCCCGGCCCTGCGGGCGGCGGAGCTGCTCGTCGCCGTCGCCCTCGGGGAGGGCAAGGCGGCGGCGCTCCACGCTTCGCTGGACGACGAGCGAGCCCACACCCCGCTGGCGCTGGCGCTCCGGGGGGCGCGCCGGGCCCTGGTGCTCCTCGACCCCGCCGCCGCCTCGCTCCTCCGCGGGCGGCCGGGCGCCTGACGGGGCGCCGGCGGGCCGCGGGGTGATAGGGTGTGCCGCCTCGGGAGGGCAGGCCATGGCGGCGCCGCAGCGGCAGATCGATCTCATCGTCCGGGTGGTGGCGCTGAGCGCCCTCCTGGCGGTCTGCATCGCGCTCCTCAGCCCGTTCCTCTCGGCCGCGCTCTGGGCGGCGATCTTCTGCTTCTCCTCCTGGCCGGCCTACGCCTGGCTGGAGCGCCGGCTGGGCGGGCGGCGCGGGATCGCGGCCGGGATCTTCACCACCGGGGTCCTGGCGGTGATGGTGGTCCCCCTGGCGGTGATCGGGACGCGGATGGCCGACGACGCCGGCCGGCTCCTGGCGGCCGGGGTGGAGCTGTTCCGCAGCGGCCTCCCCGACGCCCCCTCCTGGCTCGCCGGCCTCCCGGTGATCGGCCCCGGCCTCTCCTCCCAGTGGGGCGACATGGCCCACGATCCCGCCCAGCTCGCCCAGCTCACGCAGGAGGCGGTGAGCCACGCCCGCGGCTGGCTGCTCCGGAGCGGCGCCTCGATCGGGCAGGGGATCGTCCAGATCCTGGTGGCCAGCTTCCTCGGCTTCTTCCTCTTCCGCGACGGCCAGCGCGTGGTGGAGCGGCTGCGGAGCCTGCTGGTCCGCGTGGCCGGACCGAGCTCGGGCCGGTACGTCGAGATCGTCGGGTCGACGGTGCGCGGGGCGGTCTACGGGATCGGCGGCTCGGCCCTGGCGCAGGGGGCGCTCACCGCCATCGGGCTGGTGATCGCCCGCGTGCCGTCGGCCGCGCTGCTCAGCCTCCTCGCCACGCTCCTCTCGGTGCTCCCGGTCGGCCCGGTGCTGATCTGGGCCCCGGCGGCCTTCTGGCTCTGGCGGGGAGGCGCGATCGGCCGGGCGATCTTCCTCGCCGCCTGGGGGCTGGTGGCGGTGAGCACGGCCGACAACGTCATCAAGCCCTACTTCATCGGGAAGGGGAACGACCTGCCCTTCGTCCTCATCCTGCTCGGGATCTTCGGCGGGATCGGGCTCTTCGGCTTCATCGGGATCTTCATCGGGCCGGCGGTGCTGGCGGTGGCCCTCGCCGTCGTGAGCGAGTGGGTGGCGGAGGGGCCGGCCGGGCCGGCCGAGGAGCGGCCGCACGCCGGGGGAGGGGAGTAGCCGGCCGGTCTCCGGCGCGGCGGCCGTGGTAAGACCGGTGGCCATGATCCCCCGCGCGCTGCTCGCCCTGCTGCTCGCCGCGCCCGCCGCCGCGGGCGCCGTCGAGGTGGTGGCGCTCCTCCCGGCGAGCGGCGCCAACGTGGACGGCGGCACGGTCGCGGCGGCGCACGAAGTCCTGCGCGGCCACCTGGAGCGCACCGGCAGCTTCGCGGTGCGGGTGGCGGGCGGCGGGCCGGTCACCGAGCTCGAGCCCACGCCGGCCCAGGCGGTGGCGGCGGCCCAGGAGGTGGGCGCCTCCCGCGCGGCGGTGCTCCGGCTGGCGCTCCTCGGCTCGGTCCTCCACGCCCGGCTCACCGTCTACGAGGTGCCGGGCGGCAGGACGCTCCGCTCCGACGACCTCACCGCGGGGGACGCGCAGGACCTCGACCCGGTGCTCCAGCGCCTGGCGCAGGGCTGGGCGGAGGGGAGCCCCGCGGCGGAGGTGGCCGAGGTGGGCACGGTCACCACCCGCGAGGCGGCGCCGCCGGCCAGGGTGGAGGCCACCCGGCAGCTCGGGCTCCGGCTCGGGGGGATGACCGCCTACGGCACGGTCAACGCGACCAACCCGTTCGCCACCGGGGTCGGCATCTACTGGATGTACGACGCCCGGGACTTCCTCTTCGACCTGAGCGGCGAGTACTTCGCCGGCGACCACCTCACCGACACCGCCGCGGGCTTCGGGGCCTACCTGCCGCTCGGGAAGCGGAACGTCGCCCCCTACGCGGGCGGCGGGCTGCGCTACGCCTGGACGGCGGTGAACGGCCACTGGAACCACGGCTTCCAGCCCTACCTGGCCGTCGGCCTCATCCTCGGGCGGCTCTCCACGGTCGGGATACGCGGCGAGGCGAGCTGGTTCTGGAACGCCTTCGGGAACCAGGGGCGGAACGCGAACGGGCTGGTCTGGTCGGTGGCGTTCGAGTTCTGAGCCGACGGCGCGCCGAGGGCGCTCCCCCGACGCCGGCCTGATCCGCCGCGGCGCGCGGCCCCTTCCGGAGGGGCCCCCGAAGAGCCTCCCACCGGCGGTCGAATCGGGGCGGAGATCGCCCGCGGCGGGGACCCATGGCCGACGCGATCGCGACCCTCAACGCGGGCTCGTCGAGCCTCAAGTTCCAGCTCTTCGGCCTGCGGGGCGAGGAGCTCGCCCCGGGCGTGCGCGGGCAGGTCGAGCGGCTCGGCACGGCACCGCGCTTCGTCGCCAGCCACCCGGACGGGCGTGCCGTGGGGGAGCGGACCTGGAGCGGGGCGGACGCGTCCAGCCTGGGCTTCGAGGGGGCGCTCGACCACATCCTCGAGTTCCTCCAGGGCACCCTGGGCGGAGACCGGCTGGTGGGGGTCGGCCACCGGGTGGTGCACGGCGGCACGGCCCGCGCCGCGCCCGCCCGGGTGGACGCCGGGCTGCTCGCCGAGCTCGAGGCCCTGGTGCCGCTCGCCCCGCTCCACCAGCCCAACAGCCTCGTCCCCATGCGGCGGCTGCTGGCGCGCGCCCCGCGGCTGCCGCAGGTGGCCTGCTTCGACACCGCCTTCCACCGGTCCATGCCCGAGCTGGCGCAGCGGTTCGCCATCCCGTCCGCGCTCCACGATCAGGGCATCCGCCGTTACGGCTTCCACGGCCTCTCCTACGAGTACGTGGCCTCGGCGCTGCCGGCGCTCGACCCGCGCGCCGCGGCCGGGCGCACGGTGGTGCTCCACCTGGGGAACGGCGCCAGCATGTGCGCCCTCGCCGGCGGCCGGAGCGTGGCCACGACCATGGGCTTCACCCCGCTCGACGGCCTGGTGATGGGCACCCGCTGCGGCGCGCTCGATCCCGGGGTGGTGCTCCACCTCGTCTCGCAGGGGCGCGACGCCGACGCAGTGGCCCGGCTCCTCTACTACGAGTCGGGCCTGCTCGGCGTCTCGGGCCGCTCCGGGGACCTGCGCGTCCTCCTCGCCGCGGACGACGCGCCCGCCCGCCTGGCGGTGGACCTCTACGTGTACCGGATCGGCCGCGAGCTCGGCTCGCTCGCGGCCGCCCTGGGCGGCCTGGACGCGCTCGTCTTCACCGCCGGGGTGGGCGAGAACTCGGCCGAGCTCCGGGGCCGGATCTGCCGCGGGGCGGCCTGGCTCGGGGTCGAGCTGGACGAGGCCGCCAACGCCCGCGGCGGCCCGCGGGTGAGCGGCCCGGCGAGCCGGGTCGCCGCCTGGGTCCTGCCCACCGACGAGGAGCGGATGATCGCCCGCCACACCCGGCGGCTGCTCGCCGGCCCGCCCGCCGCCTGAGCCCGGCACGAGGAGGAGCGTCCATGCCTGCCACCCCCGAACCCGCCCCCAGCCCGGACCTCTCCGCCTTCGGCAAGGCGCGGGCCACGGTCAAGGGGGCGCCCCTGGCGGCCGAGGAGCTGCGCGCGCTCGACGCCTTCTGGCGCGCCTGCAACTACCTGGCGCTGGGGATGATCTACCTGAAGGAGAACGCGCTCCTCCGAGAGCCGCTCCGCCCCGAGCACGTCAAGGCGCGGCTCCTCGGCCACTGGGGAGCGAGCCCGGCGCTGGCCTTCGTCTACGCCCACCTGAACCGGCTGATCCGCCGCGACGACCTGGACGTCATCTTCATGGCCGGCCCGGGCCATGGCGCCCCGGGGGTGCTCGGCCCGGTCTACCTCGAGGGCACCTACTCCGAGGTCTACCCGGACAAGGGGCTCGACGCCGATGGGCTGCTCCGCTTCTTCCGGCAGTTCTCCTTCCCGGGAGGAATCGGGAGCCACTGCACCCCGGAGACGCCCGGGTCGATCCACGAGGGGGGCGAGCTCGGCTACGTGCTCTCGCACGCGGCCGGCGCGGCCTTCGACAACCCGGAGCTGATCGTGGCGGCGGTGGTCGGCGACGGCGAGGCCGAGACCGGCGCCCTGGCCACCTCCTGGCACGTGAACAAGTTCCTCAGCCCCATCCGCGACGGGGCGGTGCTGCCGGTCCTCTCCCTCAACGGCTACAAGATCAACAACCCGACCCTCCTCGCCCGCATCAGCCACGAGGAGCTGGAGGCGCTCCTCAAGGGCTACGGCTGGACCCCGCTCTTCGTCGAGGGCTCGGAGCCGGAGAGCATGCACCAGGCGATGGCGGCCACGCTCGACCACGCCCTGGAGGCGATCCGCTCGGCCCGCGCCGAGGCGCGGCGCAGCGGGGTCGCCTCCCGCCCGCGCTGGCCGATGATCGTGCTCCGCCACCCGAAGGGCTGGACCTCGCCGCCGGAGGTGGACGGGCACAAGCTGGAGGGCTCCTGGCGCGCCCACCAGGTGCCCATCGCCGACGTGAAGGCCGACCCGGCCAAGCTGGCCCTGCTGGAGCGGTGGATGCGCTCCTACCGGCCGGAGGAGCTCTTCGACGCCGCCGGTGCGCCGGCGGCGGCGCTGCGGCAGGTGGCGCCGCGCGGGACGCTACGGATGGGGTCGAACCCGCACGCCAACGGCGGGCTGCTCAAGAAGGCGCTCCGGCTCCCGGACTTCCGCGATTACGCGGTGGCGGTGGAGCGCCCCGGGCAGACGGTCCACGAGAACACCCGCCCGCTGGGCGCCTTCCTCCGCGACGTGATGCGGCGCAACGGGGAAAACTTCCGGGTCTTCGGGCCGGACGAGAACACCTCCAACAAGCTCGACGCCGTCTACGAGGCCTCGAAGAAGCTCTGGCTGGCGGAGCGCTTCCCCGAGGACGCCGACGGCGCGCAGCTCGCCCCCGACGGGCGGGTGATCGAGGTGCTCTCGGAGCACACGCTCGAGGGGATGCTGGAGGGCTACCTGCTCACCGGCCGGCACGGGTTCCTCTCCTCCTACGAGGCCTTCGTCCACGTCATCGACTCGATGTTCAACCAGCACGCGAAGTGGCTGGACATCTGCAACCACCTCTCCTGGCGGGCCGACGTGGCCTCGCTCAACCTGCTCGTCACCTCGACGGTCTGGCGGCAGGACCACAACGGCTTCACCCACCAGGACCCGGGCTTCCTCGACGTGGTGGTGAACAAGAGCGCGGCGGTGACCCGCATCTACCTGCCGCCGGACGCCAACTGCCTGCTCTCGGTGGCCGACCACTGCCTGCGCAGCGAGAACTACGTGAACGTGATCGTCTCCGACAAGCAGAAGCACCTGCAGTACATGACCATGGACGCGGCCATGGCCCACTGCGCCAAGGGGATCGGCCTGTGGGACTGGGCGAGCACCGACGAGGGCGGGGAGCCGGACGTGGTGATCGCCTCCGCCGGCGACATCCCCACCCTGGAGGCGCTGGCCGCCACCGCCATGCTCCGGGAGGCCTTCCCCGACCTCAAGCTCCGGTTCGTGAACGTGGTCGACCTGTTCAAGCTCCAGCCGGAGAGCGAGCACCCGCACGGCCTCTCCGACCGCGACTTCGACTCGCTCTTCACCCTCGACCGGCCCGTGATCTTCAACTTCCACGGCTACCCCTGGCTCGTCCACCGCCTCGCCTACCGGCGGGCGAACCACGGGAACATCCACGTCCGCGGCTACAAGGAGAAGGGGAACATCAACACTCCGCTCGAGCTCGCCATCAACAACCAGATCGACCGCTTCACCATCGCCATCGACGTGATCGACCGGGTGCCGCGCCTCAGGGTGGCCGGGGCGCACGCCAAGGAGCGCTTCCGGAACCGGCAGATCGCCTGCAAGCTGCACGCGCACGAGCACGGCGTCGACCCGGACGACATCGTCGGCTGGCGCTGGCCGGGGTAGGGCGCGCGCCGGAGCGGGCGCCGAGCTGCAGGCCCCCACCCCGCGGCGCGGCAGCGCCACCTGCGACCGAGTGTCGCGTGGCCATCGCCTCGAACGGCGGCGGGTTTTCCCACCGTGCGGCCGGCGATTCACCCGTGGGTGCGCTTTCGCGGTAGCCTCCCCCGCTACGGAGGCGCGCAGGGGAGCGCGCCGGAGGGCCACTCATGAACGCAGTCACGCTGGTGTTCGTCGCGCTGTGCGTGTTCGCGATCGCGTACCGCTACTACGGCCTCTTCATCGCCCAGCGCGTGCTGGAGGTGAAGGAGGGCCGGGTCACGCCCGCGGTCGCGATGGCCGACGGGCACGACTACCACAAGACCAACAAGTTCGTGCTCTTCGGGCACCACTTCGCCGCCATCGCCGCGGCTGGCCCGCTGATCGGGCCGGTGCTCGCGGCGCAGTTCGGCTACCTGCCGGGCGCGCTCTGGATCATCATCGGCGCGGTGCTGGCCGGCGGCGTGCACGACATGGTCGTGCTCTTCGCCTCGGTCCGTCACAAGGGGAAGAGCCTCTCCCTCATCGCCGAGCACGAGATCGGGAAGTTCGCCGGCACGCTCGCCTCCTTCGCCGTCCTCTTCATCCTCATCCTCACCCTGGCCGGCCTCTCCATCGCCGTGGTGAACGCCCTCTTCCACAGCCCGTGGGGCACCTTCACCGTGGCCGCCACCCTGCCCATCGCCCTGCTGATGGGCTTCTACCTCTACAAGGTGAAGCCCGGCGACGTGGTGGGCGCGAGCGTGATCGGCGTCTCGCTCCTCTTCCTCGCCCTGCTCGCCGGCCCGTACGTGGCCGCCAACCCGACCCTGGCGCGCTGGCTGACCCTGGAGCGGGGCACCATCGCAATCCTGATCCCGGTCTACGGCTTCGCCGCCTCGGTGCTGCCGGTCTGGATGCTGCTCTGCCCGCGCGACTACCTCTCCACCTACCTCAAGATCGGCACGGTCCTGATGCTGGTGGTGGGCATCTTCATCGTCCACCCGCAGCTCGAGATGGCGGCGGTCACCCCGTTCGTCGCCGGCGGCGGCCCCATCATCCCGGGCAAGGTCTACCCCTTCATCTTCATCACCATCGCCTGCGGCGCGCTCTCCGGGTTCCACGCGGTGATCGGCACCGGCACCACCCCCAAGATGATCGCCAGCGAACGGGAGATCGCCTTCGTCGGCTACGGGGCGATGCTGGTGGAGGGCGTGGTGGCGATCATGGCCCTCACCGCCGCCTGCGTCCTCGTCCCGGCCGACTACTTCGCCATCAACACCGCGCCCGCGGTGTTCGCCAAGATGGGCATGGCGCCGGTCCACCTGCCCGAGCTCTCCCAGGCGGTGGGCGAGGCGGTCCAGGGGCGGCCGGGCGGCGCGGTCTCGCTGGCCGTCGGCATGTCCTACATCTTCTCCGCGCTCCCCTTCATGAAGGGGCTGGCCGGCTACTGGTACCACTTCGCCATCATGTTCGAGGCGGTCTTCATCCTCACCGCCGTCGACACCGGGACCCGCGTCGGCCGCTACATGCTCCAGGAGATGGTGGGCAAGGTGTTCCCGAGGTTCGAGGAGAAGAAGTGGATGCCCGGGATCGTGATCTCGAGCGCCCTCTTCACCGGCGCCTGGGGCTACCTGGTCTACACCGGGGACATCGCCACCATCTGGCCGCTCTTCGGGATGTCGAACCAGCTCCTCGCCACGAGCGCGCTCATCATCTGCACCACCATGCTGATCCGGCTCGGCAAGGCCCGGTACATGTGGGTCACCGCCGTCCCCGGCCTCTTCATGGTCCCGGTGACGATGTACGGCGGGTACCTGAACATCACGACCAACTACCTGCCGAAGTCCGACTGGCTGAAGGTCGGGCTCTCCATCGCCCTGATGACCCTCATGGCCCTGGTCTTCGCCGAGGCCTTCTGGAAGTGGTACCAGCTCCTCAAGGTCGAGACGCCGGTCAAGGACAAGTACGGCGACCTGGTCCTCGCGGACGTGGAGGAGTAGGAGGCGCAGCCCCCCGCCCCACCCTGGGCGGGGCCCCGCGCGCCGCGGCCGCCCGGCGGTGCCGTCCCCGGTTCCTCGGACGGCACCGCTGCGGTAGCCTCGATGGCTCCTGGTGGCGGCCACCTGGGCCAGGCCCTGGACGGCGCGTAGGGGAGCGTCCTGCCCGGGGCCGGCCCCACGCGTCCGGCGGCCGCGCCCCTCCTGCGCCCGGCGCCGGCGCGCCACGTGAGCGAGAGTCCCTGCCGGCCCGGAGGCTTCCCGCCCGCGGCGGCGGGCCGCCTGACGCTGGCCGAGCTCTTCGCCGGTCGAAGCCAGCTCCTCGTCTACCACTTCATGTTCGGCCCGGAGTGGGAGGAGGGGTGCCCGCACTGCTCCTTCTGGGCGGACGGCTTCGACCGCATCGGGATCCACCTCCTGCACCGGGACGCGGGCCTCGTCGCCATCTCCCGGGCGCCGCTCGCCAAGCTCGAGGCCTTCCGGAAGCGCATGGGGTGGGGGTTCCGCTGGCTCTCCTCCGCCGGGACCGACTTCAACCTCGACTACCAGGGCCTGCCCTTCACGCAGGACTGGGTCCGCCATCACGACCGGTACGAGGACGGGTAGGGGCGGCGCAGGGTCCGCTTGACGGGCGCGCGCGCGGCCCGCTATCTTGGACTATATTGAGAATGGTTCGCATTATCGCCCAAGAGGCCGGGGGCGCGGCCGCGGTCCCCGAGGTGCAGGGCCCGGCCGAGGACCTCCGCTGCGGCTGCGGGAGCCTCCTGGCGCGGGTGGTGGGCGGCGAGGTGGAGCTCAAGTGCCGCCGCTGCAAGCAGACCTGGAGGATCCCCCTGGAACGGAGCTAGACCCGAGGCCCGCTCGCGCTCTCGGTCTACGACCTGGGCGGCGATGTCCCTGGCGACGGAGGGGATGCGCCGGGCCCTGGACGGCAGCCTGCGCGGCGCCTGACCGGCCTCGCGGGAACGTCGATCGGCGGAGGCCGGCTTCCCCTTCGGGGGTCCGGGGGCGCGCGGCCCCTGTCATGTACCGGGAGCGGGGGTCGCGCGCCGCCGGGGCGCGGGCTATGGCTCGGCCGGCGTCCGCGGAGGTGCCCGATGCCGCGCCCCGAGATCTGTGCCTTCCTGGCGACGAGCGTCGACGGGTTCATCGCCGGCCCGAACGGCGATCTCGACTGGCTCGGCCTGGTCGAGGCGCCCGGCGAGGACTACGGCTACCGCGCGTTCGCCGCCTCGATCGACACGGTGGTCCTCGGGCGGAAGACCTACGACGTGGCCCGGGCCTTCCCCGCCTGGCCTCACGCGGGGAAGCGGGCGGTGGTCCTCACCCACGCCGCCGCCGCGCCCGGCCGGCACGGCGAGTCCTTCTTCTCGGGCGCGCCCGACGCCCTGGCGGCGCTCCTCGAGGGGCTCGGCGCGCGGCGGGTCTACGCGGACGGCGGGACGGTGGTCTCGCAGCTCCTCGAGGCCGGGCTCCTGGACGAGCTCACCCTGTCGCTCGTGCCGCTCCTGCTCGGCGAGGGGACCCGGCTCTTCCGCACCGGCCCGCTCTCCCGCAGGCTGGCCCTGGAGGGCTCGCGCGCCTTCCCGTCGGGGCTCGTCCAGCTCCGCTACCGGGCGGCGGGCCGCCTCACCCCGCGACCAGGAGCAGCCAGGGCGTCCCCACCGCCAGGAAGATGAGCAGGCAGAGGCCGGTGGTGAGCGCCCCCAGGCGGTAGAGCTCGCGCTGGGTGAGGTAGCCGCTCCCCACGAACACCACGTTCTGCGTGCCGCCCTGCGGGGTGATGGTGGAGAAGTAGCTGCTGGCGAAGAGCAACGTGTAGACCATGAGCGGCGCCGGCACGCCCGACCGCACCCCCACCTCGGTGAAGACGCCGAAGAGGGCGAGGACCTGGGCCGACTGGCTCACGAACAGGTAGTGCATGGCGACGTAGAGGACGGAGAGGGCGACGAAGGCCGCCGGCCACGGCAGCCCCGCCACCCGTTGCGCCAGCCGCTCGCCGAGGTAGCCCATGAAGCCGAGCTCGTTCAGCTGGGCGCTCATCCCGAAGAGCAGGGCGAGCCAGATGAAGGTGACGAGGGTGTCCCCCTCCTTGGCGACGTCCTGCAGGGTGAGGACCCTGGCGGCGAGGAGCCCGCCCAGGCCGGCGAGGGCCACCGCGGTCCCGTCGAGCCTCAAGGTCTTCCCCGTCACCCAGCCGGTCACCATGAGGACGAAGGCGAGGAGCACCAGCCGCTCGTCCCGGCTCAGCCGCCCCAGCTCCCGGAGGGCCTTGCGGGCCTGGACCGGCGCGTCGGGCGTCGCCCGGAGCTCCGGGGGGTGGAGCTTGTAGAGGAGCGGGGGGAGGAGGAGGAGGGCGGCCAGCGCCGGGACGCAGGAGGCGGCCAGCCACGATCCGAAGGCGATGCGGACGCCGAGCCGCTCGGCGATCTCGGCGCCGATGGGGTTGGCGGAGGTGGCGGTCATCCAGAGCGCCGACGAGACGCTCAGGCTCGCCATGCAGGAGAACATGAGGAAGCCGCCGGTCCTGCGCCGGGCGGGGTCGGCGGGGGTCGAGCCGGCCCCCTCGGCCAGCGAGAGCACGATGGGGTAGAGCACGCCGCCGCGGGCGGTGTTGCTGGGGAACGCCGGGGCGATGAGGGCGTCGGTGAGGAAGACGCTGTAGGAGAGGCCGAGCGTGGAGCCCCCGAAGCCGCTCACCACCAGGAGGCTGAGCCGCCGCCCGAGGCCCGACTTCACCACGCTCCGGGCGACCACGAAGGCGATCACCACCAGCAGGACGCTCCCGTTGCTGAAGCCGGCGAAGGCCTTGGCCGGGGGGAGCGTGCCGGAGAGGACGGCGGCCGCGCCGGCGAGGGCCGCGGAGGTGAGCAGGGGGAGGGCGCCGCTGATGACGGAATAGATCGCCGCGGCGAAGAGGGCGAAGAGGTGCCAGGCCTGGGGCGTGAGGCCCGCCGGCACCGGGATCACCCAGAGCCCGATCGCCAGGACGAAGGGCGCCCCCTTGCCGAGGAGGAGCCGGCCGAGGCGGGTGGCGGCGCTCACCGGGGCGCCTCCCCGGGGGCCGGAGCCGGGCCGAGCCGCGCCCGACCCCGGAGGTCGGCCGCCCGCCCCTGGACGCGGCCCTCCTCTCCCTCGACCACGTACTCCCAGTCGAACCGGTACTCGCCGGTGATGCCCGCCCACCGCCCCGTCCCGCCGGTGATGGTGCCGGCGACCCGGCGGCCGCTGGCGAGCGGGTCTCCCTCCAGCTGGCTGAAGATCTGGTCGCCGCGCTCGTCGGTCCAGACCGCGCGGCCGATCATGCCGGTCAGATCGTCGGTGAAGGCCACGGCCCGCGCCTGGAACCCGACCCCGAGACCCCGCTCGCCCCGCAGGACCATGGAGCCGGAGAGGCTGGTCACTGCCGCCCGGTGGCCGGCCCCGAGCTCGAGCACGTGGCGATCCCCTGCGGCCGACCAGGAGCCCTGGAAGGAGCGCCAGCCCTCCGCCGCCGGCGCCGGCGGCGGCTCCCGCTGGCAGGCGCCCGGCAGGAGGAGCAGGAGCGAGGCGAGGGAGGCGAGGCGGAGCAGGCGAGCGGCCCGTCCCCCCGGGGGAGAACGGGACGGGGAGGACGAAGCGGGGAAGTGTCTGGTGACACCCACGGGGGCCTCGGGCACATGCTAGCGGAAACGAGCGCCCGGCGGCCGCGGCGGAATGCCGGGGTGGCCGGCGGAGGCCTCGGCCGGAGGCGCGGGGCGGCCCTCACCGCCCCGCGCCCCCCGGG
>Ga0335076_10001224_pt1 | contig 24746 bp, 29 predicted proteins | sample Lox_Sample_25_FD_206717 | JGI IMG/M metagenome (GOLD analysis project Ga0335076, IMG submission 206717) | Soil microbial communities from Loxahatchee National Wildlife Refuge, Florida, United States - Lox_Sample_2.5 | ecosystem: Environmental > Terrestrial > Soil > Wetlands | place: USA... | reverse complement strand
AAGGAGGAATTCGCACGCTTTGAGTCCAAACCCGCAAAGGCGTTGCGTGTCCATGTGGTGCTTCGGAGCCGCTATGCGGAAGACTGCCTGGCTTCGGCCGTCTCGCGCGGAATCCGCCAGTTCGTCACCCTGGGCTCCGGTTACGACACGTTTGCCTATCGGCAGCCGGATTGGGCGAAGGAGCTCACGATCTTTGAGGTGGATCATCCCGCGAGCCAGGGAGCGAAGAAGCGACGTTTGACGGCTTCAGGAATTGCTCTGCCGCCGAATCTTGAATTTGTTCCTGCCGATTTTGAAGCGAGTTCGCTGCGCGATATCCTGGCACGAAGCTCCTTCGATTTTTCCCGGCCAGCATTCTTTTCGTGCCTGGGAGTTTTGGTCTATCTTCCACAGGAAGCGATTGACGCATTGTTTCGGCTTGTCGGATCGCTCCCCCAATCGAGCGAACTCGTTCTGACGTTTTCCTCGCCGAAATCGGCCTCAGGAGTCGAATCGGGTTTCCGGCAATTGGCGCAAGCAGCGGCGGCCGTGGGCGAACCGTGGCGGACGTATCATGAACCGCAGGCGCTTCGCTGCGCGTTGGTGGAGGCTGGCTTCTCGTCAGTTGATTTTCTCCTGCCCGAGCAAGCCGAACGGCTTTATTTCGCGGGCCGAGCCGACAAGCTTCCACCGCCGCGCCGCGCTTCGATTGCGCGAGCTGTCGTCTAAATTCTGGACTCCGATGCGCCGGGCGCGTGATTTGTGGCCTCGCCAGCAGTGTTCTACAATCTCAACGAGGTTCACTCCATGTCTGACTTGCTTGTGATTGCGGGCCGCGCGTTTCAGTCACGGCTGATCGTAGGAACGGGGAAATATCGCAGCTTCCCGGAGATGGCCCGCGCGCACGCCGCATCCGGCGCGGATATGGTGACCGTCGCCGTCCGCCGCGTGAATCTGACGGACAAATCAAAGGAATCCCTGCTCGACTATATCGATCGCGACAAAATTTTCATCCTGCCAAATACCGCGGGCTGCTATACGGCCGATGAAGCAGTTCGCACGGCGCGGCTGTCGCGAGAAGTGGGATTATCCAACTGGGTCAAACTGGAAGTCATCGGCGACCAGCAAACGCTTTTCCCGGATACGGAGCAACTGATCGAGGCGACGCGCGTTTTGGTCAAGGAAGGTTTCGTGGTTCTGCCTTACACGAACGACGATCTTATCGCCGCGCGCAAGTTGGTGGATGCGGGAGCTGCAGCGGTCATGCCGCTCGCCGCTCCCATCGGCTCGGGCCTGGGCATTCAGAATGCCGCCAACCTCCGCATTCTGCGCGAGCGCATCACGGAAGTTCCGTTGATTGTGGATGCAGGTGTGGGAACCGCGAGCGACGCAACGGTAGCGATGGAACTCGGCGCCGATGGAATTCTGATGAACACCGCCATTGCCGAAGCCGCCGATGCGGTACTTATGGCCGAGGCGATGCGAGACGCAACGATCGCAGGACGGAAGGCGTGTCTTGCAGGTCGCATGCCGAAGCGGCTTTACGCTTCCGCCTCCAGCCCGCTCTCCGGCGTCGTCCGGTAAACCGTGCCTTCTCCCCGCGAGTTGAGAATGGATCGGCTGCTCTCGTGCTTTGTCGAATCGTTCGCGAAACTAGATGACCTGATGGAGTTTCCAGAGCTCAACCCCGTCGCACGCGCCCTAGCGACATCCGAACGCGCTCCCTACGGAATGATTCGCTGGAGTCCAGTGAGAAGTGTTTCAGAGGCTTCATTGCTTGATTCTATTTATGCAAAGCTTCCGGCACGGTTTCCTCCCCTATATGAGCGTTTTGTATCAACGTATCGTTGGGCAGAGGTTGACCTCAAAACCTATACCTTGCTTGCGAATCCGCCTGGGGAGGACTTATCGGGTCTCTACGACGCGCTTTCGGGCGATGTGAATCTCTGGGACGAGCTCATCCCCGCTGGATTTGTTCGGTTCGGCAAAGGTCCAGACTGTGACTACGATCCGGTCTGCTTCGACATAAGCTCGCGCCGAAAGAACAGAGAGTGCAGAATCGTGAAAATTGACCACGAGGAGATTCTCTGCAACTACCGCGTCAAAGTGGTTGCAGTGCTAGCCAACAGTTTCGAGGAGCTGGTAAGAAACACGATAGCTCTCGCCACCAAGTCCGGCTGAAGAAAACGAAGCAAACATATCCGATAGCATCTGGACGATGTTTCCCCTCACGCTTGAGCTGCTTTGCGAGCCTGGGCGTCATCGTAGCTTTCGCCGTAAATGGATGGCACCTTGGCGCCCATGCAGCGAAGGTACGAGGAGAGCTGGCCGCGGTGATGGATCGTGTGGTGAAGACCCATCATCAGGAACTTCACGGCGGGCATTTTGAACATTCCGCGGAAATCCACTTCCTTGATTAGCTGTTCGGGCGTTGCTTTCGCCAGTGCCTCGAAATCCTTGTTGAACCGCTCCTCGTAGATCGCCGCGATCTGCGCCGGCGTCACAGTTTCCGGAAGGTCCGACGGGCCGGTATTGAAGGACCCAGTCAGAACCGTTCCCACGAAACGTGGTTCAGCTGCCGCAATGTGCCTGACGAGCTCGATCGCACTCTTGGAAATGGGATCTGGCCGGTGATCTCCCTTTTCCGCCGGCACGGACTCCAAAACTTTCTTGGTGATGCGGCTTTCGTTCTTCAAAGTTCCCATATAGACGTTCTGCAACAAAAAGACTGCCTGCTCCGCCGTCATGTCGCTCATGTCTGCCTCCCGAATGGTTTTACACGTGAAACGAAATGCGAATCTGGTGCTCGAACCGAACGGCCTACCCCGTCAGATGCACAAATCCTTCATCTGTCACAAGGACTCCCTCGAACGCCCTCAATTCGGCTTGGCGGGAGCCTCGCTTGCGCCTGGTTTCGTGTCCAGCCTCGACATCCCAATCTCGGTTTGCACTTGTTCCCGCATTGTTTCCATGCGTGTTTGCATCACTCCATAAGCAACTTGCATGGATTCCTGCGTGATGGCTGGCTGCTCTTTCAACAGATGTTGCCCCGCGGGACTTGCATAGAACGCGGTGACCGACCTTAACTCATTTCTCGTCAAATGCCTCTGAATGACCGGCACAATCGCATCGGTCAATTGGTCTGCTGGAAAATCCTTCATCATGCTGTCCATGAGCTTGTCCATGCGCCCCTCGAAATCCGGGGGCAGCTTGGCTCCGCTCTTCTCGATCTCCTCATGGGCCATTTGGTGGCTCTGCTTCGCCATGGCGTCCAGCATCGCCGCCATGTTCTCCCGGATGTCCATCACCGCAAAATACTTTTGGACGTCTTCTTTGGAAGCAGGGCCATCCGGCTCCGGCTTTGCCTTAGCGCTTCGCGTGTGCTGCGCCAAGCTTCCCACGCACAACGCCAGGCAGATCCCCAACGCAAGCAGAAAGCGCGCCATACCTTCCCCCTCATTCTTCCTAAGTTCAAATGCCCGTGGTGCGGCGAAGTCTACTCCCGCGGCCGCTGCCGCGCAATTTCTACGGCTGAAAGTCAGCTCGGGCATTTAGCTCCGGAAGAGGAAATGCCAGGTCACATCCACTGCCGCGTGCACAATCGCCGAAGCGAAAATGGAACCGGTTTTTCTCCACGTCCACCCGTAAAACAACCCTGCGACGGAAGCCAGAAGCACATAGCGCCAGTTCGGGAAACCCAAATTGGTGATATGCGAAAATCCAAACAACACCGACGCGGTCCACCAACCGGCCGTGTCACTCTTTGAAGCTTTCGACAGGAGATTCTGCAGCAGTCCGCGGAACAGAAATTCTTCAGGCCAGGCGGTGAAAAAAAGAATCGCCACCGACGTGAACACCAGCCCGCTCCATCTGTTCCATTGCGGCGCGAAACGGATGAAGTGCATCCAGGTCCCGAGTGGAATCGCGACGCATGCAAAAACCACGTAGCTCGCCAAAATCCAAAATGCCCAGCTCTTTCCCCACCCGATCGAGTAACCAATCCCTCCCAAACGCCTGACTAAAGCGAAGCAGCCAAGCGCCGTACCCACCGCTACGAACACCGTGAACACATACGCGAGCCGCCCTCCGGGATACGGCCACAGCCAGTGCGACGGCGAAAATTTCACAAACACCCAAACGCCGGCCACGATCAAAAAATCCTGCCAGGCTCCTGCACCCGCTCCGCTCGCCGAAGCCGCCAGCGCGAGCGGCACAAAGACCAGCCCCGCGATCGACCCAAGCCGAAGTGCCGAGGCGTTGTTCGTCGCCAGTACGTAAACCACGTATACGAGGAAGATTGCAGCGCCCAGAATTAGCGCGCCTCCGCTCCCAAATCGGGCCGCCAGGCGCTCCGGTGCTCCCCGCGCCGCAAACAGCAGCATCACACCAAACAAAAAACAAAACGCCGTCAGCGTGGCCGCAAAGCCTCGCCCGCCATATCCATGCCACGTTGCATACAATCCTCCCGTCAGGCACAGTCCCGCCCATAGTCCTGTCACAGGAAGCACACCGAGTTGGCGCATCCCAGCCAAACCGCTATTCTAGCCCAGCGAATGAAGCGCCTTGCTTACATTGATTGGATGCGCGGCCTAGCTTGCGTGCTGATGTTCCAAGTGCACTGCTACGACTCCTGGCTTAATCCCGAAGCACGCAAGTCCGCCCTCCGTGCCTGGTCGCAGCTCGGCGGAACTCTGCCCGCTCCGCTCTTCACATTTCTTGCGGGCCTTTCCGTCGCGTTGGTCACCCAGCATCTCCGCGAGAAGGGAATTGCCCGCAATGCGATCGGCAAACAAACCATTCTCCGTGGCGCGGAAATTCTTGGCCTGGGCTTGCTCTTCCGTGTGCAGGAGTTCGTCCTCGGTTATCCGTGGTCTCCGTGGACAGACCTTCTCCGCGTAGACATCCTCAATCTGCTTGGCGTCGCGATCATGATGGTGAGCGCGCTTTGCTGGATCACCGGGCCTCGGGCGGGCACCGTTCGTCAAACGGAGGCTGTCCACCGATCTCGCAATCTTGGGATTGTCACATCTCTGGCCATGGCCGCACTGATCGCCATGCTCACTCCGCCACTCTGGACGACCTGGCGCCCCAAATTCCTGCCCTGGCCGATCGAGTCCTATATCAACGGCGTCCATATTTTTGATAAGCCGCAACCCTGGCTTTTCCCAATTTTCCCTTGGACGGCTTTCGCTTTCGCCGGTCTCGCGGTCGGATTTTTTCTGTTCACCGATTTCGCCAGGCGCCGCGAAACTCTCGCTTTCCTCGGCCTGGCGGCCACTGGTATTTTCGCCGGTGCGCTCTCCATCTTTTTTGATCGCTCGCCGATTCATCTCTACGCGGTCTACGACTACTGGCACTCGAGCCCGCAATTTCTCCTGATGCGCTGCGGCATTCTCCTGGCGATTCTCTTTCTGGTATATGCCTGGTGCCGTTGGGGCCTCGCGCAAAAAGGCTTCAGCCCGATGATCCAGCTCGGCAAAACATCACTGCTGGTCTACTGGGCCCACATCGAATTCGTCTATGGTCGGTTTTCTATACTCCCCAAGGGGCAATGCTCTATCCCCGAGGCTACTTTCGGCCTCCTTGCTATTTTTCTCGCGATGTTAGGACTTTCTCTGCTGCGCACGCGGTGGAAGAAGTCGCGTCCTAAGGCTTCGGCGCCGGGTTCTGCTCCGCTTGCTGCCCCGGCGGGATCTTGATAATTACTTCCCCGGGTTTCGCCAAGCCCAATTCGCTTCTCGCAATGGATTCAATCTTGTGTGGATCGGTCTTCAGCGCCTTCACATCTTCGGCCAGTTGCTGGTTTTCCTTGTTCAGCCGGTCCAAGTCCGTCTGAACCTGTTCCATTTCTTTCTTTGTCCTCTGCATGGCTAGAAATCCATGCGTGCCAAAAACATCGTGGACCAGCAGCGCCACCACCAGCACCGCCAGAATGGCGCGCCCATACTGCTGCCAAACCGCTCCAAGTCTGTCCTCCGCCGTTTTCTCGCTCATCCCTTCAGGATCCATTCCGTCGCGTCGCGCGTCAGTTTCGCACTCGCCGCTCTGCTCTCCGCTTCCACGTACAATCGCAAAAGAGGCTCCGTGCCGGAAAGACGCAATAACATCCACGATCCGTCCTCGAACGCAAACTTCGCTCCGTCCGTCCGGTCCACCGACGCCACCTTTCTCCCAATCAGCGTGCTGGCCTCGGTCCTGGATTTTTCAATCGCCCGCGCCTTCTGTTCTTCGCTTAAATGCAAATTCTCGCGCGTCGGCCAGAATTCCCGGCCCAGTTTCTTGAATAATTGTTTTACTTGTTCCCCCACCGCTGCTCCCCTCGCGCTGATCATCTCCGCAACCAGCAGGCACGCCAGAATTCCGTCTTTCTCCGGAATATGTCCACGGATCGTCAGCCCCGCGCTCTCTTCGCCTCCCAGCGCAATTTTGTCTTCACGGATCAGCTGGCCGATATATTTGAATCCCACCGGCGTTTGATACGTTTTTTGTCCGTGCGCTTTGGCCGCCGCGTCGATCATTTCCGTCGTGGCCACGCTGCGCGCCGCGGGCATCTCCCATCCGCGCGTCTCCACAAGATAATCGTAAACGAGCGCCAGGATCAGGTTGGGCTGCACCCAAACGCCGTCCTGGTCAATGATCCCGAAACGGTCCGCATCGCCGTCCGTCGCCAATCCTGCCGTCGCTTTAGTCTCTTTCACTTTCTTGCGCAACGGCTCCAGGTTTTCGTCGGAAACGTCTGGCCCAGTCCCGTCAAACAAAACGTCGCGGTCGGCGCGAATCACTTCCGCGCTCACTCCGTGGTCCGCAAGCGTCTTGTCCAGATAGCCCGCGCCGCAGCCGTGCAGCGCATCCACCACAAACTTGTGTTTGCCTTTGCCGAGCACGTCGAAGCGCACCAGCTCTTGCAGCCGCCTCAGGTATGTATCGCGCAAATTCACTTCCCCGTCTTCCTTCGGCCTGCGATGCGCAGCCGCAGGCACTCCGCCTTTGGCATACAACCGCGCCGCGCGCGCTTCGATATCTGTCGTGACTTCCGGGAGAGCAGGCCCAGCGTCGGAAGAAGAGAACTTCAGCCCGTGATACTGCGCGGGATTGTGGCTCGCAGTGAAGTTGATCGCTCCATCCAGCTTGCGGCGCATCACTTCGTAAGCAACCGCCGGCGTCGGCGTGAACGTCTCACACAAGAGCGCCTTGATACCATGCTCCTGCAGAATATCCACGGCCAGTTGCGAAAACTCCTCGGAATAGAACCTGGTGTCATATCCCACGAGAAGGGTTGGTTGTTTTGCTTTAGACTTAACGTGCTCGGCAATGGCGGTCACGGCCAGCCGCACGTTCGCGAACGTAAAGTCGTCCGCGATCAGCCCTCGCCAGCCGGAAGTGCCGAACTTTATGGGGCAAACTGCTCTCTCGGTTGCCTCTTTCGGTGTGCTCATGGAGCCGTATTCTAAACCTCGGTGGCCTCGAGCAAAAGCATTTCGCGGCCAACTGTTCCTGCCGTGGCGGGACCATATGTTTTGGCGAGATTGTGCCTCAAGCAGGGTGTCTGTGCCGGCCGCGGATATTTTCCGGGAGGATTGCAATGATCTCAGGCGGTAACGTTCGGATCGTTATGGTCACGTGTGCGTCTCTGATCGAAGGGAGACGGATCGCCAAATCTCTAGTCAGGAAGCGTCTTGCCGCCTGCGTGAGCATTGTCCTCGGCCCCGTCCAATCCATTTATCGCTGGAAAGATAAAATCGAAACTGCCCGAGAGCACATCCTTCTTATCAAGACTTACGAGAAGTTCCTTACCAAGCTTGAGCAGGAAGTTCTTCGCTGGCACAGCTATGAGGTTCCCGAATTCCTGGTTCTTCCCGTTGCTGCTGGTTCAAAGTCCTATCTGGACTGGCTCTCCGGCTCATTGAAATAGCGGCTCATCGCTCACAAGGAGGATTCCCCAGAAGGTCGTTATTCTGAGCTGAAGGGAAGAGAGGGCGCGAACGAGCTTAGGCCATTAAGTTTGCCCAAACGGCTGATACGAGCGGGAATCAAGCCACATTTCCAGAGGCTCAGCGTTTCGCGTTGCTCTGGCAGGGCTAAACGTACAGCAGGGCCTGATCCAGGTCCGCCAGGATGTCTTCCACGTCTTCAATCCCCACCGACAGCCGCACCAACCCGTCCGTGATTCCTATGCGTTCACGCACTTCCTGGGGCATGGAGGCATGGGTCATGAGCGCCGGCAGCGAAATCAGCGTCTCCACTCCTCCAAGGCTTTCCGCCAGCGAACACAATTTCGTCTGGTTCAAAAATCTTCGTGCGGCCTCCAGCGTTCCCAGGTCGAACGAAAGCATCGCTCCTGGCCCCCGTTGTTGCTTCCGGGCGATCTCATGTTGCGGGTGAGTCGGCAGCCCGGGGTAATACACCTTGCGCACTTTGGGATGGGCGTCCAAATGCCTTGCCACGGCAATTCCGTTCGCGTTGTGTTGCAGCATGCGAACCGCCAGGGTCTTGATCCCGCGCGACACCAGAAAGCAGTCCATCGGCGCCAGTCCCGCACCCGCCGACCGTTGAATGAAGTAAATCTTTTCCGCGTCGTCAGGTTTCGTCAGAACCACCGCTCCACCCGTCGCATCGCTGTGGCCGTTCAGGTACTTCGTCATCGAGTGCACCACGATGTGCGCGCCCAGCTCGATCGGTCTTTGCAAATAAGGGCTTAAGAATGTGTTGTCCACAACCAACAGCGCATTGCGTTCGCTCGCCAGCTTTGCGATTGCCGCAATGTCCGTCACGCGCAAAGTCGGGTTCGTCGGCGTCTCCACATAAAGCATTTTCGTGTTCGGCCGCATCGCTGCCAGCACCATCTCCGGCGCGGAAGTGTCCACGAAGCTGAATTCGATTCCAAAGTGCACCAGCAATTGCGTGGAAAGCCGGAACACTCCCCCGTACACGGCTTCCGAAACAACTACATGTTCGCCCGGCCTCAGCATCCGGAAAACTGCGTCTATCGCCGCCATACCCGACGTGAAAACGTAGGCACTGTGCCCCCCTTCGAGCTTCGCCATCGTCCGCTCCAGCGCCTTGCGGTTCGGATGGTTCGACCGCGCATAGTCGTAGCCCTTGTCCTTCCCCAGCTCTTCCTGCACATACGTGGATGTCTGATAGATCGGCGCGACGATCGCTCCGGTGGCTGAATCAGGCTCCTGCCCCACATGAATCGCATTGGTCGCAAACCCCATGGTTTTCTCCTTGTTTCGCCAAAACACACGCGCGGAAAAGACTCACCGGATTCTCTCGTTTCCCGCTTGATTGAGCAGATCGCGGAGCGCACCCACGTTCCGTGGCCCTCACGGGTCCTAAATCGGGTTCCGTAAAAGTTACAGGACGCGCCCCCCAGCGTCAATTGTACCTCTTGAATGGTTTGCTTCCTCGAGTCGGCGCCGTTTAGCCCCAAGCGAATCGCGCCTGGTGACTTCACGCTTGACGGCGATGGCTTGTTCTGTACAGGATGGACCTAGTATGCCAAAGCCAAAGCGAAACCCGAGTTCCGCCGTCGTTGCGGCGTTTGCTCTGTTCTCAATGGCTTGTTCCGGAGTTTTCGTGGCGGGTTCTGCGCAGTCCCCGCCTGCTCAGCAGCCTGCTGAGCCGCAGCGAAATGCCCGCCTGACCATCGAGGTCACGGGCGGCGAGGACAACGTGCCCGTAGAGAACGCCAGCGTGTATGTAAAATTCAAAATCGATCGCAAACTCAAAAGAGATGAGAAGGTTGCTCTGAACGTCAAGACGAATCACGAAGGGATCGCTCATATTCCAGACCCTCCGGTTGGCACGGTTCTGATTCAGATCGTTGCGGACGGCTGGAGAACTTACGGGAAGTCCTTTGAAATCACCGATCCCAACCAGGTTGTGAAGATTCACCTCGAAAGACCTCCCAAATGGTACTGAGTTTTGCTCGAAGACTCTCCGCCGCGTAAATTCGTTGCACAGAATTTGTGCAAACCGCATCATAGCGTTGATACGCGCAGGGTTAGCTCGGTCCGCCAGACCCTTTTCCTCAAACTTATCCACATATGTGTTGAAATCTTTACAGGAGGGAAACACCGCGCGCGTTCTTCGGCAGTTGAAGTGCTCGCTTGCCGCAAATTTTCTGCGCCGCGAAAACTCGCGATGATACATTGTTGGTGGAATCTATTTCATGAATGAGACTTATGAAGGGCCGCTCTCCGAACTGCAACTTCTCTGGGGCAATATTTCTGCGCGTCCCTTTCGCGCTTTCTTGAGCATAATTGCCATCGCCATCCAGGTCATCCTCGTGCTGATGATCGTAGGCCTCACTTCCGGCGTTGTTGCCGAGTGGGCCAAGCGCGTTGAGGGCGTGGGCGCGGATCTCATGGTGCAGCCGCCCAACTCGTCCATTTTCTTCGCCTTCTCGAGCGCCGTGATGCCGGAGTTCTTGACCGAACAAATCGCCAAGCTGCCCGGCGTGGATGAAGTCGCCCCTACACTGATTTTGATGGATCAAAAGAACTTTGTTGTCGTTTATGGAATTGACTACCAGCGCTTCAACGCGCTCAGCCGCGGTTTTCTCTATCGCGACGGCGGGCCGTTCACCCGACCGGACGAGGCCCTCGCCGATGATGTCGTTGCCCAATCGCGCGGCCTGAAAGTCGGCGACACGGTCACGCTCCTCAATCATCCTTTTCGAATCTGCGGCATCGTCGCCCACGGCAAGGGCGCCCGTTTCTTTATTCCTCTGAGGACGGCTCAGGACATTGCGGGCGCCGAAAATCGTGTCTCTATGTTTTACGTCCGCAGCAAAGGCGATACAGAGGCAACTCGTGAGCAAATTCTTAAGCTTGATCCGCTAAATCGCGTCCGCTCCATGGCGGAGTATATGACCCTGATGAATTCCTCGAACCTGCCCGAATTGAAACCCTTCATTCGAACTATGGTGGGCGTCGGCGTCATCATCAGCTTCCTCGTGGTGCTCCTCAATATGCACACCCTGGTGATGGAGCGCACTCGCGAAATCGGTATTTTGAAGGCCCTCGGTTGCTCCCGTCTGGACATCGTGAAACTTTTTCTCGGGGAAACGTTACTTCTCGCCCTTTGCGGCAGTCTCGCGGGAATTGGTTTGACGTTTCTCACGCAAACCGTCTTGCGCGCCACTACCCCCACACTGCAGATCCTGATCACTCCCGGCTGGCTCTTCGCCGCGATTTTGCTTGCGCTGGTGGGCGCCGCCGCGGGTGCTCTCTATCCTTCGCTTCGCGCCGCCAGCTATGATCCCGTTGTGGCGCTCGCCTACGAATAGCCCATTTTCGCTACCCGCCCGGCCCAGTATATTTTGCGCAATGGTCCCGGCCTGGCGATTGTTTCTTTCGACCCAACCTGTTAAAAATTTCATTCCGTGAGAGGTTGCTCTCAGCCAATCCCCTTGCGGCCGAAGATCGAGCGAAAAAGGAGCATCACATGAAGCGAGTCCAGGTTGTGTTGGCGGTGCTGGCGTGCGCCTGCCTTTCCCCTGCTTTGAACGCGCAGATGGGCATGAATATCTTCAAGAAGCCCAATATTGCCAATATCTTCCATCCTGTCGTTGGCTATGGTGGCGAATACCAGATCACGGATTCCGATGGCAAGTCGAAGCCCTTCGAAATGACTGTCGTCGCTTCGGAATCCGTGGACGGGAAAGAAGCTTACTGGCTGGAATTTGGTTTTACGGATCCCAGTTCCAGCTCCCTCATCTACACCAAGGCGCTCATTACTAAGGATGATTTCCAGGTTCATAAGACTGTCTTCTTGATGCCCGGTTCCACTCAGCCCATGGAAATGCCAATCAATCGGAGCGCCCAGGAGAGACAGCAGCAGCAGGAGGAAATGCAGAAGTGGCATTCCGTCGGCACCGAAACAATCACGGTTCCCGCAGGCACGTTTTCCTGCGAACACTGGGCCAAAGACACGGGCAAGGGTGACGTCTGGGTTAGCACCAAGGTGGCTCCCATGAGTCTCGTCAAATCCGTGGATAACAAGGAAACGATTGTCCTCACGAAGGTCATCACCGATGCCAAGGATCACATCGTTGGAACTCCCGTGAAGTTCGATCCCCAGATGATGCGCCAAATGATGATGCAGCAGATGAATCATCAGTAGTGATGCACGTCACTGCGCATCGAACGGGCTCATGAAGTACAATGCCGGGCGAGGCTAAAAAAAGCGCGCCCGGCGTTGTTTTCACAGCACTTAGCAGAGAATGTCCCTGGGCCGCGGGGAGAAACGGAAGATGTCTGAGATGACCGAGGTTCAAACCATTCCGGTGGGCGAAAAGCACTATGAAGCAAAAATCCTCGAGCGCCGCGATATCGCCGAGGATCTGTGGCTGATTCGCGTGGATCCCGGCGGTCCGTTCAAGTTCGTCGCCGGACAATACGCCACCCTCGGCGTGGACTACGAAGGCAAGCGTATCGAGCGCGCCTACTCCATCGTTTCTTCTCCCTACGAGGAAAAACTCGAATTCTTCATCGAGCTCGTTCCGCAGGGCGAGCTCACACCCAAACTCTACAAACTTCAGGTCGGCGACACGATGCTGTGCCGCAAAATCGCCAAAGGCCGTTTCACGCTCGACGTAAAAAGCGGCCGCACCAACCATCTTCTGCTTTCCACCGTGACTGGCATCGCGCCCTTCGTGAGCTATGCACGTACGTTGTACAAAGACTGGAAAGCGGGCAACTCACCCATGCCGGGCAATCACAAACTGTACTGCCTTCAGGGCGCCAGCCGCTCGTGGGAATTCGGCTATAGCGAAGAGATGGAGCGCATCGCCGCGGAAGTTCCGTGGCTGGAATTTGCCTCCACCATCAGCCGCCCATGGGAAGATGCGGCGTGGAGGGGCGAGACCGGTCGCGTGGACGATCTGGTCCGCAAGGTCGTGAGCGATTGGAATCTCAAACCCGACGAAACAACCGCGTATCTGTGCGGGCATCCGAATATGATCGAGACAGGAAAGGGCATCCTGACTCGTGCAGGCTGGAAGAAAGGTTCGATGTTCGAGGAAGTGTACTTCCAGCCGTCGAAGGAAGATTGAAAAAAATAATTTCGGAGTGGTCGTGGGCGAGTTTCGGCTCGCCCCTTTTTCTTTAAGTTCGAAAGCCTTGCGTCATATCTTGATTTCTATATATGAGGAGAACGGGCGCCAATCTGGTCCGCCACGTCCTCGATGGTGGAAATCGGGCACGCCACGTGAACCTCTTCGCCCTCATCGGTCACGTCCACGCGAATCCTTCCACCCTGCGTCTGCACGTGAACATGCTGTTCGCCATCCTGGACTTCCACAAATTCCGCGTCCGGATGGTCCTTTAGGCTGAGCACCGTGGCGCGCACGACCGGCAGCCATTCCTCAGCACGATTCTCTGCTTGCCGCAGCTTGTCGTCCGGCACGAAATGCAGCGCCATCGGCACCACTGCCGCCGGAACCCATACGTGAACATGGGACCCACCGGCGTGATGCTCGTCCACGTCCACCCGGATGGTGCCCTCGCGAAACGTGTACATCGTCGCGAGGGCCATCGTTCCCGTCACTCCCAGAGCGATTTTCGCCAGAAGGATCATGTTCGTCGCTCCGTCGGCTCAGTCTGATACGTTCTTCGAGTCAATCCAGACCCGTACGGTGTTGTCATCGCTCTTCACGCTCACAAGTTCCGTATCGCCGCTCGTGGAAAGTGCCCGCAGAGCCGCCAGGATGTTCAGCTCGTCCTTCTCTCCTGAAAACAGCGCGTCCACCACCTTCATCGGCACCTTCACTTCCACGTGTTGACCCGAAACGTTGATCATCTCCGTCTTCTTGCCGTTCTCGGCCTTGGCGGTCTTATCGTGGTGATGCTCGCTCTTGTCCGTCACGTGGATCAGTAGGTATCCGCCCTGCTTGGCCACGCGCACATCGGCATCGGGTGCCTGCACGGTTACGAATTCGCCGTCCTTGGCGGTCCGGACTGCATCCAGAATCGCTCGAACGTCAATGCCGTTCAGGTTGTCATTGTCAATCCGCACCTTGCCTTCGTGCAGACGGTCATTGTTGATGGCCGGAAGAATCTTCTCGGCCATATCCACGGGAACATTGACCTTAACGGTCTCGCCTTTGGAATCCGTGCTCGTCACACGCACGTGAATCCAGCGATCGGCTGTGGAAGTAGAATTGGTTTGGGCAAAGGTAGCCAGCGGCGCAAGCAGCAGAGCTGCCGCAGCGACGAATGTTGCAGTCTTCAGACTTCCCCGGACACGGTAGGTCATCGGTTCAAGCCTCCTTTTGGGCTTTGGTGGAGGATACGAATGTCCCTTTGGAAAAGTTCCCGGAAAACCCCGCGAAGCTCTCCTTGGCACGGAGCCGACGCCGCACTCGTAGGGGTGCGAACCACGGTCCCCCCGCGTGTCCCTTGCGCGGGTGCAGTTCAGCTAATCCCGAGTCTCTCGAATAATCCGGCTTCCCCCAATCCGATTGTCGTGATTTAATGTTGCCAACCAGGCTCTCCCGATGAATTAGAGACGACGGAAATTGAGGAGATATTCACATGGCTAGCGGCCAAAACTTGGCACCGCTTCGCGTTGCCCTCGTGGTGGTTGGGATCATCTTCATCGTTGGCATCTATCCCTTGACCATACTCTGGAAGTCCGGATGGGCTTGGCACATGACCGGCCAGTCGCTTTACCTGCAAATGATTTTGGGCGTGTACGCAACTCTGGGTATTTTTCTGTTTCTCGCCTCGCGCGACCCACTCAAAAATCTCAGTCTTATCTGGTTCACCGTCTGGTCGAGCATTGTGCACGCTGGCATCATGGCCGTGCAGGCGATGGTTTACCCTGAGCATCGAGGACATTTGTTCGGCGACGTTCCCGCATTGTTACTGGTCGGGATTGTGCTCGCCTTGCTCACGCCTCGCGCCTCAAGAGCCGAAGCGTAGCTGCATTTCTGGTCCACAAGCGCTCCGGGGGGAGTAACCTCCGTGGCGTTTCCGAATGAGCTCGGTCACTGAGTTCAGTTTTTGTACGCCGAGCCCCCTCCTTCGACCTATCCATACAAACCTATCAGGCGCTAGAGCGAGCTTCATATGTGACATCCTATTTAGCTTGCCAAGATGTACTTGAATGAATCCATTGGATGTATGAGAAAGGTCCCTGGGCATTCATTTTGTCCACCATGCTAAAGCTGACCGCTCCTGCCTTGCATTCCTGCTTCCCGCCATTCCAGGCATCGAACTTTGTTTTCAGCCCAATCCGACCGTGGCCCGCGAATTCTTGAATCGGGACGCGGTCTTGCGGGGCACGGTCGCCTCGGCACGAGATGTGGCGCGGTGTGGCGTGGAGGACCTGGATGGCTTGCTTCACGATTTAACCGTGCAAGAGCCGATTTGCGGCCCACGGACAAGAAGAATCGAGGTGTTCACCGAAAACAGCAGCGAAAGATTCCCTCGAGACGTGGGAAAATAAGATCTACTCTTCGACTCTGAATTCAATGGCGGCCTTGAGATCGACAGTTGCAGCGATTCCGCGCTGTTTTCTGTGGCTGGGTCTGCTCTCCGAGAATTGAGGAGACCCAAAATTCCAAAAGATGCCGTAATCGAAGGCCGCATCTCATTTTTGGGCATTCCTGATTCGGGTACGCACACGCCGGGTGTACGGGTCATCGTCCGCTCGCAACGAAAGACATTCATGGCCACCAGCAACCGGGACGGCTGCTTCCACCTGCATGCGCCTCCGGGAAAATACTGGGCAGACGTCTAGAAATCTCCTCATTCGAACATCGTTCTATACGGCCTAAATTACAACAACCCGAAACACTTGGATGCGCGCAAAGGGCATTTCTCCGCGCTGCAATTCGTCGCGGATCCAAAGCGGCACTCGCTGAGATCGTCGGCGCCGGATAAACGCTTACCGGAAATATCAGAACGAAAGCGTTCGACCTGTGACCACGCCTGGGGATTTAGCCTATGATGCTCGTAGAACAAGTTACAGATTGACTGAATTTCTACTTCCCGTTGTCCTTCGTGCCTGGATCCTGGTCCTTGATTTCCTTGCGCAATTCTTTCACCAAGTTCCCGATGGGTTTACGCACAAAGAACCTAATCTGTGCGCTCCGCGACCAGAGTTGGTTTTTGGTTTGGCGGTCCGATATGGTGATGCAGTCGAAGTGTATTGCCCCTTGTAGATGAACCTCGCCAAAATCCGAGAAACCACCGCACGTTGTCCCAGAGTCACATCCAGCCCCCTCGCTATCTGCTGGCACAGTTTCGGAGCGGATTGAAACAGCAACGATCAAGTCTGCATCCTCCGGCTTTTGAACGATCTTAAAGCGACCCCATTTTGTGAGCTCGTTGGATGTCGTTTCACCTAGCTTCGCGTTCTTCGTCTGATTCACAATGTAAACGGTCTTCGCCACGAGGATCTGTTCTGGCAGTGGTGCTTTCTTCGTACGCGCAATCGAGGGGGAGCATACGAAAACAGCAATCAGCCCTGCGCTCAGGACCCGCATGCAACCTCCTCACGAGTCTGCCTGTGGTTTTGATGCAAAACCCATTTGATTTGAGTACGGTTATCCGAAGATGAAGACTCGCAATCAGGGCGGTGCTTTGTAGACCTTGATAAGTACGCCGAACAGAAAAGTAGGTCCCGGTACTCAGGTTGGCGCTAAGCCGCCCGTTGCACGTAAGCGATTTGCACAATCTAGGCAACGTGCTTTCTGAGTTGGATGACAGCATTTATCACGGAGGAGCTTTCCGCCTGCTTCTCCCTGCTGTATGTGCCCCTGGTCCTTCGACTTGGAAGGGCCTCGGGCATGCTAACCAGGGCTTTACGCTTGGCAAGCGACTTGCTCAACCATTCGCTGCGGGCTATCTGTTCGGACGCCTCACTCCCCACGACCCCTGACGGCACGAGGGAAATTTCAACAGGTCCAGTAAAGGTGGCCCGCGCCATTTCTGCCATGACGCCAAGCGAATCGCCCCGACCGGAACCGAAGCCTAATCCGCTACGGCTGTCCTGCCCCGAGTGCAAGGGCATCCTAATGCCGCTTCCGGGAAACTCCGCGGTTAGTGCGCTCGAAAGGCATTTGGAACATGATCACTGGTACCCTTGGCAGCTCGCGCATGATGCTGCGATGAACCAATTCGCACTCCACAAAGCTGTCCCGGGTTAACGCTAACGTCTGAGCAGTATGCAAACTGCCCGCCGTGGCGTTAGCCTCCACCTGGACGAAATTTGAACTTACCCGGCATGTTAGATCAATATCGCTTCGCACGTCACTCGACAATCGGATGCAGGGTATACGTGATATTCTTTGCATGACTTTTCTCGAAGCACGGTGAGCTTACCTCTGCACAGTTCATCATTGTGGGCTCTTGCGGCATGCGTTGCAGCAGCCATTTCTGAAGGATTTATGTCGGGCACCGGAATTAAGGCCCGTTTTGCAGAGCTTCGGCTCCCCAAAGGCGCACCGCGGATATGGGCTTGGTTGGTCATTGGAGGTGCGTATTACGTCCTATTCTTTCTCCTTCTGAGATCTGTCCTGGCTCGCCCGCGCGTACCATTCTGGACTTTGGCCATGCTCACTCTCACAGGAGTTTTGCTGCTCGCAAATGCGAGCTGGAATTGGATTTTCTTCCGCAAGAAGGATCTCTGGTTAAGCTTCGTCTTTTTTGTCCCCTATTTTCTGGTGTCCCTCATGCTTGCGGGAATACTGCATCATCTTCGCAATCCGCTCGCAGGCTGGTACGCCTTCTACCCTGCCTATCTCGTATATGCAACCTGGTGGGGTTACCGCGTTTGGCGCCTCAATAGCGATTCGCTCAATACAGCCAGTGCTGGAGGTAGGCTCCCCTAGCACGATCAAAGGCCCACCAGGCTGCACTGTGCGATTCCGGCAAACTGTCAGCAATCCGCAAGTTATGACAAGGGCTGATAAACGCATACCTTCCATCTTGGTACTAGCCTCCACTTTGGCGGTTTCTCGCTTGACCAGAACCCGGCTGAGTTCCAGTGGAAGAGGCGATGAGTGAAATCATCTGGGGGTGCCGGTTACAATTCTGCGCCGAGGGCTCTTCAAAGAACTAAGATCTTGCCGCGTGGCGACACGATCTTTTGCACACTCTTTGTCCGGGGGCGACTGATCGCCGACAGGACAAGATCTGAGCGACCAAACTGGCCCCTCAAGTGACAGGCATGAATACGGCATATGTAGCTCTGGAAACGCTCCGCGGCGCCCTGGTGGATGTTGTCTTCGGAACGATTTTCTTGTCCATCGGAGCGACTGCGTGCGCCATCGCCGCAATCCGCTGGGGCAGGGGCGTTCGCATCCTCCTATGGCTGGGCATCTGGAGCGGGATGTACGGCGTCCAGACATTGATCCAAATCCCCGTGCTGATTGCGGTCCTTCCGCTCGCTCTCGAATCCGCCATGCCCTACGTGAGAACGGTCGTCATGTACCTCCTCCTGATTTCTGCCTTGTGCGCATGGCGGGAGCTGAGCCTCGGCAAACTCAAGCTACTCCTCCAATTGGAAATCTTCGTCGGTCTGGCGATTGCTCTGGCCGGGATTGGGACGTTCGTCCTTGGGGGGCCAGCCGACAAATGGATGGTGTACAACCATCTGCTTGCAGTTTTTGCGATGCTCGTCCTGTTGGCTGTCGTGCTGGTTCCTAAATTTTCCGGGTTGCTCGTCATAACCAATCATCGCATTCTTGCCGCCGCTACGATCGTCTTTGCCTCAGAGGTCTTATACACCAACTTGTCGAGCGTGGTTCCCTACCGCGTCCTGCCAATGGTGGCCTCGTTCGGTTTCGCTGCTCTCCTGATTTCGTTGGGGTACGTGGCTTTGGAAATACTGTTTACGAACGAGCGCCGCCTGCTTTCCATCGAGACGGAACTCGAAACCGCCCGGCAGATCCAATCTTCCATTCTTCCCGCGAGAGTTCCCGAGCTTGAGGACCTTCGTATCGTTGCTTCTTACCATCCCATGACTGCCGTAGCCGGCGATTTCTACCAATTCATCCGGCCAGACAACGATCATCTGGGAATCCTTGTGGCAGATGTCACGGGACATGGAATCCCGGCCGCGCTCATTTCCTCGATGCTCAAAGTAGCGATGCAGTCCGTTGCTATCCATGCCGACGATCCCGCGCAGGTGCTTGGCGGCATAAATCGCATCCTTTCGACTGAGGCGCCCGGCCAGTTTGCTTCGGCGGCGTATGTTTGGTTTGACACCGAGAACCGCAACGCGCTCTATTCGGCTGCCGGACATCCGCCGCTGCTGTGCTGGCGGAATACGAGGGGCGAACTGCAACGGATTGAAAGTAACGGGCTGTTGTTGGGAGTTGAACCCGACCCTCAATATCCCGTGTGCAGCGTGCCGCTCGAGCCATCCGATCGCTTTCTGCTTTACACCGACGGCGTCACCGAGACGGAAAACGCCGCGGGGGAAGAGTTTGGCGTCCGGCAATTGGAAAGCGTCCTACGCAATAATCGGTTGCAACCGGCATCGGAGCTATCACGTCAAGTTCTCTCCGAACTCCAGAAGTGGCGACCCCCTGAAGTGAACCAGCAGGATGACATTACGCTGATCGTCATCGACGTTCTTTCGCTGGCCCGCAGATCATCCAAACGGCGGTAAATCGTCCTCTGAGTTTCCGGCGCTCAACCCCTTGGCCTATCTTGGGAGGCCTCCAACTAGTCGGTAACGCGGAAGTCGTCCAGCGTTCCAAGATGCTGGCCGCTTCCATGCTGCCGGGCAAAGAAATCTGTCAGGGGATGTCAGTCACGTCGCGGCAAGCGCTGCCGGCTCAAATGGTGGAGTACTTCTTCTAAAAACTGCTTTCGAGAATCTCCCTGCCATTGGCAGGTTGTACGGGACGCGCGTTATCGGGATAGAACCTTGCAAACATCGCGATTTGCGGACCTGAGATTTCAACTGGCGACTTCAACACGTACCACGTTACGCCCTCCGTGCAAGGCGGAGTCGTCAACGAACCGGTGAATGTGTAGTAGTTCTGATCGTTTGGAAGTAGAGCGGCAGGATCCACGGTCACGCCTTCCGGAGCGTATTCCGTTCCATTATGTGGGGGCAGGTTGTTCCACAGTGTCTGAATGAAGGGGTTCTCTCCGCCCGTCTTCATCAGAACCGCCACAACGGCCAGATGGCCGGCCGCGTCTTGATGCACGAGGTGAGCCACGAAATCAAAACGACGGCCGTCAATCATCTCTTCGCTGGGGTTGTGAAAATGAAACTGAACGAGCGAGTATTTCTCTGCGCCAACCGTGATGCCTCCCCCGGATTGGACGTTGATTTGAATTGAGTGGCCATTGTTGATGATCCGCAGTGGCACTGGCTTATATTCAAAGCGGATACGCTGGAGGTCCGCCCTGCGTGTCTGCCGGATATCAATCGGCGACTGCCGGTTGCCTTGTTTGCAAAGCGCGAAACCCGGTTCGAGGTCACCCCAATCTGCAGGCCCGCCCGGCCCGGCATAGCTCCAGTGGGGATGAGTGGTTGCCTGTTCCTGCGCTGCGACATAAGGGAAGATGCCCAGAGCCACAGCGACAAAAATCAGGAGGGCGATTCTCTGCAGGCGAATCATGGGCTTCCGCCCGGTTTCGCGAGTTGAACAGGCGCTGGATGACTGCGGCGGTTCCGCCTGTTCTTCCGAATTGCAAGCAACTGCCCGGCTCATGATTTATCCTCCTCGTCCAACCTTGAAATCAGCAGCGGCAGCCCTATCGGCGATTCGATTCATTCAGGAACGTAATATTAAGTCCGTCAGATTCACCTGCAACTGGGAGAACTACTAGCGTAAGGTTTCGAGACATCGAAGCGTTGTAATACTGCGTTGCGATCGTCTCCCGATTTGCACCGACCACGTCCTCGACGCGTCACTTGTGCCAGGAACTTGCTCACAACGATTTCTTGATTTTAAAGCACTTAACGGCAAGTTCCGGGAGGGCCGGCAATCCGGAAATTATGGGTTAATCCCGGTAAACACGCAAACCGCCCGTTGCGTACTCGGGAGCGATATATCCTGTTAACCCTGCCGGCTTGATTGGGCGCTTGCAGCAGGGCAAGCTGGGGCATGGACATTAACTGTCCCGAGTGCCATAACACCTTTTCCGTCCCTCAGAAGTACGCATACCATGCGGGCTTTGGGAATGTAGGGTTCCTGTATTGCGAAGCTTGCCCCAACCTGGTCGTTTTTAGCTCGTTCGACCCTCGTTATACCAGGATAGCTGGCGAAGTACATCCTTGGATGTTGAATTTCATCAAGAAGTGGAAAGTAGAAGGTGCTCTAATGCCTTGTCCGTGTGGTGGCCGTTTTCGGTTCGCAGCGAAGCCACGCTGCCCGCTATGCAACGAGCCGGTTCCCGCCATCTTGCCGGATGCGATTCACTTCATAGAGACAGGAGAGCGCTTTGATGGTGATACACACCCAATTTGGAAGTCGTAGAAGCCGTGGCCGCCTCTCGGCTTGCTCTTGATTCAGTGAGGCTATCTTCTTTCCCCTTGGGTGCTAGCTTCCACTTCTCCGGTTTCCCGACATCCATGATAGGTCTGTGTCAAGAGGCAAAAAGCTCTCCCAACGCGCTCGTGAGAAGTGCGGTGTAAGCTCTTTCTGGGTTCAGCGCGTCGTGTTGGCCTCTCGGCCGCGGTTTCTATTCGTGAATAGAACCAGACATCCATTGGCTGGCGCAGCTCGTCTGGCTGCCCAACAAGATTGAGTTTGTGTTTTCCTGCCAGTCTGGAAACAAATCAACGGGAGCGTCGGGAGCTCATGCCCTCGCGCCCAGTCGGTTTAAAGGCAAGACCTGGCAGGCCGCGCGCTGAAAAAACCTTTATTTCCCAGGCCCGCTTTCAGGCGGCCGTACGAATCTCCAGGTCGATCACTAAGAAATGGGTCTGCCCGCGATCCACGGCCATCAGATACGCCACCAGCTTCCGGGCCACCGCCGGCGTGGCGCGATTGGCATTGCCTTTTTGTTTTTCCCGGTCATATAGCAGCGCCTTGGTCGGACTGTAACGCGGAGCCATCTTTGCCGCTTCGATTAGCGTGGTTTGCAGATGCTTGTTGCGCTGCTTCGACAGCGGCGTGCGTTGCACGGTGTTGCCGGAACTTTTCTCGGCGCCGCACAGCCCGCAATAGCTGATGGCTTTCTTGATCGACGAAAATCGCTGCACCTCGCCCACTTCCAGCGCCCAGGTCAGCGCGCCGATCGGCCCGATCCCCGGAATGCTCATCAACCGCTCCACGCGTTCGGTCAGCAAGCGGTCCTGCTGCAGCGAACGAGTCAGAGCGCTCTCCGTTTTCCCCAGGCGGACGACCAACTGGCGACACTGGCGCAGCAACGAGCGCAGCCCCGCATCGATGTCCGGGTTCGTAGCCAGAAGCTCGCGGAAATAACCGGCCTTGTGTAAACGCTGTTTGTTGTAGCTCACGCCGGCTTCCATCAGCAGCGTGCTGATTTTGATTTTCATCTGCGCCATCTGGCGCACCAGCAAGTTCCGGTAGCGCAGGGTGCGCCGCCGTTCGCGAATCGCGCTCGGGGCCATGTACGCCTCCGGCAGAAAATCACAGCGCAGGCAGTCGCAAATCTTGTTGGCGTCGATGCGATCGTTTTTCCTTTTCGCCGCGGCAATGGCCCGCACCATCAAGGGATGGGCCACTTTCAGCCCCGCGGCGTGCGGCTTGAGGTGTCATACCCTGTGCTAAAGTTTGGTGTCATATCATGAATAAGCACAGCTCACCCGCCTACGACGATGAAGACGGAAACTGCAAGAGATGCGGTCATCCCTTCGACCCACACGTGATCTTTGCCAACGACCAAAATGACCTTACCAAAGGTGGAGAGCTGCTTTGCCAGGTTGCAGACTGTGACTGTTTTCAAAAGCTCAGTTTCGATCTCAGCGACGTAGAATGGACCAAGAAGCTCAATTCTCTGCTGAAGCCGCCCTCGTAGCGCCCAAAAAGCGAAGACCCACGACGAATCGGGCGCTACTTCCGAGTTGCCCGTCACCCAGGTGTTTACTGAGATTCATTTACAGAAGTCCACTTAAGGGTAGCCATTCTGTTCGGTAAGTACATTGGCGAGTTATCGCGCGCAGGTGTCAGGCTTCAGAGATCAGGGAACAGAAATCTGGGCTCGCGAGAATACCAATTGACATTCAAGTGAAATCCACTACTATAGGGTTGTGGATAGGCTGGGTACAACATTTGCGGCTTTGTCTGATCCAACCCGCCGGGCGATGATCGAGCGGCTCTCCCGTGGGCCTGCCTCTGTGCACGGCTTGACGGAACCGTTTGCCCTCTCGCAGCAGATGATTTCAAAACATATTGCTTACCTGGTGCGGGCGCGGATTGTGAGCAAGACGAAGCGTGGACGAGAGAGTATTTGCAAGCTTATGCCAGAGTCAATCAAGGCAGTCAGCGACTGGGCGATCAGCTATCGCCAGTTCTGGGAAGAGAGTTTCGACAAGCTGGATGTGGTTGTGAATCGAATGAAAAAAGCGGAGGTCAGAGATGACAAAAAACACGGTGAGTGAGACGGAGCGGATGGTTGTCACAAGAGTCTTTGATGCTCCACGCGAGTTGGTTTGGAAGGCGTGGACAGACCCGCAATATGTGATGCAGTGGTGGGGGCCGAAGGGATTTACCGCGCCGTTTTGCAAGATGGATTTTCGCGTTGGGGGAAAATCCCTCTGCTGCATGAGATCTCCAGATGGGCAGGAGTTCTGGAATGCGGTTGAATACCACGAGATTGTTCCGCACGAGAAGATCGTTTCCTTGATGTACTTTTCGGATTCGAAGGGAAACAGGATTGATCCTGCGCAGCTAGGAATAGAACATGAGGCCATAGAGGGTGCGTACGACGTGACCCTCTTTGAGGATTTAGGAAACGGCCAGACGAGACTCACCTTCATTGGAAATGAACCCATGGAGAGCGCGAAAAATAGCGGTCAATTAGAGGGCTGGAACCAGATACTCGATAAACTTGCTGCAGTTGTTGCGGGGCTGACCCAGGGGAAATAAGACGCTGAAGCTTTGATGATCGTCATGCGCGAGCAACTGAACGTAACTGAGAGGGCGGGAATGAAAAGGATGAAGGCGGTTCGAAGGGCGGTGAGGCGAGGCTTGCTGGCGGCAGTGGCGCTGGCGGGGATGGTGATCCTGACGCTCGCTGCGGGAAGCGGGACGAAGCCGGCGAACTCGATCGACTTGGTGCTGCGGGAGGCGGTGGAGCAGAAGAAGGCACCGGGGGTGGTGGCGATGGCGTCGCGGGGAGACGAAGTCATTTACCAAGGGGCGTTCGGGATGCGCGACAGCACGAAAGATGTTCCGATGACGCTGGACTCGATTTTCCACATCGCTTCCATGACCAAGTCGGTGACGGCGGTAGCCGTTCTGCAACTCATTGAGAGCGGGCGGGTGAAGCTGGACGAGCCCGCGGCGACCTATCTCCCGGAACTGGCGAATGTGCAAGTGCTCGAGGAATTCGATCCGGCGACGAAAAAGGCGAAGCTACGGCCACCCAAGACGCCGCCGACGGTGCGGCAATTGCTGACGCACACTTCGGGGTTTGGCTACGACTTTTTCGATTCGCGGCTGCACGCGTACGTGGCGGCGGGACTGGCTCCCGCTATTACCGGGGATAGCGACGCCTTTCTGAGGGCGCCGCTCATGTTCGATCCGGGAACGCACTGGGAATATGGAATCAGCTACGACTGGCTGGGAGAACTGGTGGAACACGTGAGCGGGGAGACGCTGG
>Ga0335076_10001223_pt1 | contig 24751 bp, 17 predicted proteins | sample Lox_Sample_25_FD_206717 | JGI IMG/M metagenome (GOLD analysis project Ga0335076, IMG submission 206717) | Soil microbial communities from Loxahatchee National Wildlife Refuge, Florida, United States - Lox_Sample_2.5 | ecosystem: Environmental > Terrestrial > Soil > Wetlands | place: USA... | reverse complement strand
GAATGCGGTCTTTCGGATCGGGTAGATTGTGGCCGGAGACGGCTGCGGACGAACTGCCGCCGCCTGAAAACCCGGCGTAGCCAAGTGACTTGAGGCGCTCCATCAGAGCCGGATCAAGACCGGTTTTTTCCGCCGACTCCTCCGCTACGCCGTACTGGCTAATCAGAGCCGTCAGCTTCGCTCGCATTTCCTGGGCAACTGCTGGCTTTTGTGAGTAAAGGTTTTGCGTTTCGCCGGGGTCCTTGGACAAGTCGTAAAGCTCAGGCTTTGGCGCGTCAATGAAGTGGTAACGGTCGGTCTCGGCGCCACGCAATTCGCTCCAGTTGAAGTGAAGGCGGGGAAGAAAGGTTTCGGCGTAGAGACTGGTATCGCCTTCTTCTCTTTTGGCCTCGATGAGGGGCAACAAGTTCCGGCCTTGGACTTGGCCGGGGACGGCAATATTTAAGGCATGAAGAATTGTCGGCATCAGGTCTGCCGTGCTGGCGAGTTCGCTGACGGTTTTTGCCGAGGCCGGGCCGGGCAGATGAATGATCACGGGCACATGCAAGGTTGCGTTGTAGATGAAGAAGCCGTGAGTCTTTTCTCCGTGTTCGCCCAGGCTTTCTCCGTGATCGCCGCTGAGGACGATAAGCGTGTTCCGGTAAAGTCCTTTGTCCTTGAGAAAGCGGATCAAGCGTCCAACCTGCTCGTCGGCGAATGCGATTTCGCCGTCGTACGGGTGATCTTTATATTGTTCGGAATAAGGCGCGGGCGGGCGATAGGGATAATGCGGATCGTATAAATGCATCCACAGGAAAAATTTCTTCTGATAATTCTGTTGCAGCCACGCTAAAGCCTGATCCGCAACCAGGTTGCCGGGACGCTCCATGGCATCGAGATTAGATTCATCAAGGCGGCTGAAGTCGAAATGATCGTAATAAAAATCGAAACCGTGATTGAGGCCGAAGCGTGAGTCGAGCACGGCTGAGCCGATGACCGCGCCGGTCGCATATCCCTGGTTCTTCAGCACGGAGGCCAGAGTGGGTTGAGTGGGGCTCAGTTTATTGCCGCTGAAGTCGTGCATTCCGCTGAACGTGGGATAAGTGCCGGTGAAAATCACGGTGTGAGAAGGCAGCGTGACCGGCACAGGAGTGTAAGCACGCTCGAAACGAATGCCATCGGCGGCCAGCGCGTCGATGTTCGGAGTATGAATCTGCTTGTAACCATAGCAGCCAAGATGATCTGCGCGCAGCGTGTCAATCGTGATGACAACTACGTCGGGAGCGATTGGGTCGGCGTATGCACTCGACGCCGAAATGAGCAGGCTGGCGAGAAAAATAGAGCGACGGCAGGAAATCATGAGGTAGCAAAATTATATCCCGGCGTGGGGATGCCGGGGCTAATTAACCGGCACAACGAAACCATAACCCCGAAAAACGTTGGCGATTGCCGATGTCTTGATGAACGCTTGAAACTGCTGGGCCACTCCCTTTTTTCTCGATGATTTGAGAATGACGCAGGCTTGCTCGATGGGAGGGTAGTCGGCGGCGGGGATCACGGAGTAGCGACCTTTATCTTTCATGTCCGGAGAAAGCGCGAGGGACAAAGCCAGGATGCCCACGTCCGCCGCGCCAGAAACCACAAACGTCGCGGTTTGCGAGATATTTTCGCCCAGCACGAGCTTGCTTTTGATTCTGTCGTAAATGTTCGTTTTTTGCATTGCCGCGACGGCGGCCCGTCCGTAGGGGGCGTGCTCGGGATTGGCCACGGCGATTTTCTTGACGGAAGGGTCCAGCAAAGCCTGCGGGCCTAAACTGAGATCGAGCTTGGACTCATTGGCTACCCACAGCACAATTTTCCCCTGAGCATATTGGTAATAACTCCCGGGCTCGGTCAGTCCGCCGGCTTCGAGGCGCTTGGCGTAATCGAGATTGGCGGAGAAGAACATGTCAAACGGGGCGCCGTTCTGAAGCTGCTGAAAAAAATTGCCGGAAGAGCCGTAAATAACTTTCACGTTCTTTCCGGTTTCCTTTTGAAATCGAGAGGCGATGTCCTGCATGGCGAATTGCAGATCGGCGGCGGCGGCGATCGTGAGGTCCTGGGCCACACAGAAGTGATGTGAGAGGCTGAGAACCAAAGCGCACAAAGCAATCGATCGTTTCTTCACGCGACTCGGCCTTTCCTAAGAAGTGCAATAGCTGCCAGCTAATTGTGAAACAGTCTCAACGTTCCGTATTTGGCCGCGGGCGCAATTGGGCGGCACGCATTTCCGCGGCGCGCGCTTGCCCGCTCTTTCCCAGTCCAGCATAGGCTTTGGCCAGAAGTTCGAACACTTCCGGATTGGACGTCTGCGAGCGCGAAATCGGCTCCAATTCCTGCACAGCGGCCGTGAAGTCTCCCTGAACAATTTGGGCGCGAGCCAGGGCTAGTTGCGCGTCAAAATTTTTTGGCTGCAGAAGCAACGCTGCTTCGAACTGGTCTTGCGCCTTCGCCGGATCTTTTAACGCGAGATAGACCCGGCCGAGCAACAGGCGCGCGGAAAATTGGCTGGGCGAGAGCTTCAGGCTGTCTTCGAGCGCGCCGCGAGCGCCCGCGAAATCCCCGCTTTTCTCGAGTGCTTCGCCTTGTTCGAATGCGGCTTCGACGTCTTCGGGACGAATCTGGCGGGCCAAGCGGAAATGCTCAGCGGCCCGGGCATACTCACCTGCTTTCAATTCCAGTTCACCCAACTGCCGAAGTGCGGTAGGCGATTTAGGGTCAAGCTGAAGAACTGCCTCAAGCGCGGCGCGGGCTTCGCTTGGGCGCTCATCCTCGGAAGCCAGCATGGCCCGATGCAACAAATTTTGTTCTTCGATTTTGTCCTTTGGATCGGGCAGCAATGATGGTTCGGGGACGTTGGTGGCGCTTCCAACGTCAGCGTGGCCGAGATAGCCAAGCGCTTTTAGTTCGTCGATGGTGACTTGGCCGACTGTGCCAGCCGATGGCGCGGCGGGGGGAGTTTTGGCGCGCAGGTCGGCGAGCATGGCGCGGAATTTCTGCACATTTGCGTCCCAGGGGGCGTATTTGTTTTGCAATTCCCCGGGATCGGCATGCAGATCGTAAAACTCAGGTTTGGGGGCTTCGATCAGCTTGAAGTCATCGGCGCGGACCGATCGCAAGGGCGCCCAGCCGAAACGCAACGGGTAATCGGTTTCGCCGAACGCTGTGCGGCCCGCAGTTTCCGAACCGTTGAAATACGGTTGCAAGGATTCGCCATCCAGCGGAGATGGCAGCGGCATATTCAGCAAGCTGAGAACAGTCGGCAAAATATCGGTCGTGCGGACTTGCGCTGTTATTGCGGTACCCGCATCAGCTCCTTTTGGAAGCTTTACGATCAGCGGCACGTGCGTGGTGGAATCGTATAAAAAAATGCCGTGGGTGTCCTCGTGATGTTCACCCAGCCCCTCGCCGTGATCGCCGACGGCGACGATCAGCGAATTGTCATACCATCCTTGCTTCTTCACGTAATCGAGAAAGTGCGCGAGGGCTGAATCGGCGTAGGCGATTTCGCCATCGTATAGGTGATCTTTGTAAGTGAGCGAGAAGGGCAGTGGCGGTTCATAGGGATCATGTGGATCGTACAAATGTACCCAGACAAAATGCGGACCGGAGGGATGCGCCTTGAGCCAGGCTTCGGCGCGCTGAGCGACATCCATGCCGCGGCGCTCGACGCGGCCCCAGCGCGATTTCGTCTGCGGATGCTGGGGAAAGTTGTCGTAGAAGTCGAAGCCGCGATCCAGACCGGGAGCAAGTGATTTGCTGTCCAGAATGACCGCGCCGATGAAGGCTGCGGTGGAATATCCGTTTTCGTGTAGGGCCTGCGCAAGCGTGGGATGGGTGGGCGCGAGTGGCACGGCGAAGTCGGTGACGCCGTGCGAACTGGGCAACAGGCCGGTCAAAATAGTGGTGTGCGACGTATTGGTGATCGGGCTGGGCGTGAAAGCCTGAGTGAAACGGATGCCGTCCTTTGCGAGGCCATCGAGGGCGGGAGTGGAAATGTTTTCGTAGCCGTAGCAGTGAACGTGATCGGCGCGAAGCGTGTCGATGGTGATGAGAAATACGTCAGGCGAGGTATTTTCTTTGGATGTCTTCTGCGGGGGCGTTTGCGCGATGAGTGCGATGCAGAAGCAGAAGATAAATAGGATGCGAAGCGCCTTCATTAGATTTCTCAGACTAGCATAGCCAGTGCAGGGAGAGATACCGATGAACATGCATGAATATTTTCGGCGGCTGTTTTCTTATGACGGCTGGGCCAACGGCCAAGTTGTGGCTGCGATTCGAGCTTCGAATGATCGGCCAGCGCGTTCCGTCAAGTTGCTGGCGCACATTTTTGCCGCGGAAAGACTATGGCTGGAGCGGTTGAAGCAGGAAGAGCAGAGTGTCGCGGTATGGCCGGAATTCACGCTCGCGGACTGCGAGGCGCAGGCGCAAGAGTTGCCGCAGTTATGGAAGCAACACTTACAAGGAGAAGGCGATCTGGCCGGCACAATCATCTACAAGAACACAAAAGGAGAGAACTGGACCAGCCGTAGAGGCGATATCTTGCAGCATGTGGTGATGCACTCGGCCTATCATCGCGGCCAGATCGCGGCCGACATGCGAGCAGCGGGCTTCACTCCGGCCTATACAGATTTTATTCACGGCGTGCGGCAGGGGTTTGTGGAGTAGAGATTTTGATCCAGCGAGGTCAACCGCATTATCGTGCCCGTGCCAGAACAATAGTTACGTCGTCGGGTTGCTCGTTGGGGCCGATCCAGTCATCGACCGCCGTCGTGACGATCTCGCTGATACGTTCCAGCGGCAGATCGCGATTCTCCTGCACAAGTTCCACCAGGCGCTGCTCGCCAAATTCCCCGAAGTCGTTTTCCGGCTCGGTAACTCCGTCGCTGTAGGCCACGAGAATCTCGCCCGGGACAAAACGGGCCGAACTCTCCTCGTAATTCATGCGGTTGAAAAGGCCGACGGGCATTCCGCCGTGCTCCAGGCGGCGCAGCTTGCGGTCTTCGCCGAGAATGACCGGTGGCAGGTGGCCTCCGTTGCTGTAAAACAGCGTTCGCTGCTTTCCGTCGTAGAAACCGAGAAAGAGCGTGGCATACTTTTCTGCCGGGGTGCTTTCATAAAGCTGATGGTTCAGAAGCGAAAGCATGGCTGCCGGAGAAGCTTCCACGCCATGCATGCCGGCTAACAGACCGTCGGAGCCGCTTCCTGCGCCTACTCCAGCTGGCTCGCGCAACAACGGAATGCCTTCGAGCGCATACGCCCTAACCGCCGAATGAACGGTGGCCATAAGCAGCGCCGCAGAAATTCCCTTGCCGCTGATATCGCCCACGGCGAGCAGCATCTGATGAGAATTCATAGTCACAAAATCGTAGTAGTCGCCGCTGACGGTGCGAGCGGGGCGGCAAAACCCGTAGACTTCCAGTGAGTCCAACTGGGCAATGCGGCGCGGGAAGAGCTGAGCCTGCACTTCCTGGGCGATGGTCAGCTCGTTTTCCAGCCGCTGTTTCTGTTTTTGCTCGTCGATGAGCTTTTCGATCGACGACGCCATCGAGTTAAACGAATTCGCCAATGCCGCCAGCTGGTCGTTCGTTTTGACTGGAATGCGATGGCTGAAGTCCCCACGATTGATATGGCCGGTAGCCTCATAGAGTTGTGCGACCGCGCCCGTGACGCTGCGGGTGAGGCGCGTGCCGATGAAGAGCGCAAGGACCTCGATGATTCCGAAAACAACCGCCGCGGCGAGCAAGGCATCTTCGACAAATTGAACAAAATCCCCCAGCGTGGCGAACAAGCGCGAATAGAGCGCGGAAGGCCGGGTTTGGACGAAAAGCGCGCCTATTCTGGCTGGCTGCCCGGTAGTCCAGTCCACGACGGGCAACGGCGTAGGGAACCCGATCACGCGGTCGAGTTGGCCCTGGGCTGGCGGCAAATTGCCAACTGTGAAAACGGGCCGCAGTCCCTGTTGCCCAGTGGTTGTAGCGCTTCCGCCCGGGTTGGGCGTCATAGCGAGCAGAGTCACTTCGCCGAGGCCCGCGGCGGCCTTCTCGAGAAGTTCAGCGTCGAGAGCCTCGCTGGACACCAGGGTGAGATTGGGTGACCCATCGACAGTGAAGGCTGTGCGCAGGTAAAGCTGGCCGCGATCACTGACAATGGCGCCAAACTGCGGACCGAGGGAAGAAGGCAAAACGAAAGGCGCAGTTTCGGTTGCGCCGCCCAAGAGCAACGGCTTTCCTCCCTGCCAGGCAAAAGTCTGCCGCCGTGCCCATACTCGATCTTGCCGTCTGAGCCCTTCCAGCGATCGCGCCGTCGCGGGTTCTCCCTTCGCAAGTCGCATGGAGAGTTCGTGCGCAATGGCAGTGTTCACGGCTTGCAGGCTGTGAAGGCGCGAGTTCAGGTCGGAGGTCACGACAAAATTGGCGAACTGCCCGGCAAATAAATAGAGCGTGATGAACGTCATCCCGACCAAAAGCATGACTGGGATGACGCCAATGAAGACGTAAGTGACGATCAAGCGGTTTCGCAGCCGCCATAGCAATTTTGCTTTCACAAGGCGGAGTGCAAGGACAGCGAACAGGACGATGACAATAAAACTAAGAAAACTGATCCACCCACTCAGGCCCCGGCCAAAAGAGGGATTGAAGGCCATGAGCAACTGCTGAAGGAGAAACAACAGTACATCTAGGCCGAGCAAGTACCAGGCAGTGTAGGCGAGGCGGGTGGTGGGCCACACTCCTGCATCGATTAGACGGAAGCGCAGGTCGTGAAAAAAGGGCCGCATGACGACAGACCGATTATAGAGGCCCTATCCGCGAGATGGCAGGTAAACCGGTTTACATGCTCCGCTAAATTGACGACCGCTCAAATTTCGGGGTAGAAATCGAAGAATGCTTCCAGGCTGGTGCGCAGCTGCTTTTCGATCTCTTCCTTGCTGCCTTCGAGCACGTGCATGGTGACGTGGGCTTCGCGGCCGTTCTTCAGTTTCAGCGTGGCGTCTTCGACTTCCGCGACTTCATCCGAGGGCAACAATCGCATTCCATAAATAAGTGTCAGGTTTGCCATGCCATCATTGTAGATGCAAGCAGCGGCTCCAAGATACAGTCGGCGCTGCAACTCTTACCTCTGCCGTGCGATCTCTTCCTGTTAAAATCGCCCCGTGCCCAAAGAGTGGTTTGCCCTGTTGTTTTCTGTCGCATTCGCGGCCGGCGCCCAGCAACAACCGAATCCGCAAGTGAAGGTGAACATGCTCAATGTGTGCTCGCCGTCTGCGGAAGAGCAAAAAGAAATTGCCTCGGCGCTGGCGCGCGTTCCCAAGCAGCCGCTTTTCAGTGCCGATTTTGAAGTTGACCGCGGGCGATCGAGCCTGGAGGAGAGCCCGAATTTTCTCCAACCGGGACAAAGCGCGCAAATGGCGGCTGATTCAGCGACGGCGAACTGGGTGCGCATCCGGCGCGAGTTTTCCGTGCAGGCGCTGTTTTCAACCGTGCAGTATTCATTCAGCGCCGACCCAAAAAATATGTTCGAGACGCTGGTTTTTCATGTGCGCGATCCCAAAGACTTGATGGAACTCACCATCGAGGACAGCGCCGCGGCAGTCACTTCGCCCTCGGTCATGCTGGCTACCAGCACGCCAGCCAGCCGCATCAAGCTGGAGCGTTTTGGCAAATCATCGATCGTATTGGCCCGATGCCCGGCCGGCGAAGACGGTCCGGCAGTTGACCAAACTGCTTTCGAGCCGCTGTTTCAGAGCGCTTCTTCCGTAGTTACCAGTTACCGCGCGCTTTTGGGCGCGAAACATCTTGTGCCGGAAGAGCTGGCCCGCATCGAGTCCAAACAGAAACCATCTCCGCGACCGCCGGCCAAGAAGCCCGCGAGCCAATAGCATTCTTAGTCCAACGTGCTCTACCTCCGCTGTGGTTAAATAGCCGATTCAGATTGTGGCGTTGGCTGATCCTGGCGGGCTGAAACCAAATCTGAAATTCGCAATCTAATCGAGACGCGCCATGGAAAACGTTCGCAATGTCGTCATTATCGGCTCTGGCTGCGCCGGCCATACTGCCGCACTCTATACCGCGCGGGCCAACTTGAAGCCACTGGTACTGGAAGGCCATGAGCCCGGCGGCCAGCTTTCCCTGACCACGCTCGTGGAAAACTTCCCGGGTTTTCCTGAGGGAATACAAGGTCCCGAGCTGATCGAAAACATGCGCAAGCAGGCAGGAAGGTTTGGGGCGCAATACCAGCTCGGCCACGTGGAACGCGTCGAGCTTGGCAAGCGGCCTTTCGCCTTGCAGGTTGGCCGCGAGACCATCCTCGCTCGAACTCTGATCATCGCCAGCGGCGCTTCGGCGCGCTGGCTGGGATTGCCCAGCGAGCAGGCATTGATCGGCCACGGAGTTTCCTCCTGCGCCACCTGCGACGGTTTTTTCTTTTCCGGCAAGGAGATCACGGTGATCGGCGGAGGCGATTCCGCCATGGAAGAAGCGATCTTTCTTACGCGTTTCGCCACGAAAGTCACGCTGATCCATCGCCGCGAAGAGTTTCGCGCGTCGAAGATCATGCTGGACCGCGCGCGCAAGAACGAGAAGATTCACTTCCTCACGGACACGGTGGTAGATGATGTTCACGATCCTTCCAGGCAGGAAGTCACGGCGCTAAAGCTGCGCAACCTGAAGACCAGCAAGGTTTGGGATTTTCCCACCAGCGCCATGTTTCTGGGCATCGGCCATACACCCAATGCGAAGGTTTTCGAAGGCCAGCTTGAAACCGATCAGGATGGTTATCTTGTAACTACAAACTACGTCCACACCAAAGTGCCCGGCGTGTATGCCTGCGGCGATGTGCAGGACCGCCGGTTTCGTCAGGCGATTACCGCCGCAGGCACCGGCTGCATGGCGGCGTTAGAAGCGGAAAGATTCCTGGAAGCGCAAGATTCGGTGGAATGAGGACCAGGCATTCCTGGAGGTGAATGATGATGGCCCAGACTCAAACTTGCGTTCACGTGAAGGAAATACGCCCTGTGACTCCCAGCGGAAACGGCTGCAAGGAATGTTTGGAAATGGGCGACACCTGGGTGCACTTGAGGCTGTGCCTGATCTGTGGCCATGTCGGCTGTTGCGACTCATCCAAAAACAAACACGCCACCAAGCATTTTCATCACAGCAAGCACCCGATCATGCAGTCGTTTGAACCGGGCGAGGATTGGCGCTGGTGCTATGTAGATGAGATGGAAGTCTAGTCTCCCAAAAGGAAACTGGCCTCGGTTACCATCGTCATCTTACGTTTTTTCTGATCTGCCAATAAGCTGCGAATGGGTTACCGAACCGCCATGAAAACCCGTTCCGCAGCCATCCTGGTCTTCCTGTTTTGGGCCTTAGCTTTGGCTGGATTCTCATTTGCCCAGCAACCACAGCAGGAGGATGAGCCTGAAAGCAACCGCAGAGTTCTGAAAAGAGTCGTCCCGGATTACCCGCAGATCGCGCGTGAGCTGAATTTGCGAGGCAGCGTCAGGGTCGAAGTGCTGGTCGAGCCGAATGGCACCGTGAAATCGGTCCAAATCAAGGGCGGACATCCGGTGCTCGTCATCGCGGCCCAGGATGCGGTACGCAAATGGAAGTGGGAGCCCGCCACCCACGAGACGCAAGAGCCGGTAGAGTTCAGATTCGATCCTAAATAGGTCCATCGTCGAGTCGCAGTAGGGAATCGGTGATTCGTATCACACCTGCAGAAACCAGGTTTGTGATACAACTTGCAGTGATCTGCATGCGCTTGCAAGTTCTCCGTCACGCTGACCTGCCAGAAGGTTTCGGGTGCTGAGGGCGCTCTTCATTTCTCTTTCTGAAAGCCGGGCTTTGCGCGCCTTCGCGGAGCGTTCGTCTTTTGGCCAAAGAATTTCCGGCCGGTTCGTTGCTGGGACGCAGGTGGCCGATGTCTTGCGCGCGACCTACACGGTCAATCAAACAGGCCTCGGCGTTTCCATCGACAACCTCGGCGAAAATGTAACTAACGCTGACGAGGCACGCGCCAGCGCCCAGCTCTATCATCAATTGCTCAATGAGATCGGAGCCCGGCAGCTCAATGCCAATATCAGCCTGAAGCTGACGCACATGGGACTCGATGTTGACGAAAAACTTGCCTACGAGCAGGTCACCAGTCTTGTGGCCAAAGCCGCGGGAATGACGCCGCGCAATTTTGTGCGCGTCGACATGGAAGGCTCGCCCTACACGCAACGCACGCTCGATTTTGTGCGCGAACTTCACCGCGCGCCGGGGAACAAGGGCTGCGTGGGCGCGGTGATTCAGTCTTATATGCGCCGGTCCGAGAATGACGTAAACCTGTTGCTCGCTGAAGGAATCCGCATTCGCCTGTGCAAAGGCGCATACAAAGAGCCGCCAGAGATCGCCTTTCAGGAAAAATCAGAGGTCGATGCAAATTATGTGAAGCTGATGAAAGTACTGATGAAGAGTGGCGTTTATCACGGCTTAGCGACGCATGACGAGAAAATCATCAATCAAGCCAAGAATTTCGCCAACGGCGAGAAAATCCCCCGGGACGCCTTCGAGTTTCAGATGCTGTATGGCATTCGTCGCGACTTGCAGAAGAGTCTGGTAAAAGATGGCTGGCGGATGCGCGTGTACATTCCGTTTGGGACGGAATGGTATCCCTATTTCATGCGCCGGTTGGCCGAACGGCCCGCCAATGTATTCTTCATTGCCCGCCACTTGTTCCGGAATTAGCCTGATGTCATCAGCGCTCTGACCCGTTGGCGCCGTTTTCCGGCGGAGCCAGGGGCAGCTTGGTGGCGCCGCTCAGAAGTTCGCGCTCCTGCGGCGAAAACATGCTCTTGAAGCGCTCGGAATTGATCTCTTGCTGTCGTTGATCGGGAGGCATCGCCCGCAGATCGCGAATTGCGGTCCCCACCATGCGGCGGCGATCGGGAGGCAACTGCCGGAACTGTTGGAACAACTGCCGGGCCTGACCTTTTTGCTCGGGAGTCAGGTGTTCCCAGGTTTCCATGCGATTGATAATGCGGTCCTGCTGTTGCGGAGGCAGGCTGTTGAAGTGCTGTAAGCGCTGGCGCAGCATCTGTTGCCGTTGCGGCGGAAGATTGCGGAACTGCGGATCGTTTTCCAGCGCCTTCTGCTTCTGCTCGGGCGGGAGATTTTTATATTGGCGCAGCCACTGGCCGGCATGACGCTGGGGCTGCGGCGCGGTTGAATGAGGGGGTGGCGGTGGTTGGCGTTTCTGTGCGAAACCGGGCACGACCGCGAGCACCAGCCCAAGGCTGATGGCAGCCATTTTTTCCCTCATAAATTTCGGGCCAAACACCGGATTCCCCTCGTTCTCCCCTAAAACTGCCACGCCTTGCTTCGTCTTCCATCCTTACGGATTCGCGGTCACATCCGACTGCACTTCCAGATCGTCCAGCACGTCGAAGTCGGAATAGAGATCATGGTTCTTATCGAGTGCCTGCAAATCCCCAACGGCGGTGCCAGGCCCGGCATCCACCTGGGCCATTGGGCTTTGCGCCGTTCCTTTAAAATCCGAGACTTTGCCGTTAAAGCGCAACAACGTCAACCCGGCAACCATGAGCACGGCCAGCGTGACGGCCAGAGCAGGCCGGCGCATCCATTGCAGCCAGCCAGCGGGCGGAGCCGCAGCCTCTTCCTTCAGACGAGCGCGCAACCGCACGTCAAAATAAGGCGAAGGCTCCGGCGCCTGCCATTCATCCAGTAGGGCCATAGTTTGACGGATTGCCTCAAGCCTGCCCGCGCACTCGGCGCAGGAAGCCAGATGATCCTTCACTTCCGGGCCGGCCGTGTTCATGCCGGCGGCCAGGTCCGGAAGCAGTCCGCGAATTTCAGTGCACTTCATGACAGCTTCTCCCCTTACAAAAATTCCTTTAACTGTTCCCGCAACGTTTCGTAGGCGCGAAACAAGAGCGACTTGGTGGCGGATTCGCTCAACTTCAAAACTTCGGCAATCTGCTTGTAATCCATCTGCTCATACTTGTGCATCACCACGGCCAGGCGCTGCCGCTCCGGCAACGCTGCCACTTTCTGGCGGATTGCAGCCAGCCGCTCGCGCCGCAGAATTCTTTCCTCTGCAGTCGGTGTTCCATCGGCCAAATCAAGCGTGCGGCCGGACTCTTCATCCGGTTCGTCCAGGCTGAAGGTGTTTTCCGCGCGCTCGTGACGCGTATCGCGCGCATGGTTCATTCCCAGGTTGGTTGCGATGCGGTACAACCAGGTCGTGAACTTCGCGCTGGCTTGGTAATTTCCCCGCGAGCGATAAACCCGCAGAAAGACTTCCTGCGCCAGATCTTCGGCCACCGTGGCGTTATGCGCCATGCGGTACATGAAACTCACCATCGACCGGCGATATTTCTGCACCAGGTATTCGAAGGCCGCGTCATCGCCGGCCTTTACCTTGAGCATGATTTCGGCGTCGGTCAATTCCCCGGCGGGCACGGTGGCTTCGGTGGCTGACGGATGCGGCACACCGGCTATTGCGACGAATCGCCCGTCCATCATCGGACGGTCTAGGGCCACGCTGCTCACACTGGATTCAACCCCATCAGGCACCGAAAGTTGCGCTTCAGAAACCCGCGAAGTGCCATCGGTACTATGGCCTGGGGGTACTTTCGTGGGTCGGGTTTCGCTCGCCATGGGTGCTAGACTGCGGACGCGCCCGGGGGGACGTGTAACGATGCCCCAGATCGCGAAAAGCTAGGCTACCACGCTCCCGTAGCGGTGGGAACTTACTCATTTGCTACAATATACGAACTCGGCGTGGGCGCTTAACTCAGCGGTAGAGTGCCATCTTCACACGGTGGAAGTCATAGGTTCGAATCCTATAGCGCCCACCATCAAATGGTTCCTAAGGCCGTTCTCATTCCTTCTCGGGCCATTTTCCGGAAATGGACGTTTTCAGGGGCCATGAAGAAACTGTCACTTTTGTTGATGTTCTGCGGCCTCCCTCTATTTTCCCAGACCAACAGCGGAGAGCTGCGCATCAAGGTGACCGACCCGTCCGGCTTTGGGGTGAAAGCAACCGTTCAGATCGTCTGCGAAGCCAATCAGTACCGAAACTTGCTGGAAACCAACGAGCAGGGCGATCTCAATGTCCGATGGCTTCCTTATGGGTCCTATCAGCTTGAAATTAGTCGAGCGGGCTTTCTCACAGCGTCGGAAAATATTGCGATCCGGTCCTCTCTTCCGACCCAATCTTTGGTTCAGCTCAAATTGGTATCTGTAACCGAATCCCTGACGGTGCGCGCCGACGGCGATTTAGTGGATCAGGACCGGGTAGGGTCGGTCGACCTGATTGGCTCGGAGGTGATCCAAAACCGTCTGAGCTCGATTCCTGGCCGTTCGATTCAGGACCTGGTGAACTCTCAGCCCGGCTGGCTGTATGAGGGCAACGCGGTGCTTCACCCGCGAGGCTCTGAGTACCAGACGCAGTTCGTCGTCGACGGCATTGCTTTGACCGACAATCGTTCTCCCAGCTTCGGGCCGCAGATCGAAGCCGATGACGTGCAATCCATGACCATCTACACCGCCGGAATCCCGGCCGAATATGGCCGGAAGATGGGCGGAATTGTTGAGATCAACACTTTGCAGGATTCGCAAAGCGGCGTTCATGGGCAGGCGGTGCTTTCAGGCGGCAGCTTTAATTCAGCCGGAGCGTTCGGGCAAGTGCAATACGGATGGGGTAAGAACACGCTCGGCGGCACGGGCAGCGGAAGCATGACCGATCACTACCTGAATCCCGTCGTGCCGCAGAATTATTCGAATACCGGCACGCTGGGCGATTTTTCAGCCAACTATCAACGCGATCTTACCGCGAACGATCGAATTAACTTCATCGTGCGGCGTGAGCTTTCGCGCTATGACATTCCCAACGAGCAGATCCAGCAGGCCGCCGGCCAGCGGCAAACGGCCGACAATCTCGAAACCATGGGAATCGCCAGCTACCAGCACATTTTTTCCACGCACATGCTGGCGGATTTTCGCGGCATGGTCCGCGACAACAGCAACGACTTCAATTCCAATCAGAACTCAACTCCCATCGAAGTTTTTCAACACAACCATTTTCGCGAAGGCTATTTCAAGGGCTCGATGACGATTGATCACGGGCGGCATGAGATCAAGGCCGGTGTGGAGTCAAGCAATCTCTTTCTGGATGAAAATTTCCGTTACTCGATCACTGACCCAAGCCAATTCGATCCAAATACGCCGCTGAATTTCAGCTTCCTTGCCAGCCGGCCCGATCTCGAGCAGGCGGCGTTCGTGCAGGATTTGATCCGCCTGGGCGATTGGAACGTGAGCGCGGGCGTTCGTTGGGACCACTATCAACTTCTGCTGAATCGGCAGGCCGTGGACCCGCGCTTGAGCGTGTCGCGCTATTTCCCATCGGCCGATCTGGTGTTGCATGTTTCCTACGACCGCGTTTTCCAAACCCCCTCGTTTGAAAATATTCTGCTTTCCAGTTCCACCGCGGCGACCACGCTTAACCCGGTCTCGCTCCAGTTGCCGGTTCGGCCCTCGGAGGGCAACTATTACGAAGCCGGCCTGACCAAGGCATTCTTCAAGAAGCTCAGGTTGGACATGAACTACTTTCGTCGCCTGGTCAACAACTATTCGGACGACGATCAAATCGATAACACAACCGTCAGCTTTCCCATCGCGTTCCGCAAATCGATCATTTATGGCGGCGAGGCCAAAATTGACGTGCCGGACTGGAAGCGCTTTTCCGGTTTTCTCAGCTATTCCTACACGGTGGGCAACGCCTGGTTTCCTGTAACCGGCGGACTTTTTCTGGGCGACGACGCGGTGATCCCGACGACGGGGCATTTCCCGGACTCACAAGATCAACGCAACACGATTCGCGGCCGCGTCCGTTATCAGGTCAGGCCGCGTTTCTGGGTTGCCGGCGGAATCCAATACGACACCGGCTTGCCATTCGACTATCAGGGAACATATCAGCAGGCGCTTGCGCAATATGGACAGCAGGTTGTGGACCGGATTAATTTCGCTCGTGGCCGAATCTATCCTTCCTTCCAGGTCAATGCCTCGGCTGGCGCTGATGTGTATCGCTCAGAAAGAATCACGATGCGGTTCCAGGCGGACGGCCAGAATCTGACCAACGTCCTCGATGTGATCGACTTTGGCGGTTTGTTCTCCGGCAATGCCATCGGCCCGTCCCGGAGTTTCGCGTTAAGACTTACCGCAACGTTCTGAATCTGGGCTAAACGGCCGGTCCTACTCATTGCGATGCCAGCCTTCGAAAGTTTGCAAACTAGCGGTTGCGGTTCGGCCTACTTTTCTCATTGACCACCTGTGCCGTTCCGTGGCCTACTGGTTTGCTGGCAGCGGCGTATAGTGACCCAGCGTTGACTCCTCCCTCTCTTAGCTGTTTCAAGCCATACGTTTCTCGAGGAAGATTATGATCTCCCGGGCTTCGTCTCTTTATTTCTCCGCTGTGGTTTTGAGTTTGATTTTCCAGGTCGATCCTGTTGTTGTCGGGCAGGTCGCAAGTCCCGGGCGGTCAGCCAGGGCACTGATTACCCAACACATTGACGAGACCGATCGCGCCGTGTTGCATGGAAATACACGTCCCGAGGCCACGGCCAAGAACGATCGCGGGCTGGTTGCTGAGGACTTCCCCATGGAGCACATGTTGCTGCAATTGCGCCGCCCCGTGGAGGAAGAGGAAGCCTTTCAGCGATTCATCGATGAGCTCCAGAAACCGGGTTCTCCGAACTACCATCACTGGCTGAACGCGCAGCAAATCGGGGAACAGTATGGACCGGCGCAACAGGATCTGGACGCTCTGACCGGCTGGCTACAAGGCCATGGATTCAAAGTAAACTTGGTTTACGCAAATCGTTTGCTGATTGATTTCTCCGGCACCGCGGGCATGGTTGGGGAGGCCTTTGACACGGAGATCCACCGGCTGCAAGTGAACGGCAAGGCGCACGTCGCCAACATGTCGGATCCGCAAATCCCGGCGGCGCTGGCGCCGGCGGTGGCGGGAATCGTCTCGCTTCATGACTTCAAGCCGCATGCCATGCACAGAATGCGGGCCGAATATACTTTCAGCTCCTATGGCGAAACCGTACAGGCAGTTGTGCCTGCCGATCTGGCCACCATTTACGACCTGAATCCGCTGTTCAACGCCGGCCTTGTGGGTACCGGCCAGACGATCGTCATAGTGGAAGATACAAACTTCAGGGCGGGCGATTGGACGACCTTCCGCAAAAAGTTTGGCCTTTCCAAATACACCAATGCGAAACTCACGCAAGTGCACCCCGCCTCGAAGGCGCCCAACAACTGCAAGAATCCCGGCAACAACGGCGATGACATCGAAGCTGCTCTTGACGCGGAATGGGCCAGCGCGGCCGCGCCCGATGCCAGCATCGAACTGATTTCCTGCGATGACACCGCCACGACATTCGGTGGCCTGATTGCCATGCAGAACCTGCTCAACTCCACCGCAACTCCCCCCGCGATTATGAGCATGAGCTACGGCGAATGCGAAGCCTACAACGGGGCCACGGCCAATGCCGCGTTCAGCGCCGCCTTTCAGCAGGCGGTAGCGGAAGGCGTTTCCGTCTTTGTGGCTGCGGGGGACTCGGGCGGCGCCATGTGCGACTCCGATTCCTGGACGGCCTACCACGGGATCGGAGTCACCGGTTGGGGCGATACACCCTATAACGTGGCGGTTGGAGGAACCGACTTCGGCGACACCTTTGCCCGCGCGAACAGCACCTATTGGAGCGCAACCAATACCTCTACGTATGGCTCGGCTCTTTCCTATGTCCCGGAAATTCCCTGGAACGACTCCTGTGCCAGCGCGCTCCTGGCTTCCTTTGTTTCCGGAGTCAATCCTGCCATTTTCTGCAATAGCGGTCCCGGGGAACAATATCTGGACACTGTTGCGGGCAGCGGTGGCCCCAGCTCATGCGCTACCGGGTCGCCTTCCGTGGGCGGAGTTGTGGGTGGGAGTTGCAAAGGCTACGCCAAGCCGGCGTGGCAGAACGGAATTTTCGGAGTTCCCAAAGATGGAGTCCGAGATATTCCCGATGTCTCGCTTTTTGCAGCAAACGGCGTGTGGGGGCACTATTACGTGTTTTGCGATTCGGACGTCGTCAACGGCGGCAGCCCGTGCGGAAGCTCTCCCGCAAAATGGTCGGGCGCGGGCGGAACATCCTTTTCTTCGCCGATCCTCGCCGGCATGCAAGCGCTGATCAATCAGAAGATGGGCGCACGCCAGGGCAATCCCAATCCGGTTTTTTATGCTCTGGCGTCAGCGGAATATGGCAAGTCCGGGAATACGGAATGCAATTCAAGCCTGGGCAGCGGCGTGGCCAGCACGTGCGTTTTCCGCGATGTGACGCAAGGCGATATGGACGTGAACTGCATTGGCAGCTACAGTTGCTCGCGCTCCGTCGGCGTGAACGGCGTGCTGGCTACGTCATCAGGTTCGCCAGCTTATGGCGCAACCAAGGGATGGGATTTCGCCACCGGCCTGGGCACGATCGACGCCACCAATCTGGTCAACCAATGGAGCACAGTCGCTCCATGATGAACCTCTAGGCGCGGCCCAAGCTCAGTGTGGCGAGCGAGCGCCAGGGGCGCTGAGTGAGTCCACTTCTACTGCTCGAATCTCACGATCGTGGGGCTTGTGTTCGCCGGATCGATGTCCACTCCCACGAACTCGGTGAAGGACACAATCCAGATCGCGAGCGATTGCGCACCCGGTGACGTGAGCGTAATCGTTCCGCTGCCATTGTTCGCCGCCGCCGAAATCGAGTAGCTTCCAGCGAGGGCCGCCGCTGGAGTGAGGCCGGAGGTTTGGCTCAAGTCTTCCGTGCCCCCCACGGTCTTCGTGCCATCGAACAGATCCGCGCCCGTTGCCAGTTCTGCGTTTTCCTTGGCCATTTCGCCCGGACCGAAGATGAACGGACCGGCTACATCAGTGCTGGCGAATGGGGCTGTCAGCGTTTGCGGCTCAATCCTGCCCATGCGAACCGCCGGACTGGAGTCGAGGATGAAAGCATAGTTCGGCGCGACGGCATAGCCCACGCCACTGGTGTTGGCCAGAGTCTGACTGTTCGTCAAGTTGAAGGTCATGCGGCCAGTGTTCCCGACCGAATAAACTCCGGAGAGTGCGCCAGCCGAGGTGATCGCGCCTCCGTCGTTCTCTGCAAACTGCCCGGCCAGCGTTTGGTTGCCGTCGAATACCATGTCGCCGACAGATACATCCGTGGAGCCGTTGTTCAGTCCGGTTTCCGCGAATACCGACGGACCGTCGAAAGACGATCCCGCAAACGGCGCGCCCGATTGCAGCAGCGCTACTCCGCTGAAAATGGGATGACCCGCGCTCAGCGCGTCGCTTGAAATGACGAAGACTTCCTGGGAAGAGACGACATACAAAGTCAGATGGAAGGTGGCTCCGTCAAAACCCTGAATGAACAAAATCTCGCTGCCGCGTCCGTTGGAAAGAACGGTGTAGGTTCCCGGGAAGCCGGCGAACGGCGGGGGAGCTGTGCCGTTGTCGTTCACGTCCCACGTGCTGCCGGTGATCGATCCCAGGCCGTTATAAAACAACAGTGCCAGCGCGCCGAAGCGGCCGCCGGTGCTATCCGCGCCGCTGAGGACCGAAACGTAGCTGCCGATGAGCGCGCCCCGGGAGAAGGCAGAAGTGTTCTGGGCTTTCAGAACTCCTGATCCGCGCACGCCGCTGCTGTCGAATTCGATAAAGCGTGCACTCTTGCCATCTGCGCTCAATGCGAATGCGAAGGTGGATGTCGCGGATCCGTTGTCGATGGTGAACGTTCCGCGATTGTCTGGGCCAATGTTGTACGTGCCGGTAATCGCCTGATTGCTGAGCACGCCCGAGACTCGGTTTACATCCTCCACCCCGCTCAGGTTGCCATTTCCGTCAGCCGTGAAGCTGCCTGCCATGGCGTAAATCCCAGCGGAATCAAATCCATGGAACAGGAAGGCGAACGACCCGGAAAACTTGGCGTTCGCCGAGGCAGTGATGGTGACAGTGGCGGAAGCGCTCTTATTCGCGTTGCTCGCGGAGGTGGCAATTACCTGGATCGTCGCCACGATCGGCACAGCGGCCGGCGCGGTGTACAAGCCGGTGCTGCTGATCGTGCCGCAAGCAACTCCGCTGCAGCCGGCTCCGGTGAGGGTCCATTTCACGCCGGTGTTTGCGGTCCCGCTTACACGCGCAGTGAATTGCAATGAACCGCCAACCGAGATCGCCGCGGTCCCGGGGAATACGGCGACAAACGTTGGCGGCACAATGGTCACGGTGGCGCTGGCAGACTTCGTGGCATCCGCTTGCGACGTTGCTGTAACCGTGACCGTCGGAGGCGTGGGTACGGTGGTGGGAGCCGTATAAAGGCCAGCCGTAGTAATGGCGCCGCAGGTTGCGCCGCTGCAACCGGCGCCGGAAATCGTCCAGGTTACGGCGGTATTGGTGGTTCCAGTGACGGTGGCAGTGAACTTCTGCTGCGCCCCGGCAATGACTTTCGGAGAAGTGGGCGAAAGCGTGACTACGACTGGCGGAATTACCGTGACCGTGGCTTTGCCATTCTTTGTGACATCAGCCTGCGACGTCGCGGTAACCGTAACGGTGGATGGAGTAGGCACGGCAGCAGGCGCGGTGTACAAGCCGGACGCGCTGATGGTACCGCAAGCCCCGCCACTGCAGCCCGCGCCGGAAACCGACCACGTAACCGCTGAATTCGCCGTGCCGGTCACGGTCGCAGTGAATTGCTGTTGCGTGCCGGTCGTCACGCTGACGGTTGCGGGCGACACCGAAACGGCCACTGGCGGAATCACGGTGACCGTTGCCTTGCCTGATTTCGTCTGGTCAGCTTGCGAAGTAGCGGTGACGGTGACCGTCGCCGGATTTGGAATGATTGCGGGAGCGGTGTAAAGACCAGTAGCCGTGACGGTTCCGCAAGCCGAACCGCTGCAACCCGCCCCGGAAAGCGTCCATGTGACCGCGGTATTTGCCGTCCCAGTGACGGTGGCGGTGAACTGCTGCTGGGCGCCTGTCACAACGTTTGCCGACGTTGGAGAAACCGCGACGGCGACGGGAGCCACAACTGTGACAGTAGCTTTGCCGGACTTGCTGGTATCAGCTTGCGAAGTCGCCGTGACCGTGACGGTTGGCGGATTCGGAATTGCGGCCGGCGCGGTGTAAAGCCCGGCAGCTGTGATCGTGCCGCAGGCTGCGCCACTGCAGCCTGTTCCGGAGAGGGTCCAAGTGACCGCGGTATTGGCTGAGCCGACTACCGTCGCCGTGAATTGTTGCCCGGCACCAGTTACGACGCTGGTTGATGCGGGCGCGACCGTAACCGCGACTCCAGCCACGATCGTGACCGTTGCCTTTCCGGATTTTGTTACATCGGCTTGTGAAGTTGCCGTGACTGTGACTGCTGCGGAAGTGGGCACCGACGTCGGAGCGGTGTAAAGTCCTGCGCTCGTGATGGTGCCGCAGGCGGCTGCCCCGCAGTTCGTACCGGTAACCGACCACGTGACCGCAGTATTGGCTGTGCCGGTGACCGTGGCCGTAAATTGCTGCTGACCCTTGGTCGCTACCGTGGGCGAAGACGGCGAAACCGTTACAGAAATTGGAGCCACAACCGTTACCGTGGCCGTTCCTGTTTTCGTCGAATCCACCTGCGAGGTCGCCGTGACCGTGACCGTCGCTGGAGTGGGAACGGAGGCTGGCGCTGTGTAAAGGCCCGACCCACTAATGGTGCCGCAGGCCGCTCCCGTGCAACCGGCGCCCGAGAGGCTCCAAGTCACACCTTTGTTCGTTGTTCCAGTGACGGTGGCAGTGAATTGCTGTTGCGCACTGATTGTGACGCTCGGGGACGCGGGCGAAACCGAAACAGCAATCGGCGCCGTGACGGTTACCGCCGCCGAGCCCGATTGAGTGGTAGCAGCTTGCGAAGTCGCTGTGACCGTTACTGTCGCCGGGCTAGGCACTGTGGCGGGAGCGGTGTAAAGGCCGCTGCTGGTGATCGATCCACAGGTCGCACCCGAACAGCCTGCTCCCGAGAGCGACCAGGTGACCGCGGTATTCGTCGTGCCGGTTACATTCGCCGTGAACTGCTGTTTCACACCTGCCGGCAAACTTACCGTCGCAGGCGAAACGGAAACTGTTACAGGGGAGACTACCGTTACTGTGGCCGCGGCAGATTTTGTCGGATCGGCTTGCGATGTTGCCGTAACTGTTACCGTAGCCGGACTGGGAACATTGGCGGGCGCGGCGTACAGCCCTGCGCTGCTGACCGTCCCGCAAGCGGCGCCGCTGCACGCGCCGGAAACGCTCCATGTGACGGCAGTATCTGTGCTCCCCTTCACTGTAGCTGCGAATTGCTGTTGCCCTCCAGTAAACACCTGGACGGTTGTGGGTGAGACGCTGACCGTAACCGGAGTGTTGATCGAAACTGTGGCCGTGGCCACCTGCGTAGCGTCGGCAAATGACGTGGCTTTCACGGTCACAATGTTGGGAACCGGGATCGTGGTAGGCGCGGTGTAGAGGCCAGCGCTGATTTGTCCGCAGGTGATGCCGGCGCATCCGGCCCCGGAAATACTCCAGATAACCACCTGATTGGTGGTTCCACTGACCTGCGCCGTGAATTGCTGCTGGGCGCCCGGATTCAGCGCCACTTGAGTGGGCGAGACCGTGACTGAAATTGCCGCGAAGGCCGGCAGGGCAAAAGCGAATGCGAGAAGGCCCATCAACAAAAGCAAAAGCCGGAGTCGATTTTTAGAAGCCTCGGGCGAGGTCAATTTTGCTGTCGCAGCCAAGTTAGTCACGGGGGTCTCCAATTCTCAGCTGCCGGTAGGGGAGGAAGTCGGCACGCACCGGGTCGGCAGAACTGTAGCTCTTCGCACGGATGTTTACAATTTATCCAACACTGCTACGCCTATCGGATTAGCCCGCGTGCGACCAAAAGCGGCTCTGAGCAGGCGGTCTGGGCGAGCACAATTTGGCGGCTGGTGACGATAGGTGGAAAGAATCGAACAGCTACTTCCGGGCTATGTAGAGATGACGCAACAGCCGGCGTTCGCTGGTCAGCGTGTGGACGCAATTGAGAAAGCGCTGTAATCCGCTGAAATTGGCCTCTCCTTCGATCGACTCCAGAGCTGCCTTCCGTTTTTTCCGCGCATCGCGCCAGCGCCCGGCGATGCTCGCCGCTTGCTCTGTCGTATCTCTGGACTCGAGCAGTTGGAACCCCGCGCCCTCGATCAGCTTTTCATTTTCTCCCGCAGGCAAAAAGAAGTAGGGGCCGATGGAGCTGCGAATCCCCAGCTCTTCTTTGGAAACCATCCCCCCGATCACCAGGGCGTCGCTGAACAGCATCCGCCCACCAGTTTTCAAGACGCGACGAATCTCGGAGAGCAGCGAAAGGCGTCGGGGAATGTGGCACAGCACGTCGTTGGCAAGAACCGCATGGAAAGTTTCGTCCGCGAAAGGAAGGGTTTGTGAGACGTCGCATTCCCGGAAACTCGCCAGGGCGGTCAAACTCTTCTGCTTCGCCAAGCCATTGGCGGTATGAATGCCTTCGTGGTTGAGATCAAGGCCGACAATGTGGCAGTCGCGAGTTTCAACCAGATGCAGGGCATAGCCTCCCGAGCCGCAACCGATCTCAAGCACAAAAGTCCCCGGCTCGATGCCGAGGAGACGAGGAATCTCTTGAGATTCCTCAATCGTCACCCAGCTGGTTTGGCCGAAGTCTTCGCCATAAGTTTCCAGCCTGACTTCGCGATACACATCGAGCGCATAGTTCCCGTATGAGCTGTTATAGAGGTCCACTTCAGGCATAGCAGAAGTTACGTTACCTGCCTTAAGTAAGCTAACGTCAGGCGTCGATGCTACACCGCTCGCGTGGTCATGGGAAACTGTATGTCCCGCCAGCCAACTCGTCCGAGCCCGGTACTTGTACCATTTGTTTCCCTCTCGTGTGCTTGGCGTACATCCTTAACTGGGGTAGCCTGAATCCATACAAAAAATAGGCCCGTTAGCGCCCTGGGCTTCTTCAGCGCGGGAAAGATTAGGGGAGGAACTGCACTGTGGTCAATTTAAGGACAACTCTGTTCGTTATTGCTCTCAGTGCCATATCGGCTTTTACCACCGAAGCCACAGCGCAAACCCCGGCCAACCGCATTACGCAGCAGGTTGACGCCAGCGAGGTGCAGCTCGTTTTAGGTAGCTTGCATCCCCTGGCACGGCCGGAGTTTGACCAGGGGCGGGTGCCGGCCAGCATGATGTTGCATCACGTGGCCATCGCTTTCCGGCTTTCGCCCGCGCAGCAGGAGCAGCTGGACCAATTGCTGGGTGAGCAGCAAGATCCCTCTTCTGCCAACTATCACAAATGGCTGAGGCCGGAGCAGTATGCGGACCGCTTCGGCCTGAGCCCCAACGATGCCGCGAAGATTACCGCATGGCTCAAGTCGCAGGGCCTGACCGCCGAAGGCGTCTCGCGCGGAAGGACAGAGGTCTATTTCAATGGAACTGCCGCCCAAGTTGGAGCAGTGCTGCATACCGAATTTCATCGTTACGTCGTCAACGGCGAGACGCATTTTGCCAATGCCACCGAGGCTTCGGTTCCCTCGGCGTTTGCCGGAATGGTGCTGGGGTTTCGCAATCTCAATGACTTTCGCCCCAAATCGCGCATGCGCGTCGCGCCGCACTTTACTTCCAGCCTTTCCGGTCTCCACTATCTGGCGCCGGATGATTTCGCCACGATCTACAATTTGCAACCGCTCTACACGAGTGACTTGGATGGCACGGGCGTGACGATTGCGGTGGTCGGCGACCGGGCCATCGAACTGAGCGACATCGACGCGTTCCGTGCCGCCTCCAACCTGCCGCCGAACGATCCCACGATCGTGACGGTCCCAGATACGGGGGCTGCTCCCGTCATCCACGATCAGGATGAAGTGGAGGCTGATCTTGATATCGAGTGGAGTAACGGTGTAGCCAAAAATGCCAGCATCCTTTACGTGGTCGCCGGCGCGGATGCGCCCAGCGGCGCCTTCGATGCGCTGCAATACGCGATCGACGCCGACCTGGCGCCGGTGATCAGCAATAGTTTCGGCAATTGCGAAGCCAATCTTGGCCAGCAAAACGTTCAGTTGATCGCGGGTTGGATCACCGAGGCGGTCTCGCAAGGTCAGACGGTTACCTCCGCCGCCGGGGACACGGGCGCAGCCGATTGCGAAACCCAAAGTTCCACTATCGCGACCACCGGCCTCGCAGTAGACGTTCCCGCGGCAATTCCCGAAGTCGCGGCGGTCGGGGGCAGCGAATTCAGCGCCGATTCGACGAGCCCAAGCACCTACTGGAACTCAGCCAACAATGTGAATAACGGCTCAGCCAAACAGTACATCCCGGAAATGACGTGGAATGACGGGCCGTCGCCAGGCACGGGCGCGTTCACGACGCTTGCCGCCGGCGGCGGGGGCGCGAGCGAGTTCTTCAGCAAGCCTTCGTGGCAGACCGGCACAGGAGTTCCAACTGCGAATAGCCGCTACGTCCCTGACGTTTCGCTGAATGCCTCTCCTGCCCACGATGGTTATTTGATCTGCTCAAACGCCTTTTTTACCGGCTCCGGCCTGACCAGTTGCGTTAGCGCGTCCGAACCTTACCGCGCCAGTGACGGACAAAGCCTTGCCGTAATTGGTGGCACTTCCGC
>Ga0335076_10001221_pt1 | contig 24760 bp, 23 predicted proteins | sample Lox_Sample_25_FD_206717 | JGI IMG/M metagenome (GOLD analysis project Ga0335076, IMG submission 206717) | Soil microbial communities from Loxahatchee National Wildlife Refuge, Florida, United States - Lox_Sample_2.5 | ecosystem: Environmental > Terrestrial > Soil > Wetlands | place: USA... | reverse complement strand
TATGTGGTCATGGAACGCGTCAATTCGCTCCTCCAACGACCGTTCCTCCCCTGCGGTTTCGACCCAAAAACCCCGGAGTACACTGAGACAGTGACGACGCTGGAAGCAGGCGAAAGGCACGAGGAGCTCCTCGAAGGGCTGCTTGCCGAGCTCGCCGCGCAGCGCGCCGATGTCGACGTCGAGCTCGTCACCCGAGCCTTCCGGTTCGCCGCCGCCGCGCACGAGGGTCAGACGCGCCGCTCGGGCGAGCCCTTCATCACGCATCCCGTCGGCGTCGCCTCGATCTGCGCCGGACTGCGGCTCGACGAGCAAACGATCGCGGCCGCGCTCCTCCACGACGTCGTCGAGGACACCGGTGTGGAGCTCGACACCCTGCGCGAGGAGTTCGGGGACGAGATCGCCCTGCTCGTCGACGGCGTCACGAAGCTGACGCGCGTCCAGTTCCAGACCCGCGAGCAGGCCGAGGCTGAGAACTACCGGAAGATGGTCGTGGCGATGGCGGAGGACGTCCGCGTCATCCTCGTCAAGCTCGCCGACCGTCTCCACAACCTCCGCACGATCGAGTACCTCGGCAAGCAGAAGCAGATCCAGAAGTCGAGGGAGGCGCTCGAGGTCTACGCGCCGCTCGCTCATCGGCTCGGTATCCACGCGCTGAAGTGGGAGCTCGAGGATCTCGCCTTCCAGACGCTCCATCCGCGCAAGTACGCCGAGATCAAGACGATGGTCGCCGAGCGCCGCCACGACCGGGAAGGTCACGTCGCCGAGGCGGCCGACGTCCTGCTGCGGGAGCTCGAGAAGGTCGACATTCCCGTCGACATCTCCGGCCGCGCCAAGCACTTCTATTCCATCTACGACAAGATGGCCCGCAAGGGCCGCGAGTTCAACGAGATCTACGACCTCACCGCGATGCGCGTGATCGTCGAGCGCAACGGCGAGGAGGGAACGCGCGACTGCTACGGCGCGCTCGGCCTGATCCACTCCCTCTGGAAGCCGATGCCCGGCCGCTTCAAGGACTACGTCGCCATGCCGAAGTTCAACGGCTACCGCTCGCTCCACACGACCGTTATCGGTCCCGAAGGGCGGCCGCTCGAGATCCAGGTTCGGACGCGCGAGATGCAGCAGACCGCCGAGCTCGGCGTCGCGGCGCACTGGGCGTACAAGCAGGACGGGCGCCGCTCGAAGGCGGCGGACGAGGAGTGGAACGCCTGGGTGCGGCAGCTGATGGACATCAACGCCGACGAGGTCGACGCCGCCGAGTTCGTGAAGAGCTTCCGTACCGACCTCTTCGACGAAGAGGTGTTCGTCTTCACGCCGAAGGGCGAGGTGAAGACGCTGCCGGCCGGCGCGACACCGATCGACTTCGCGTACGCCGTCCACACCGACGTCGGCCACCGCACGGTCGGTGCGAAGGTGAACGGGCGGATCGTGCCGCTCCACTACCGCCTGCGCAGCGGCGACCGCGTCGAGATCCTCACGGGCAAGTCCGCGGCGCGCGGTCCGTCGCGCGACTGGCTCTCGCTCGTCGCCTCGTCGAGGGCCCGCAACAAGATCCGGCAGTTTTTCTCACGCGAGCAGAAGGAGGACCTCGAGGCGAAGGGCCGCGAGCTGCTCGAGAACGCGCTGAAGGGCCAGAACCTGCCCTACAAGAAGCTCGCCGGCTCCGCCGTGCTCGCCGGAGTTATTCGGGAATCCGGCTACAAGAAGGCCGACGAGTTCTACATCGCGCTCGGCTCGGGGAAGCTGACCGCGTCGAAGATCGTCGACAAGGTCCTGCAGCAGCTCAAGGTCGGCGAGGTCGCCGAGGAGCAGGTGCCCGTCAAGAAGCCGCGGGCGCGGGAAGCCGCAGGCAGCGACAGCTTCGGCATCAACGTGATCGGCGTCGAGGACGTCCTAGTCCGGCTCGCGAAGTGCTGCACACCGGTTCCCGGCGACGACATCGTCGGCTACATCTCGCTCGGCAAGGGGATCACGATCCACCGCGGCGATTGTCCGAACGTGCGCGCGCTGCGCCGGAACCCGGAGCGGTTCACCGCGGTCGAGTGGGAGGGAGGCGGCAGCCAGAGCTTCCGCGTCCAGATCGCCGTCGACTCGTGGGACCGGCCGCGCCTGCTCGAGGACGTGGCACGGACGTTCGCCGAGCACGGCTCCAACATCGTCTCCTACGGCGGCACGGTCGAGGACCAGATGGCCCGGAACTGGTACGTGGCCGAGGTCGGCGACGTCAAGGGGCTCCGCGGCCTACTCTCCTCCCTCCGCAACATCGACGGCGTCTTCGACGCCCGCCGCGTCACACCCTCGTAGGCCGCGTTCCCTCGTTCGAGGGATCCAGGCTCACCAACCGCGGGTTACCCCGTTCGGGGGACACGTCAATGCCGGTGCGGGCTCTCTCCCTCGGACGAGGGAGGACATCGTCAGCTTTGCCACATCTCGCCGCCGGTGTCCCAGCCGACGAGACACAGGTCGGCGATGGTCGGCGCGACGGCCACGAGGTCGGCTTGGGTCAGCGTTCCGTCGGCCGCGAGCTCGGCGACCCGGGTGCCGCGCCACAGCACGGGGACGGTCGTGCGCCGCCCCGGATCCGGCACCCCGGCCTCCGGTCCGAGCACGAGACTGCCTTCCTCCACGAAATAGATCCCGGCCCAGCTGCACTCTTCCCGCGCCGCCAGCTCGGCGACAGCCTGCCGGAGCAGGTCATCTGCGTCAGCCGACATCGAAAGGCTCCCGGTATTCGGGCGGGATCGGAACCGGGCGGCGAGTCTCCCGATCGATGAAGACGAGTGTCTGATGCGCCGTGACGAGCAGCGTCCCCTCGGGCTCCTTGAACGCCGCGAATTCGTAGGTCATGCTCGTCCGCCCGATGTTCGAGACGCGGATGTGGATCTCCAGCTCGTCGTCGAAGCGGGCCGGGGCGAAGTACTCGACGTCGTTGGCACGCATCACGAACTCCCCGCCGGCTTCCCGATGCAGAAAGCCGAGCGAGCGCAGGTACTCGACGCGGGCGAGGTCGAAGTAGGGGTTGTACCGGCCGTAGTAGACGATCCCCTGCGCGTCGGTGTCGGAGAAGCCGACCCGCGTTCTGGTCGAAAACGCGTACTCGCCACTCATGAGCGGATCAGAGCGAGCACCTCGTCCCGCTTCTGCTCCATCAGTTCCTCCGAGGTCGCCTCGAGATTGAGGCGCAGGAGCGGCTCGGTGTTCGAGGGGCGGACGTTGAAGTGCCAGTCGTCGAAGTCGACCGAGATCCCGTCGAGATGCGAGATGCGCCCGTCGCCGGCGTAGCGCTCCTTCAGCTCCTGCAGCTTGAGGGCTACGTCCGGGACCGGCGTGTTGAGCTCGCCGGTGATGAAGTACTGCGAGCGCAACGGCGCGAGGATCTCGGACAGGCGGCGGCCCTTCCTCGAGATCAGCTCGAGCATGAGGAGGAACGGGACGACGCCCGAGTCGGCCTGGCTGAAGTCGCGGAAGTAGTAGTGGCCGGACACCTCGCCGCCGAAGGCCGCGTCGTCCTTCCGCATCCGCGCCTTGATGAAGGCGTGCCCGACGCGGTTGATGAGCGGGACGCCGCCGGCGCGCTCGATCGTCTCCGGTACCGCCCGGCTGGCGCGGACGTCGTAGATGATCTTCGCGCCCGGCTCCTTCTCGAGCACGCTCTCGGCGAACAGCGCGGTGACGAAGTCACCGGGGACGAACTCGCCTGTGTCGTCGACGAAGAAGCAGCGATCTCCGTCGCCGTCGAAGGCGACTCCGAGATCGGCGCCCTCCTCGAGGGTCTTGCGGACGATGAACTCGCGGTTCTCGGGCAGCAGCGGGTTCGGCTCGTGGTTCGGGAACGAGCCGTCGGGCTCGAAGTAGCAGCGAACGGCTTCGACCGGCAGCCGCTCGAGCACCGGCGGGAGCATGGCGCCGGCCATCCCGTTGGCCGCGTCGATCACGACCTTGAGCGGCCGGATCGCGGACATGTCGACGAAGGACAGCACCCGGGCGACGTACCCCGGCCAGATGTCCACGTCTCGCACCCCGCCGTGGTCGGTGACGTTCCGGTTTCCGGAGGCGATGAGATCGCGGAGGTCGAGCAGACCGCTGTCGCCGCCGACCGGCAGCGCCCCGCGGCGGACGAGCTTCAGCCCGGTGTACTGCTTCGGGTTGTGCGACGCGGTGACCATGATCCCGCCCTCGAGCTCGAGCGAGCCGACCGCGAAATAGACCATCTCCGTGCCGACGAGCCCGAGGTCCAGAACCTGGGCACCGGCCGTCGCGGCGCCCCGCATGACGGCCTCCTGCATCGCGGGCGACGAGAGCCGCATGTCGCGCCCGACCGCGATCCGGCGCGGCTCGAAGTGCTCGACATACGCGCGGCCGATCGCTTCGGCGCCCTCCTCGTCGAGCTCGTCTGGATAGATGCCGCGCACGTCGTATGCTTTGAAGACCTTCGGATCGAGCACGGGCGCGATGCTATGCGACGGCTACCGAGAGGAGGGAGTGATGGGAATGCTCGACCATGTCGGCATCGGCGTCGCCGACTACCAGCGCAGCAAGGAGTTCTACGAACGGGCGCTCGCGCCGCTCGGCTACACGCTCCTGTTGGAGTTCGCCGGAGCGGCGGCCGGGTTCGGCGAGGACGACGGAGGCAGACCGTCGTTCTTCATCGAGGCGCACGGCGAGCCGGCTCGGGGACGGCTCCACATCGCGTTCGGCGCCGACAGCCGCGAGCTCGTCGACGCTTTCCACGCGGCCGCACTCGAGGCGGGCGGAACGGACAACGGTGCCCCCGGAGTTCGCTGGTACCACGACGACTACTACGGCGGCTACGTCCTCGATCCGGACGGCAACAACGTCGAAGCCGTCTGCCACAAGTCCGGCTAGGCGGTCGGCCCCGGGGCTGGAACTACGATTGTGGAATGGTCGAGCGGAAGCTCGCAACGGTTCTCTTCGTCGATCTCGTCGACTCGACACGGCTGCTCACGGACGTCGACCCCGAGGTCGTCCGGCGCCGCGTCGGCCGCTTCTTCGACCAGGTGTCGCAGTGCGTCGTCACGCACGGCGGGACGGTGGAGAAGTTCGCCGGGGACGCGGTGATGGCGGCCTTCGGCATCCCGCTCCAGCACGAGGACGACGCCGAGCGGGCCGTCCGCGCGGCGCTCGCGACCCTCGACCGCGTGCGCGAGCTCGGCCTCGAGGCGCGGATCGGGATCGAGTCGGGTGAGGTCGTCGCCGACGAGTCCGATTCGACCTTTGCCACCGGCGAGGCCGTGAACCTCGCCGCGCGTCTCGAGCAGCATGCGGCGCCGAACGAGATCCTCGTCGGCCCGACCACGGCACGCCTCCTGCGCGATCTCGTCGAGCTCGAGCCGCGCGAGCCGCTCGAGCTGCGTGGCTGGAGCGAGCCACTGCCGGTCAGCGTCGTTGTGTGCGCGCGGGACCCGGGGCGGCCGCTCCGATCGCTCACCGCGCCGCTCGTCGGCCGCGATTCGGAGCTCGAGCTGCTCGAGAACACGTTCGCGCGCACGGTCCGCGACGGTCGGGCGACGCTCGTCACACTGTACGGCGAGCCGGGCATCGGCAAGAGCCGTCTCGCGCGCGAGTTCATGGAGTCGATCGAGGGCGCGACCGTCCTCAAGGGCCGCTGCCTCCCCTACGGCGAGGGCGTCACGTACTGGCCGCTGGCCGAGATGGTGAAGGCCGCGTCCGGCATCTCCGACGACGATCCGCTCGAACGCGCCTTCGAGAAGCTCCGCGAGCAATGCGAGAGCGAGGCAGTGGCCGACCTGCTCGGGCTCGCCGCGGGCGTGCTCGAGGCGGTCGAGGGCGAGCGCAGCCAGCAGGAGATCGCCTGGGCAGTGCGCTCGTGGGCGGAGCAGCTGGCCGACGCGCAGCCGCTCGTCCTCGCGTTCGAGGACGTGCACTGGGGCGAGGAGCCGCTGCTCCAGCTGATCGAACACCTCGCGGGCTGGGTGCGAAGCGCGCCGCTTCTGCTCCTGTGCCTCGCGCGCCCCGAGCTGATCGACATCCGACCCTCGTGGGGCGGTGGGCGCGTGCGCGCCCTCACGCTCGAGCTCGAAGCGCTGCCCGACGTCGAGAGCGGCGAGCTCGTCGCCGCACTGGCGGACGAGCTCGGAGTCCCCGTCGACGTCCCGGCCGTGCTCGCAAAGGCCGAGGGGAATCCGCTGTTCGTCGAGGAGACGATCCGGGCGCTCGCCGAGCGCCCGAACGGCCGGGGCGATCGGATCCCCGACACGCTGCAGGCGCTGATCGCGGCCCGCATCGACGGGGTGGCGCCCGAGCAACGCCGGCTGCTGCAGCGTGCCTCGATCATGGGCCGTGTCTTCCTGCACGGCGCCCTCGTGCATCTGTCGCCCGACATCGAGGACGTCGATGCGGCTCTCGACGAGCTACTCCTGCGCGACTTCGTCCTCTCCGAGGATCGCTCGACCATCAGCGGCGAGCGGGCGTACAAGTTCAAGCATGTCCTGATCCGGGAGGTCGCGTACGCGGGGCTGTCGAAGGACTCTCGCGCCGATCTGCATGTCCTGTTCGCGGAATGGCTCGGCGCCCGTGCGGGCGAGGAGCTCGTCGAGATCCACGCCTTCCACCTCGACCAGGCGACCCGGCTGCTCGCGGAGCTCGACGGCGCCGCCCCGACCGAGCTCGCCGAGGAGGCCGCTTCTCAGCTGACGAAGGCGGGCCGCCGTGCACTGTCGCGCGAATCGTTCCGGAGCGCGCGCAAGCTTCTCGTGCGCGCGGTCGAGCTCGCGCCCACCCTCGAGCGCCGCTATCTGGCCGCACGCGCGGCCTGGCGCCTCTCCGATCTGCCCGCGGTCGCGGCCGAGATGGAACGGGTCCGCGAGGAGGCCGCGGAGACAGGCGACCGCTCGACCGAGGGGCGTGCGCTCACGGCTCTCGTCGAGGTGGAGCTCAACCTGCGCGCGAACGTGCCGGAGGCACGCGGAATGGTCGAACGGGCGCTCGAGCTGCTGGAGGAGGACGGCGGCGTGCACTACTTCGACGCGCTCCAGGCGCGCACGCACCTCGCAAATCTGCTCGGCGACCACGAGGACTTCCGTGCCACGGCCCGTCGTGCGATCGAGGTCGCGCAGGACGTCGACCGCGCCGACCTCGAGGCGCTGATGACGCAGTCGCTCGCGCAGAGCTACCTCACGCAGCTCGACGCCGAGCAGGCGGCGCCGCTCGTCCGCCGCGCGCGCGACCTCGCCGCCGAGAGCGGCAGCGTCCTCAGTCGCGCGGTCGCGCTCCAGTCGGCCGCCTTCCTCGCCGAGATCCAGGAGGATCTCGATGCCGCGACCGCCCAGTTCGGCGAGGCCCGCGCGATCGCCGAGGAGGTCGGGGCGGTCGCGCTCGACGCGACGCTCAAGCTCCACCTCGCGCGTGCGCTCATGGCAAGCGATGACCTCGATCAGGCCGAGCGGCTGCTGCGGGATTCGGTCCGAGTCCTCCGCGGAATCAGCGACCGGGCCTACCTGTGCGAGGCGCAGCGCTGGCTCGCGCAGCTTCTCGTCCGCCGCGGAGAGCTCGAAGAGGCGGAGCGGTTCGCGCTCGAGGCGCGCGAGACGGTCGGGTCGGAAGACCGGTTGTCCGTCTCCACCACCACGTATGCGCTCGGCGTCGTGCGCCTCGCCCAGGGACGCGAGGCGGAGGCGGACGCGCTGTTCGCCGAGGCGCTCGACGGCCTGCGCCGCTACGGCATGCGGAGCGCCGAGCAGCTCACGGTGCGCGACCTCGCCGGCCTGATGCGTGAGCGCGGCCGCGAGGCGGACGCCTTGCGCTACGAAGAGCGGCTCGCGGAGCTCGCACCGAGCAGCACCGCGCCGATCGCCTGAGTCGACGCGGCGTCCGGCGCCTCGCTGATCACCGTGGCCGGCCGCTCGAACCGCGCGAGCGCGTCCCGCAACGGCTCCGCGCGCAACGTCCCCTCGCCGTAGGGGAGGTGCTTCGTCTCGTTCCGGTTCGCGTACTGGATGTCGCTGAAGTGGATGTGGAACGGCGCCTCCGCCTCGAGCACGGCGTCCGCCCCGGCGAGGGCAGCGGCGAACGCATCCGCCTCGAGGAACGCGCCGTCGCTGGTGGCGTGCATGTGGGCGAAGTCGAGCACCGGTCGGACGAAGTCGACCTCCGCCGCGATCGCGAGGACGTCCTCGACCGTGCCGAGGTCGCGCACGCGGCCCATCACCTCGACACCGAACGGAACGAGCCGGCCCTTGGCCTCGAGGCGCTCGCGGAGGTCGCCGAGCTGGTCCACAACGTCCGCGATCGCCTGCTCCCGCTCGCGTCCCAGCAGAAAGCCGGGATGGAAGACGATGAGACGTGCCCCGCACGCCTGGGCGAGACCGGCCGTGTGGTCGAGCATGCCCAGGGCCATCTTGAACTTCTTGCCGCGCTCGGCATGGCCCATGAATGCGGCGAGCGGCGCATGCACCGAGAGCGCGACGTCGGCGGCGTCGGCGGCTGCCGCGAACAGCGGAGCCGTCTCGTAGTCCAGCCAGAAGCCGCTGACGAATCCGATCTCGCACGCGCGGTAGCCGTCGGCAGCGAGAGCTGCGAATGCGGCCTCGAACGAAGGGGCCTCGGGCAGCCCGCCGGGGCCGAAGCGGATCTCACCCACAACCCCCAGCCTATGCCGTCCGACCCTCTTCCTACCTTTGTCCGCATGCCCAAGCGCCCTTCCAGAATCGACCTGCTCGAGCTCGACATCGACCTCCGTCTCGCCGACCTCTGGCGCGAGACGCTCGACGTGACCGACTGGAATCTGGAGGTGGTCGCCGCGTTCCTCAGGGCCGCGTACGGGAAGGGGTATTGCGACGCGCTCACCGAGGACGCGCCGGGCTCGCTGTGCCACGAGCACGGCTACCGCATCCCGGGGCGCAGGCCCGCGCAGACACCGAAGAGCTAGGCCGCGACTGCCGCTCGCCGCCGCGCGTGAGGGCTACGATGCGCGCGTGGGATCCAGTCCTGCGCGGCTCGTGATCGCCCTCTCGGTGGCGGCTGCGCTCGCCATCTTCGTCGTCTACACGGCGCTCGCCGGAAACGGCGTGCGACAGCTCACGCCGAGCGCGCTCGCCGGCCACACCGGGGACGTCTCGCTCGTCGGCGCCGTCGTCGGCAAGCCGCGAATCGACGACGCGTACACAAAGGCGGGCATGCGCTTCCAGCTGAAGGACATCGGGACCGCCAGCGCGGCGCGGATCCCGGTCGTGTATCACGGCAGCGTCCCCGACCTGTTCAAGGTCGGACGCCACATCGTCGTCGAGGGGAGGCTGCGCAACGGCGTCTTCGTGGCCAAGCCGGGCTCGTTGGTGACGAAGTGCCCCTCGAAGTACGCGCCCGCGAAGTCCGCGAAGACCTGACCTGATGGCCCCGCTCGGGCGCGCTGCACTCCTCCTCGCCTTCGGCCTCATCGCATACGCGCTGGTTGCGGGCTCGTATGCCGCGTGGAAGCGGCGGCGGCGGCTCGCGCTGTCGGCGCAGAATGCGCTCCTCGCGGCCTTCCCGGCGACGCTCGTCGCGGCGATCGTCCTCTTCGTCGCGCTCGGTCGCCGCGACATGACCTTCGTCTACGTCTGGCAGCACACGAGCCACAAGCTGCCGCTCGGGTACGCGCTGTCCGCGTTCTGGGGAGGCCAGGAGGGCTCGCTGCTCCTCTGGCTGCTCGTGCTCACGGGGTACGCGGGCCTCGCAGTGTGGCTGAACCGTCGCTCGCGTGAGCTCATCGCGTGGACGGTGCCGGTGTTCGGGCTCGTCGCCGCGTTCTTCGCCTTCATGCTCTGCTTCGTCTCGAGCCCGTTCAACGTCCAGCCGGCCCCCGCCGACGGCCGCGGGATGGTGCCGAGCCTGCAGAACCCGTACATGCTCGCCCACCCGCCGATGCTCTACCTCGGCTACGTCGGCCTCACCGTCCCGTTCGCCTTTGCGATGGGCGCGCTCCTCTCCGGCCGCACGGACGAGCGCTGGATCGTTGCGACGCGCCGCTGGACGCTCGCCGCGTGGACGTTCCTCGGCGTCGGGCAGCTGATCGGCGCCCACTGGGCGTACGTCGAGATCGGCTGGGGCGGCTATTACGCCTGGGATCCGGTCGAGAACGCAGCGCTCATGCCGTGGCTGGCGGCGACGGCGTTCCTCCACTCGGTGATGATCCAGGAGAAGCGCGGGATGCTGAAGGTCTGGAACATGGTGCTCGTCGCGCTCGCCTTCAACCTCTCGCTCTTCGGCACGTTCCTCACGCGCTCGGGCGTGATCGACTCGATCCACTCGTTCGCGAAGAGCTCGATCGGCGGGTGGTTCCTCGCCTTCCTCGGGCTGATGGTCTTCCTCTCGGTGGCGCTCATCCGCTGGCGTCTGCCTCTCCTGCGGACGAAGACGAAGCTCGAGTCGCTCGTCTCGCGTGAGGCGACGTTCCTCTACAACAACCTGCTCCTTGTCGCGCTCTGCCTGACGATCCTCTGGGGCGTCCTCTACCCGATTCTGTCCGAGGCGGTGCGCGGCGAGACGCGCTCGGTCTCGAAGCCGTACTACGACTTCTTCCTGCACACGTTCGGCCTGCCGCTGCTGATCCTCATGGGGATCGGGCCTCTCGTGGCGTGGCGACGGGCGTCGCTCCGCTCGCTCGGCAAGACGTTCATCATCCCGTTTGCCGCGGCCGTCGTGACCGGCGTCGTGCTGCTCGCGCTCGGGTTCGGGAGCTCGTGGCCCGGCTTGCTCACGTACACGTTCTCGGCCTTCGTCCTCGCGTCGATCGTGCTCGAGTTCGTGCGCGGGCGAGTGGCGGCCGGCGGCATCTTCCGGTTGATTGCGCGCAACCGGCGGCGATACGGCGGGTACATCGTGCACGCCGCGATCGTGCTGCTCGCCATCGGCATCGCCGGCTCGAGCGCGTACCAGACCCAGCGCCAGGCCGTGCTGCGGACCGGGCAGTCGGTCGAAGCGGCCGGCTACACGCTCACCTATCTCGGGAGCACCGGCGTCCGCGGTCCGAACTACACCGGCTTCCGGGCGCTCGTCGCGGTGTCCGGGCACGGGGAGCGCTTCACGCTCCATCCCGGAATGAACGCCTACAACATCGAGGGGCCCGCGAACGAGGCCTCGATCTACCACGACCCACGCTCGCTCGGAGACGTCTTCACGACGGCGCAGGTCGTCAGCGCGAAACGGGGCACGATCGCGCTCAAGGTCCTCGTCAAGCCGCTCATCAACCTCATCTGGGCCGCCGGTTTTCTCTTCGTCGCCGGCGCGCTGATCGCGATGTGGCCCGACGCGGTGGAGCAGCGGCGACTTGCCGCGCGGTACGCGGCCGGCGCGGCTCCAGCGGGAATCTGAGATGGAGTGGGCATTGGCGCTCGCGGCGATGCTCGCGGTCGTCGCCGTCGTCTTCGTCGCGCGACCGTTCCTCCGGGATCCGGCGCCGGCGAGCGACCTGCTCGACGAGCTGGCCCCGGAGGCCCGGGAGCGGCTCGCGCTCGCCGAGGAGCGGGACCGCGCGCTCGCAGCGCTCAAAGAGCTCGAATTCGATCACCGCACGGGCAAGATCTCCGACGACGACTACCGCGCGCAGCTAGGTCCGCTCCGCAGACGGGCCGCCGAGGCGTTACGAGCGCTCGAACGAGGGGAACACGCCGGTCATGAACGCGTCACCGATCCAGGACAGCACGTGCCGTGAGTGCGGCGAGAAGCTCGCATCCGGGGTGCACTACTGCTCGAACTGCGGCGCTCCGGCGGGCGAGCTGCCGCCGCTAGAGACAGTCCCGGGCCCGGTCGTGCACGAGAACGCTGAGCCACGCCGGCTCGGGATGCCCGCGCGCTTCGTGCTCCTCTGCCTCGGCTTCGCGGCGCTCGGCGCTGCGATCGGTCTCTTCGCCACCGCGAACTGGGCGTGGGGCGTGGTCCTGCTGCTCCTGGCGGTGGTCACGCTCACCGCGCTCGGAGAAGCGGCGCGTCGGAGCTCCGACGCCTGGATGGAGCAGTCCTCCCGACCTGCTGCCGAGGGCCGCTCGCACGCCGCGACCACCGCCGCCGTGTGGCGGACGAGACTCGACTCGACGCTCACCCGCTGGCGTACTCGCTCACGGCTCGACGCGATCGCCCACGAGCGCAGCCCGGCCTTCCAGGCGCTCGGCGAGGCCGTCTGGCGGGGCGACACGACCGCCGAGCGCGAGGCCCGGGCGCGGCTCGTCGAGCTCGAGCAGGAGGCGAAGCGCATCGAGGACGAGCTCGCTGAGCGGCTCGCCGGCGCCGACGAGAGGATTCGCAACGCTCGTCTTCCGGTACAGGACACCGAGAGGGTCACTCCCAACGCGGCTGGAAGCGGCGGCGGGCAAGCCGCCGCCCGGCCGGAAGATCCGGGGCCAAGCGCTCCCTATCCACCGCCCGACGAGGGCAATCCGCCGGAGCCGGCGCAGGTGCCCGAGCCGTACCCGCCGCCCGACGAGGGAACTCCGCCGGTCCCGGCACCCGATCCCGGGCAGACCGAGAACGAGTAGCGGGCACCGGCAGGCGGCGCCGCTAGGCTCCTCCGGGCCATGGTCGGCGTCCACCATGCCGTCGCCTTCGCCGTTCTGACCGCGACGTTCGGTGCGGCGGCGGTCGGAGCATGGACGTACTATCGTCACAGGGAGGCGCGCGGGCTGCTCACGCACCTGCTGGCGCTCGCACAGACGCTCCTGGTCGCACAGGTCGGGCTCGGGCTCCTGCTCCTCTCGGACCACCATCGCGCGGCCGACAAGCTCCACTACCTGTACGGCACGCTCGCGCTGCTCGCGGTCCTCGCGCCGTGGATGTACGCACCGAACGAGCCCCGCTCGCGGCTCGCGTGGTTCACGGGCGCTACCTTGGTGGCAGGAGCGCTCGCGGTGCGGGCGTATATGACCGCCACATGAGCAGGTTCTTCTCGCGCATCAGCCCCTTCCTGCGGGGGTTGCTCATCCTCGCGGCGATCGCCGCAATCGTCGTCGTGCTTCGGCTCGAGCAGACGCTGGTGGCGTTGGGCCTCATCTTCCGCATCGTCTTCATCCTCGCGATCGCGTACTTCATCTTCCTCGTCTGGCGCGAGCGGCGCGAAGGGATCTCGATGTGGTCGCAGCGTGCGCGGTGGGTCTTCTACGGCGCGGCGATCCTCGCTGTCGTCGACGTCGGCGTCTATTGGTACGGCGGCGCGGTCGGCTACCAGATCCTCGCCTTCGTCGCCATCCTCGCCCTCTGCGGCATCGCCATGTGGCGCACCTGGCGCGACCAGCACACCTATGTCTAGGGAAGGCTAGATCTCGACGCGGGCTGCGGCGCCGTCGAGCGCCGCGAGCGCCTCACGGATCGTCACAAAGCGGCCGACGAAGATCGGCGTGTCGCGCTCGGTGTAGCGCGACGCCTCGCTGTCGCGTAGCCGCAGCATGAGGTGCATGAAGTCCGCGGGCTCCTCGCACTCGAAGGCCGTCATGAACTCCTGGTCGTCGATCCCGAACGAGTACGTCGTGTGGTTCTTGATCCCCGGGAACTCCTCGCGCCCGATCCGGATGTGCTCGTCCATCGCCCGCTGCCGGTCCGGCTCGGAGAGCGCGTACCACGGGCGGACCTTCACGAACGGGTAGACGACGAGGTAGGGGAGGCCGTGCGGCGTGATCTTGCGCGCCTTGCGGGCACTCGTGTACTGCGAGGCCTTGGTCGTGGCGAGGTAGGAGTACGACGTCTCGAGCCAGCCGGCGAGCGGCGTCGCGTTGAGCGCCGCGCCGAGCTCCTCGAGCAGCTCGTAACGCTCCGAGATCTTCCAGAGGAAGAAGTCGCAGTCGGGTCGGACTCCCGCCGTCGAGTAGGGACGCAGGTGCTCGAAGCGCTCGGCGAAGTCCTCGACCACCTCCGCAAACGCATCCTTGTGTGCCTGGCGCTCCTCGACCGGCAGTCGTCGCCACGCGGGGTCGACGCGGTAGCAGGTGTAGGCGACGTACTGGCCCTCCACGAGTCGCATGCTAGCCACGGCGATAGGCTTGGCCCTCCTGCACGAGCGAGCGAAAGGAGCCGAGGTGAGGACGGTATTCGCCGGTGGACGCGTGTTCGACGGAACCGGAGCGGCGGTCGCGGAGGCCGACGTCGCGGTCGTCGACGGGCGGATCGCAGAGGTCGGCGTGGGGCTGGACGGCGACGAGCAGATCGACGTCGGCGGCTCGACACTGCTGCCCGGCCTCTTCGACACGCACGTGCACGTGATGATCGGTCACGTCGATGCGTGGAAGCTCATGCAGGAGCCGTTCTCCTACCGCTTCTACGACGCCATCCGGAACCTCGACGCGACTCTGCGCGTCGGGATCACGACGGTACGGGACGCCGGCGGCGCAGACCTGGGGGTGAAGCGGGCGCTCGAGGAGCGGATCGTCCGCGGGCCGCGGGTACAGATCTCGATCACGATGCTGAGCCAGACGGGTGGCCACGGCGACGGCTGGCTGCCGTCCGGCGCCCGGGCCGAGATCTTCCCCGAGTATCCCGGAGCGCCGGACTCGATCGTCGACGGGCCGGACGAGTGCCGGCGAAAGGTGCGTGAGCTCGTGCGTGCGGGCGCGGAGGTGATCAAGATCGCCACCTCCGGCGGGGTGCTGTCGCCGCGCGACAAGCCGCAGCAGCCCGGCTTCGACGTGGAGGAGATCGAGGCTATCGTCGCCGAGGTGCGCGCGGCGGGCCTCTGGGTCATGTCCCACGCCCAGTCGACGGAAGGGATCAAGAACGCCGTTCGCGCGGGCGTGCGCTCGATCGAGCACGGCATCTACCTCGACGACGAGGCGATCGCGCTCATGCTCGAGCACGGCGCGTATCTCGTGCCGACGCTCGTCGCGGCGCACGGTGTGATCAGGGCTGCCGATGCAGGCGCGCCCATCCCCGAGTTCGCGGTGACCAAGGCGCGGGACGTGATGGAAGCGCACCGGGACTCCTTCCGGCGAGCGGTCGAGGCGGGCGTCAAGGTGGCGATGGGCACCGACGCCGGCGTCGTGCCGCACGGGACGAATCTCGAGGAGCTCCAGCTGATGGCCGACGGAGGCATGAGCCCCGGGGACGTGCTGGTCGCGACGACGAAGACGGCCGCGGAGCTGATGGGGCTGGGTCGCGAGCTCGGCACGATCGAGCAGGGGAAGCGCGCCGACCTGGTCGTGGTCTCGGGCGACCCGTTCGACTTCGGCGACCTCGCCGGGCGGATCGAGCGCGTCTACCAGGACGGCCGGTTGGTCGTGGAAGCGACGCCTGAGCCGGTGGCTGCCGCGGTCTAGCGCGCAGGCACACGGCTACGGTGGCCATGGTGGCCGCGCGCCTCGAAGACCAGCTGAAGTCGCTCCCGGCGAGGCCCGGCGTCTACCTGTTCCGGGACGCTGAAGGCGACGTCCTCTACGTCGGCAAGGCGAAATCACTGCGCCCCCGTGTGCGCTCGTACTTCCAGCGCACGACGGACGGGCGCCCGCAGATCCAGAGCCTGCCGGCGCGGGTCGCCGACGTCGAGGTGATCGTCACCGGCACCGAGGTCGAGGCGCTTCATCTCGAGCAGAACCTCGTCAAGCGGCACCGGCCGCCGTTCAACGTCCGGCTGCGGGACGACAAGTCGTTCCCGTACATCGCGGTCACGGTCGAGGACGAGTACCCGCGCGTGATGTTCACCCGCGAGCGCCACCGGCCGGGCGTCTGGTACTTCGGCCCGTACGCGAACGCGAAGAAGGTCCGCGAGACCCTCGACGTCCTCAACCGCGTCTTCCGCTACCGCCCGTGCGAGGGGCCGAAGCCGGGTCGCCACAGCGGCATTCCCTGCCTCGACTACCACATCGACCGCTGTCTCGCCCCGTGCGTCGGCTACGTCTCGCAGGAGGACTACCGGGGCATCGTCGACGGAGTGATCGACTTCCTGTCGGGCGACGTGAAGCCGATCCAGCGCGAGCTCGAGCGGCGAATGCAGGAGGCGGCGGCCGAGGAGCGCTTCGAGGACGCGGCGCGCTACCGCAACCGGCTCTTCGCGGTCCAGCATCTCGTCGAGCGGCAGGCCGTCGAGCGGCAGTCGGTCGGGACGGTCGACGTGGTCGGCTTCGCGGCCGAGGGCGACCGCGCGGTCGTGCAGATCTTCCCCCTTCGCGGCGGCAAGATGGTCGACCGGCACTCGTTCCACCTCGAGAACGTCGGCGGCCAGGACGTGACGACGATCCTCGAGTCGTTCGGGCTCGAGTACTACGGGAGCGCGCCGAGCGTGCCGCCGCAGATCGTCGTCCCGAACGAGTCGGGCGATCTCTCGGCGCTCGCGGAGCTCCTCTCGGAGCGGCGGGGGGCGCGGGTGGAGATCCGCACGGCCGAGCGCGGAGAGAAGCGGCGCCTGCAGCGGCTCGCCGACGAGAACGCCCTCCACGTCCTCACGAGCGACCTCGCGCAGGGCGAGCAGCGACGGCTGCGCCGCGTCGAGGCGCTCGAGCAGCTCCGGGAGACGCTCAACCTCGAGTCGCTACCGCTGCGCATCGAATGCTTCGACGTCTCGACCGCGATGGGGCAGCACAACGTCGGCTCGCTCGTCGTCTTCCAGGACGGGCTGCCAAAGAAGGCGCACTACCGCAAGTTCGCGATCCGCGGCCAGGAGGGGATGGACGACTTCGCGGCGATGGGGGAGATGGTGTCGCGGCGCTTCGCCCGGCTCGCGAGCGGGGCGACTGCGGAGGAGTACGACGAGTCCTTCGCCGCGACACCGAATCTCGTGGTCGTCGACGGCGGCAAGGGCCAGCTCGCTGCGGCGCTCGCCGCGATGCAGGCGTTCGACCTGCCGCGCGTGGCTGTGATCGCACTCGCGAAGCGCGAGGAGGAGGTGTTCGTGCCGGGGCGGCCGAAGCCGGTCGTCCTCTCGCGCCACGATCCGGGCCTCCAGCTCCTGCAGCGAATTCGCGACGAGGCGCACCGTTTCGCCGTCGGCTTCCACCGACAGCGGCGCGAATCGCGCGGTTTCGCGTCGCTGTTCGACGAGCTCGAGGGCGTTGGTCCGGCGCGGCGCCGCGCGCTGCTCAACCACTTCGGCTCGGTCGACGCGATGCTCGCGGCGACGCCGGAGGAGCTGGAGGGCGTACCGGGCGTGCCGGCGAAGGTCGCGCGCAGCGTCTACGCCCAGCTGCACAAGGCCGGGCGGGCCTGAGCTAGGAGTCCGACCCGAGGAACGGGTAGCGGTAGTCGCGCGGCGGGACGAAGGTCTCCTTGATCGTGCGGGGGCTGACCCAGCGGATCAGGTTCCACATCGAGCCCGCCTTGTCGTTCGTCCCCGACGCCCGCGCGCCGCCGAACGGCTGCTGCCCGACCACGGCTCCGGTGGGCTTGTCGTTGACGTAGAAGTTGCCGGCCGCGTAGCGAAGCCGGTCGCGCGTCTGCTCGATCGCATCGAGATCGCGCGCGAAGACCGCGCCGGTGAGCCCGTAGCTCGTCCCCCTGTCGACGAGGTCGAGCGTGTCCTCGTAGCGGGAGTCGTCGTAGACGAACGCGGTCACCACCGGGCCGAACAACTCTTCCTTCATCGTCCGGAAGTCGGGATCGGAGGTCTCGATCACGGTCGGCTGGACGAACCAGCCGTCGCTGTCGTCGTAGCCTCCGCCGGCGATCACCTGCGCTTTCCCGTCGGACGCCTTTGCTTCCTCGATCGCCTCCTTCTGGGTTGCGAACGAGTTCGCGTCGATCACGGCGCCCACGAAGTTCGAGAAGTCGGCGACGTCGCCCATCTTCATCTCGCCGATCTCGTCGACGACCTGCTCCCGCACCCGGGGCCAGAGGCTCGCGGGTGCGAAGACGCGTGAGGCGGCCGAGCACTTCTGGCCCTGGTACTCGAAGGAGCCGCGGAGGATGGCGGTCGCGACGGCTTCGGCGTCGGCGCTCGGGTGGGCGACGATGAAGTCTTTGCCGCCCGTCTCGCCGACGATCCGCGGATAGTTGCGGTAGCGCGGGATGTTGTCGCCGACCGTCTTCCACATCCCCTGGAAGACCGGCGTCGAGCCCGTGAAGTGGATGCCGGCGAGGTGCTCACTGGCGAGCGCCGGGTCGCCGACCGCGGCGCCCGAGCCGTAGACGAGGTTGATGACTCCCGGCGGGAGGCCGGCTTCCTCGAAGAGCTTCATCAGGAAGTGTGCGCTGACGGCGGCCGTCGAGGCGGGTTTCCAGACGACGGTGTTGCCCATGAGCGCAGCTGAGGTAGGGAGGTTGCCGGCGATCGCCGTGAAGTTGAAGGGCGTGACGGCGAAGACGAAGCCTTCGAGCGGGCGGTACTCGAGCCGGTTCCAGACGCCGGGTGAGGAGATCGGCTGCTCGTCGTAGATCCGCGTCATGTAGCTGACGTTGAAGCGCCAGAAGTCGATCAGCTCGCAGGCGGAGTCGATCTCGGCCTGGTGGGCGGTCTTCGACTGGCCCAGCATCGTGGCGGCGTTCAGCGTCTGTCGCCACGGGCCGGCCAGGAGCTCCGCGGCGCGGAGCAAGACGGCGGCGCGGTCCTCCCACGGCGTCCGCGACCAGTCCTCCCATGCGTCGGCCGCCGCGGCGATCGCGCGGTCCACCTCTGCGGCGCCGCCCTTGTGGACGTCGGCGAGCACATGGCTGCGCTTGTGCGGCATGACCGCTTCGAACGTGTCCCCGGTCTGCACTTCCTCACCGCCGATCACGAGCGGGATCTCGAGCCGCCGGCCCGAGAGTTCTTCGAGGCTGTGCCGCAGCTCCTCGCGCTCGGGGCTGCCGGGCTCGTAGCCCAGCACCGGCTCGTTGCGGGGCTCGGGGACGCGGAAGATGCCGTGAGCGCTCATGTGTCGATTCTAGGATTCGGCGTGTGGCGGTGACGCAGGTCGCCTACGAGGTCGAGGGCTGGGGAGTGGGGGAGCTCGTGGTCTCCGACGAGCGCGTCGTCTGGCACGAGCTGCCGTGGCCCCGCGCGAGCGCCACTGAGGACCCATCCCAAACCCCCACCCACCGGGGCTCGGGGCCTGTCATGTCACGCAAGCTCTCGCGGAGGCCCAACGGCTTCGTAACGGAAGTCGTGCGGTTGCTCCAGGCCTATTTCGCGGGCGAACGGGTGCCGGTCGAGGAGGTGCCGGTCGATCTCGCGTACGAGACCTCCTTCCTCACGTGCTGCGCCCGCGCGCTCCGCACGATCCCGCGGGGCGAGGTCGTCACCTACGGCGAGCTTGCGGCGCTCGCCGGGGCGCCGGGAGCGGCACGCGCCGCCGGGAGCTTCTGCGCGCGCAGCCACCTCTCCGTCTTCGTCCCATGCCATCGCGTCGTCTCCGCGAACGGCCTCGGCCCATACGGCTCCTACGGCACCGGCTACAAACGGCGCCTGCTCGCGCTCGAAGGCTATGCCGCTCTCTGACGACCTGCGGGAGGAGCTGGCCGCGATCGCCCCGGCGAACGAGTGCGACCGGCTCGCCGAGCTCTCCGGACTGTTCCACGTCGCCGGTCGCGCGCACCTTCGGGGCCGCGGCAGCGTCGACGTCCACCTCGACGTGTCGAGCTCGACAGTCGCGCGCCGCGCCTTTGCGCTGCTGCGCGCTTGCGACGTCCGGTCCGAGATCCGCACCTACCCGCGCCGCGCCTTCGACAGGGCAACGCGCTACCAGCTTCACGTCGAAGGGTCGCAGGATGCGTACGCGACGCTCCACCGGGCCGGCGTGCTCGACCGCTCGCACCGGCCGCTCGATCGCCCGCCGCAACGCCTCGTCGCCCGGCGCTGTTGCGCGGCCGCCTACCTCCGTGGCGCGCTCCTCGGCTCGGGCACGCTGAGCGGTCCGAGAGGTGCCCACCTCGAGATCCGGACGGCCGAAGCCGAAGGAGCGCGCTTCCTCGCCGCGCTCGCGGCGCGACTCGGCGGCGAGCTGCACGTGCAGGAGCGGAGCTCTCACGCGACCGCCTACGCCAAGGGAACAGAGGCCATCGCGGACGTCCTCGTCGCCGCCGGTGCCGTCGACCTCGTCCTCGCACTCGAGGAGCAGGCGGTGCTCGCGGCGGCGCGCGCCGACGCGAACCGGCTCGCCAACGCCGACCATGCGAACCTCGTGCGCACGGGCCGCGCGGCGCACGCCCAGCTCGAGGCGCTCCACCGCCTCGACGTCGATGCCCTCCCCGACGAGCTGCGCGAGATCGCGCTCCTGCGACTGCGGCACCCGGCGGCGTCGACTGCAGAGCTCGCACGGCGCTGCAAGCCCGGTCTTTCGAAGGCGACCGCCTATCGCCGGCTGCGACGTTTGCAGGAACTTTCCGGCTCCTGAAACTCCGTCGTGATGCGTTGCAAGTTCGCCTAGCGCGGCAACATTGCAGAAGTCATACTCGGAGTCGGCGGGTTCCTGCTCGTCCGGCGGCGGATTCAGACCCCGTCTGCCGTCAGGTCTCGAGCGGGTGAGGGGCCGGGAGGGTCGTCCTCGGAGCTTCCCGGTCCGCCCGCCAGCCAACCATTGCCTTACTAGACTCGATTCGAGAACGACACGGGAGGCGTTGCTCGATGGCGAAGACCAGGGTGGGGATCAACGGGTTCGGCCGTATCGGCAGGAACTTCCTGCGCGCCCAGCTGCAGCACGGAGGCGACTTCGAGATCGTGGCCGCGAACGACATCGGCGACACGAAGACGATGGCGCATCTGCTCAAGCACGACTCGGTGCTCGGGCCGCTCGACGTCCCCGTCGAAGCGGGCGACGACTCGATTCGCGTCGACGGTCACGAGATCAAGTTCGTCTCCGAGCGCGACCCGGCCGATCTTCCCTGGGCGGATCTGGGCGTCGACGTCGCGATCGAGTCGACCGGCCTGTTCACGAACCGCCCCGACGCGGAGAAGCACCTCCAGGCAGGCGCGAAGAAGGTGGTCATCTCCGCTCCGGCGACAGATCCCGACCTCACGATCGTCCTCGGCGTCAACGACCGGGAGTACGACCCGGAGCGACATCACATCGTCTCGAACGCCTCCTGCACCACGAACTGCGTCGCGCCCGTGGCCAAGATCCTGCACGAGGCATACGGGATCGAGCGCGGCTTCATGACGACGATCCACGCGTACACGAACGACCAGCAGACCCTCGACCTCCCGCACAAGGACCTGCGCCGGGCCCGCGCCGCTGCGATCAACCTCATCCCGACCTCCACGGGTGCGGCGCGCGCGATCGGGGTCGTGCTCCCCGACCTCAAGGGGAAGGTCGACGGCATGTCGATGCGGGCGCCTGTTCCGACCGGCTCCATCGTCGACCTCGTCGTTCAGGTCGGTGTGGAGCCTACGGCCGAGGAGGTCAACGAGCTCTTCCGATCGCAGGCCGACACGGGCGACCTCGAGGGGATCCTCCAGTACACCGACGAGCCGATCGTCTCGACCGACATCGTCCACTCGTCGTACTCGTCGATCTTCGACAGCGACCTGACGATGGCGAACGGCCCGCTCGTCAAGGTCTTCTCCTGGTACGACAACGAGTGGGGCTACAGCTGCCGGCTCGTCGACCTCGTCGAGAAGATCGGGCAGACGCTGCCGGCCGCAGTGGCCGCATAGCCGCGGGTCGGATGCGCCTGCCGAGATCCGTCCGCGACGCCGACGTCTCAGGGAAGACGGTGCTCGTCCGCGCCGACCTCAACGTGCCGCTCGAGGACGGCCGCGTCGCCGACGACACGCGCATCCGCGCCTCGCTGCCGACTCTCCAGCTCCTGCTCGAACAGGATGCGGCGGAAGTGCGCGTGTGCTCGCACCTCGGCCGGCCGAAGACCGAGGAGGACCGGGCGAGGTACACGATGGAGCCGGTCGCGTCGCGCTTGGAGGAGCTCCTGCCGGACGAGCGCATCCACGTGCTCGAGAACACGCGCTTCGCCCCCGGCGAGACGAAGAACGACGAGGGCTTCGCGCGCGAGCTTGCGGACGGCTGTGACCTCTACGTCGACGACGCCTTCGGCTCGGCGCACCGGGCGCACGCGTCGACGGAGGCGGTCGCCCACCTCCTGCCGGCCTACGCAGGCCTGCTCCTGCTCGCCGAGCTCGAGCACCTCAGCCGCCTGCTCGGCGAGGTCGACCGCCCGTTCGTGCTCGTCTCCGGAGGCGCGAAGGTGGAGGACAAGCTCGGCGTGCTCCGCAACCTCGGCGGCCGGGCCGACACGGTCCTCATCGGCGGCAAGATGGCCGAGGAGCTGCGGCGCGAGAGCCCGCTCGACTTCGAGGTGGAGGTTCCCGTTGACGTCGTCGGGGCTGCCGAGTTCGCCCGCGATGCGGAACCGCGCGAGTGCGCGGTCGACGAGCTTCCCGACGGCTGGCTCGGGCTGGACATCGGCCCCGAGACTCGAACGCGCTTCGTCGAGCGGATCCAGGAGGCGCGGACGATCTTCTGGAACGGCCCGATGGGGGTCTTCGAGTGGCCGGCTTTCGCTGAGGGAACGAGAGCGGTGGCGCGGGCTGTCGCGGCGAACCAGGACGCCTTCTCGGTGGTGGGCGGGGCCGACTCGGTCCGGGCGCTCAACGAGCTCGGACTTGCCGACCGAGTCTCGTGGGTCTCGACCGGCGGCGGCGCGAGCCTCGAGCTGCTCGAGGGCAAGGAGCTTCCCGGCGTGGCGGCCATTCCCTCGGCCTAGGATCTGCGCTGTGCTGATCGCGGGCAACTGGAAGATGTTCCGCGGGCCGGATCCCGCCGCGCTCGCCGGCCTCGACGCGGTCGTCTGTCCGCCGTTCACCCGTCTGCGCGACTGCGTCGACGCGGGGTTGACGACGTACGCACAGAACGTCCACTGGGAGCCGGAGGGCGCCTACACGGGCGAGATCTCGGCGCCGCTGCTCCTCGAGCTCGGCGTCGCGGGCTCGCTCGTCGGCCACTCCGAGCGTCGCCGGTACTTCGGCGAGACCGACGAGACCGTCGCCGAGCGGGGGCGGGCGGCGCTCGACGCCGGCCTGCGCGTGATCGCGTGCGTCGGCGAGACGCAGGCGGAGCGGGAGAACCGCGAGACCGAGGACGTCCTCCGTCGCCAGCTGTCGGTACTCGAGCCGCATCCCGAGCTCGTGCTCGCGTACGAGCCGGTCTGGGCGATCGGCACGGGTCTGACCGCGACGCCGGAGATGGCACAGGATGCGCACGCCTTCATCAAGTCGCTGCTCGACGCACCGGTGCTCTACGGCGGGTCGGTCAAGCCCGACAACGCCGGCGCGCTGCTCGCTCAGCCGGACGTCGACGGCGCGCTCGTCGGCGGCGCGTCGCTCGAGGTCGAATCCTTCAAGGCGATATGCGAGACGGCGGCACGTATCCCCTCGTAGCGCTCGTCATCCTCGACGGCTGGGGAATCGCGCCACCCGGGCCCGGCAACGCGATCGAGCTGGCCGAGACGCCCGTCTTCGACCGGCTGTGGCGCGACTATCCGCACGCGCAGCTCGCTGCCTCCGGCGCGGCCGTCGGGCTGCCGGAGGGTCAGATGGGCAACTCCGAGGTCGGGCATCTGACGATCGGGTCGGGCCGCGTCCTCGACCAGGACCTGCAGCGGGTCAACCGGGCGATTCGCGACGGCTCGTTGTTCGACAACGATGCCCTGCTCGGCGCCTTCGAGCGCGGCGAGAAGGTCCACCTCCTCGGGCTCGTGTCGCACGGCGGCGTGCATTCGCACATCGACCACCTCCAGGCGCTGTTGACGATCGCGCCGGAGAAGACCTGGATCCACGCCTTCACCGACGGTCGCGACGTGAGCCCGACCTCGGCGGTGCGCGACCTGGCCGAGCTGCCGGTCGACCGGATCTCGACCGTGGCCGGCCGCTACTACGCGATGGACCGGGACAACCGCTGGGACCGCACCGACCGTGCGCTTCGCGCCATCGTGGACGGCGAAGGAGGGCACGACGACGATCCCATCGCGGCAGTGCGAGCGAGCTACGACTGCGGCATCACCGACGAGTTCATCGGGCCCGTCGTCATCGACGGCCGGCCGCGGCTCGATCCCGAGCGCGACGCGGCGATCTTCTTCAACTTTCGCCCCGACCGCGCGAGGCAGCTCTCCCAGAAGCTCGGCGAGCTGGGCGTCGACCTGACGACGATGACCCGCTACCGCGACGACTTCGACTATCCCGTGGCGTTCCCCGAGCACGTCGTCGAGAACACGCTCGCCGAGGTGCTCGCCGCGAACGGCGTGCGCCAGCTCCACGCGGCCGAGACGGAGAAGTACGCACACGTCACGTACTTCCTCGACGGAGGCCGCGAGCGGCCCTTCGACGGCGAGGAGCGCATCCTCGTCGACTCCCCGCGCGACGTGCCGAGCTACGACCACAAGCCCGAGATGTCCGCGCCCGAGCTCGTCGAGAGGGTCGTGCGGGAGATCGAGGGGGACGGCTACGGCTTCGTCGTCGTCAACTTCGCGAACCCGGACATGGTCGGGCACACCGGAGCGATTCCGGCTGTCGTGCAGGCGGTCGAAACGACCGACGAGTGCCTCGGGCGCGTCGTCGACGCGGTCGAGCGCGCGGGCGGCGTCTCGCTCGTGATCGCCGACCACGGGAACGCCGAGAACCTGCTGGAGGAGGACGGCGTCAGCCCGCAGACCGCCCACACGACGAACCCGGTTCCGGTCATCCTGACGGCTTCCCATGCCGCTTTGCGGGACGGCGAGCTCGCCGACGTCGCTCCCACGGTCCTCGCGCTACTTGGTCTAGATGGGTCATCCGCAATGACAGGTAAAAAACTCGTACAAATCCGGTGAAATTTCGGTCTATACTGCGGCACCTTGTCGCTGCCCCAGCCTGATCACGGCGTACTGCGGAAGGCGCAGCGGGGCGATGAACGAGCCTTCTCGATCATCGTCCGCG
>Ga0335076_10001219_pt1 | contig 24776 bp, 20 predicted proteins | sample Lox_Sample_25_FD_206717 | JGI IMG/M metagenome (GOLD analysis project Ga0335076, IMG submission 206717) | Soil microbial communities from Loxahatchee National Wildlife Refuge, Florida, United States - Lox_Sample_2.5 | ecosystem: Environmental > Terrestrial > Soil > Wetlands | place: USA... | reverse complement strand
CCACCGACGACTACATCGCCGTCCAGGCGCTGGTCGCCGCCGACCTCGGGGTCGCCACGCTGCCCGCGCTCTGCCTGCGCGCCGCGCGGCACCCGGGCATCAGGACGGCGCCGCTGCCGGGCGCGCATCGGTACGTGCTCGCGGTGCGCTACGGCGACCCGCCCGACCCGCCGGCGGTGAACCTGCTCGTGGAGGTGCTGCGGTCGGCCGCCGGGCCGCCGCCACGCCCGGCCGCCGCGCCCGCCGGCGATAGGGCCGGCGATGCCGCTGGGCTACAGTCGCCTGCGTGAACCTGGGCCCGCCGCCCGCCGAACCCATCCCGGGCCAGCTCGCCCTGCCGGGCATGGGTGCTCCCGCCGCCGGGGGCACCGGCGGGCAGCTCACGCTGCCCGGCCTGGAGCTGTCCGCGCCCGCCGGCCGGGCCGGCGACGACGGGGAGCTGGCCGCGGTGACGGCGGAGCTGCACGGGCTCGACGGCGACGGCTCGCGGACGGCCGCGGCCATCCGCGGCGCGCTCGACATGCTGCTGGACGGCCAGCACACCGGGCGCTACCGCTGGGACCAGCTGCACAAGACCGAGAAGACGCATGCCGGGACGCTGGTCGAGATCGCGCTGGCCCGGGCGCTGCGGCTGGCCGACGGCACGGCGCTGGACTACACCATCGCGGGCGCGGACGTGGACTGCAAGTTCTCCCACCGGCTCGGCGGCTGGATGATCCCGCCCGAGGCCGACGGCAAGCTGCTGCTGCTGGTCCAGGCGAGCGACGAGGACGGCGCCTGGTCCGCCGGGCTGGTCCGGGCGGTCGAGGAGAATCTGCGGCCGGCCGGGAACCGGGACGGGAAGCGAGCCCTGAACGACCGCGGCCGGGCGGCGGTGCGCTGGCTGCACCATTACGCCCCGCTGCAGGAGAACGCGCTGATCCGGCTGCCGTCACCGGCGGTGGCGGGGATCTTCGCGGCAGGTTCGGGGCAGCAGCGGGTGAACGAGCTGTTCCGGCGGGCGCAGCGGATGCGGGTCAGCCGGACCGTGGTGGCCACGGTGGCCATGCAGGACGACTACATGAAGCGGGTCCGCGGCGGCGGCGGGGCCCGGGACCAGTTGCGCGCCGAGGGCATCGTGATCTTCGGGGACTACGCCGGCGACCAGGTGCTCGCCGCGGCGCTCGGCCTGCCCCGTCCCGGTCCCGGCGAGTTCGTCAGCGCCCGGCTCGCCCTCCGGTCCCGCCGCGCCGAGGGCGGCGCCGGCTACGGCCGGGCCGTCCGGCTGGCCGGCGCCGACTGGCGGCTCGCCGCCCCCGCCGATCCGCCGCAGCCCGCGCCTGCGCTGCCCCGCTGACGCCTGCGCAGGTCACGGCGCGCCCGGGGGCTGGCCGAAATACGTGCATTGCCGCCGCGGAAGGGACATCTGATCCGCGGCTACGACCTGGGGCGCTCCGCGCCGATGTCGCCGGTGAGATAGCGTTGCATGGTCGGGCCGATCGCCGCCACCAGGTCCTCGGTGCTCGCCGAGGCCAGCGGCTCCAGGCCGAGCACGTACCGGGCGAAACCGAGGCCGACGACCTGGCTGGCCACCAGGGTGGCCCGGAACCGGCCCTCGGGATCGTCGCCCAGCCCGGCTACCTGGGTCAGGCTGGTGACGATGGTGCTGGTCACGAACTCGCGGAGCATGGTGACCCCCTGGTCGGTGGTCGAGGCAGACCGCAGCAGCCCCAGGAACGCCGTCCTTATGCCGGCCACGTCCCAGGCCCGCAGCATGGTGCCGGTGAGGATCTCGCCGATGCGCGGGCCGAACTCCTCGCCGAGCCGGTCCCGCTGCGCGCCCAGGACGCCGGTGATGATCTCGCTCGGCAGCACGGGCAGCCGCATTGCCGCGGCGAACAGCCGCTCCTTGGTCCCGTAGAAGTGATGCACCAGCGCCGGGTCGACCCCGGCGTCGCTCGCGATACCGCGGATCGTCGCCCCGTCGTACCCGTAGTCGCCGAAGCGCTTCCGCGCGGCGTCGAGAATCGCCTCGCGGGTCCGGCTCTCCCCGGGACGGCGCCCCAGTCCTCGCGCGGGCACTAGTCAGCCTCGGTTCTCCGGGCCAGCAGCAGCATCCGTTCTTCGATCGTCGCCGGGACCGGCTGCACGCTGGCCTCGATCCCGGCGGCGCCGAGCACCTCGGCCAGCCCGGCCGGGTCCGCGTTGGCCACCCGGATCGCCCGGCCCGCGAGCATGACCGGCGCACCCGCGGCGTTGAGCACGGCGAAGGCCCGCGCCCAGTCCGCGGTACGGACCGCGACGGCGGTGGTCGAGCCGATGATGTCCGCCTCGCTGCCCTGGGCTACCAGCCGGCCGTCCGACATGAGCAGCAGCCGGTCGCACTGCTGAGCCTCCTGCATGTAGTGCGTCGTCACCAGGACTCCGGCGCCGCGGGTGGCCTGCGCCCGGATCGTGTCCCACAATGCCGCGCGGGCGAGCGCGTCGACCCCCGAGGTCGGCTCGTCCAGCACGAGCACCTCGGGAGAGTGCGCCAGGGCGGTGAGGAACGCCAGCTGGCGCTGCGCCCCGAGGGGCAGCGCCCGCACCAGGACGCCGGCGTAGCCGCTCAGCCCGGCCGGTAGCGCGGGCTCGGCGATGCCGTATGCGCGCGCGCTGAACGACAGGTTCTCCCGCACGGTCAGGTCACCGTACAGGCCGAGGCCCTGCGGCACGTAGCCGAGCCGGCGCCGGCGCTCCCGGTCCGGCGGACCGCCGAGCAGGTCGACGCGGCCCGAGGTCACCGCGATGAGACCGAGAAGCATCCGGATGAGCGTGGTCTTGCCTGCCCCGTTGGCGCCGAGCAGGCCGACCACCTCACCGGGCTGCACCTGCATCGACACGTCGTCCACGGCCGTGAACGCGCCGAATCGGCGGGTCACGTGCCCGGCACGCAGCAGCACGCCGGTCATGACCGGACCGCGTTGCGGCGGGCCAGCGAGAGCGCGATGACGATGTCCTCCAGGTCGGGCGCGACCGCGGTGGTCCCGGCCGGCGGGCCTGACGGGGCCGCGCCGGGCCAGTACTCATGCAGCACCCGCCCCCGCCGCCAGCTCCATTCGGCCCTCGCGGGCCGGCTGGCCTGGGTGACCACGCCCGCGAAGCCCGCGCGCACCTGGTCGTACGACCCCTGGACGAGTACCCGCCCGCGATCGAGCACGACGAGGTGCGCGGCCCGCTCGGCCTCGTCGAGGTAGGTCGTCGACATGAGCACGGCCGCACCCGACGCCGCGGCCTCCGACACCAGCCGCCACAGGTCGATGCGGCTCACCGGGTCGATGCCCGTCGTGGGCTCGTCGAGGATGAGCAGGTCGGGCCGGTGCACGATGGCCATGACGAAGCCGAGCTTGCGGCGCATCCCGCCGGACAGCCGGGCGGCGAGCCGCCCGGCGGCGTGAGTGAGCGACGCCCGGTCAAGCAGCTCAGCGCGGCGGGCCGCGAGCTCATCGCCGGCCAGGCCGTAGATACCCGCGACGAAGTCGATGTTCTGCGTCACGGTCAGCGCGGCCCAGCTGCCCGACGACGCGGGGAGGTAGCCGAGGTGCTGCCTCGGCGGCGCCTCGACCGTGCCGCGGTCCAGCGACACCTCGCCGGCCAGCGCGCGCAGCAACGTGGACTTGCCGGCTCCGTCTCCGCCGACCACCGCGACGACGGATCCGGCGGGCACCTCGACGGTGACGTCGTCGAGCGCCACCGTGTGCCCGAAGCGCACCGTGGCCGAACGCACCGAGTACGTCACGCGGTGCTCACGGTCCCGGTCGCGGCCGGCCGCGCGGGAGCCGGGCGGGCGGGGCCGGCCGGCGCGAGGTCCCGGCGGAAGCGCAGCGTCGCGCCGGTGAACACCACGACCGCCATCGCGGTGAGCACGACGAACGGCAGCCACAGCGCGGTGATCGGGGCGCCGCGCAGCATGATCCCCTGCGAGATCATGGTGAAATAGGTCAGCGGCAGCAGGTAGCCGATCCAGCGCACCCCGGCGGCCATCGCCTCCAGGGGAAAGATCATCCCGGAGAGCAGTATCTGCGGGAGGAGGAAGAAGAACGCCGTCTGGATGGCCTGGCCGGCCGTCTGCGAGATCGTCGAGATGAACACGCCGAGGCCGAGCACGACGAACAGGAAGATCGCGGCGCCGAGCGCGAACGCGAACGGGTTGCCGTTGAACGGGACCGAGAAGAGCAGGATCCCCAGCACGGTCACGATGATCATGTCGACGGACGCGACCAGGAAGTAGGGCGCGATCTTGCCCAGGATCACCCGGCTCGGCTTGATCGGCATCACCGCGAGCTGCTCGAGCGTGCCGGCCTCCCGTTCCCGTACCATGCCGATGCTGGTGATGATCGTGCCGATGAAGGTGAGGATGAGGCCGATGATCGCCGGCACCATCACCCACGACGTCTTCAGGTCGGGATTGTAGAGCACCTGCGTCTTGACCGCGTTGCCGACCTTGTTGAGCGCGGCCACGGCCGACTGCGCGGCGAACAGGTTGGATCCGTTCACCAGGGCAGGCACCGGTGTCTTCCCGGTGACGAAGGCCACGTCCACCTTGTTGTCCCGCAGCAGCGTCTCCGCGTCGGCCTGGGTGCCCGCCGGCTCGGTCACCGTGACGTCGAAGAACGACGGCAGCATCTTGGCCGTCTGGGCAGCCTGCGGGCCCACGACGGCCGTCTTGACGGTGGAGACGTAGAAGTTCGCCGCGTAGCCGAAGATCACCAGCAAGAGCAGCGGCATCACGATCAGCATGCCCAGGGTGCGCCGGTCACGGACCAGTTCCCGGAACTCCTTGATAACCATGGCCTTCATGCCAAGCACGATAGGAGCGCCGCGGAGAATAAGTCAACAGCTGATGAATAAACCCGGGGCCCGGCCTGGACGCGGCGTCCAGGAGAATGAATTGGCTAGCGAGCCCGGATCTGGTGGATTGGTGGCATGGCTGACTCGACACGGCAGTCAGGGCGGCTGACGCTGGAAGACCGCTTCGCGTCCCCGTGGCACTACCTGACATTCGAGGTGCCCGCCGGGACGGCCGGGCTCCGGGTCGAGCTGGACTACGACCGGGCCGACGGGGCGGTGTTCGACCTCGGCTGCCTCGGCCCGGCCGGGTTCCGCGGCTGGTCGGGCAGCGCCCGGGAGTCGTTCGTGATCACCGGGGACGCGGCTACGCCCGGCTACCTGCCCGGGGAGATCGAGCCCGGGACGTGGCAGGTGATGATCGGCGTGCACCGCGTCCCGCCGGACGGCACGCGCTTCCGGCTGAGCACGCAGACCAGCTCGTTCGGCAATGATCTGCGGCCACCGCCCGCCCGGCCCGCGCCGCCCGCGCCCGGGGACCGGCCGCCGCGCCGGGACCTGCCGGCCGGGGCGGGCCGCCGCTGGCTGGCCGGCGACCTGCACGCGCACACCGTGCACTCCGACGGCGTGCTGTCCGTGGCCGAGCTGGCCGCCCTGGCGGTCGAACGCGGCCTGGACTTCCTCGCCGTGACCGACCACAACACGGTCAGCCACCACACCGAACTGGCCGCCGCGGGCCGCCGGTACGGGATCACCCTGCTGCCCGGCCAGGAGGTCACCACCGACGGCGGGCACGCCGGGGCGCTGGGCGACGTCGGCTGGATCGACTTCCGGCGGGAGCCGGACGACTGGCTGGACGCCACCGAGGCGGCGGGCGGGCTGCTCTCCGTCAACCACCCGTTCGCCGGGCCGGTCAGCTGGACCCGCCCGATGCGCCGCCGCCCGCCGCTGCTCGAGGTCTGGCACTGGAGCTGGCTCGACCTGCGCTGGACCCTTCCGCTGTCCTGGTGGCTGGCCTGGGACGCCACGGCGATCCCGGTCGGCGGCAGCGACTGGCACCAGCCCGGAGCCGACGCCCCGCCCGGGCGCCCGACCACCTGGGTGGAGTGCGCCGGGGAGTCACCGGGCGACGTGCTCGACGGACTGCGGGCGGGCCGGGTCGCCATCTCGGCCGAACGTGACGGGCCCGTGCTGCTGCGGCGCGACGGGGACCTGGTCGCGGTGGGCGCGGACGGGCTGCTGCTGGCCGGGCCGCAGGGGCCGTGCGCCCGGGTCCGGGGTGACCTGGCCCGGCTGGCCGGCCACCCCGGCCCGCACCGCCTGCTCGACCCCGCCGGGGCGGCGTACGCGCTCTGCCCCTGAGAGCTCGCGGCTCGGCGCGATCTACGTGCCGCGGCGCCCGGCCGTCCCGTCGTGGGCCGACACCATCCGCATGGTCGGCGACGCCGGGCCGGCGATCACCGCACTCGCACGGGCGCGCTTGGTTCGCCTGTCGGCCCGGATAACCCACTTAACCATCCAATCGACGCCCGGATTGTCCTGGTTTGGGTGCATCACGATTGGCCGGTGAGTGAGGAGCACTGGCATAGAGGAGCTTTGGAGTGCGGGCGCGGAGCCTCGCCTTCCGCGGTCTGTGGCCGGGGCTGATCCGGATCAGTGACCACCAGGCGATGAGCGTGAACACCGCCGCGAGCAAGATCTCCATACTCATGGCCAGCAGCCAGATAGACGGCTTGTGGATCCACAGCCAGTCGGACAGGGGCGAGGTCGGGACCTTCGAAGTGGGGCAGTTCCTGGAGATGGGCGGCGGGGACGAGATCGTGTTGAGGTCGACGGTGGACGCGGTGGCGGCAAAGCCCCATCGCGCGGGCGCCAGGTAGGAGACCTGCCTTATCCCGCGCGTGAGCAATCCAGCGACAGCACCGGACAGCATGACCTGACCTATCGAGAGCATGACCAGGACTGTCATCGTCTTGTCTGATGAGCTGACGAGGGCTGAGACGACAAGGCCCAGGGTCATCGAGGTAATGGCGAGGACGACGACGCCGAGCATCAGTTCCACCACCGGCATCGACCTCAGGAAGGCTCCCCCATGGATCGGCTGCGGTGCAGAAGCCACGCCGACGAGGACCAGCAAGACGGCCTGAACAGCGGTGATGAATCCGAGTACCACGACCTTGGAGAGCAGGTAGGCGCCGGCTGACAGGCCAGCCGCGCGCTCCCGCAGGTACATGGGCCGCTCCTTGATCAACTCCCGCACGGAGCTGAAGCCGCCGGTGAAGGCGGCGATCATGACCAAGAACAGCAGTGTGGTCTGCGCCTTGGGGTTGTAGGACTCACCCAGGCCTTCATGTCCCGCAGCTAGCCTGATCAAGGCTCCGAGCACGATCGGCAGCGCCGCGAGCCAGACCAGGAAGCTCCGATCAGCGGCGATAAGGGCGACGTACCGTCGGCACAGGATGGCCAGCTGGGCTGGTCGGCTCCGCGGCGCCGGAGGCGGCTTGGAGATGCTGCGGGCCAAGTGCGGGATTTCGCCGGTCAGCCCGCTCGCCACGTACTGCTGATAACATGACGACCGCCGGAAATCCCCCGCCCAGTCGCGTTCCGGCTCGCCGCGGAACGCCCGGTACACGTCCACCCAGCGGGTCTTCCCGAAAAAGCCGAGCCCCTCGTCGGACGGCCCGTAGAACGCCATCTTGCCCCCCGGCAAGAGGACCAGGACACGATCGCATTTGTCCAGGTACTCGAGGTCGTGGGTGACCATGACGACGGTGCGGCCATCCTTGGCCAGGCCCCTCATACTCTCCATGACCTCCTCTTTGAGCTCCACGTCCAGGCTCGAGGTGGGCTCGTCCAGGAAGAGCACGGATGGCTTGGTCAGCAATTCCAGGGCAATACTGACTCTTTTCTTCTCACCGCCGGACAAGGCCGCCGTCCGTGTGTCAGCAGCCGGTTCGGGCCGTTCCTTGGTGGTTTCCATGAGCTTCAGCTCGTCGATAACCTCCTGCACCCGTCCCATCCGCTCCTCGGGCGAGGTGTCACCGGGAAATCGCAGTTCAGCGGCATAGCCGAGGGAACGGCGTGGGGTCAGCGGCTGATAGATGACATCCTCCTGGGGCACCAGGCCGATGCGGTGCCGCAGTTCAGCGTAATGGGAGTAGAGGTCTCGGTTGTCATACAAGACGACGCCTTCTGTCGCGGGCCGTATCCCGGTCAGGGCGTGGAGCAATGTCGTCTTCCCCGCGCCGCTGGGCCCGATGACCGCGACCAGGCTGCGCTCGCCGATCGGGAAGCTCACATGGTCAAGGAGGACCTTTCCCGCTACCCGTACCGTCAGGTCTTGCGCGACCAGGGAAACATCGCCCGTATCCAAGAACTGCCGCAGCTCATCGCCGACCAGGCGGAACGTGGCGGGGCCGATGCCGATGATGTCCTGCCCGGTCACCGGCGCCCTGAAAACACGTGCGCCGTTGAGGAAGGTCCCGTTGTGGCTGTCCAGGTCGGCGATCTCGTAGCGGCCAGCGACGTTCCGCAGTTCCGCGTGGTGGCGCGAGACGCTCAGGTCGGCCAGCACGATGTCGTTATCGTCCGCGCGGCCGATGCGCAGGGTCCGCACCGGCGGGCGCATCACCTCGGTTGGCCGCAGGTCCACGCGCGACCATCGGGAACTGCTGCCAGTGCCGGGCCGGCCAGGGGCGGCATGCGGGCGGCCAGCAGTGCCGGGCCGGGACACCATGCAGATCACGGCCGGGCCGTCGGCTGCGCCGCCCAAGCGCAGCGTACAGTCTCCGGCAATCTGCAACCGGCCGACTTTCCGCGATCCCACGAACGTGCCGTTGGTGCTGCCGCAGTCTTTCACAAACCACGCGTCGCCTTCCATCTGGAAGACCGCGTGGTGCCAGGACACCCGGGGGTCGCCGACGACGATATCCGACCGCGGGTCGCGGCCCACCCGGTACGACGACCCGGCCCGCAGCGTCCGCCTGGCTCTCCCGACCTGCACGACCAGCCCTGGACCGGCGGCCGGGTGGCGCCTGGCGTGGTTGTCAAGCCTGGAGGTCCGCGGCCGCCGGGCCGACCCGCTGCTGCCTACCAGAGCCAGGCCTTCTGGCGGTCTGCGGGGATCTTGCCCTGGCATGGTCATTTCGCCCCCCTTATCCCCTTCCAAGGGGCGGGCACGGTGGACCTATGAACCAAGCTCCACCGATCTGCCACGCCGGGCTAGAACGGATCGGCCCACTTACGAGGGACCTAGGTCCCCCGCATGCCTAGTCGGCCGACACTGGCCACCAGACTCGAGGCCGACTGGGGCATGGCTGAGCGGGGGTACCGGTATGCCGACCGTTCCATCCGGGTAGAAGAGGTATACGGACTGCACGGCGGCGGCCGCCCCGGTGATGTTAGTGGTCGAGGACACAGTGACCTGGTATCCGGCCGGGACCGCCCCAGCCGCGACGATCTGCTTCGTCGTCTGGCCGGTCCGGCCGACGGCCGTCGTCTGGTACACCTACGCGTTGCCGATGGCGACGGGGAACGGAATCGAGTTGGCCTGCACGAACGAATCCGAGCTCGCGCTCGACCGGGCGCCGATGGGCGCGCCGCTGTCACAGAAACAGGCAGGAAAAGGATGCCCGGCCGGGCCGAGGCAGACCGGATGCGAACGGACATCATCCCTGGTGACCGTGACCCAGGCGAAGGCTCACCCCCTGCCGGGCCCGCCGTTACGACTCTTCCGGGTCGCCACCTGAAATCCGGAACTTGACCCGGACCTGCTGGTTCGCGTGACTGAATCCGATCCGGCCCGCGCGAGACGATTACCTCGATCGCCTCCCACACCTGCGACACCCCGCGGCTCGTCGCCCGGGCCGCCCTGGCCGTCCGACTCGAACAGCGCCTCCACCGCCACCGCGAGCCTAGCGGACGCTCCGGCGAGCCTGGGATGCCTGCGGAGGCCTTCACCGCGGCGCATCGGCACGCACGGGGAGCCGCGGCGGCCTGGCAGGCAGCGGCGTTTTCTCAAGCAGAAGGCGCATCGATTCGGACGGCTCGACACCGAGTTCTTCCCTGAGCAGCCTCCGGCATCGCCAGAATTGGCGGTTGGCCTCTGACCAGTTGCCCTCGGCCAGATGGATCTCGATGAGAGTGCGATGGGCGGTCTCACGCAATGGTTCCAGCCGGATCGCGGCGAGTGCGGCCTGGATGGCGTCAGCGTAATGGCCAGATGCATTCAGTCCCCGGGCAAGAGCCTCAAGTGCGTGCAGCCGGGTCTGCCGCAACCCTTCTCGCTCGTCTTCCAGCCAGTCGTCATACAAGTCAGGCAAGAGCTCGCCGGACAGATCGGCAACGCTCACCGAATCCAGCTGCACGGTGTGAAACGCGGTGCCCGCCTTGGTGAGCCGATGCGCGAACGCGACCAGATTGTGCACATCAACCTCGATGTCGGCATCAAGCCGCAGGTGCGACGAAGTGGCAATGACCACTTGCCCGTCGGCCTCGTTTATCCGCCATAGCGCGGTACGCAGGGCGGCGAGCGACCGTTCCGTCGAATAGTCTGGCCAGAGCGTTCCGGCCACGTAAGGCCGCCCGGCGGGGCGATCCCGCAGGGCCAGCAGGGCGATCAGGCGCTGACCGCTTGTGGCAATCCCGAGTTCCCGGTTCCCCCGCCAAAGTGCGAAGCTTTCCATCAATGTCAGCCTCAGCGGCGGTTTCGGAGCCATGCTCACCCCCCACCGGTAAAGTCGGCAGCTATGACGTTCCGTCGCCCTCGACTGCCGCATCCGACGCGATGCCTGTGGCCGTCGGTTCCACCTCCCAACCTGATCGGCTTTCTAAGTGGCAGTCTTCTCTAAGCGGCAGCCTTCTCCGTTTCTGGAGGAAGTCAAACCAGTCACCCTCATGGAAATTTCATCGGTTCCGCGTCACCGTGTCGTCACCGTTATTGGCGGCGCCTTGCGCCTGCAGCGTTTCCAGCCAGTTCCGGACGGCGCGGCATGCCTCATCGACCGAGGTGGTGACGATCTCGGGCCGCTCGCCGCGGTCCGAGACGATCTGGACGATGCGGGTCCTGAGACGAGGGACCTCAGGCTCGAGCCAGGCCCGGAGCACCAGCGACCTTACATCCCCGCCGCCCGCGGCGGCGCCGGCCGCGGCCGGGCTCACATGGCTGCTCGCCATGCGGCTCTCCGGGTTAGCGGTGGGCACTGACCCGTCATACGCGTGACCTTACCCTTCATGTGAAGCTCCCAGTTCGTCCGGCCACCAGTCGGCTCCGCGGAGTGCCAGCCACCGGGGGCCCAAATTAACCAGCAGGGCCGGACTGCCCGCCTGTCTTTGAGGGTAACGGCGTTGATGCGCATACCTTAGCGTTACAGCGCGGCGTCACCTCGCCGTGACGGTGACGTCGCTTGACCCCACCGTCAGGCCGCCCACCCCCGCGCTTCGTTCCGGAACACCTCTCCGCTGGCCGGCATAGCTGGATCCGCGGCGTTGTGGACTTCCACGGATGGCCCTGGCCGGCACGGGCACAGGTTCATTGCCCTTGTCCGGATCGACCGGGATGGTGCGCCATCGGCCGCCCCACAGGACTGGATCGGTCGGCGAGACCACCGGCCTGCTCCAGAACCCGGCCGGGAGCCGAGGTCCGCGACGGTCGTGCACGCGCACTGCGAGTGCTGGGTGACGGATCGGTGACGTTTGCCATTCACGATGATGCCAGTCGCTGTCGGGAACTCGGTGAGGAGATATCGATACCTATGGAGACCGCCGGGCCGGAGCACGTCTTTGAAGCGGAGACGGAAGCGGAGGGCGATCCGTTCGTGCCGTTCATCCTTCCTCTTGCGTCGAAAGCACTGCCCGCGATCGGCCTAGCTGTCGTCCCGATCATTCGACGCATGCCGCCGGACGCCGGGCGGGCGATTGGCTCGGCGGCGGGCAGCCTGCTCCTGGGCCCGTCAGGGAAAGCTGACGGCCGTGCGTCGCCTACCGCTAGGCGGGCACGCGGACGTCAGACCGCACTTCGCCTCGTCCGCCAGCTGCACAAGCTCCTAGCGCGCGGCGCATCATCGGCACCAAATGACCGAGCACCACGCCATTACGCCCGTGCCCCAGCATCTCGACGCGGTCAACTCGCGGAGTCTGAAGCCATGTCTGCCCACCGCCGCGCTGCAGACGATCTTCCCATTCTTGCGGGCACCGACCGTCTGGCAAGGCGTGATGCCCGCCTCTCCGACCCGCGGCCCGGCCGCCGGGCCACCTGCTTCCTAGTATCACCGCGAACACGAAGGAGAGTGTGTCACACATGGCTCTGACAGAACAGGAGATCCTGGTCGGCCTCGGCGAGATCCTCGACGACGTCGTCGGCATATCCGCCGACCGGGTCACGCCGGAGAAGACATTCGCCGATGACCTGGACGTCGATTCGCTGTCGATGGTCGAGATCGCCATTGCCGCGCAGGACAGGTTCGGGGTGGAGATCCCTGATGACCACCTCGCGGACCTCACGACCGTCCAGGACGTGATCGATTACGTGCGGCGGTCTCCCGTAACCGCCTGACCGGCGCGCCCGGGGACGCGACGCCGCGTTACCTGAGGAGCATTTGAAGCTGAGGAGCATGGATACGATGAGTGCAGACCAGACGCGCGTCGTCGTCACCGGGCTTGGCGCAATCTCGCCGGTCGGCGCTGACGTCGCCACTACCTGGAAGTCGCTGCTTACAGGGCGCAGCGGCGTGGTCGAGCTAACCGACTCCTGGGCCGCGGAGCTCCCAGCGCGCATCGCCGCCCGGGCAGCCGCTGACCCGGCGGCGCTGCTGGACCGGATCCAGGCCAGGCGGATGGACCGCTGTGAGCAGCTCGGGCTCGTTGCCGCCCGCGAGGCCTGGGCGGACGCGGGAGCTCCCGAAGTTGATCCCGGACGGATCGGAGTGGTGGTCTCCAGCGGTATGGGCGGCGCCACATCGGTCCTATCTGCCTACGAGACGCTGCAGGAGAAGGGCTGGCAGCAGGTCTCGCCGTTCACGGTCCCGATGATCATGCCGAACGGGCCCGCGGGCTGGATCAGCCTTGAGCTCGGCGCGCGCGCCGGGGTCCACACCACGGTGAGCGCGTGTGCGTCCGGCGCCGAGGCCATCGGCTATGGAATGGACATGATCAGGCTGGGCCGCGCCGACGTGGTGCTAGCCGGCGGCACCGAGGCCGCGATCATCCCGCTCAACATCGCGGCGTTCGCCGCGATGCGGGCTCTATCCAGGCGTAACAACGAACCGCAGCGCGCCTCCCGGCCCTTCGACAAGGGCCGGGACGGCTTCGTGCTCGGCGAGGGTGCCGGGATGGTCGTGCTGGAGTCCGCCAAGCACGCTGCCCGCCGCGGCGCGACCGTATACGCGGTCGCCGCCGGGGTCGGCTACTCGGCCGACGCCCATCACATCGCGCAGCCAGACCCGGCCGGCGTCGGCGTCGTGCGCGCCATCACCCGGGCACTCGCCGACAGCGAGGTCGAGCCCGATCAGGTCGTGCATGTCAACGCGCATGCCACTTCGACCCCGGCAGGCGATGTGATAGAGGGCCAGGCAATCGCCGCCGCGCTCGGCAGTGCGGCTAACGGCGTGGTCGTCTCGGCCACCAAGTCGATGACGGGACACCTGCTCGGCGGGGCGGGCGCGGTGGAGTCCATTGCGGCGGTCCTTGCTCTGCGAGACCGGGTCGCGCCACCGACAATCAACCTCGACGACCCCGACGATCGGGCAGGAGTCGACATAGCGACAGAGCCGAGGGAACTGCGCGCCCGCGGGAGCGCGCCGATCGCCGTACTGAACAACTCGTTCGGATTCGGCGGGCACAATGTCACGCTTGCCTTCATCGCCGCCTGAGCCGGCAGGGTCATGGACCGAGCATTATCTAGAGCCTGAGCTGGCGTTTTCCGTAGATTGCTTCCAGTTCCTCAGGTGGCCGGAGAGGAAGAGGTAAACATGGGACGTTCGGTGCTCGTGACCGGCGGGAACCGCGGCATCGGGCTGGCCATCGCGCGGCGCTTCGCGGCCGACGGCGACAGCGTCACCATCACCTCGCGTTCCGGCGACCCAATGGGCGGGCTGCCGGTGGTCCGGTGCGACGTGCGGGACGCGGCGTCCGTCGATGCCGCGTTCGGGGTGGTGGAAGCGGACCAGGGGCCGGTGGACGTGCTGGTCGCGAATGCGGGCGTGGCCCGGGACCAGCTGCTCGCGCTGATGAGCGAGGACGAGTTCGCTGACGTGGTCGACACCAACCTGGCCGGCGCCTACCGGGTGGCCAGGCGGGCGGTGCGCGGCATGATGAGGATGCGCCGCGGGCGGCTCATCTTCATCTCCTCCGTCGTCGGCATGTCCGGCTCGGCCGGCCAGGCGAACTACGCCTCGTCGAAGGCCGGGCTGATCGGCCTGGCCAGGTCGCTGGCGCGCGAGCTCGGGTCGCGCGGCGTCACCTGCAACGTGGTCGCGCCGGGGTTCGTGGACAGCGACATGACCACGAACCTGTCGGAGGAGAGAAAGGCCTGGATCAAGGCGGCCGTGCCGCTCGGCCGGTACGCCTCGGCGGCCGAGGTGGCCTCGGTGGTCGCGTTCCTGGCCAGCCCGGACGCGGCGTATACGACCGGCGCCGTCGTCCCGGTCGACGGCGGACTCGGGATGGGCCACTGAGCGGTGTTGCGGGGACCCCGCAAGCAGCGATCCGGAAGCTTCGCGCGGCCGGCCGTTCAGTACCGGGTTCCTGCCGGGCGGGGTGTCAATTGTGCTGGATACCAAGGAAGTGAGGCTGTGATGGGAATCCTGGCAGGCAAGCGGATCCTGGTCACCGGGGTCATCACCGACGCCTCGATCGCGTTTCACGTCGCGCGGGTGGCGCAGCAGGAGGGTGCGACCGTGGTGCTGACCGGGTTTGGCCGGCTGAGCCTGGTCGAGCGGATCGCCAGGCGGCTGCCCACGCCGCCGCCGGTATTCGAACTCGACGTGACCAGTGACGATCACCTCGCCTCCCTGGCCGGCCGGGTATCGGAGCACGTGGACGGCCTGGACGGCGTGCTGCACTCGATCGCGTACGCGAACCCGGAGGAGGCGCTGGGCGGGAACTTCCTGTACACCAGATGGCCCGACGTCGCGACCGCGGTGCAGGTGTCCGCGTACTCGCTGAAGGCGGTCACGATGGCGGCGCTGCCGCTGATGGGCGGCGGCGGGTCGGTCGTAGGGCTGGATTTCGACGCGAGCGTGGCCTGGCCCGGCTACGACTGGATGGGCGTGGCCAAGGCCGGGCTGGAGTCTTGCGCCCGGTATCTCGCCCGCGACCTGGGGGAGAAGGGAGTGCGGGTCAACCTCGTGGCGGCCGGGCCGCTGCGCACCATGGCCACGAAGTCCATACCCGGGTTCGACCTGTTCCAGGACGTGTGGGGCACCCGGGCGCCGCTCGGCTGGAACATCACCGGCGCTGAGCCCGTGGCGCGCGCCTGCGTGGCGCTGCTGTCCGACTGGTTCCCGGCCACCACCGGCGAGATCGTGCACGTCGACGGCGGCGTCCACGCGATGGGGGCCTGATGACCGAGTTCGTCCTCACCCTCTCCTGCTCCGACCGGGTCGGGATCGTTCACGCGCTCGCGGCATACCTGCACCAGGCGGGCCGGTCATGACCGGCGGTCCCACCCGCCCCCTGCCTGAGCAGCGGAACGCGCAGGGACCGCCGGGTCCGCCTTCCCCGGCCCGCGGGCGGCGCAGGAGGTGGCCGATCATCACCGCGATCACGGTGGTCGTCATCCTGCTGCTCCTGGTGGTCAGCGACTTCGTGGCCAAGGCGTACACCGAGAACCAGATGGCCAGCCAGTTCCAGTCGTCGCTGGAACTGTCCGGTAGGCCGGACGTGACCATCCAGGGGTTCCCGTTCGGGACCCAGCTGATCGCCCGCGATTTCAAGACCGTCAGTGTTACCGCGAGCAATGAGACGATCAACGTCAACAGCGTCGGCTCGGGACTGCTCAAGATCGCCAGCTTGAACGCCACCCTGCACGGGATGCACATTCACGGGCTCAACAGCGCGACGGTCGATCAGTTCACCGCCACGGTACTGGTCACCTTCACGTCGCTGGGGAACGTCGGCGGCATCCCGTCGAGCATCACGATGACCCCCGACGGCCCGAACCAGGTCAAGGCGACCGTGAACGTCCTCGGCCTGTTCAGCGACTCGGCCACCGTCCAGGTCAGCAAGTCCGGGCCAAACCAGATCAGCGTCAAGGTCATCGACGCGGGCTGGATACCGTCGGACGTCCTGGGCAACCTGTTGAACTTCAGCGTCAGCATCCCGAAACTGCCGGCCGGAGTGACCATCCAGAGCGTCAGCGTCACCCCGCAAGGCGTCCAGATCACCATCACCGGCCAGAACACCACGCTCAGCCAGTAGGCGGGCAGCGTGGGAAGCTCGCACTGGTGAAGCCCAACGAGAAGGGGTACACATGAGTGGCGCGATGGACGCGATGGAAGAGACTCGGCAATTGCCGCCGCCTGCGCCGCCCCCGCCTCCCCAGATGCGGGAGCGAGTTGCCGAACTGCAGCACATGCGCAACAGAATACGCAGCGGCACGGACGATCAAGCCACCCAGGCGCAAAAGGCCAGGGGGAAGCTAACCGTCCACCAGCGGGTCGGGTTCTTGTTTGACGAAGGCACCTTCACTGAGGTCGAATCGCTCCGCAGGCACCGCGCGACCGGGTTCGGGCTGGAGAAGCGCAGGCCGCACACCGACGGCGTGGTGACCGGCTGGGGTCTGGTGCACGGGCGGACCGTTTTCGCCTACGCGCACGACTTCCGGATCTTCGGAGGAGCGCTCGGTGAGGCCCATGCCGAAAAGATCCACAAGATTATGGACCTCGCGGAGACTGCAGGAGCACCAATCGTCGGGCTGTGCGACGGCGCTGGCGCACGAATCCAGGAGGGTGTCACCGCGCTGGCCGGATACGGCGGCATTTTCCAGCGCAACGTCCGCAGTTCGGGTGTGATCCCGCAGATCAGCGTGATCGTCGGGCCGTGTGCGGGAGGAGCCTCGTACTCGCCCGCGCTCACCGATTTCGTCTTCATGGTGCGCGATATCTCGCAGATGTTCATCACGGGGCCGGACGTAGTCCAGGCAGTCACCGGCGAGGTCATCAGCCACGAGGAGCTGGGCGGCGCGGATGTGCACTCAGATGTCTCCGGGGTCGCGGCTTTCGCCTATGACGACGAGGAGAGCTGCCTGACCGAAGTCCGGTACCTGCTTTCGATGCTGCCCGCCAATAACCGGGAACTCCCCCCGCCCGCGCCAGCGGTGGACCCTGTGAACCGGCGTACCGAGGCCCTGCTTGACCTGGTACCCGCAGAGACCAGCAGGGCCTACGACATGCGGGACGTGATCAGGGAAATCGCTGACGGCGGCGAGCTCTTCGAGGTACACGAGCGCTGGGCGGCAAACGTCATCTGCGCCCTGGTCCGGCTCGGCGGCCAGGTCACCGGAGTCGTTGCTAACCAGCCGGCCCACCTGGCCGGGGTGCTCGATGCCCGGGCCTCGGAAAAGGCAGCCCGCTTTGTCCAGACATGCGATGCTTTCAACATCCCGCTGGTCACCCTGGTGGACGTGCCCGGCTTCCTGCCCGGCGTGGACCAGGAACATGGCGGCATCATCCGGCACGGCGCCAAACTGCTATACGCCTACTGCAACGCCACGGTCCCCCGCGTACAACTGATCCTGCGCAAGGCATACGGGGGCGCGTACATCGTTATGGACTCCCGGTCCATCGGCGCGGACCTGTCACTGGCCTGGCCCACCAATGAGATCGCGGTTATGGGCGCCGAGAGTGCCGCGAACGTCATCTTCCGCCGGGAAATCAGCGCCGCGGCCGACGCTGAGGCTGTCCGCAGGCTGCGGATCGCCGAGTACCGGGATGAGCTCATGCACCCTTACCACGCCGCCGAGCGCGGCCTCGTGGACGATGTCATCGACCCAGCTGAGACCCGCTTCGTGCTTATCAAGTCCCTGGCGATGCTGCACGCCAAGCACCGGCCGCTGCCGTCACGCAAGCATGGGAACCAGCCGCAGTGACCGGTCTCATCAGAATCGTCCGCGGCAATCCCGATGACATCGAGCTAGCCGCGCCGATCGCGGTACTCCTGCGGCGCCATCGCCCGGCAGATCCAGTCCCGGCCAGGCGCTACCGGCCGACCGACCCGCGAGTGCGGGCCGGCGCCGTGGCGAGACCGGATACAGGTGACCTCGCTCGTGGAGTTCGCGATGACCGTGCGCAAAGTGCTCATCGCCGGAGGAGCGGCTCAGGCCAGGCATGCCCTCGAGGCGGAGCACTACACCTACCGCCGCGAGCTGAAGGAGCTGGTTCGCCGCTTCGGCAAGGCCGCTAGCGCGGCACGACCAGGCAAGCAACCCTCGCCGCCGGGCGTCCGTAAGGAGGGGCATGTTCATCGCGCTGGCTCGCTGGGTCACGAACCGGCCGGGCGTCCCGCTGCTGATCGCGATCGCCATCACCGGTGTGGCGGTGGCCTTCGGCACTCCGCTGCCGTCTCAGCTCACCGGCGGTTACTCGGACTTCGACACGCCGGGGTCGAGCAGTACGCACGCCTCGGCGACGATCGAGCGCGCGACCCATGCCCAGGACGACGGCGGTCTACTAGTAATGGTGCCGATCCCGTACGGCCCTGCAGCGCCCGCATCCCACGCTCTCGTGGGCCAGGTGGCCGCGCTCGTCGGCCAGAGCCCGGACGTGCTCGCGACCCAGACCGTTTACTCCACAGGCGACGCATGGATGCTGTCGCGTGACGGGCGGGCCACGTACGTGGTCGCTCAGCTGCACACGGACAGCCAGCCGGAGCGCGCGTTGAACGACGTCGAGCACCGGCTCCGGGGCATCACCGGAATCGCCATCGGCGGCAGCCCCGCGGCGGACGCCCAGGTGGTGCAGACCGTCCAAAAGGACCTCGCCCGCGCCGAGCTGTTGGTGTTCCCGGTGCTCTTCCTGCTCTCACTGTGGATCTTCCGGAGCCTCATCGCGTCCGCGCTGCCGATTGTGATGGGCGCGCTGAACATCACGGTGACCCTCCTCGTGCTGCGCGGGGTGAACGAGGCTGTACACCTGTCGATCTTCGCGCTGAACCTGGTCACCGGGTTGGGGCTCGGACTCGCGATCGACTACAGCCTGCTGGTCGTGTCGCGGTACCGGGCGGAGCTAGCGGCCGGCGCGACGGTCCAGGCGGCGCTGCAGCGCACCGTGGACACGGCCGGGCGCACCATCGTCTTCAGCGCCGTGACGGTCTCGGCTTCACTGGCCGCGCTGCTGGTGTTCCGGCAGCGATTTCTCTACTCGATGGCGATCGGCGGCGCTGTGGTCGCGCTGCTCGCCGCCATCTTCGCAGTGGTCGTGCTACCCGCGCTGCTCCAGATAATCGGGCGTCGCCTGGACATCCTCGCGCCCAGGCGCTGGCAGCGCGCACTCGAACAGCCAGACAATCAGGACGGCTGGTGGTTCCGGCTAGCACGCCGTGTGGTGCGCCGCCCGATCATCTTTGCGCTCACCGCCACGGTGATCCTCCTCGGACTGGGCTCATTCGCCTTCGAGGCCCGATTCACCTTCATGTCAGCCAGCCAGCTGCCACACTCGGCGACCGCGCGCCAGGTCGACGACCAGCTGCGGGCTGACTTCGTATATCGCCCGCAAGACGCCGTCAACGTCGTCGTGTCCACCCGTAATCCGTCAGCGGTCGACCGGCTGCAGGCGCGGCTGACCGCACTGCCGGGGCAGTCGGCTGTTCTCCCCGCGACCGCACTGGGACCCGACACCTGGCTGATCGAGGTGGAACCTGCCGGTAATCCGCTCGCCAGCCCGGCTCTCAGGCTTGTCGCGGACATACGGGCCCTCGACACCCCGCAGGCCCGCGTGTGGACATCGGGTCAGACCTCGGCCTTCATCGACTTGCGAGATAGCCTCTTGCAGCGGCTGCCGATCGCGATCGGGCTGATCTGCCTGGCCAACCTGCTCGTCCTGACGGCGCTGACCCGCTCACTCGTACTGCCGTTCAAGTCGCTGATCATGAGCGCGCTCACGATCGCCGCCACGTTCGGCTGCCTTGTACTCGTCTTCCAACACGGTTACCTGGCCCGCCTGCTCGGTACTACCGGCCAGGGCGCGCTCGACATGACCCAGCCGATCCTGTTGTTCGCCCTCGTGTTCGGATTGTCGACCGACTACGGCGTCTTTCTCCTGGCAGCGATCAAGGAGGCGCGCGAACGCAGCGGCGACCGCGAGGCCATCATCCTCGGCATGGGCCGCACCGGCCGGATCGTGACGGCGGCCGCCCTATTGTTCTGCGTCACGCTCGCTGCACTGACGACGTCACATCTCGTGTTCATCAAGGAGCTCGGGTTCGGGACCGCGTTGGGCGTGCTGATCGACGCGACGATCGTCCGGGCGATGCTGGTGCCATCACTCATGGCGATGCTCGGCGCACTGAACTGGGCCGCCCCGCGCTGGCTGCGGCACCGCGTGCGGCCGCCCCGGCTTGTCGATACCGGGCCGTCGGCTGGCGTGGCTTCCGCGAGCCACACGCTCGAGCTCCTGTCCAGCGCTGCCGTTACCGAGAAGACCCCTATCTTGGCGAACGCCGCGCGGGCGCACAACAACGACACCATGGCATCCCACCATCACCAGCTGCTGGGCGCTGGCACCCCCGATGCCCTGTCCTGGCTGGTGCACGAGGGAAGGGCTAATGTGACAACGCGAACCCACAGCACTCAATCGCAAGATATTCTGTGGCTGGACCGGGCCATGGCGGCATTCCAAGAGGCCCTCGGGTTGCTCGACCCTGAAAAGGACCCGGGCTTCTACGGGGTCGTACTGCACGACATGGCCTACGTGTACAAGGCCAAGGGCAACCACGACAAAGCAATCGAAACCTTCCGAGGCTCGGTCAATTGCAAACGGCGTGCTGGCGACTCCGCCGACTTGGCAACTACGCTGATCGCTTTCACTGGTCTCCTCATCGACAATCACGAGCTCACAGAGGCACGGACCGCGCTCGACCAGCTCAAGAAACTACTGCTAGAAGAAGACGCAGGCGGTGTTGAACCGCGCCAGCGTGCCGTTGCTGTCGGTAGAATGGGCGCACTCTATGAACGCCTAGGGGACGAAGGCCAAGAAGACGGCTACACCGAGGCCCTCGGAGCCTACGAATCCGCCCTCAAGCTAGCCGATGCCGATACTGATCCCGAATCGTACGCAACACTGCTCCGCTATATAGGCGACGTGCACATGGTCCAAGGCCAGCCGATGAAAGCTGTCACGCCGTACGAGGATGCGGTAGAACATATGCGCCGCTCCAGCTCACAAAGGGAGCAAGCGAGCATTCTTTTCGCGCTCGGAAGAGCTCGGCTCCAAGCTGGTTACGACCAGCAAGCCAGCCGTGAACCTGCATCAAAACAAGCGGCGGCGCGCTCTGTCCTGTTTACTGGCCAAGACGCGAAAGGACCTCTGAGACGATGACCGCCATTGCGAGGGGCGACCGCGACGTGTTCGCGAAGATTCGCAACAGCACACAGATGCAGATGCTTCACCTCGCGCGCCAGACCGAGATTCTGCCCTACTTCCGGGAGCTTGACGGCCCCGCCGGCCCGGTGGTCAGGATGGAAGGCGCCGAGCGCATCATGCTTGGCTCAAACAACTACCTGGGTCTCACCGAGGACCGGCGCGTCGTGGCGGGCGCGCGCGACGCGCTCGACCGCTATGGCAGCGGACTGACTGGCTCCCGCCTCCTCAACGGCACGATCCGACTGCATCGCGAGCTCGAGGAGGAGCTCGCTGCCTGGCTCGGCACCGAGGACGCGATCGCATTTACCACGGGGCACCACGCGAACCTTGGAGCCCTGAGCGCACTCGTCTCCGCGGAGGATACGATCGTCGCAGACAGCGCCGATCACGCCTCGATCGTCGACGGTGCGCTTCTCTCGCGGGCGAAGTTGCGCCGGTTCCGCCACAACGACGCCGATCTGATGCGCGCTGCGCTCGCTGGCGCCGCCTCAGACGGCGGAGGGGTTCTCCTTGTCGTTGACGGACTGTTCTCCATGGAAGGGGACGTCGCTCCTCTGTCGGAGATCGTGGAGGCCGCCGAGACGCACGGCGCGCGGGTCATGGTCGACGAGGCGCACGCGCTTGGCGTGCTCGGATCCCGCGGCGCAGGCACGTGTGAGCTCTTCGGGGTCGAGGACAGGATCGACGTCAGGATGGGTACCTTCTCGAAGGCGCTCGCCTCATGCGGCGGGTTCATCGCCGCAACGCGCGAAGTGACGGACTTCTTGCGCGTCAGCGCACGCACGTTCCTGTTCACGGCTTCCGGCGTACCCGCCTCCGCCGGGGCTGCGCTTGCGGCAGTGCGAATCTGCCGATCCGCCGAGGGTCCCGCGCTGTCCGCCCGTGTGGCCGATGCCGCGCGCCATCTGACGGAGGGGTTGAGCGCTCTAGGGTTCGAAGTCGTTCCGCCTGTGACGCTGCCCGACGGTACGCGCATCTTCACGCCGATCGTCCCCGTGCTGATCGGCGACGACGCAAAGACCGGGCTGCTGTGGAAGGCGCTCTATGACGTCGGCGTGTACGTAAACGTGGCGCTCCCTCCCGCAGTGCCCCACGGTCAAGCATTGCTGCGCACCAGCGTGATGGCAACGCACGACGAGGCGACACTCGATCGGGCGTTGAAGCGCTTTGAGCAGGTTAAGGAAGCTTTTGACGGCCCAGGGCCGAATGCCTCTGCCCCTCTCCGCTGGGGTGATCCGGCTGCCATGTGGCACTTCTACCAGAAGAACCGTGACAACATCCCGCTCAGCATGACCAGGCAGGAAATCACGGACCTGGCTTCGGGGCAGAAGTAGCAGCGGAACGAAAAGTGACGGTAGGGAACCCGTCCAGGGCAGGCTTAGCGTGATTGGTCGTTCCAGAACCACCGGCGGTGCTAGGGCGCGGCGAGTGTCTGTTTGGTTACCTGCAGCTAGTTAGCGGCTGGTCGGGCGTATCTTCCCGGAAATGCCGGTGGAGTTCCCGGCGGATGATTAGGCGGCCGGGTACGGCCGTTATGCGATGAGTCTGGCACGCGCCCGGCGTCTGTGCTACAGGCTCATTCAGGGAGGATGTCGTCATGGATGGATACGCGCCGGTCAACGGACTACGGATGTACTACCAGGTGCACGGCACGGGCCGGCCGCTGGTGCTGCTGCACGGCGGGCTGCTGACCATCGACCTGTCGTTCGGCGACATCTGGCCCGAACTGGCCCGCGACCGCCAGGTTATTGCCGCCGAGCTGCAGGGACACGGCCGCACCGCCGACACCGACCGGGACCTCGCCCTGCCCTTCCTGGCCTCCGACGTGGCCGGCCTGCTCGATCACCTGGGCATCGACCGGGCCGACGTGCTCGGCTTCAGCCTCGGCGGCGGGGTGGCGCTGCAGCTGGCGCTGGACCACCCGGACCGGGTCGGCCGGGTCATCCTGGCCTCGGTCAGCTACGCCCCGGACGGGTACCACGAGGAGATCTCCGATCCGGCCCGGCACGCCACCTCGACCCGGATGCCGACCGAGGAGGACTTCCGGCAGATGCGCGAGGCCTACGCCAGGCTGGCGCCCGACCCGGGTCACTTCGACGCGTTCGCGGCCAAGGCCTCGCAGGCCGCCGGGAGTCTCAAGGGCTGGACCGTGGCGGAGCTCGGCCGGATCAGCGCGCCCACGCTGCTCGTCTTCGGCGATCACGACTTCATCCGGCTGGAGCACGCGGTCGAGATGCACGGGCTGATCCCCGGCGCGCAGCTCGCAGTGCTGCCCGGTGCCACCCACATGGGCGTCCTGCGGCGCACCGACCTCATCCCGCCGCTGGTCCGCGACTTCCTGCGCTAGGCGCGGTTGATCAGCACCGGGCGGCCAGCAGATCGAGGCGGGCGCGCAGCAGCGCGCGGTGCGCCACCACGTCGTCGACCTGATCGGGCTGCTCGGGACACTCGCCCGCGCCGCTCGCGCGCTCGAGGCGGACCCGGGCGTCGGCGGCGCCGACCATCTCGAACACCACCAGCGGATTGCGGCCGGCCTCCCGCTCGGCGTCGGCCCGCAGGTCGGCCCCCTTGGTGACCCAGGTGTCCCTGATCTTGCCGCCGCGGCCGTGGTCGATCAGCACGCTGAGGGCGTGCTGCCGGTCGCCGTAGGCGAAGGTCATGGTCAGCGACTCCTGGCGGCCGCCGACGTCGGCATAGTGCCAGCAGTTCCGGACCTGGGGCGCGCCGACCCGGCCGGCCCACGGGGGATCGGCCACGTCGTGCGCGCAGAGTCGGCCGGCCGCCTGCCCGGCGGCCGCGCGCAGGGCCGGCGAGCCGACCGCGGCGAGCACGCGCAGCAGGGCGAGCGCCTCCGGGGTGGACGCCGCCTCGGCGGCGGGCACCAGCGACCGGGTGAGGGTCTGCATCAGCGAGGCCTGGCCCGCGGCGGACGAGGCCAGCGCGCCGATCAGGTCGGAGCCCCAGAGCTCGGCGTCAACCGGGTCGTCGAGCCGGCTCAGGACCTGGCGTGCCTCGGCCAGCACCCCGGCGAAGGTCTCCTCGACGGCGACCGGCGCGAACAGGCGGGCGACGTCGGGTTCGGCGGGCTGGTCCATGCCGTGCAGGATAAGCCAAGGACCCCCGTCCGGGACGGAGTCCTTGGCCCTGCTGGCGCCGTCCAGTTACCCGGGTACGCCCGTCCGGGGCCGCGAAGTGGATGAAGCGCGTGCTCACCGGGCTGGTGACCGCGGCCGGGTGGGTGACCGCGGGGGGGGTGGCCGCGGCCGGCTAGGCGTCGCGGCAGAAGCAGGCGGCCAGGTGGTCGTTGACGATGCCGCAGGCCTGCATGGTCGCGTAGGCGGTCACCGGGCCGGTGAACGTGAAGCCGTGCCGCCTGAGCTCGGCGCTGAGCGCCTT
>Ga0335076_10001215_pt1 | contig 24804 bp, 16 predicted proteins | sample Lox_Sample_25_FD_206717 | JGI IMG/M metagenome (GOLD analysis project Ga0335076, IMG submission 206717) | Soil microbial communities from Loxahatchee National Wildlife Refuge, Florida, United States - Lox_Sample_2.5 | ecosystem: Environmental > Terrestrial > Soil > Wetlands | place: USA... | reverse complement strand
CACCACAAAGAATCGAAAGGCTTGCCAAAGGTTTTCCAGTATCCCGATGCGAGCGGCAGATAGTACATCATTGTTCCGTCTTCGGGGTTGATGGTGCCAAGGCGATGGTTGAAGAGTGCGCGCTCGTAATAGTCCATCAAGCGGGCATCGGGTGACCAACCGAACAGATGCCGCGTCAACTTCATCATGTTGTAGGCGCAGCAACATTCTGTCGTACTGGGTCCCAGTTCGGTTGAGAGCTTGCCCGGATCCGTATTCCAGGACTCACCATTACTGGTACCGCCGGTGCAATAGGAGCGTTCGCTTACAACTTCATCCCAGAAGTATTGGGCAATGTCACGGTAACGTTGATCGCCGGTCAGTTCGTAGTAGCGGGCGGCTGCGATGACCTGGGGAATATGCGTGTTTACGTGTAAGCCTTTGAGTTCGTCGCGGTGAGCGGCCAAAGGATCAAAGAACTGTTTCTTATCGAAGCGTTGTGCAACTTCAAGGTAGTAATCCTTCCCAGTCACAGCATAGATGTTTGATAGGACCTCGCCCATTCCGCCGAACTCGGTCCCAAGCACGCGTTGCATGTGCTCGTAGCTGAGAGAACCGGTGTATCCGGCCGTCCAGTCGGCCATCTTTTGCACCATTTCCAATGCTTGCTCGTTGCCGGTGTAAACGTACATGTCGAGCAGGCCAGCCATGATTTTGTGAATGGTGTAGAAGGGAGCCCAGACGCGCTGGCGCTCGCGCAATCGATCAAAGAACTCAACCGGGAAAGCGCTCAGGTAGCCGCTGTTGAGAGCAACCTGACATTTGCCCAGTTCCGAAACGACAGTATTGGCGTTCTTTTTGAGTTCTTCGTCACCGGTACTGGCATACATCAGGGCAGCGGCCGACAGATAATGGCCACCGGCGTAGTGGCCACGAAGTTCACAGTCGGGGGCTTCCCATCCGCCGAGGGGTGGCGCCGACGAAGGGATCCCAGCCGTGACGCGGAAACTGTGCAGCAGGCGGTCGGGGGGCAAGGAGTGCAGGTACTGCCGGTCAGCCTCCATCGCGATCGTGCACGGGCCTTGTCCCAAACGAACCTGCTTCATGGGGAAGGGGAGGACTTTCCAGGAGACTTTTTCGCGAGTGACGGACTTGCCATCTTTCTGGACTGTGTTGAGGACCGGGTCCTGCGGAGGAGTCGCCAGGAGATCCTTTGGCAGCAGCGTTGCGCCAGCCGCTGCGGCGAGCGATGTCACAAAATTCCTGCGAGAAAATCGTGCCGATTGGTTCATGACTCCTCCTAATTATGAATTGTGGTTGCGAAGCTTCGATGGATATTGTATACACTACTGGGCGTTTTGTGTTGAAGACCATCCGTACCTCTGAAGAGCCTTCTTCAGGCAGAGACTGAGGTGAGATGAACCACTCCGCGCGAACATCAATCGTGACGTTTTTTCTTCTGGCAGTTTCACCAACAGTTTTCGGACAAGGGAAACTGGAAGATTATCAGCGCGCGCAGCGATTCCTTGCGGGGAATTTAACCCATCTGGTCCACCTTGCCGAAGTATCACCGCACTGGATCGAGAAGAGCAACCGGTTTGTCTACCGCAAGACTGGGCCCGGTGGGTCGGAGTTCATTTTGGTCGATGCCGAACAGAATACGAGCGGTCCGGCCTTCGATCATGCGCGGCTGGCAGCAACGCTTTCCCACGCTACAAAGCAGGAGTATTCGGCATCAGATCTCCCTTTTTTTGATTTCGACTTCGTTGACGATGGCAAGGCAATTCGCTTTTCGATCGACACGCAGCAATGGAAGTGCACGCTTCCGACTTACGAGTGCCAGAGCGAGTCATCGCAACCGGAGCAACCGAACGAAGCACTCTCGCCCGATAAGCGCTGGGCGGCGTTTGTCAAGGAGCACAATCTTTATCTGCGGGACGTTTCGACCGGCACCGTCTTGCAATTGACGCACGACGGAGTCGCGGCGTGGGACTATGCAACGCCATTGCCGAATCTGCGTCTAATGGTCGGTCAGGGAACTGAAAACGTGCAGCAGCCAGCGGCTGTTTTTTGGTCGCAGGATTCCGCGAAGTTGCTCACCTACCGTATCGATTCAAGGAATTCGGGCCGTTTCACCAGTATCCAGTTTGTGCCGCCCGGCCAATTGCGTCCCCGAGCCTTCACATACGTGTATCCGCTGCCGGGAGAGGTGCTGGCCAAGGCGACGCCGATCATCTTTGATATTCAATCGGGCAAGCGGATTGATGTGGATTCGGCTTCGATCGAGTTGCCTTTTCAGGACGGTCCCGGATTCGATTGGCTCCCCGACAGCAAGAGCTTCCGTTATGACTACGATGACCGCGGATACAAGGCTAAGGAACTACGCATTGTCGATGCGTCAACCGCTCAGCAGCGAGTTGTGCTGCGCGAACAATCCGACACCTACGTTGATCCGGGCGAGACTATGTACCGTTTCGTGGAAGGTACGGGAGAGATTCTCTGGACTTCGGAGAGAGATGGTTGGAATCATCTATATCTCTATGGCAAAACTGGACAGCTAGAGAACCAGATAACGCAGGGACAGTGGGTCGTCCGGGAAATCGAACTGGTCGATGAGAAGAATCGGCGAGTGTACTTTTCCGCGAGTGGCCGTGAGAAGAACGAAGATCCGTACCAGCTTCATTTGTACCGCGTCGGATTCGATGGAAAAGATCTGCAGCTGCTTTCACCTGAGAAGGCGAATCATTCGATCAGTGTTTCCGCAGGTGGGGAGTTCTTCGTCGATAGTTATTCGCGTCCCGATTTGCCCGGCCAAGCCGTGTTGCGGCGTACAAAAGACGGTTCCGATGTGCGAGTTCTGGAAACGGCGGATACGACGGAACTGACGAAGACAGGATGGAAGTTTCCCGAGCCATTCCAAGGGAAAGCTGCCGACGGAACTACGGATCTGTACGGGCTCATCTGGCGTCCATCGAATTTCGATGCGGCGAAGAAGTACCCGATCGTGGAGTTCGTCTACACCGGGCCGCAATCATTCTTCGTGCCAAAGGATTTCGGAGCAACGTTCCGGCTGCAATCGATGGCGGAGTTGGGTTTCATCGTCGTCATGGTCGATGGACGCGGCACAACTGGACGCTCCAGGGCTTTTCACCAGTTCTCCTACCGGAATCTCGGCGGGGCGTTCGAAGACCACGTCGCGATGATCAAGCAAATGGCTGCGCGCTATCCCTACATGGACGCGACGCGAGTGGGTATTTATGGAACGTCGGCTGGGGGCTATGGTGCAGCCCACGCAATGCTTGCTTTTCCGGAGTTCTACAAGGTCGGCGTATCTACGTCGGGCGATCACGATGCGCGCCTGGATAAGGCTTGGTGGAACGAGCTTTATCAGGGCTACCCTTTGCAGGATGACTATGTTGCCCAGTCGAATGTGACCATGGCGAGCCGGCTGCAAGGGCATTTGCTCTTGGAACACGGCGATATTGATGAGAATGTGCATCCGGTGGAAACGATGCGCTTCGTTGATGCCTTGATGAAAGCTAACAAGAACTTCGACATGCTGTTTGTTCCGAATATGTACCACGGCGAAAGCGGCGAGCACGCACTCTACCTGGTGCGGCGGCGTTGGGATTACTTTGTGCAATATCTGCTCGGTGTCACGCCGCCGGCAAACGTCGAGATCAAAGAAGATCGGCAACCTGGCAGGAACGTGCGGCGTCGACGACGTTGAGGACAATTCCGTATCACTGAGGACAGAGGCTTCTTACCATGTCTATGGATCGGCGTGACTTTTTGCAGGGGATCGCGGCCACGGCCGCTGGCCTTGAACTTTTGAAGAGCCCGGCCAGCGCAGCGACCACATCTGAAATGCCACCAAAACCTGCTCGGGTACTCAATTCTGGGCCTGCGGTATCCGTTGAGGGCTATACCTTAATTACCGAATTCAAGACGAAAGCCGAAACCTGGAAGGTCTACGAAGATCTGCGCACGCGCGAAGGCGCGCTGGTATTTGTGTCATCGACGGGAGCGACGCGTTCCCTTGCGAAGAGCGCCGAGGCATCGATGCCAGAAGGGACGGCGTGCCTGGGCCTCACTCTCAAGGATGTCGGTCTTTCCTCGGCGGACCTGTTGGCGGACCGTCTTTTGCAGAATGGCGATCCTGATCCGGAGGCCGTGCGTTCCGCTGCTCCTCCGATGGCATCGGCTGAAAAGAACCCGCGCTCGTGGACGACATTTGTGGGAACGAAAGAGGCCTATGATGTTACCCCCGTCTATCGCATCGGGAGCACACGTACGTATCATCCAATTCAATATTTCCCCCAGATCCATGACGCGCTTAAAAGCGGACAGATGTACGACGGCTTGATTGGTGGCTGGATGCCCGCCGTCCGCAAAGTAATTCCAATATCCGACAACAAATATTGGGAGATCATTCTCTTTGGCGAGGCAGAGCCGAACAAGAATAAGTACATTGTGCACAGCTGGCATCGCACGGCACGCATCGAGGATGGCAAGATTGCGGAAGTTGTGTACGGCCATAGCTATCCTGCGTACCCTCCAGCACGGAAAGATCCCCAACCGCAAGAGTTCTATCGAGCTCTTTTAGCGTTTGCAGATTATTGGGACCACGAACTCCACGACTTCGTCCCAGCGTCGCTGCCCGAAAACGTCTGGATCGACATGTCAAAGCACTCTTTTGCCAAGGAACTTATGACGCGACCAGGCGGGCTGTATCCGAAGTACGGCGCCGTCGACCGCGACTATGCTGGTTCGGAGTACGACGGATTTCAGGACATCTTTACCAGTGCCATCTACACCAACATGGAGTGGGGACGCCTGGAGACCGCACGGCTGTTCATCGACAATTACTTCACCGAATATGTTGATGCCGACGGCATGATCGACATGCGTGGCCCGGAGACCGCCCAGTTCGGTATGACCCTGTCGCTGTTGTCCAGGTATTTCAGCTATACCCACGATAGTGCGCTGATGCTGAAGCACCGCTCGAAAATTGAAGCAACAGCGAAGTTGCTCGCCGAGATGCACGAGGAGAGCCTTCGCTTGCCGCCGAACGATCCGAGCTACGGTTTGATCCGGGGATGGAGTGAGTCCGATTCCTGCCTGGACGAGAAACCATCGTTGTATTGGCAGCCTTATTACGCTAACAGTGCGTTTGCGGCGCGTGGATTCAAGGACATCGCTCGCACATGGACCGAATTAGCAAGACTCAAGTCGATGCCGGAGATGAAACAGTCGGCCGACCAATGGCTCGTGCGCAGTAAGACTTTGCGGGAGCGCACCGTCGAGACTGTCGATAGAGATATACAGAAGGACAAAACCCCGCCTTACATCGGTCTGTTTCCGGGCACGACACTTACGTTTCGCGAATCGCTTGAAAAAGAACACCCCAGCCCGCAGCATTGGCCACATCGTGCTTATTCTGAGTTGCTGCAGGCCGATATCTTGCCGGCGCGCACCGCGAACCTGGTGGTTGATTGCATGCGGGCTTACGGATCGACCACGCTCGGAGTCGTAGCCAATGTCTGGGGTTTTCATGCTGAGGGGCGCGAGCTTCTGGGATTCATCTCGTACGGTTACGCGCAGATGCTTCTACGTCTGGATCGCATCGAAGAATACCTTCTTTTTCTTTATGCGCATCGCTATCACGTTCACACACGGGGCAGTTGGACCGCGGGCGAGGTTACAGGAATCACCGGCGATTCTGGACTCTACTGCGTTCCCGCCCAACAGACGATACCTTTGATCGTTCGCTGGATGCTGGTGCTGGAAGATTCGGATGAGGACATCCTGTATCTGGCGAAGGGCGTGCCACGCGAGTGGGTCGGCTCGGGTAAGCAGATCCGGGCGGAGGGGGTACCCACTCGCTGGGGACGCGTCACTTTCGACCTTGCCGCTCAAAAGGAGAAGAACGTTGTAAAGGGAAATGTAGAACTGAGCGGAACATCGCTTCCGAAGGAAGTGCACTTCAAGGTCCGGCTTCCGAAGAACATGGCGCTGCAAGGCGTGACGGTCAACGGTGAGCCTGCAGCAGCGACGGGAGGGATTCACCAGGACACGGTTATTATTTCAACTGCGGGTAAGCGGACTTTCGAAGTCGTTGGCCGGTTAGGATGAGTAGACGTCTACTCACGCCTGAATTACAACAGATGATCTCATTCACGGGGGATCGCGATTATGACTAAATCCGGATTCATTCTGTGCGCAGTCGCATTCGGTGTCACGGCCGTGGCCCTGGCTGCCGATTCCAACCAGGCGGCAACACCTCCCATGGGGTGGAACAGCTGGAACCATTTTGCCTGCAAGGTCACCGCCGCCGACGTCCGCTCTGCAGCAGACGCTATAGCGAGCAATGGCATGAAGGACGCCGGTTACACGTATGTGAACATCGACGATTGCTGGCAGGGCGAGCGGGATGCGCAAGGAAAAATTCAACCCAATTCCAAGTTCGGCGACATGAAGAGTCTTGTGGACTACATCCACAGCAAGGGATTGAAGGCGGGGATCTATTCATCTCCGGGGCCGAAGACCTGCGCCAAATACGAAGGCAGTTACGGACACGAGGAGCAGGATGCGCAGCAGTATGCAGATTGGGGTTTCGACTATCTGAAGTATGACTGGTGCAGCGCCGAAAAGGTTTATCAGCGCAGCCAAATGCAAGCGGTTTACAAAAAGATGCACGATGCGCTGGTGCACACCGGTAGGCCTATGGTGTACAGCTTGTGCCAGTACGGATACGAGCGCGTGTGGCGCTGGGGTGCGTCGGTCGGCGGGAACATGTGGCGTACCACCGAAGATATCAATGACCACTACGATCGCATGTCCGTCATTGGATTTGATCAAGATGGGCTCGAACCATTCGCTGGTCCCGGGCACTGGAACGATCCTGACATGCTCGAAGTGGGCAATGGAGGCATGAATCACGACGAGTACCTTACGCATATGAGCCTGTGGGTGCTGCTGGCCGCGCCGTTGTTGGCTGGAAACGATCTCTCAAAAATGAGCGCCGAAACGCTCGAGATCCTGACGAACAAGGAGGTTGTGGCAATCGATCAGGATGCGAAGGGTATTCAGGGCCGCCGTGTCGCGCAGGAGGGCCCATTGGAAGTGTGGGCGAAGCCTCTCGCCGACGGTAGTGTCGCAGTCGGTCTGTTTAATCGAGGCGAATCGACGAACCCTGTGACGGTGGAGTTCAAGGATGTTGGACTCAAAGGCTCGGCGAAGGTTCGGGACTTGTGGGGACACAAAGATCTTGGTTCAGTGTCGGCACATTACACCGCTGACGTTCCGCGTCATGGTGCAGTTCTCATCAAGCTGCAATGAATGATGCGGCCGATCATCCCGTTACATCTGGGCCCGTCGTTGGCCGAAGGCCGATCATTTTCCGGCGCTGGAATTCGGAGGAAGATGCTGCTCCAGATATCGTGCAAGCAAACAATAGAGGTGGAAGGCTGTTCCGGGACCCTCCACAATCGAATGGGTCCTTCCCGGGTAGGTCATGAAATCGAAAGGCTTGCCCAGTTCGATCAACCGGTTCACCAGCAATTCCGTGCCTTGATAGTGAACATTGTCGTCGCCCGAGCCATGGACGATCAATAAGTTGCCCTGAAGGCCTTCCGCGAAGTTAATGGCCGATCCGGCTTTATAGCCGTCAGCATTGTCCTGTGGCAACCCCATAAAGCGTTCCTGATAGATCGTGTCATACAAGCGCTGATCTGGAACTGGAGAAACGGACATACCCACCTTGTATATCTCAGGATGACGAAACATCAGATTTAAGGTGTTGGAACCACCGCCACTACGGCCCCAAACCGCGACCCGATCGGCATCAATAAACGGATGCGTCTTCTCAATTGCCATGAGAGCCGACGCTTGCTCTTTTGAAGACAACACTCCTACGCTGCCGTATATGACCTTGCGCCAGGCGCGTCCTTTAGGAGCGGGAGTGCCGCGATTGTCGAAGCTGACGATGACATAGCCGTCTTGTGCCAGGGCACGATGAAACACTCCATCATCCCAACGGTCGACGACAGTCTGAGCAGCGGGCTCGCCGTATACAAAAACAAGGACCGGGTATTTCTTGCTCGGATCGAAACCTCTCGGTTTCATGAGCCAGCCGTCCAATGTGATCCCTTCGCCAATGTCTACTCGAACGAATTCAGTCGGGGTCGTCGAGACGAGTTCCTTCACCGCAGATCGCAGTTTTGCGTTGTCTTCAACAGTTCGCTGTACCTTGTGGTCTGGAAGCTGGACGAGGTCCGTGACCGGGGGCGTATCGAAAGTCGAGTAAGTGTGAAATGCCAGATGCAGGTCGGGTGATACATGGTAATGATGCGTTCCTGGCTGGTTGCAGGAGTCAGGCGTTCCAATGTTCCTTTTCCGTCAATCCGCATCCGGTATAGATATTGCTGGGTGGCATTCTCGGGAGATGCCATGAAGTGGAGCCATTGTTCCTCAGGATCGACCCCGACCACCTGGATCACGTCGAAGGAGCCCGGCGTCACCAGCCGTACTTGCTTTCCGTCCCGCGAGATTACGTAAACGTGACGCCAACCATCCTGTTCGCTGACCCACAGAAATTCCTTCCCGCCATGCAGCCAACTCAGATCATCCACTACATCGACCCACGCTGAATCGTGTTCTTGATGAATGGAATGTACAGCCCCTGTTCTGGCGTCGGCCAGCAAAACGTCATTTGTCTGTTGCAACCGATCAAGGTGCTGCAGAACGAGTGTGTCGGAATTGCCCGCCCATTCCATGCGCGCGATGTAATGGTCTTTTGAATATCCGGGGACCTGCATCCACTGCGTTTCACCGCCGAGCGCAGGCACGACGCCAACGCGCACAGAGGAGTTTGCGGTTCCTGGTTGCGGGTATGGTATTTGTCGCACCGTCGGGTAGACACCGAATTCGGGATAAGGAATCCCCGTCATCACTTTGTAGGGCGCTCCTGTATCGTAGATCAGAGCAAAATTGCTCACCTCGTGCGTATCGAATTGCCAATAGGCGATGCGTTTGCCGTCAGGGCTCCATCGGAATGCATCCCGAAGGAAGAACTCCTCCTCAGAAACCCAGTCCGTCGTGCCATTCACGATCTTTTCACTACCGTCCGACGTAAGCCGGGTGGCAACTCCGTTTTGCAGATCTTCCACGTAAATATTGTTAAAGCGTACGTAGGCTACTTTAGACCCATCTGGTGAAAACTTGGCGAACATCAACGAGGACGGAGGACCGCCATCTCCCAGTTTCCGCAAGGCTCCCGTTTTTCGATCGAACACCCAGTAGTCGCCACGTGTGTTCGCGCGCCAAACTCGCCTGGAATTGGTGAAGATCAGGACACGGTTCAGATCGTCGGAGAACGAATAGTTCTCAATCTCGAGTGGTTTGTCGCCGCCCGAAGGAATGAGTTGTGATGCTGAGACGAGCACTTCCCGGCGGGCAGTCGCCGTTTCGTATCGCACTATGTCTCGCAATCCCTCGCCCTTTTCGGACGGCTCGACTGCCGTGTAAAACTCTCCTTTACCGATCCAGCGGATCGGCCCCGATGACTTAACCGCGAATTCTTTTGTGACAAACTCGCGGCGAAGCAGATCGGTAATCGCAGGAGACTGCGCCAACGCTGCTCGAGAAGCGATGGCGATTACGCAGCAACCGACGAGTTGTAGCCAATACCTCAAGGGGAGCAGGCTGCGGGATTCACTGAGTTTCGTCATGAGTGTCGATATTGAGGGTCTTTCTGATGGATTGGTCGTCATTCTCGCTTCGCAGGTGCATTGCGCCCGGCTGATTCCAGAATCCGGGGGCGTCCTGAGCCTGTGTGATACTGTTTGACGATTGCATATTGTATCCATAAAATACGACGATGCCTACATCATAATAAGGAGGGATGATTTCTCTAAATGTTCCAACCTCATAAGGGTCAAACGGCATGACGCGCGCTGAGTTTCGCAGGATAAAGGTAATCGATTCTCATACCGGGGGCGAGCCAACGCGTTTGGTAGTTGCCGGCGGTCCCGATCTTGGGGCAGGTCCGCTATCGGAAAGAGTGGAACGCTTTCGGGCAGAACACGATGATTTTCGGTGTGCCATTGTGAACGAGCCTCGAGGCTCTGAAGTTACCGTGGGTGCCTTGCTATGCGAGCCGGTTGACCCCACTTGCGCAGCTGGTGTCATATTTTTCAACAACGTAGGCTACCTGGGGATGTGTGGCCACGGGACGATCGGGCTGGTTGCGACACTTGCGTATATGAACCGTGTCCACCCGGGCGCGCACCATATCGAAACTCCGGTGGGAATAGTTAGCGCGACCCTGCATGACAGCGGCGAGGTAACAGTCAACAACGTCGCGAGCTATCGCAGTGCCACAAACGTGGTAGTCACTGTAGACGGCCACGGTACCGTCCGAGGCGACATTGCATGGGGAGGGAACTGGTTTTTCCTGGTTAGTGATCACGGTCGGAAGTTGATATTGCAGGACGTCGACGAATTAACTTCCTTCACCTGGGCGATCCGACAGGCGCTTCGGGCGAACGGCATCACCGGAGACGACGGAAAAGAAATCGACCACGTTGAATTGTTTGGGCCATCTGCGACTGCCCGAGTCGACAGCAAAAATTTCGTGCTTTGTCCCGGGAAAGCCTATGACCGTTCTCCGTGCGGAACTGGTACCAGCGCCAAGCTGGCGTGCCTTTACGCTGACGGCAAAATCCGAGAAGGTCAGATATGGCGCCAGGAAAGCATTGTGGGTAGCGTTTTTGAAGGAAGTGTCACGGTGAGAGAGGGCAGGATCTATCCCAGTATTAAGGGTTCCGCTTTCGTGAATTCAGAAGCGGAATTGATACTGGACCCCCGAGATCCTCTTTGCATGGGAATTCGCGGTTGAGTGCGGAAGTATGAGGCAAGACTACGATGCGATCGTCGTCGGCGCCGGCATTGTTGGCGCGGCGTGTGCTGACGAGTTTACGCGTCGAGACATGCGTGTTGCCGTCGTGGACCGCGAGGCCGTCGGAAGCGGCGCGACTGCTGCCGGGATGGGCCATATTGTTGTGATGGACGATTCCGACGCGCAGTTTGCTCTCACTCGCTACTCCCAGCAACTGTGGCAAGCGCTGAGGCCCGCTTTACCCAGGGATGTTGAATACGAACAATGCGGAACGATCTGGGTTGCGGCAGACGAAGAGGAGATGGCGGAGGTGCTGCGCAAGCAGAAGTATTATGCAGTGCGAGGTGTTCCAGTAGAAGTGCTCGACCCGAAAACGTTGATCCAGCTTGAGCCAAACTTGCGTGAGGGCATGGCGGGTGGGCTGCTGGTTACCGAGGACGCGGTGTTGTATCCACCTTGCGCTGCCCGCTTCCTCCTCGAACGAGCGGTTGAGCGAGGCGCGACTCTTGCGCTTGGTGCTTCGGTCACGCAGATAGGGAACGGCCGAGTTTGCTTGTCTGACGGATCGGAGCTCATAGCGGAAATCGTCGTGAATGCGGCTGGAAGTTGGGCTCCGGAACTCACCCCGGGAATCGAGGTCAAGAAGAGAAAGGGGCACTTGCTGATTACTGATCGCTACCAAGGATTTCTGCGCCATCAGCTCGTCGAACTCGGATACTTGAAAAGCGCCCACTCGGTGAGTAGCGATTCGGTTGCCTTCAACGTTCAGCCGCGCCAAACCGGGCAGGTACTGATTGGCTCGTCTCGACAGTATGGCGCCGAGGACAAAACCGTCGACCGCGAGATTCTTGCGCGCATGTTGAAACGGGCCCAGGAATATATGCCTGCCCTTGGAGCTATGTCGGCGGTGCGCACGTGGACGGGGTTCCGGGCGGCCACGCCTGACAAATTGCCGCTGATTGGTCCGGTGAGCGGAGATAAATCGCTATTCCTCGCGACCGGACACGAAGGGTTGGGGATTACGACGTCGCTCGCAACCGCAAGGATCTTGGTGGATCAAATCACTGGTACGAAGCCAGAGATTTCCATAACGCCGTATCTGCCCTCTCGAGCAGCACAGGAACACGTGCATGCTTAGCCAAGTTACGTTAGCTGTGAACGGGCAGACGGTGTCGGTACCTTCTGGTGCAACCGTGGCGGTGGCGGTGACGATCGCTGGGCAGCCGTGCCGGAATTCCGTGACCGGAGAACCGCGCGGTGCTTTCTGCGGCATGGGGATCTGTTTCGAGTGCCGGGTGACGATCGATGGAAAAGCGCATTCGCGAAGCTGCCAAATATTGTGCGAACCAGGAATGAAAGTATCGACCAATGGGTAGGAACACAGATCAACACTTCGACGTTCTCGTAATCGGCGGCGGCCCGGCAGGGATGGCGGCCGCGGTCCGGGCCGCGGAGTGCGGGGTTCATGTCGGAATTGTCGACGACAACCCAGCCTTCGGTGGGCAGATCTGGCGTGGAGCTTCGGAAGACGGATCCGTCCCAGAAGCGGCGAGATGGCGCCAGTTATTGCGCACTGCCAGCGTCACTGAATTATGCGGGAAGCGCATTTTCGATCAGCCGGAGCCTGGCGTTCTTTTGGCTGAGGGAACAGACGGACTTTGCGAGCTGCATTACCGGAATGTCATTCTGGCGACGGGAGCGCGCGAACGTTTTTTGCCCTTTCCGGGTTGGACCCTGCCCAACGTGATGGGCGCCGGCGGATTACAGGCAATGGTAAAGTCCGGTCTTCCAATTCGTGGCAAGCGCGTCATGGTCGCTGGGACAGGTCCTCTTTTGATGGCGGTCGCAGCCTACTTGCGCAAACACGGCGCAGAGATCCCCGTTATTTGCGAACAGGCATCTTGGAGAAGGCTCGCGCTGTTTGCCGGCGCGTTAATGAGTCGGCCAAGCAAGATTATCCAGGGAATGGGCTTGAAACGCGAAATTGGCGACGTTCCATTTGCTGCCAACAGCTGGCCCGTGGCGGCACATGGTCGGCAGACTCTTGAGAGTGTCGACATTTCGCGGGGCGGAAAACGGGAGAGCATCGTGTGCCATTACCTCGCGTGCGGCTTTCATCTAATCCCTAACGTCGAACTACAACTGCTGTTGGGTTGCAGGATCCACGCCGGCTACGTGCAGGTTGACGAATTACAACGAACAAATGTAGATGGGGTTTTCTGTGCCGGTGAACCGACAGGAATTGGTGGCCTTGAATTGTCAATCATCGAGGGCCAAATTGCCGGCCTCGCGGCCGCTGGGGATGCGGCGAACGCTCGCAAATTGTTTCGTCAACGGAAGAAGGCACAGAGCTTTGCCGCCACCCTCGAGCGGACATTCCGCCTTAGACCCGAGCTCAGCAGCCTAGCCTCAGCAGAAACCTTGGTTTGCCGCTGCGAAGACGTTCCGTATTCCCGTTTGCAAGGCTATAGCTCGTGGCGTGCCGCAAAGTTGCACACACGCTGCGGAATGGGCCCGTGCCAGGGTAGGGTCTGTGGCCCAGCGACGCAAGTTCTCTTTAAATGGAATCCCGATTCCGTCCGGCCACCGATCTTTCCGGTGCGGGTAGAAAGCCTGGCAGCCATGGGGGGAGCACACCGGCACGAAGACAGCGCAATTGTAGGAGGCGTTTCATGAATTGGAAGGGCGTGATGCCCGCAATCACAACCTGTTTTACGACTGATCTTGCCGTTGATCATCACTTTCAAGCGGAACACTGTCGCTGGCTTCTGGACAACGGCTGCACAGGGATCGTGGCTCTCGGTTCGCTGGGCGAGGGCTCGACACTGTCATTCGACGAGAAGCTGGAAGTTCTGCGTACATGCGTCAAGGCTGTTGGCGAGCGCGGACCGGTCGTAGCTTCAATTTCGGCGCTCACTACGTCGGAAGCAATAGCTCTCGCGAAGGCGGCGACAGATCTAGGCTGCGATGGCTTGATGGTATTGCCTCCCTATGTCTACAAGGGGGACTGGCGCGAGATGAAGACTCACGTCGCCGCCGTCTTTGAAGCAACACCACTCTCCTGCATGCTCTACAACAATCCCGTGGCCTACGGCACAGATTTTCTCCCCGAGCAGATTCAGGAGTTGGCGGCCGAGCATGAAAACTTTGAGGCTGTGAAGGAATCAAGTACCGACGCCCGGAGGGTATCTGCCATCCGCGCTTTGCTGAACCGGCGGCTTGAGATCTCCGTTGGAGTTGATGACGCCGTCCTGGAAGCGATCGGAGTCGGGGCTACGGGATGGATAGCCGGTCTGGCAAATGCGCTGCCGCGGGAGTCGCTAGAGTTGTTCAACTGCGGCATCAATGGCGAGAGTGAGAAAGCGTTTGACTTGTATCGCTGGTTCCTACCTTTGCTGCGCATGGACACGGTTCCAAACTTCGTTCAACTCATCAAATTAGTACAGGCCGAAGTTGGGATCGGAAATACGCGAGTGCGTCCGCCGCGTTTGGAGTTGGCAGGAGCGGAACTCGCCCAGGCGCAAACAATTATTAGAGACGCATTGCGTTCCCGGCCTCAGTCCGTGGGTCAATATGCGTTGCGGAACGGAGAATAAGATGCTGACGTCGATGACAAGACTTTCTGGTCGATCACTTATCGGATTTCATGAGGGTGCGGGTACGGGCCCGGAGATGTATGCAACAGATCCGACGACCGGCCGACAATTGCAGCCGGCTTTCATTCCGGCGAGACCTGAAGAGGTGGAGCTGGCAGTCCAGCTTTCTGCAGAAGCATTTGACAGTTATCGCCAGGTATCCGGGCGAGATCGCGGTGCCTTCCTACGCAAAATTGCGGAAAAGATCGAGGCCATTGCGGGCGAGGTGGTGGAGCGTGCGATGCAGGAAACAGCCTTGCCGCAAGCGCGCCTGCAAGGTGAGACTGCGCGCACTTGTGGTCAGCTACGCTTATTCGCCCAGGTCGCAGAGGAGGGATCGTGGGTCAACGCCCGCATCGATCACGCTGATGCCAGTCGAAAACCGTTGCCCAAACCGGACATCCGTTCAATGCTGCGCCCGCTCGGCCCAGTCGTCGTGTTTGCCGCCAGCAACTTTCCGCTCGCATTTTCCGTGGCAGGCGGGGATACGGCATCGGCTCTTGCCGGCGGAAACACGGTAATCGTGAAAGCTCACGCGGCGCATCCTGGTACCAGCGAACTGGTGGGCCGTGCCGTGCAGGAAAGTGTTCGCGAATGCGGCTTGCCCGAGGGAGTGTTTTCGGTGCTGTTCGGCAGCGGATCACAAATTGGCACTGCGTTGATGAAACATCCTCTCGTTCGAGCTGGAGGCTTCACGGGATCACGCGCTGCAGGCAGAATATTGATGGACGTGGCGGCATCGCGGCCAGAGCCAATTCCGTTTTACGCGGAGATGAGCAGCACAAACCCCGTATTTATTCTGCCCGGCGCATTGCGGGAACGAGGCGATAACATTGCGGCCGCACTACACGGATCATTCACGCTGGGAGCAGGGCAATTCTGTACAAAACCGGGCATGGTCTTTCTGCCGCAAGGTGCAAACGCTGAGTCGTTCGCCGACAAGTTGCGCGAGTTGGTGAGCGGATCGGCACCATACCACCTGCTGACGAAGGCGATTCATGCCTCCTATGATTCCGCGATTGCCGCTCGCAAGACCGATGGGGCCGTGACCCTTCTGGCCGAAGCTCCGAAGGCCTCAGCTGACGGATTTGCGGTGACTTCTGCAGTCTTTGAAACCGACGCGCCTACATTTCTCGGATCCGAACTGGATGGTGAGATCTTTGGTCCGGCAACGCTTCTTGTCCGGCACTCAAGCCGGGAGCAAGTATTGGAGATTGCCCGATCGCTCGAGGGCCACCTGACCGCAACGATTCATGGCACCGAACAGGACTTGCACGACTTCGCGGACCTGATCGCGATTCTCGAAACTAAGGTCGGCCGACTCGTTTTTAACGGTTTCCCGACCGGCGTCGAAGTTACACATGCGATGGTGCATGGAGGGCCATATCCCTCGACTTCAGATGGGCGCTCCACTTCAGTGGGAAGCCAGGCGATCTTCCGGTTCACGCGTCTAGTCTGCTATCAGGAATTTCCCGACAGCGCTCTGCCCGACGAACTCAAAGATGGGAATCCGCTTGGAATGTGGCGAATGATCGACGGACAGATCGTCCGCGGATAGATTGCGTTGGCGGACCTCCTGCATTTCTTTGATAGAGCGAAATCGGGTTAGGTTCGCCAAGAACACTCATGAGTGGGGTGAATGATTTCGAGAAATCAGATTCCGAAAAGGCGGCCGTGCTACCGTGAACGGTAATCTTTCCCGTCGTCATCTACTCAAATCAATCGGAACAGCCGGGCTTGCTTCACTGGTTCCTGAAGTCGCCGCGAAGGATACCTCGCGGCTTTCTCACACGATTCCAGCCGCGTCGCGTGCCACGAACAAGTCCGATCTGGTGCGGCTTTCCTCGGGCCGGATGATTGCGATGTTCGACCGCCGGAACGGTACGCTTTACTCGCTCACGGATGCACACGATGAACTGGGAACAAACTTCTTAGGAAACTCCGATAACACGCTTGGCGTCCAGAACGGAGACACGCATTGGACTGGCGACATAGTTACCACGATCTGGGAATTGAAGACCGGGGAGTGGATTCGCGAGCAGGAGAGCTTTGTCCCTTACCGCGTTTCTGGAAGGTGGAAACGCGAGTCAACTCTGGCTTCACCGGACGCCCGCACGGTCGGCTTCGATGGGAAGGTGTTCACCGTTAAGTATGCGGGAGGCTCGAAGAATGAGGACGGCATCCAGAGCTATGTCGTGAGCATGAGCTACCGCTTCGCGGATGACGGGTCCTTGTTATGGGACATGACCTTCGAGAATACGACCGGTCGCACGTTAGAGTTCGGTGAACTCGCCTTTCCACTGCGCGCCAATGATGACTATGCCGCGCCCTATGCCGGGGCCACCACGACCTTGGCGGGCGTCAGTGGGAAACTGGCCGCAATGCAGAAGATTGTTCACGAACAAAAGGTGCTTTGCCATTCCTTCGTGGCCGGCCATAGTTCCTACGCATTAATGCAGCGTCCGCGGGGAGACGCGCCGTTCCTTCTCTTTCATTGTTTGCAAGATACTTCCTTCGAGTGCATCTACAAGGTTTCCACCCAGGGGGACGATTGGATTGGCACTGATCTGTTCGCGGTGCACTCCAATGCCACCAAAGATCTTCGGGGCTGGCACTGGAATCCGTGGGTAAACGGCCATTCCTCGCTCGTATTGGAGCCTGGCGAAAAGAAGTCCTATCAAATGCGATTCGTGTTTATCGATCATTATTCCGAAATCGCAGGGGAATTGACGGCAGCGGGCAACCTCGGAATTCGTATTGTGCCCTCGATGGTGGTACAGGAAGACACAGACACCTTTGTTGAACTGAATTGTGTCAGCGATCTTGAAGCCCTCGAGATCCATTCAGACGGAATTTCTGTCAAAGAGCGCAAGCGTACTGAGAAAACGACACTTTTGAAACTGTCGTTCCAGGGAAGGGGACAAAAGAGTTTACGGCTGCTGTACAACGGAAAACGCTGGACCAACCTGCACTTTTTCTGCGTTGAAGATGCGGAGCAGTTGCTGAAGGCGCGAGCCCGTTTTATGGCGGAACGGCAATTCGTGGTGAGTCCCGAGGATCCGTACCATCGCCATCACATGTTTCTGCCATTCGACTATCGGCGCGCGACCCGCCTCGATGACAACGAGGACGTTTGGGAAGTAGGAGGCACCGACGACCCGGGTTTCGGTGATCCTGTATTCCTGGTAGCGAAAAATTCGGTTCTCCCCTCCCGTGATGAGATCGAAAAACTCGAGATGTTCGTCTCCGATTGCTTGTTCAAGTACATCCAGAATCCCGAGACTTACGAAATACGGGCATCTCTTTACTGGAAGGTGAGAACTCCTTCGAGTCCGTGGGGAAGTTGGTCGAAGAAAAGAAGCGAGACGACCTGGCGTACCTATAACTACGCCTTCGTTACGAATATTTATCACGGCATGTACCGCATTGGCCGCGAATACGATGTTCTGACGCATCGTAGCGCGCAGGACTATCTTCGGCTCTGTTATGAAACCTGTCGAAAATGGTTCACGACAGGCCCGTACAAGCGCTTCGGCCTGATCACCGGCTTGAACGCAGTGAACATTGTCGAGGATCTCAGGAGCGAGGGATGGCAGAAGGAATACGAAACGATTCTCGGGCTGATGAAGGAAACCAATCAGGTTTTCCTGACCGATCCTTATCCCTATAGCTCTGAGATTCAGATCGACGAAACGGCACAGTCGCAGGTTTATTTTTTCACGCGCTACTTCGGCAAGACGCACGGCGAAGCAGATAGCTGGAAACGGAATGCGGAAGTGCGGCAGGTTCTGCAGGCCATGCGAGGTGGGAATCAGCCCATCTGGTTTTTGTATGGGAACGATTTATTCGCCCATCCGGATCTGCGCGGCCAGATTTCGTGCTGGCATTCGGAAGCTCTTAACGGCATGGCGTTGACTCAGGCCTTTGAAGATACTGGGGACGTCTCTCTGCTTTTGAAGGGCTACGCCGGGATGATGAGTGTGCTGCACAACGTGCTGCCTGATGGCATGGGGTTTGGATGGTTCAAACTCGATCCCGGGGTTTACGCATGCGAGCCGCCGAGAACATTCGAAGGGGGTTCGGGTTTGTGGGCTTTTTTGCAGGCGGCCAAATCCTATGTAGTGAACGATCCAAGCTTTGGATTGATTGGCTATGGATGCCGCGTCGAAAACGACGACAAGCACGTGCGAGTGGTTCCCAAGGATGGCGTGCGCAAGCGAGTGCTGATTCTGCCCGATAAAGTGCAGGTGACTCTGAGGCGCGGCGAAATCCAGTCACTGACTTTCGACCGCAAGACTTCAGCGGTCAATTTGCAAATCGAAGACACCACAGGCATCGTGAAGACTGTGCCCGTCGCTATCGTGGGCTTGGCGCCCGGTGAGTACCGAGTGCGCACGGAGAACCAAGAGTTCGGGGCCCAGGCATCCGATAGGCTAGAGTTTGAAGTGCCAATTGAGGATGCGAAATCGCTCCACATTTCGCGTGTGTAAGGGGCAGTTGCAACAAGTTTAGGCACAGGGTTCGCTCATGTCCGAGGCTGGGAAAAATGTACGGAACTCCTCACGTCGTCGATTTCTCCGCGCGCTCGCCTCGACAGGACTGGGCAGTATCATCCCTTCCGCGTTTTTTCTTCAGAACGATGCCGCAAAAACGCCAAGCGTTCCACCCTCCTTTGAGGAAATTCCAGCCTCGCGCAGCGGTATCACGTGGGCTCATGTAGCAGGTTTTTCTCCGAATATGAATGAGCCGGAAACTATGGGCGCCGGCTGCGCTTTTATTGACTACGACAATGACGGCTGGATGGACATCTATCTGGTGAACAGCGGGCAGTGTGACTTTTTCACCCCAAAGCATCCCTTGCGCAATGCTCTTTACCACAACAACCGGGACGGCACTTTCACCGATGTGACCGAAAAAGCCCGTGTGACGGGAAACGCGTACGGCATGGGTGTCGCTGTGGGCGATTACGATGGAGATGGCTTCCCCGATCTCTACGTTACTCAATATCCACGGAGCATCCTTTATCACAACAACGGTGATGGCACGTTTACCGACGTGACGGCGAAAGCAGGAGTGACAGCGCCGGGGTGGAGCACCAGCGCTGCCTGGTTCGATTACGACAACGACGGGCGGCTCGATTTGTTTGTGTGCCAATATCTGAAACTGGACACAAGCATTTGGTGCGGAGACAAGTTGCTCGGAGAGCGCTGGTACTGCCTCCCCAGTGTCTACAAGGCGACCCCCTCCTGGCTCTTTCACAATAACGGCGACGGCACGTTCACAGACGTCAGCAAGGAGAGCGGCATTGCGCAGTCACTGGGAAAGGCGCTGGGCGTGGTCGCGGCCGACGTCAACAACGATGGGTGGATGGATCTCTTTATCGGCAATGACACGGAGCCGAATTTCCTCTGGATCAACCGGGGCAAGGGCCGTTTCGAAGAGACTGGGGCATTCGCGGGCGTAGGTTTCAGCGCCTTCGGTCGCGCCCGGTCCGGCATGGGCGTAGATGCCGCGGACTACGATCAGGACGGCAAGATCGACCTTTTCGTGACCACAGTGGATCACGAAATGTATTCCCTCTATCACCAGGAGCGAGGTGACATTTTCAGTGACGTTGCGCCGCGTTTTGGGATCGCTTCGCAGACCTTCAATCTCAGCGGCATGGGCATGAAGTTTTTCGACTATGACAATGACGGTAACCCTGACATCATCCTCTCCAACGGTCATCCCGAACTGAATGTGGCAAAAATGGTGGCGGGTGTGACCTATGAGGAACCGATGTTGCTCTTTCGCAACACGGGCAACGGTTTCGAGAACGTTAGTAAGCAGAGTGGTCCGATTTTTTCCAGACCCATTGCCGGCCGCGGGCTGGCCGTTGGAGATTTCGACAACGACGGTTCGGTTGATGTTCTGGTCGCGGTGGGTGACAGCTCTCCCATTTTGCTGCGAAACAATGCAGGACGGCAAAACCACTGGTTGGGGGTTCGCCTGATAGGACGGAAGTGCAACACCGACGCGATCGGCGCCAAGGTCACTTACCGTTCTGGTGATTTTCAAAGGGATTGCTACAAATTCGGGGGCGGTGGATATATGGCTGCCCATGACCCACGTCTCGTGTTGGGACTCGGACAGAGAACCAAAATCGATTGGCTGCAAGTGAAATGGCCACAGCCCAGTGGCGCCACTGAACGATTTACAAACCTTCCGCTCGACCGATACATTACGATCGTCGAAGGGGAAGGGAAGTGGAAGTAAGAGACGGTCGTGACTAGTGTGGCTGCGAAAGATCCTGCGGCGGTGGTGATACAACTCGCGGCTTATCTTTCTCCAGCTGGCGTTGCAGAGCCAAAAGCCGGTCAGCTTCCGCTTTATTGCCCGTCCGGGCATAAGCGGTCGCCAGCTGATAGTAACCCGCGGGATCAGTTGGTTCCATTTCCGTATATTTCTTGAGAGGCGGAATCGCGTCTGAGTATTTCTCAGCCGCATTCAGTGCCATACCAACTCCCAGATACGCTTCCGCCAGGCTGGCGTCAAATTGTATTGCTCGAGAAAAGTGTTCGATCGCCTCCTCCGTTTTTTGATTTCTCCACGCCAGGTCACCGAGCATAAACTCCGCGGAGGGTGAGGCAGGGTTGACCTTCAGCTCAGCTTCGAACTCTTTGGTCGCTTCCTCGGTGACCGTGGGATCCAAAGGCTTGGAAAGAAGGATTCGGCCCAACTGGTAGTGAATTCCGGGCTGATTGGGGTTCTGCTCCAGGATCTTACGAAACTGCGCGGTAGCGTCGTCCCACTTCCCTTGCGCCTGAAACGCCTCGGCGATGAGAGTCTCCGCCTCGGGAGACGAAGGAGCCTTTTGCAGCAGTTCCTGGGCAGTGCGGTTGGCCAGCTCGGAGTAATAGCGGGTGGTAATGAAGAGTACCTTCGGATCGCCAGGAAACTCGCGTGCCAGCACGATCAGTGACTCGGCGACGACGTCACGTTGATCAGTGGCCATCCCGCATTGCGCTCGCGCCATTACAGCGTCGTGCAGAAGATCCTTGTCCTGAATTTTGGGGATAACCTTTTTCAGGATGGGCATTGCCTCTTTGCAGCGGCCCTTGGTGCCGAGGGTGATGCCGCGTTCGGCTGCGGCGGTCGGAGACTCAACAGCGACTGGGGCTTTGGAACCTTGAGCTCTCAGCCACGCGCCTGGATTTGCGCAGACGAAGGCGGCAAGAAACAGCGAAACCCAATGAGACTTCGGAAAACCGAGCTCAATGCGATGCAGGCTCATAAGGCATTATATTCACGAATTCCTGCCGTCAATCACTAGCCTCTCGGCTTCATTCCTGAAAACTGAGTCAATACAAAGCTTCGACCGAAATTTTGCCAGTGCGGCTTGATGGAAGATTTACAACTTCCTGCTCGGGCGAGAAATCGGTCCATGGAGCGCCGTTGACTGTCACGCTGCGAAGCACCTTGCCGCCGGGCACGCGCAATCGCAGCTTGGTGGCCGCCTGGTAGCCCTCCGGCAAGTGGAGAACTGCTGAGACCCTGCCATGTTCAATGTCCGAGTGCAGTTCGTATCCCACATTTCCGAAACGGGTTGGTGCATCAGCGACTGAGATACTCTTGCCTTGCTCAAGCCAGACCCTCGGCGTTGCCTTCCCTAGCCAGACAACGGCGTCGTCCGGATTTTCAAAAACTAGCATCCACTTCGTAAATATCGGAATGCTTACTTCGGACGGAGTGCAGTAGGGGCCTTCCAATGTGCCGTCGATCTTGGCGCCCTCGACCGCAGTCCAGTTTCCGCGAGAGTAGATGTGCGCCCGGTGAGCATAGTAGAGCAGCAGAAACTCCCGCGGCCAGTCATACAGCAGCCGGGCATAGGCGGGGCCAAAATCCAAAAAGCCGTTGTAGTAGTGCCCACCCCTGAGAAGTCCGAACAGCGACTCGCCACGAGCAGCAAGCGAGTCTGTGACCGTTCGGGCCTGTTTTTCTGTCAGTTCGGCGGACTCCAGCAATTCCGCGTATGCCCGGTCTTTGCCATAGGTCGGTGTATCACCGGCGACAGCCGGCACATAGGGCGGTTGCTGGGTGCGATCGATCGATCTGTCGATAGACGACCCCATGTCCTTCCTCATCTCGGCCGCCTCTAACAGAACGTCGTGGCCTTCCTTTTGATGAGCGTCGCCAAGTTTGCGACCCATTTCGACCCAAGCTGCGCCGAGATCGTGGAATCCCCTGGCCGCTTCGGCGTTGTTCGAATAATGAGGCTGCATGAAGCGATAGGGATCGATCTTCAGAGAGCTGTCGTGCTCGGACCAGCCCCGAATGATGCCGTACGTGATGTCTGATGAGGGGAGGCCTCTCGCTTGCTGTCGCAAGGTACGAAAGAGACTGACGATAGCTTGCAGCTTCTTCTCATGCTTGCGCATGAGATTCTCGTCATGCGTGTAGGCATAGTACTTGGCCACCACGGCCAGCATTTTGCCGTATTGCCCGATTTCGGGGCCGCGAGTATCGATCGAGCCGTCATCGCGCACCGAGTTGGTGAAGTAATCGTCGATGTAACGACCCGCAACGTCGAAAAGGCCCCATTCAAGAAACGCTGCGACGCTGGTATTGAACGTATCCTGGAACGTGTCCACATTGTTATAGCCGTAGCCGCCGAAGACATTGATGCCCCCAAGCGGAGGGTACCCGTACTTGGGGTGGGCGCCGACGCGCGTTATTTCTTCCATCAGCAGAGCGTGTAGGCAGAAATCCTTCAGGCTGGCGTCAGGCACATCGATCTTCATAGGAGGATTCAGGTCATGCGCCCACACTTCATGGACGTGATACAAGGCCGTGTAGAATTCTGCGGCTGAGGGCTCGCCTCGAGGCGGGAATGGAAGATGATGGTAATAATAATGCGCTTCTTTGAGCTGAGCGCCTTCGACCCGCAGGGCGCGATACCAGACAGGTTGCGTCCAGAAATGGCCCGGTTCTTCGGCGAACATCGTCTCTTCCCAATATCCCTGCGCGTCGTTAGGGAAAACGAAACGATTCACCGGGAGCCATCCCCCGACAAGTCCTTCCCAAACGTCATTCCTTGCGCGTGCGTCCCGAATTCCGGAAAAGAGCTTACCTAAGTCAACATAAATCTCATCGCTGAAGGCACCGAACGCGAATGTGGGTTTATCGTCGGACTCGCGCGTTCCGACGAAACTGGGGACGCGTAACGGAGGGAGGGCAGCCGCAACCGCAGCATAGTCGGGATCGGAAGTACCGGCAAGCAGTTCCTGGCCGAGGACATCGCTATCATTTTTTGCGATTTCGTCCGCTGTTCGCCCGCGATAAAGAGTTCCCGGTGCGGCAGTCGTAGGCTCCAGGCTCTTTGGCAGATTCAGAACGATGCCCTGCTTACCAACGTATAGGATTGCGCCTCGGCGGTCCGCTAGTTCCTCAAAAACCGCAAGAGCCCCCTCCGGCTCGTCGATTACTGCCATTAGTGTCCAAGCGCCAAAGTTTGTGTTTTTCGCCACGTTGATTGGCTGGTGAGACTGGGGATCGATCACCGTCACGCTTTGCTTCTCCAGATCGGCGCTCTGAATCTGGATGTTCTGCGACGCCCTATTGTCTGCGGTGGAAGGAGCGCCGGTGCGCGGTGAAGATGCGGCGCTTGCGACGAGCGGGGCAGCCGGGACCAAAAGTGTTGCGAGCAAGGCCGAAACCGAAAACCTCAGAAGTTTCATAATGAGTGCGCCGTTGGAACTGTTCTAGGAAGTGCTGTTACCGCTCTTCGCTGTCATCCTGAGGCCCGCGAATTGTGCTGGCCGAAGGACCCATGCATTTCGCAGGCAAGTTGCATAGGTCCTTCGCCGCAGAAACCGCGGCTCAGCTTGACAAAGAATCGCCGCAGTACGTTTCAGCGTCAATTTCCGGATCCGTTATCCACATGCAAAAAGAACGCCTTAACGGGCTACTGCCCGTTAAGGCGTAATCGAGAACCACTCCTGAAACCCCAAGTTCAGAACTTTATATCCGCCCGGAACTCGATTTGGCGAGCACCTAGACCCGCCTGACCCGGATTGGACTGCACCACGCTCGACTCACCGAACGTCGAGCTCTGTATCGGCGCAGATGTGTTCTGGATGAAGCCTTGGCTTGTGCTGTTGTAACCGCCAGCCGGGTTCGCCCACACCGGGTGGTTCCACACGTTGATGAACTCGCTCTGGAAGACGAATTTCACGTTCTCAGTGATCGCGAAACTCTTGGTAATCGCGAGATCCTGGCTAAAAGTATGTGGCCCATACAACCACGGGTGGG
>Ga0335076_10001214_pt1 | contig 24842 bp, 23 predicted proteins | sample Lox_Sample_25_FD_206717 | JGI IMG/M metagenome (GOLD analysis project Ga0335076, IMG submission 206717) | Soil microbial communities from Loxahatchee National Wildlife Refuge, Florida, United States - Lox_Sample_2.5 | ecosystem: Environmental > Terrestrial > Soil > Wetlands | place: USA... | reverse complement strand
AATCCACGTCCAGGCCGGCGGCGGCGGCGACGGGTGCCTGAGCTTCCGCCGCGAGGCGCACGTGCCCAAGGGCGGGCCGAACGGTGGCGACGGCGGCCGCGGCGGGGACGTCGCGCTCGTGTGCGACGACTCGCTGCGCGATCTCGAGAGCTTCCGGCGGCGGTCTCACTTCAAGGCGGGCCGCGGCGGACATGGGGAGGGGGCGCTCCGTCACGGCAAGGACGGGCAAACGCTTGAAATCCGCGTGCCACCGGGGACCGAGGCCCGCGTCGAGTCCGACGGCACCGTGCATGACCTGGTTCGTCCGGGACAGAGGGCGCTGGTCGCGCGGGGCGGCCCGGGCGGCCGCGGCAACAAGCGGTTTGCCGGCCCCACTCACCAGACGCCCCGGTTCGCCGAAAAGGGGCTCCCGGGCGAGGAGACATGGGTCACGCTGCAGCTCAAGCTGCTGGCCGACGCCGGCCTTGTCGGCCTGCCCAACGCCGGCAAGTCGTCGCTGCTCGGTCGGCTCACCCGCGCGCATCCGAAGGTCGCCGACTATCCGTTCACGACGCTCGAGCCGGCGCTCGGGACGCTCGACACCGACGATCGCCAGCTGGTGATCGCCGATATCCCGGGACTGATCGAGGGAGCCAGCGCCGGTGCGGGGCTCGGCCACGACTTCCTCGCCCACATCGAGCGGACGCGGGTGCTCGTGCATGTGCTCGACCTCGCGCCGCTCGACGGCTCGGATCCGGTCGCGAACTACGGGACCGTTGAACGCGAGCTCGAACTGCACAACCCGCGGCTGGCGGTGCTGCCTCGGGTGCTCGCGCTGTCGAAGGCCGACCTGGTCGACGAGGAGGCGCGGGAGGTCGCGCGGGCCGACTGGGCGGCGCGGCTCGGTCCGGACACGCCGGTGGTAGTGACCTCGTCTGCGACGGGGCTGGGGCTCGCCGAGCTCGCCGGACAGCTGACGCGGCTCGTGCCAGAAGACGTAGTGGAGGTGGCGCCCGACACCGCAGTCCCGGTGCCGGAAGCGCTCGCGGAGCACCGCGTGTTCCGGCCGGCGGCGGATCGCGCCTACCAGGTCGTGAAGGTTGGGGACGGCAGCTACCGAGTCACGGGGAAGGGCATCGAGCGATTGGTCGCGCGCTACGACCTAGACAACGAAGATGCGCTCGCGTATCTCGAGCGGAGGCTTCGCGGGATCGGCGTGATCCGGGCGCTCGAAGCCGAAGGGTTCGAGCCGGGCGACGAGGTCGACATTGCGGGTATCGCTTTTGACCTCGATCCGGACTAGCGTGCATCCCCGGCGGGGATCGCCTTCGATCTCGACCCGGAGTTGTGACGCGCGAGGCCTAATCTTGTCGGGGCCATGGCCCCGGTAGTAGTCAAGCTCGGATCGAGCATCGTCGCGGACGACCGCGGCGAGGTTCGGATCGAGGTTCTTGGCCGGATCTGCGACGAGATCGCCGAACTCCATCGCACCGGTCGCCAGCCTGTCGTCGTGACGAGCGGCGCGATCGCGCGCGGGATGGGCGTGATGGCGCTGCCTCTCAGGCCGCGCGCGATCGACGAGCTCCAGGCGGCAAGCGCGGTCGGGCAGGGCAAGCTGTACCAGGTCTACGACGGGCTGCTGCGCGAGCGCGGGATGCAGACAGCGCAGGTGCTGCTCACGTTCTTCGACATGAGCGCCCGCACGCATTACTTGAACGCGCGCCAGACGCTGCGCAAGCTGCTCGATTGGCACGTCATCCCGGTGATCAACGAGAACGACACGACGACGACGGACGAGATCTCGTTCGGCGACAACGACTTCCTGGCCGCGCAGGTCGCGATCCTGCTCGCGGCCGAGCGGTTGTTGCTGCTGACCGACGCTGAGGGCCTTTTCACCGCGGACCCCCGTGTCGATCCGAGCGCGCGCCTCGTCTCCGAGGTGACCGAGTTCGAGCAGCTCGATGAGCTCGCGATCGGCCACGCGACCTCACTGCTCGGCTCCGGGGGGATGCGGTCGAAGGTGGTGGCGGCCGAGATGGCCACGGCGTCGGGGATTCCCACCGTGATCGCCAGCGGACTCCGACAGGGCGCGGTCCTGGCCGCGGCGGCCGGCGATCCGGTGGGCACGCGTTTTGCGGCACGCTCCGGTCGCTACTCGAGCTTCAAGCTGTGGCTTAAGTACGCCAAGCCGGTCCGCGGGCGCGTCCAGGTCGATGCCGGCGCTGCCCGGGCGCTGCGCGAGGGCGGCACGAGCCTGCTTCCCGTCGGGATCGTCGAGGTTGCCGGCGAGTTCGACGCGGGCGACGCGGTGGAGGTCGCGTTCGACGGCGAGCTCGTCGGCAAGGGCATCTGCAACTACTCGGCGGTCGAGCTGCGCCGGGTGCAGGGCCTGAAATCGGCGGACGTGCGCGAGCGGCTTCCGCGCGCCACCGAAGAGGCGGTCCACCGCGACTACTTCGTGCTCGCGTAACCTTTAGGCGCGATGGCAACCACCGCGACATCCGTTGCCGACGTCTGTGCCGCGGCCAAGCAGGCCGCGCGCACGCTCGCGAGCCTGCCCTCCGGCGTCAAGGACGCGGCGCTCGAGGCGATCGCCGACGAGCTGGTCGAGCGGACGCCTGAGATCCTCGAGGCCAATGCCCGCGATCTCGAGGCCGGCCGCGAGGCTCGGCTGACCGACGCACTGATGGACCGGCTCGCGCTCGACCCCGGCCGGATCGCGGCGATCGCACGCCAGGTCAGGGACATCGTGGCGCTCCCCGATCCCGTTGGCGAGGTGATCGAGGGCTTCCGGCTGGCCAACGGGCTCGACGTGCGGAAGGTGCGGGTCCCGCTCGGGGTGATCGCAGTCGTGTACGAGGCGCGGCCGAACGTCACGATCGACGCGGCCGCACTGTGCCTGAAGTCGGGCAATGCGATCGTGCTACGCGGCTCCTCGATGGCGGCGCATTCGAACGCGGTTCTGGCTGCCGTCGCGATCGAAGCCGGGCTATCGGCCGGGATGCCCGAGGGCGCGATGGCGCTCGTAGCCGGCGGGCGCGAAGATCTGGAGCAGCTCGCGACGCAGGAGGGCGTCGTCGACTTGATCATCCCGCGAGGTGGCGAGGGACTGAAGGCGGCCTTGAAGGCCGTGGCCACCGTCCCGGTCATGTACGCGGCGTCGGGGAACTGCCACGTGTACGTCGACGCGACCGCGGGCTTGGACGACGCGCTGGCGATCACCCTGAACGCGAAGATCCAGCGTCCGAGCGTCTGCAACGCGGCGGAGACGCTACTCGTGCACGAAACGGTCGCGGATGAGTTCCTGCCGGCGGCGCTCGAGGCGCTCGCGACTGCCGGAGTCGAGCTGCGCGTCGACGAGCGCGTGCAGGCTTGCGCGGCGGGCGTTCCCGTATCGGCCGCCACCGAGGAGGACTGGGCCACCGAGTATCACGCGCTGACGCTGGCGGTGCGGGTCGTCGACTCGGCCGAAGAGGCGATCGAGCACATCAATCGGTATGGCTCGGGGCACTCCGAGGCGATCGTCACCCGCGACACCGAGGTGGCCCGCGCGTTCCAGCTCGGCGTGGACGCCGCGTGCGTGTACGTGAACGCGTCCACCCGGTTCACCGACGGTGGCGAGTTCGGGATGGGAGCCGAGATCGGGAACTCGACGCAGAAGCTCCACGCCCGCGGGCCGATCGGACTGCGCGAGCTGTGCTCGTTCAAGTACCTCGTCGAGGGTTCCGGTCACGTCCGAGCATGAACGGGGCGGGGCCCGGCCCCGCGGCCCGGAGCTGAGCCGTCCGGAGCTGAGCCGTCCGGAGCTGAACCGTCCGGAGCTGAGCCGTCCGGAGCGCTGACCCGCGGTGCGGATCGGCATTCTGGGCGGGACATTCAATCCGCCACATCTCGGTCACCTGATCTGCGCCCAGGAGGCGTACCTTCAGCTCGAACTCGATCGAGTGACGCTGATCCCTGCACGGATACCACCGCACAAACCCGTCGACGACGAGCCGGGCGCCGGGCACCGGCTCGAACTGTGCCGCGTCGCCGTCGGCGACGATGACCGGTTCGACGTATCCGATGTGGAGATCGTGCGGGAGGGACCGTCGTACACGGTCGATACTCTGGAGTTGCTGCATTCTCGAGAGCCGGAAAGCGAGCTATTCCTGATCGTCGGCGGTGACATCGCCGCCGGCCTGCCGAACTGGCGCGAGCCCGAACGGGTGCTCTCGCTCGCGACGCTAGCCGTGGCCGGGCGGCGCGGCACCTCGCGGGCCGAGGTCGACGAGGCGCTGAGCGGCCTGCCCGGTGGCGAACGGGCCGAGTTCTTCCAGATGCCGACGATCAGCGTGTCCTCGACGGTTCTCCGCCGGCGCGTCCGCGCCGGGCACCCGATCAGGTACTACGTTCCGGACGCGGTCGTGAGCTACATCGATCGTCATCGCCTGTACGGTGGGTAGCCTGAATCCGATGACACCCGAAGAGCTCGCACAGGCGATCGTCGAGTACGCATCCGATCGCAAGGCGCTCGAGATCGTTCAGCTGGACCTCCGGGCGATGATCGGTTACACGGACTACTTCGTGATCTGCACGGGGCGCAGCGAGCGCCAGACGAAGGCGATCCACGATGGAATCCATGAAGGATTGAAGTCGGCGTACGGCAGGCTGCCCCGGCGCGTCGAGGGTCTTCCCGGCGGCCGCTGGATCCTGATGGACTACCTCGACGTGGTCGTCCACGTGTTCACCCCCGAGACGCGCGAGTACTACCGCCTCGAGCAGCTGTGGGGCGAGGCGCCGGCGCAAGCGGTCGGCGCCGGCACGGCATAGGCCCGTCTAAACGGTCGCGAGCAGCTGCGGCGCGACTTCCTTCTTGCGGCTCATCACCCCCGGCAGCTCGATCGTGCTGTCGTGCGGCGTTGCCCCGAACGCGCGCGCGACCGTCGCCACGTCGCCGGCGACGAGCAGATCGGTCCCCTTGGTCAGGACGTCGGTGACCATCAGCGCGTACAGCTGAAGGTCACGGCTCTCGCGCGCCTCGCGCATCGCCGCGAGCAGCTCCTGGCTGCGGTCGAGCAAAGACTTGCCGACGACCTCGATCTGAGCGATGCAGAGCTGGTGCCCGCTGGTCGAGTGGTACTGCTTGGCGTCGCGCGAGATGATCTCCTCGGCGCTCACCTCCGAGACGTCTGAGGTGGCCTCGAACATCTGGCGCCCGAAATCAGCACCGTCGATCGCGAGCACGCGCTCCAGGTACTCGACGACCTGGCGGTCGCGCTCGGTCGTGGTGGCGGAATTGAGGATGATCGTGTCCGACATCACGGCGCCGAGCAGCATCGTCGCCGTCGGGGGAGTCGGCTCCATGCCGTTCTGGCGGAATCGCTCGACCACGAGCGTGGCCGTCGATCCGACCGGATCGAACGTCGCGGTAACCGGGATCTGGGTCTCTATCGAGCCGATGTGGTGGTGGTCGAGGATCTCGACGATCTCCGCCTGTTCGACGCCCGGCACGCTCTGAGCGCGTTCGGCGTGGTCGACGAGCAGCACCCGGCGGCGCGGGGGCGATACCAGGTCCGACCGCGTGACGAGGCCGACCGGGCGACGCTGAGGGTCAATCACGACGGCGGCGCCGTAGTGCGTCTCCTTGATCTGCTCGGAGATGTCGTCCACGAGGAACTCGGTTGTGGCCGTCAACGGCTCGCGCTCCATCAGCGCCCCGCACGGGGCCGCGAGCGTGATCATGCGGCCCGACACGTAGCTGTCGAGCGGTGAGACGATCACCGCCGTGCCGTGTTCCCGGGCGAGGTCGAGGATCTCGTCGGTAGGGGTCGAGTCGTTGGAGAGCACGATCAGCTTCGCGCCCCGCTCGATGGCCATTCGTTGCGCGTCGTTTCGGTTGCCGACCACTACCACGTCGCCTTCGGAGATGCCCGTCCGGGTCAGGTCCATCGCCTGGACCCAGACCCGACCTGAGAGCGCCTGGTCCTCGCCGGCGAGCAGCCTGCCGTCGAGCACGTCGACGATCGCGCCGACCTTCGTGGGCGCGTCGCGCAGGGTCGAGGTGTCGCGCGTCTCGCGGATGTAGCGGCGGGCCAGCGAGCGCTCGGTCACGACACCGACGAGGCCGCCGTCGCCGTCGACGATCGGCACGAGCTCGAGGCTGGCCCGCGCCATCGCGAGCCCGGCCTCGCGGATCGGCGCGTCCGCTCCGGCGATCGGGAAGTCTTCCCGCATCACGTCGTAGGCGCGCACCATGATGTGAGGGAGGAACATCGGCTGCGGCGCGCCGCTCTGTTCGAGCAGCCAGCGCGTTTGCGCGTTGCACTCGCCGAGCCGCGCGGCCGTGTAGGTGTTGCGCGTGTCGAGGCGCCGTTTGAGCTCGGCGTAGCCGATCGCGGCGGCGATCGAGTCCGCGTCGGGGTTGCGGTGGCCGGTGACATAGATCGGAGCCATGGCGGTGCGATTATCGCCGCTGGTCGCCAACGATCTCAATGGGCGCCGCCACCGGCGGAGTCCGCGGCGACAGGCGCCCGGGGCACGCTTGCCCCGTCGCGCCCAGGCGCGATACCGTCCCGTGAGCGAAGTCGAGGGCAGCGGCTTGCGGCTGCCGGTCTACGTCCCCGAATGGAGAAATCACATGCCGTCCGCCCCCCAGATGCTTCCGACCCAGATCCAGCAGGGGACAGCCCCGGGCGTGACCTACCGCCTCGAAGGCGAGCTGGTCCCGGTTCTGCACATGGCGCTCGACGGGCAGGTGCCCGTGTATTTCGAGCAGCACGTGCTGCTGTGGAAGTACCCGCAGCTCCAGATCGGCTTGCACCCGCTCGGCAAGGGACTCAAGCGCCGCGTGTTCGGCGGGATGCCGTTGCTGATGCTCGAGGCCCAGTCGCCGGGCGAGATCGCGTTCAGCCGCGACTCCCCCGGTCACATCGTCGCGTTGCACCTCCAGCCGGGTGAGGGCATCATCGTCCGCGAGCACCAGTTTCTGGCCGCCACCGGAGCCGTCCAGTACGACTACAGCCGGGTCCAGGGGTTCGCGAACATGCTTTACGGCGGCGGGTTCTGGGTCGACCAGTTCTTCGCCGGGGATCACGAGGGCGTGGTGTGGGTGCACGGTTACGGCAACGTGTTCGAGAAGGCGCTCGAGCCCGGCGAGACAATCGACATAGAGCCCGGCGGGTGGCTGTTCCGGGACCACTCGGTGCAGATGGCGCAGGAGATCATGGGCTTCAAGACAGGGTTCCTGGGCAGCGGCGCCGGCAACCTCGTGTTCAACCGCTTCACCGGCCCCGGCCGGGTCGGCCTCCAGAGCGCCTACTTCCACCCGTCGGTGCAGGAGACGGGCGGCGGCGGAATGGACCAGCAGCGCCAGGGCGGGGGACTGCTCGGCAATGTCATCGGCGGCCTGCTCGACAACTAGCCCCAGGCGTCTCCTCGAGGATAAGGTGGACGCGATCTGCTCGACAGCCGGGATCGGCTCGAGAACTTGGCCCGGGCGATCGTGAGCTTCGGCCCGGGGCACCTCTCGGAGCATCCGCTCCCTCCAGGGATCGTGGGCGCGCTCGGCCTCACGGGCTATCAGCTGCTCGTCGACGTCGGCGGCGTGGGCTCGGGCCGACTCGGCTCGCACGCGTTCCTGCTCGTCGCACCCGAGCCCGACCCGTCGCTGCCAGACGCTGGCACTCAGATCTCCTTGCACCAGCCGCGGCTGAAGGACGAGCGTGAGGCGTCGGCGTTCACCCAGCTCGCGGCGCAGCTCGGCTACCTCCGGCTGTCGGGCTACCGTCTCGCGCTCGAGCGCAGTGGTCTGCGCAGCAAGGTGAACCTCGTCAACCCCGCCACCGGGGCGATCGCGGCCACGATCCCCGACAAGCAACCCGGGCGTCTGTTCGGTGGCGGGGCGAACGCGGCGAGCCTGCTCGCATCCGTACGAAGCCTCCCACCCGCCGGTCCGCCGCCGGATCTCCAGAGCCCTGAGCTGCTGCGTCAGGTATTGCTGGCGCTCGCGCTGCGCGACGAGTCGGTCGGTGGCGCCGAGGCGGCCGAGTTGGCCGATCGCGCACTCGAGCTCACGCGCCGTAGCGGCGGCATGGATCCGCCGGCGGCGCTCGAGGCCGCGAAACAGGACCGCGGCTCCTAGTCCGCATCGCGGCGCGGCTGCCGAGAGCAGTAGTGATACGGCCGGTCATGTGCGCCCTGGCCCGTTGTTGGCAGGCACGAAGCGCGGCACAGGCGCCTCCCTCGGAGGTGGCGCCGACGACGGCACGACAGCGCTCAGCGTGACCAGGGGCTTCCCACGCCGGGTGACGACCACATTCTCGCCGGCAACGACTCGGTCGATCCAGTGGCCGAAGAACACCCGGCATGCGTCGGCGGAAACCGTCACCGCCCGCCGCCGGGGCGCGAATGGAGCTGAGGGGACTCGAACCCCTGGCCTCCACGCTGCCAGCGTGGCGCTCTAGCCAACTGAGCTACAGCCCCTTCGAGTATGTAGTCGTCCGCAAGGTTAATGCATGCCTGCTGTCCGTTGCGCGAACGCGTCAGGCGCAATGAAACGTGCTGGCGGCCCAAGAACTCTGATGCGCGGAGCAGGAACGATCGATCAAGCTCGCCGCAGTAGACGGCAAAGAGGTCAACCTCACCCGCGTGGTAGGTGTCGCGAACGTGGCCGCGAGGAGTACAGCGTGAAGTACGAAGCAGGACGATCACAACGTCGCCGTTGGCGCTCAATCGACCCCATTTCACCTGCACCCGCAGCAACTCGCCACCGATGTCGAACGCCAGGTCCGTCCGGCCGTGCTCGGCGACGGGTCGCAGGACCGGGACGCCAAGCTTCATAGCCGCGAGGACGATCGCCTGCTCGGAGACGGCTCCCTTCACGTTCGAATTCATCACGAACGTATGTTCGCATGGGCGTCGGACGGAAAGCCGGAAAACCGTCGATTCCAGGTGAAACGCGGCCGATCGAGACTCAGCCCGGCGGGATGAACTCCGGCACGTCGAGCCCGTCGTCGCCGACGGGTGGAAGCGTCCGCCCGCCGTCGCCACCCGACTCGGCATCGCCAGGCCGCGCGCGGCGCCCAACCCCCGAAGACGCACCTCCCGCAGCGCGTTCGACGCGCTCGATCTGGGCGATGAACGACGAATGGACGCGCTGGACGTCGCCGAGCAGGCGCTCCGCATTCGCGCGCAGCGAGTTGCTCATCTCGCGGAGGTTCGAGACGAGCTGTAGCCCCTCGGAGCGAACTCCGTCGGCGGTCGCCCGGGCGTCCTCCATCAACCCGCGCGCCCGTTCCTCGGACTCGGCGCGGGCAGTCGCCGCGGACTCGCGGGCCTCGGCGACGATCTGGGCGGCGCTCTCCTCGGCTCGCGCCACGATCGCGAGCGCCTCGTTGGTGGCAGCGGTAGTAGTCGCCTCCGCCTCGGCCTTCCCCTCCGAGCGCAGCCGCGCCGCCTCGGTCTGGGCCAACCGCAAGGCCTCGGACGCCTCGTCCTCGCCCGCGCGGACGCGATTGTCGGCGGCCCGCTGCGCCTCGGCGATCCGTTCGCGGACCCGCTCCTCGGTCTCGACGCGCATCCGCTCGGCCGTCTCCTCGGCCGCGGCGATGATCGCGGCGACGCGCTCGGCGGCGAGTGCCGCGCTCGCGTGAGGACGTCCGCTCGCGCCGGATCCAGCGTTCTCAGCCACGCCCGGATGGTAGAGCGGCCCCGCGAATCCCCTGCACAGGACGGCCCGAGCCGCACCGCACCGCAAACCTGACCCGGAAAGGTCGGATCGCCCACTCGCAAGTAACCTCCTGATTACTGTGTCCGAACGGCGCTACGACCCCAAGCAGATTGAGCCCAAATGGCAGGAGCTGTGGGCGCTCGAGCGCACGTGGGAGGTCTCGAACGACGTGATGCGCGATGGCTCTGCCGGCGACCATCGCGAGAAGTCATACGTCCTCGAAATGCTCCCCTACCCGAGCGGCGAGCCGCACATCGGGCACCTCAAGAACTATGCGCTCGGCGACGCGATCGCGCACTTCCATCGCCGCATCGGCCGGCTGGTGCTGCACCCGATGGGCTATGACGCGTTCGGCCTCCCTGCCGAGAACAACGCGATCAAGACGGGGGTGCACCCGCGCATCGCGACAGACCGGTCGATCGCCGCCTACCGCCACTGGTTCCACCGGTGGGGGATCTCGATCGACTGGAGCCGCGAGCTCGGCACCCACGAGCCGTCGTACTACCGCTGGACGCAGTGGATCTTCCTCCAGCTGTTCAAACGCGACCTGGCGTACCGGAAGAACGCGGCGGTCAAGTGGTGCCCGCACGACCAGACGGTGCTGGCCAATGAGCAGGTGATCGACGGGCGCTGCGAGCGCTGCGGGCACCTGGTGGAGATTCGCCAGCTCGAGCAGTGGTTCTTCCGGATCACCGATTACGCCGACCGCCTGCTGGACGACCTCCACACGATCGAATGGCCGGAGTACGTGAAGGCGATGCAACGGAACTGGATCGGGCGCAGCGAGGGCGCCGAGGTCGTGTTCCGCTGCGAGGAGCTCGGGATCGACTATCCCGTGTTCACCACCCGGCCCGACACGCTATTCGGCGCCACCTTCTTCGTGATGGCGCCCGAGCACCCCGACGTATTCAGGCTGGCCGAGGGGACCAAGCACGAGAGGCAGGTGCACGATTACGTCAACCAGGCGATCACCGAGTCCGTCGAGCTCCGCGGCGACGTCGACAAGCCGAAGACCGGAGTCCCGCTCGGGCGCACGGTGACCAACCCCGTCACGGGCGAGCAGATTCCGATGTTCGTCTCCGACTACGTGCTGATGGAGTACGGCACGGGCGCGATCATGGCGGTGCCGGCGCACGACCAGCGCGACTATGACTTCGCGAAGGCGTTCGACCTCCCGATCCGCCAGGTGGTCGCGCCCGCGGACCAAGACGAAACGCCGCCCAGCGAAGGACAGGCATTCGTTTCGCACACACAGAACGAACACCTGATCAATTCCGGGCCGTTCTCCGGCATGAACTCAGTCGACGGTCAGCAGGCGATCGTCGAGTGGCTGGACCGCGAGGGCGCGGGCCACTTCTCGGTCAGCTACAAGCTTCGTGACTGGCTCGTCTCGCGTCAGCGCTACTGGGGTTGCCCGATCCCGATCCTCTACTGCAACAGGTGCGGGATGGTGCCGGTGCCCGAAGACGACCTACCGGTCGAGCTGCCCGATATCGAGGACTACCAGCCCAGGGGCCGTTCCCCACTCGCGGCCGCCGAAGACTGGGTCAACACGCGGTGCCCGGACTGCGGTGGCCACGCGCGCCGCGAGACCGACACGATGGACACGTTCGTCGACTCGAGCTGGTACTACCTGCGCTACTGCGACGCGCGGAACGACAGAGCCGCGTGGGACCGGCAGATCCTTCGCCGCTGGATGCCGGTCGATCAGTACATCGGTGGCGTCGAGCACGCGATTCTGCACCTCATGTATTCGCGGTTCTTCGTCAAGGCGCTCGCGGACATGGAGCTGCTCGACTTCCAGGAGCCGTTCCAACGGCTCTTTACCCAGGGCATGATCCTCGGCCCCGACGGCATCAAGATGTCGAGCTCGAAGGGCAACGTGATCGCCCCGAGCGAAATCATCGAGCGCTTCGGGGCGGATGCCGCGCGCTGCTACGTGCTGTTCATCGGGCCGGCCGATCAGGACGCCGCGTGGTCGGACACGGGCATCGACGGCGTGTATCGGAGGCTGCTGTCGAGGCTGTGGCGTCTGGCCGACGAGGTCGGCGACCCGAGTGCCGGTGCGGGCCAGCCGGCAAGCCCGACCGGAGACGCGCTGACGATCGTCCGAAAAGCGCACTGGGCCATCGACAAGGTCACGAGGGATCTCGCGGACAGGTTCGCGTTCAACACCGCGATCTCCGCGATCATCGAGTTGATCAACGAGATCTATCGGTACCCCGAGGCCGACGTCGACGCGCGGCGGTTCGCCGCGGCGACCGCGGCCTCGTTGGTGTTCCCGTTCGCCCCGCACCTGGGATCCGAGGCCTACGAGATGCTCACGGGCGGCCGCGTCTGGGAGGAGCCGTGGCCCGATGCCGACCCCGACCTGCTGCAAGCGGAGACTTTCGAACTCGTGTGCCAGGTGAACGGAAAGGTCCGCGACCGGGTCGACGCGCCAACGGGCGCCCCAAAGGCTGAGCTCGAACGCCTGTGCCTCGAGTCCCGCGGCGTCAAGGCGCATCTGGACGGACACGAGATCGCCAAGGTGGTCGTCGTGCCGGACAAGCTGGTCAACGTCGTCGTTCGCTGAGCTACGGTGGTGCACCGGCCCTACGTGGCGGTCGTAGGTCCAAGCGACGCGACCTCCCAAGAAACCCGCGACGCCGAGGAGATCGGCAGCAAACTCGCGGACGCCGGTGCGATCCTGGTCTGCGGCGGCCTGGGTGGAGTGATGAACGCCGCCTGTCATGGCGCGAGCGCGGCGGCCGGCGTCACCGTCGGGTTCCTCCCGGGCTCGGACCGCGCCAGTGCCAACGAATACCTCCAGATTGCGCTGCCAACCGGGCTCGGCGAGCTCCGCAACGGTCTGATCATCAGAGCGGCCGATGCGGTGATCGCCGTCGGCGGTGCGTACGGGACACTGTCGGAAATTGCGCTTGCGCTCCGACTGGGCGTGCCCGTGATCGGTCTGAACACGTGGGAGATCGAGGGGGTCGAACCCGTGAATTCGGCCACCGAGGCAGTCCACCGCGCGCTGCAACGCGCCACCGGCCGGGACGGCGCATAGACTCGGAAACCCGCACACACAAATGCCCACGTTCAAGCCCGCATACCTCATCCACGGTGACGACCACGGCCGCATCGCCGAGCGCCGGCGCCGGCTGCGCGCGCTCGCCGAGCAGGAGAGCGGCACCCAGGGGATCGAGCTGTTCGAGGGCGATGCCGCCACCCCCGAGGCGGTCGCGACCGCGCTCAACTCCCTCACGTTCGCCATCGGGCGGCGATTCATCATCGTCGACGGCACCGAACGATGGACCGATAAGCAGCTCGACCCGCTCGAGCCCGCCCTCAGCTCGATTCCGGACGACACGACCATCGCGTTCTTCGCTCGCGAGGACGGCCGCAGCAAGGCCCCCAAGCGCCTGCACGACGGGGTCAAGAAGGCGGGCGGCGACATCAGCGCCGAGAACAGCGTCAAGCCCTGGGAGCTGCCGAGGTGGGTGATCAAGCACGCCAAGGAGCTCGGTCTCCAGCTCGAGCCCGACACCGCCCGTGCGCTCATCGCCCACGTCGGCGACCGCCAGCAGCGACTGTTGCGCGAGCTAGAGAAGCTCGCGCTGTACGCCGGTCCGGGCGCTCGCCTCGACAGCGCGAGCGTCGACGAGCTCACCGCGCCTTCCGCCGAGCACAAGGCCTGGTCGCTCGCCGATGCGCTCCTGAGCGGGGACGCGGCGGCCGCCACGTCCCTGTACCTGACGCTGCGCAGCCAGGGCGAACGGCTGCCGGGGCTCTTGTACTGGATGAGCACTCGTGTCCGAACCGCCCACGAGGTGGCGGTCGCGCTCGAGTCCGGGGAGTCCGATGCGCAGGTCAAGCGCCGGCTGAGGATGCCGTCGCGGGCGGCCGATCGGCTGATCGCCGACGCTCGCCGCGCGGGCACCGCGAACCTCGAGCGCGCGATCGAGGAGCTGGCCGACCTCGAGCTGGCGTCGCGCGGCGGCGGCAGTGGCGGCGCCGGCGAGGACACGGCGGCGCTGCTGGCGATCCAGCGCGTCGCCGGCTAGATGACGTGAAGCGCGACCGCGGCGACGATCGCTATCAGGATCACCACGACTGCCGGGAGGAAGTGCAGGATCCGGTTCGACTCCCGCCGGAAAGTCGGTGGGGTGTTGGCCGCGTTGCGCATGACCATCGCGGCGCCCCTGGAGGCGATCGCCTCGTCGCGTTGGACGCGCAGCTGCTCGATCGTCGCCGACATCGTCTCGCGTTCGGCGGCGGTCTTCGCGCTCTCGGCGGCAGCGCCGTCGCGGAAGCGGACCGCGGCGTCGCGATCGCCGAGGATCGCGTCGCGTTCCGCCGTGAGGAGATCGCGGGCAGCGAGCGCGTCGTCGCGTTCGGCGAGCGCCGCGTCGCGCGCCGCGAGCGCGGCATCGAGCTTGGCGGCCACCTCGTCACGCGAGTCGATCGCGGCGCGCCGCTCGGCGAGCGCCTCGTCGCGCGCCGCGAGCGCCGCGTCTCGCAGCCGCAACGCGTCCTGCCGATCCTGCGCGACCGCGTCCCGTTCTGCGAGAGCCTCGTCGCGCAGCCGCAGCGCCTCGCCCCGCGCTCGCGTCAACCGCTCCTGCTCGTCCGCGGCCTGCTCGCGCGCGGAGCGGGCCGCGTCGCGCGCGCCCGACACCTCTTCGAGCTTGGCGCCGCGCCGCTCGAGCTCGACCGAGAGCTCAGCGATCTCGGCTTCCTTCTGGTCGAGCTCGCGCTGGGCTCGGTGGGCGTCGCGGCGCGCCTTTACGAGCTCGGGCGACGGGGCCCGCGGACGCCGCGGGGGAGGGGTCGCCTCGGACTCGGGCTCGCCGCGCCGGGGAGAGCTGGCGGCGGGCGACTGACGGGGCGGACCGGACGCCGGCGTGGACCCGCGATGGCGCGTCCGGGGCCGCTTGGCACCGGGAAGCGGAAGCGTGATCGTGATGTCGGGCGCGACGTTCAGCTCGGCCTCGACCCACTCGCCGTCCTGCTCCTCGTAGGGGAACGTGGCCTGCCACGGCTGGCCGTCCTCGGCCGCCCACGGCTTGTGCTCGAGGTCGGCCAGCAGGCGCCGCTGCTCCTCGTCGGCGACCAGCGTCAGGCTCGGGCGGATGAACCTGCGTCCGCGCACGCCGAACCAACGGCCGCCTACCTCAAACCGCTCTCCGTCCGCCATCTCGAACCGGTCGAGTTCGAAAGCGACGCCATTCGTTCCGGTGGTTGCCGGCTCGACGACCTCTGCCATGCGGCCCCAAAGTTACCCGGATCCGCGAACGGAGGGGGGCCCGCAACCGGTTTTGCACGGCGAACGGCCGCCATCCGGACGCCGAACGCGTCTAGCCGCGCCGGACCCGCGCCGCGCGTGACTTCTTACGCGCGCCGGAATTGCGATGCAGGGCGCCGCGCTTGACGGCCTTGTCGATCGCCTGGACCAGCTCGCGATGCTCGGCATCGGCCTGCGTGCTGTCGCCCGCCGCCACGGCGGTCTCGAGCCGGCGGAAGAACGTCTTGATCTTCGAGGTGTAGCGTCGGTTCTCGAGGCGCTCGCGCTCCGCGCGCAGGATCCGCTTCTTCTGTGACTTGATGTTCGCCATAAGCAGGAGGAAGCCGCGACCCTCGCCGCGGCGCGCCCTACTATAGCCAGCCCTGGCCCAGATCGACACCAAACCAGGGACCTCCGGCAACGGAGTCCCGCCGAGACCTCCCGAGGGACCCGGCGAGCCGCCCCAGGGACCCGGCGCCACCAACCCGCCGCGCCGGCGCATCGCGGTCAACACGGCGATCTTCGCGTTCGCCACCGCGCTGTCACGAATCGCCGGACTGGGTCGCGAGGTCGTCCAGGCCGCCTACTTCGCCACCTCGGCCGCGGCGTCGGCGTTCACGCTGGCATCGCAGGTCCCAAACCTGTTCAGCAACCTGTTCTCGCAAGCCGCGCTGTCGGCCGCGTTCGTTCCGGTTTTCACCGAGCTGCTCAGCAAGGGTCGCAAGCGCGAGGCATTTCGCGTGGCGTCGACGCTGTTCTGGGTGATCCTGATCGCGCTCGGCGCGCTGACCGTGCTGTGGACGCTGGTCGCCGGGCTCATCGTGCCGGCGTTCACGGGCAGCCATATCCCGAACGCGCTGACCGCGGGACTGTCGCGCGTCCTGTTCCCGGTCGTGCTCCTGCTGAGCCTCACCGGCCTGCTCGTGGGGATCCTCCAGTCCTACGACGAGTTCACGATCCCGGCGATCGCGCCGGCGGTGTGGAACCTCGTGATCCTGCTCGGGCTGGTCACGCTGTACCACCGGTTCAACGGCAACGACCGGATTTACGCGTACGCGATCGCGTGGCTTGTGGCGACGATCGTGCAATTCCTGATGGTGTTTGCGGCGCTGCGGCGGATCGAGTTTCGCATCCGGTTCGTCTGCGACTGGCGGGACCCGCGCGTGAAACAGGTGCTGATCCTGTTCATCCCGGTCACGATCAGCATCGGGATCGTCAACCTCGACATCTTCCTGAACGCCGGCTTTGGGTCGCTCGTATCGAGCGCGGCGCCGGCCGCGATCAACGACGCGTTCCGGATCTACATGCTCCCACAGGGCATCTTCAGCGTCGCGGTCGCGACCGTGTTGTTCCCGACGCTGAGCCGGATGGCGGCACGCCGCGACGCAAACGGTATGCGGAGCACGATCGGCAACGGAATGCGCCAGATAAACCTGCTGCTGATCCCCTCCTCGGCGCTCATGCTCGTGCTCGCGACACCGATCACACGGCTCGTCTATCAACACGGCACGTTCCACTCGACGTCGACCCATCTCGTCTCGACGGCGCTGTTCTGGTTCTCGTTCAGTCTCCCGTTCGCAGGGGTGAACCTTCTGCTGACCCGCACGTTCTTCGCGCTCAAGCGCCCGTGGATCCCGACCAAGCTGGCTGCGATCAACATCGTGGTCGACGCGATCGTCAGCATCGCGCTGTACAAGCCGCTCGGTATCGCGGGGCTCGTGATCGGGACCGCGGTCGCCAACATGTTGATGACCGCGCTCCAGCTGTGGCGGCTCCGGATCGGGTTCAACGGCTACCTCGAGGGCGGCCAGACGCTGATGATCACGATTCGGATCCTGGTGGGGACCGTGATCATGGCCGCGGTCGCCCGGGTCATCTGGGTCGGGCTCGACCATCTGCTCGGCGAATCGTTGGTGGCGCAGATCTTCTCGGTCGGGATCGCATCGGCGGTCGCGTGCGTGCTGTACGCGAAGCTGATGCTGACGATGCGCGTGCCCGAGGCGAGGCAGATCCAGGGGCTGATAACGGCCCGCCTGCGTTCGGGGTAGCCTCAACGCGCGAGGGCGGGGCGCCCGCGGCGCAGAATTCCCGGGGCCGTTCCGCCCGGCATCGTGCCGGGCGGTCGTGATCGCCGGCCGCGCGGGACACGAGCCCCCACCGCCGCAATACCCTCTAATCAATGGCCGACCAGGCTCACATCCGGAACTTCTCGATCATCGCGCACATCGACCACGGCAAGTCGACGCTGGCCGACCGCATCCTCGAACTCACGCATACGGTCGACCCGCGCTCGATGCGCGCGCAGGTGCTCGATTCGATGGAGCTCGAGCGCGAGCGCGGGATCACGATCAAGGCCCAGGCGGTGCGGGTGTTCTACCAGTCCGAGCACGATGGTCAGACGTACCAGCTGCACCTGATCGACACGCCCGGCCACGTCGATTTCACGTACGAGGTGTCGCGCTCTCTGGCCGCGTGCGAGGGTGCGCTGCTGGTCGTCGACGCGAGCCAGGGCGTCGAGGCGCAGACCGTCGCCAACACGTATCTGGCGATCGACTCGGGACTCGAGTTGATCCCGTGCCTGAACAAGGTCGACCTGCCCGGCGCCGAGCCCGAGCGCGTGGCCGAGGAGGTCGCGGAGCTGCTCGGGGAACCCGCCGACACCGTGAGAAGGATCAGCGCCAAGACCGGTGAGGGCGTGACTGACGTGCTCGACGAGCTGATCGCGCGCGTCCCGCCGCCGAGCGGCGATCCCGACGCGCCGCCTCGGGCGTTGATCTTCGACTCGGAGTTCGACCAGTACCGCGGCGTGATCGCCTACATCCGGGTCGTCGACGGGACGTTCACCAAGGGCGAGGCGATCCGGGCGATGCAGGCGGGCACCGAGGCCGAGATCGACGACATCGGGTTCTTCACGCCCCAGATGACCTCGGCCGACGAGCTGCATGCCGGCGAGGTCGGGTTCCTGATCACGGGGATCAAGGACGTCACCAAGCTTCGCGTCGGCGACACGCTGACGACGAAGCACAGCGCCGCGACCGAGCCGCTGCCCGGCTACCGCGAGGTCAAGCCGATGGTGTTCTGCGGCCTGTTCCCGATCGACTCCGACGACTACCCGGACCTCCGCGACGCGCTCGAAAAACTCAGCCTCAACGACGCCGCCCTGTCGTGGGAGCCCGAGACAAGCGATGCGCTCGGGTTCGGCTTTAGGTGCGGGTTCCTCGGGCTGCTCCACATGGACATCGTGCGCGAGCGCCTGGAGCGCGAGTACGACCTCGAGCTGCTCGCGACGATGCCGAGCGTCGAGTACGAGGTCGAGCTCACCGACGGCGCCACGATTCCGGTTCATAGCCCCAACGACATGCCAGATCCGAGTCGCGTCGCGTCCGTCCGTGAGCCCTACATCCGCGCGTCGATCCTGACCCCGAAGGAATACATCGGGCAGATCATGGAGCTGTGCCAGGAGCGCCGGGGCGACCACGCCGGCCTGCACTACCTGTCGTCCGAGCGCGTCCAGCTGACCTATGACCTGCCGCTGGCCGAGATCGTGCTGGACTTCTTCGACCAGCTCAAGTCACGCACACGCGGGTACGCCTCGCTCGATTACGAGCTGATCGGCCTGCGCGAGTCCGATCTCGTCAAGCTCGACATCCTGCTCGCCGGCGATCCCGTCGACGCGCTGTCAATGCTCGTGCACAAGAGCAAGGCCTACGACGCCGGACGGACGCTGGCCGAGCGGCTGCGCAAGACGATCCCGCGCCAGCAGTACGACGTCCCAATCCAGGCCGCTATCGGCTCGCGGATCGTCGCCCGCGAGACGATCAAGGCTTACCGCAAGGACGTGATCGCGAAGTGCTACGGCGGCGACATCACGCGTAAGCGCAAGCTGCTCGAGCAGCAGAAGAAGGGCAAGCAGCGGATGAAGCAGGTCGGCCGGATCGAGGTGCCCCAGGAGGCGTTCCTGTCCGTGCTCGAGCTAGGCGAGAAGAGCTAGCGTCCTAGTCAGGCTTACGCCGGCGCTCGATCCACTCGGCGAACTCGTCGAGGCCATCGGCGACGATCTTGCTAAACGTGTCGTCGGTCTTGATGTAGCCGAGCTCCTCGTCGGACGGCCGGTCGGGCTTCTGCTTCTTCGAGGTCGCCGCCGCGGCCGCCGCTCGGGCCGCGCGCTGGGCCTGCTCGCGCGCCGCTCGCGCCTTCTCGCGTAGGTCGCGCTCGAGATTTGCGAGTCGCTCCTCGACGTCGGGGCTGCTCGGTGGCGGTGGCGCCTCAGAGGGGGGCGGTACCGGGCTTCTGCGGCGCTGGCGCGTGATGCTCGCGTACGCCTCCTGCACCTCCTCGAACCGCCGGGCCGACTCGACCGAGCCCCCGTTGTGATCGGGATGGTGCAGCTGGACCAGCCGCCGGTAGGCGACGCGAATCTCCTCGTCGGTCGCGCCCGGCCGGACCCCGAGAACGGTGTACGGGTCTCGGCTCAGCGGAGCTCAGACCCAGGGCCGAGGCCGCGCTCCACTCGAGCGGCCGGCGGGCCAGCGGCCGTACGGGTGCAGCGAGCGCCGGCCGGGCGGGGGACGGCGGGCCGGCGGGTAGCGACGGTGCTGGCCGAACACCCACCAGCCGAGCGCGAGCACCAGCGCCCACGCGGTGAACAGCGTGGTGATCACGACCACCGCCGCGATCAGCATCGAAACCAGCACGGGGAGGAGGAACACGAGCGCGACGATCACCGCCGGTGAGCGTGGGAACGAAAGACTGCGTGAGCGTTCCCGTGGTCGAGCGGGCGCTCCGGGTAGGTCCGCAACGACGGCGTCGAGCTCACCGTAGGTACGCGCGGAGAACACGGCCTCGAGGCGCTCCTCGAGCTCCTCGGCCAGGATCCGTCCCTCGCCGGCGGCATGCCGCAAGCGCTCGGCGAACTGTTCGCGATCCGCGTCCGATGCCCTCAGGGTCGCTCGCCTCGCCATCTGTTGTTGCTCCTAATCGCCGCCTGGATGTCCCCGTGTGTCTGCAACGAGGCTACCGCGCGCGGCACCCGGCGACAAGGATTGTCTCGGAGAACGCTCATGTCGTCCGCGTTTATGCCTTGACAGGCATATATCTAACTGGCTCGAGCGGCATCTCGACCGCACGTCAAACAGCGAGCAGGAGGAATGACCATGTACGGCAGTTACGCCACGATCGAAGACACACCGACGCTCACGTTCGAACGGCGGCTGTCGCACCCGGTTGAGCGCGTGTGGCGGGCGATCACCGAACCCGGCGAGCTCGGGCACTGGTTCCCGTCGAAGGTGGTGGTCGACGAGCTGGTTCCCGATGCGGAGATGAGCTTCGAGTTCGAGGACATGCCGCTCGACTTGCCCTCCACCATGACCGGGCGCGTCACCGATGTCGACCCGCCGAGGTTGTTCGGGTTCTACTGGGGCGAGGATCACCTGCGGTTCGAGCTCGATCCGGCCCAGGAGGGGTGCAAGCTGCGCCTGACGGTGGCGCTCGGAGCGCGCGACAAGGCCGCCCGCGACGCGGCCGGCTGGCACGTTTGCCTTGACCGCCTCGAGGAACAGCTCGGCAGCGCGGGCGCAGGTCGGGAGTGGCGCGGCTACTACGACGAGTACCAGCGCCGCGGCGTCCCTGCAGGCGCGCCGATCCCAGGGGAGTGACTACTGCCTACACGAGCACCCGGCGGCGGAAGTTGCGGAGCCCGAGCCACAGGAAGAACGCGCTGAAGCAGATCAGCACCGGATAGATGATGAACAGGTGCAGGTGCGAGAACGGGGTCAGCCCGGCGCGCATCCCCTCGGTGACGTATATCAGCGGGTTGATCAGAACCAGGATCTGGAGCCAGTGGATGCCGGCGACCTGGACCGGCGCGAGCTTCGTCCACTGGTAGTAGGTGCCGCCGAGAAACGTCAGCGGCAGCACCACGAAGCCCCACATCAGGCCGATGTTGCGCGGCTCGAAGCTGGTGCCGAGCACCAGGCCCAGCGAGGTCATGGCCAGGCACGCGAGCGGGATCAACGTGATCACCACCCACCAGTCGACGTGGAGGTGGGCGTTCACGCCGCTTGCGTGAATGACCGCGGCGATCGGGAACACGATCAGCGCCGCGATCATGCCCTGGACCGAGCCTGACAGCACCTTGGCGATCGCCACGAGCGAGATCGGGCAAGGAGCCTGGACTCGGTCCTCGATCTCGCGGGTGTAGCCGAACTCGGTCGACATCGGCAGCGCCACCGCCTGGATCCCCTGGAACATGATCGAGATCCCGACCACGCCGGCAACCAGCACGGTGGCGAACGCCGACTCGGCCACAGGGCCGTGTCCGCCGCCGATCCCCTGGCCGATCGTCGGGAACACGTACAGGAACACGAACACGAGCAGGAACGGCTGGATCAGCGTGCGCAGGATGAACTCGCCGAGGTGCTTGCGCAGCACGACCAGATCGCGGGCGACCAGAGCCCACAGCGCCGCTCGGCTCGCGGCGAACATCGACCGGGTCGGCGCCGTCGCGATCGCCCGCGCGCGGGCCTGTTCGACGCGTGGCGTCGTGGTCGTCATTCGCGGAGGTCCTTTCCGGTCAGGTTGATGAACACGGTCTCGAGACTCGGCTCGGCCACGGACAGGTCGACCAGCTCGAACCCGGCCCGCTCGGCAGCCGATACGACGCGCGGGATGATCCGCTCCGAGCCCTTGACATGGAGCTCGACGGCAGGGCTGGGCGGGGCGTCAATCACGCGTGTGCGCGTTACCCCTTCGACGCCCCGCTCCAGCGCCGCGGCCAGCGCATCGCCGTCGCCCGACGCCTTGACCGTCACGATCGTGTCCGCGCCGACGGACTGCTTGAGCGCCGCCGGCGTGTCGAGGGCGAGGATCTTGCCGTGATCCATGATCGCGACGCGCTTGCACAGCCGATCGGCCTCCTCCATGTAATGCGTGAGCAGCATGATCGTCTGGCCGTCGCCGTTGAGCTCGCCGAGGATCTCCCACAGCGCGAGCCGGCTCTGCGGGTCCAGTCCGGCGGTCGGCTCGTCGAGGAACAGCACGGCGGGGCGGTGGAAGATCGCGCGCGCCACCATCAGGCGCTGCGCCATCCCGCCCGACAGCGCGTACACGGACGCCTTCGCCCACCGGCTCAGGTGAAACTGCTCGAGCAGCTGGTCCGAGATCCGCCGCGACTCCGGCGCCGCGATCCCGAACAGCCGCCCGTGGAAGTACAGGTTCTCCCACACCGTCAGCTGCCGGTCGAGCGTGTTCTGCTGGGAGACGATCCCGATCAGCTGTTTGGCCAGCGCGGGGTGGGCGATCACGTCGACGGTGCCGACTTGGGCCCTCCCGGCGGTGGGAACGACACGCGTGGTGAGCATTCCCGCGGTCGTGGTCTTGCCCGCGCCGTTCGGACCCAGCAGCCCGAAGATCTCGCCCGCCTCGATACTCAGGTCGAGCCCGTCCACGGCCTTGAAATCGGTGCCGGGGTAGACCTTGGTCAGGCCGTTCGTGCGGATGATCGCGGCGCCGGCATCGCCGTTCTCGCTGGGGGACGTCATGGAAGAATCACCAAGTATGGACCTCGGCCTCCGCGATCGTGCTTGCATCGTCACCGGCGCGTCAGGAGGGATTGGCAGGGCTACGGCGGTGGCGTTGGCGCGCGAGGGAGCCTCCGTGGTGCTGGTCGGCCGGCGAGCTGACGTGCTCGCGGACGTGGCTCGCGCGTGCGTTGCGGCCGGCGGGCGGGGGGAGCCGCTTGCGCTCGACGTCACCGCCCCCGACGCGGGTGAGCGGGTCGCGCTCGTGTGCGTCGAGCACTTCGGCCGGATCGACGCGCTCGTCAACAGCGCGGGCACGAGCGCCGTGCGCTCCGTCGAAGAGCTCACCGACGACGAGTGGCAGGCGCAGTGGGAGCTCCACGTGATGGCGCCGATGCGGCTGATGCGCGCGGCGGCGCCGGCGATGGCCGACCGCGGCTGGGGCCGGATCGTCAACGTGTGCTCGTCCTCGGGCAAGCGGCCGTCGGCGACGAACATGGCGTACTCGGTGACCAAGGCCGCGGAGCTGTCGCTGTCGCGGGCGTTTGCCGACATCTGGGCAGCGCGGGGCGTGCTCGTGAACTCGGTCTCGCCGGGGCCGATCGGCGGGGATCTGTGGCTGGCGCCCGGCGGCCTTGCCGACCAGAACGCGCAGGCGCGGGGGATCACGCGCGAGGAGGTGCTCGAGTCGACGGCGTCCCGGCAGCCGATCGGGCGGCTCGGCACCGAGCAGGAGATCGCCGACGTCATCGTGTTCCTGTGCTCGGAGCCCGCCTCGAACGTCGCCGGCGCATCGTGGTCGGTCGACGGCGGTGCCGTCCCGGTGATCATCTGAGAGACTGCGGCGCCGTGCCCGCGAACACCGACGCGATCGGGAAGACGTACCCGGCGACCACCTATGCAGTCGGACGCGAGAAGGTCCGCGAGTACGCGCACGCGGTCGGCGAGACCAACCCGCTCTACCTCAATGTCGACCATGCCCGCGACGCCGGGTACGCCGACGTCGTCGCCCCGCCGATGTTCGCCGTCGTCTTCGCCGGCCGCGCGATCACGCCCGCGCTGTTCGACCCCGAGGTCGGGATCGACTTCGCGAGGATGCTGCACGGCGGCCAGGAGTTCATCTGGGGGCCGGTCGTGGTGGCCGGAGACGAGATCGTGACGACCACCACCGTCAAGGACATCAGCGAGCGTGGCGGGATGAGCTTCTTCGTGTTCGAGACCGACTCTCGCAACCAGCGCGGCGAGACCGTGTGCACCGGCATGTGGACGAACCTCGTGAGGAACGACTAGTGGGGCCGTCCGCAAGCCCTGCGGCATTCGAGCAGCCCCTGGCGGCGCTGCGCTTTGTCCTCGGACCTTCGTGTGGCGCTGCCACACGTCAGCTCCTGCGTGCGCGCGCAGCATCCGCCAGTGACCGCGCTCGGTGCCCCACGACTTACGGGCGGGTCGACCGATGAACCTCAAGCAGGGCGACGCGGTCCATCTCGAGGTCACGCCCGACCGGTTCGTGACGGTCCGTTACGCGGGCGCGTCCGGCGACTTCAACCCGATCCACATCGACGAGGAGTTCGCTCGGTCGGTGGGGTTGCCCGGCCGCATCCTGCACGGGCTCTGGACGATGGCGCAGGTCGCTCGCGCGCACACCGACGCCGCCGGCGGGCCCGAGCGGCTCAAGCGGCTTTCGGTGCAGTTCCGTGGCATGGGACGGATGGAGGAGCCGATCGTCGTCTCCGGGTCGGTCCGGTCGGTTGAGGATGGGGTGGCGGTCGTCGACTCGCAGGCTGAGCAGTCCGGTCACCGGATCATTCGCAACGCGGTCGCGGAAATCTCAGTCGACTGACTGAAGATCGCGGCCCGGCCGAACCGTCTGGGGACGGCCAGCGCCCGACCTACAATCAGGGGTTCATGCTCACCTCTCGTCAAGAGCTCGTGCTCCGGAAGGTCGTCGAGGAATACCTCGAGGGCGGGATCCCGATCGGCTCGAAGGCCCTTTCGGTCACTGTCGAGTGGGGCCCGTCGACGATCCGCAACGAGCTCGCGAGCCTCGAGGAGCTGGGCCTGCTCGCCCATCCGCACACGTCCGCCGGACGGGTCCCCACCGAGGCCGGCTACCGCTACTTCGTCGACCGGCTGCTGCCTACGCAGGACGTGCGGCCGCGGCTGTCGCTGTCGCTGGTGCGCCGCGAGCTCGACGAGGCGATGCGGGTCACGACCGAGACGCTCTCGCAGGTGACGAATCTGCTCGCGATCGTCACCGCCCCGCCGATCGAGACCTCGACGATCCGCCACGTCGAGGTCCTGCTCCTGCAGCCGCAGGTACTGATGGTCGTGGTGATCACATCGACCGGCGGCGTCACCAAGCGCCTGT